>ERZ808240.3-NODE-3-length-319565-cov-9.437370_pt1 | contig 319565 bp, 225 predicted proteins | sample MGYA00521084_ERZ808240 | MGnify/ENA primary metagenome ERZ808240 (study PRJEB31516, sample SAMN03275571) | gut metagenome | biome: mammalia-associated habitat; material: feces | host: Papio cynocephalus | place: Kenya | collected 2012-08-06 ...
AGAGCACCTGACTGTTAATCAGGGGGTCGTTGGTTCAAGCCCATCTTGAAGCGCTGAAAAGGAATTACTTCTGTAATTCCTTTTTTTGTTTTATATCCCTATACCCCTGCCCCACCAGCCCGACGGCACCACGGTACAGCCCGTTTTTGTGGTCAATGGTCTGCAAAACAGACATTTTTATTTGGAACATATCCCGATTAATCGTATTTTTGCAATCGTAATCAACACGTTGCAAGAAAGATAAAACGCATGATACGTTTTATCAAGAAAACACTAAACCAATTTTCATATAAATATGGACATCAATAAATCAAGTGGGCAAAGGGATATCACCATTGACATAGCAAAAGGTGTAGGCATGCTATTAGTCGTTATCGGGCATTTGCCTACTGTAATGGGGGGGGTAATATACACCTTTCACATGGCCTTGTTCTTTATGCTTTCAGGATGGTGCTTCAGCGATAAGCATTTGGATGCAAAGCGTCGGTTCTTGAAAAAAAGAACGGTTTCTTTATTATTGCCGTGGCTTTTATGCAAATCCCCCTTCTGGTGTATGAAATATTCAGGAATATTTCCTGATATATTCAAAACCTCAGTAGAATATCATTGGTTAGGCACAATGTGGTTCTTGCCTGCATTGTTCGGGGCAGAGGTGATATTGCTTGCAGTGTTGCTGGCACTTCGTAAAAGCAAATATTCCGGATGGTTATCGGTAACAGCGATATTTATATTGACCTATGCCGTTTCCTTCGTTAGCCTAAACGTAAGCGATTTCCTCTATTATGCACTATTCTATGCCATAGGATATGCAGCAAAGCAGACATCTAAAGGCACGATACGAGCATTGCCTAAAAAGCTATACTCCATAGGTATATTAGGCGTGTCTTATCTTTTAATGATATATTTAAAGCCTTTTGTCCCTGCCACCATCTCGTCATGCGACAGTTCTACTTATCTTCTTTACTTGATTACGTCGTTGTCAGGAAGCTTCCTTGTGATACAATTTTGCTCATGGATAGGAAAGCATACAGAAACACTACGGGATATTTTTGTTCTCATAGGACAAAATACAATGGCAATTGTGCTTTTCCAATGGTTCGCATTTTGGCTCTTGCAAGGTGCTGTTGACAATGGAATCATTACTGTTGACAATGAGACTTTGCTGATATTCTCAAAATTCATCATAGGCTTGACAGTTCCTATATTGCTGAATGAAGTATATAAAATAGCCAAGAGACAAATAAAGCAGAAGCTTTCTTGCCACAATCAGGATGGTTAGGCAGCGAAGAACGCAAGCAAGAACGCGGCAAGCTCGTTGCGGATGGACCCGTGCTGAAAGTCACCTCAACCGAATATACCGAAAACCTCTTTGAAGGAGTGCGTCTACCACTTACGCAACCAATCAGAATATCGACCGGTGCACACCGCAAGCATGGTTTTCACATAACAATATTATAGGTAAATAAAAGCTGTATATACAGATTATTGTACACAACCTCAACAAAAAATCCGCACATACAAGCCAATATCAGCTTGTGTGTGCGGATTATCTAACGGGAAATATAATCACTCCTGACTTATGCCAACAGCTTCTTTACAATAGTAGAGATAACACGTCCGTCTGCACGTCCAGCCATCTGCTTGCTGGCTACGCCCATTACCTTGCCCATTTCCTTGATGCTTGAAGCACCTGTTTGGGCGATAATAGCCTTTACAGCCTCCTCTATCTCTGCCTCACTCATCTGCTTGGGCAGATACTCATCAATCACCTTAACCTGAGCAAGCTCCTCATCTGCAAGGTCCTGACGGTTCTGTTGCACAAAGGTAGCGGCAGACTCTTTACCTTGCTTGGCTAATTTTGCCAATATCTTCAACGCATCTGCGTCCTCAAGGGTGTCGTTGGCACCTGGAGCTGTCTTTGCCTCAAGAAATACTTTCTTAATGTTACGCAAAGTCTCAAGGCGCACCTTGTCGCGGGCTTTCATAGCCTCTTTAATGTCATTGCTAATCTGATCAAATAATGCCATAATGATTTTATGTTTTAAAAAAGACCCTCTGCCGCAGTTCGTACATGCTCGGTAGCTATCACGGTCAAAGAGCCTAAAAGGTTATTGCTATATTCGTATTAAGTGGATTTTATGCGGTTGACAGCCGGCACTTGTCATACAAACCTTTATAGACAGCCCGTTCTGCCAACTGTACAGGTGAAACAGCCTCTTGGCTATGCTCCTGCAATTATCCAAACTTTATGGTGCCCTGCACCTTTTTGATAGGAGCAGAGCCCTCTTCGTCTGTCGATTTGATGCTTACACCTCTCGACTTGTTCTCTATTTCCTTCAGCTCCTGACTGGTACGTTTATAGGTTGGAGTAGACAACACATCAGAAATCACGTCGTCATTGTCAAGGTCTTCCTGCCGGAAAATGTAGACATGAGGCACTCGTTTATAATTATTGGTGGTGGCATCAGGACCATAAATGCGGCGCATCTCATCCATCTTGGATGCCCTGTCCTCTTCTTCCTGTGCCCGTTTTGCATTGTCTTCCTGCTTTATTTGATTCAAGCGACCGTTCATTCCGTCCACATGATCAATGCCAAAACCGGTAGCCAAGATCGTAACCTTTACCTTCTCGCCAAGTTCAGGGTCAGTAGCAAGTCCCCATTTAATCTCAAATTGAGAGTCAAACTTAGCCATAAAGTCGTTCACATCGTTCATTTCTTCCATCATCAAGCCACCGCTCTTGTTATTCTTGTCATTACTGAACGATATGTTAAGCAGTATCTTCTTGGAATTGAAAATGTCGCTGTCATTCAACAAAGGCGAATTAAGCGCATCGTCAATAGCACGCTTTACACGACCTTCACCCTCGCCATAACCAGTACTCATGATAGCCACGCCACCGTCTTTCAGCACCGTTTTGACATCGTTAAAGTCAAGGTTAATCAGTCCGTGCACCGTTATAATCTCGGCAATACTCTTGGCAGCCACACTCAGAGTATCGTCAGCCTTGCCAAATGCGTCAAGAATAGACAGCTCAGGATAGATGGCACGCAAGCGCTCATTGTTGATAACGAGCAGTGCATCCACATGTTTTGACATCTCTTGCACGCCGTCCAACGCCTGAAAAATTTTCTTCTCGCCCTCAAAGCGGAAAGGTATTGTTACGATACCGACAGTCAATATGTCCAGTTCTTTTGACACACGGGCTATTACAGGAGCAGCTCCCGTACCCGTACCGCCACCCATTCCGGCAGTAATAAAGGCCATCTTGGTACCGTCATTGAGCATTGCCTTAATGTCATTGATGCTCTCTTCGGCAGCCTCACGAGCCTTGGCAGGCTTGTTTCCTGCGCCAAGTCCTTCCTTGCCTAACTGCAAATGCACTGGCACCGGCGAATCGTTCAGCGCTTGTTTATCGGTATTGCAAAGCACAAATGACACATCGTGAATACCCTCACGATACATGTGGTTGACGGCATTGCCGCCACCGCCACCAACACCAATTACTTTTATAATGCTGTGTTCTTTTTCGGGTTCACCGAAATCGAGTATTGTAGGTTTATCGCTCATAATCGTTCTTATTGAAAATATATGTAAACGCCACTTTCAGTACCCACTCTTAGCCTTTCTTCAAAAGAATAACAGGTTGCCGATAGCCAAGATACTTTCTCTTTACAGGTAAATACCGACCCTCCGGCAAGTGGGTTATCGACCATTCACAAGTGGGTTATCGACCATTCACAAGTGGGTTATCACCTATTGGCAACTGACTTATTATCTGGTTTCAGAAAATCATTAAAAGCATTACTGAATATCAGCGTTGTGATTACTCCTCCTCTTTTACCATGTTTTGGAAGAAGTTTTTCACTTTCTTTCCTAATATTCTAAAGCCTCCGTCTTTCTTTTTTGCCGTATCAGCAGGTGCCGTAGGCTGCTTTGGTCGCTGCTGCTGGAATGTCGCTTCTGCCGCACGGCGTGCCTCTTCCTCTGCTTTCTGCAAGCGGATGCGGTCTTCTTCGCTCATCACCACACCATTAGCCATTGTTCCGCTGGCATAAGTAGCCTGATGAGTAGTCTCAACACCCACCACCACTTGTGAACTTTCAGTTACCTGAGGTTCTACAGGTGCATTAAAATCTTGGCCTGCACAGTTCATGTCACCTTTAGCCAAAAGACCCAATATAGTATTCATGGTACCGTTATGAGCCAATAGTTCAGGCTGGTCAGCCTTGATATCTTGCTTTACAAACTTAGCTATACGCACCTTGTCCATCTTGGTTATATTGCGGAAAGCAGTGTCTATATTCTTCATGTTGGCACCTCCACCTGTAAGAATAATGCCGCCAAGCAACCTGTCACTATATTCTTTAGGCACTTGATACCATACATTCTTGATGATTTCCTGCATGCGTCCTTCCACAATCTCTATGAACTTGCGGCTGTTTACGCTACGTTCTGCATCAATAGGAAGCTCTAATTTATCATCAATATCATTGTTTTCGGTATACGCGCTGGCAAATTTCAGCTTCATCTTTTCTGCTTGTGCTTCATCTATTTGCAACGAAGCAATGTCTTTTGTGACACTACTGCCACCCAAAGGTATTACAGCCAAATGACGAAGTATATTCTTATAATACACAGACACCGTAGTAGTATCAGCGCCCAAATCTACCAATATACATCCTGAACGCTTTTCTGCATCGGTCAGCACACTGTCAGACAGCACCAAAGGATCCAAATACATCTCAGCAATATTTACCTTTGCAGCATCAAAGCACTTGTTAAGATTAGTGTAAAAACTCTTACGCCACAAGATATTCAGGAAGTTTCCCTCCAATCGGCTGCATGGAATGCCCACAGGATCTATCTGGGCTTGATTGTCTACTTTGTATTCCTGTATAGCAGCATCAAGTATTACCTGATCTTGATAAGACATGTTTCGATTGGTATCCATCATTACATTTACCATCTGTTGCGTAACAATGGTGTCCGTAGGCAGGTCTTTGGCAATGGTATTCTTCACACTCTGGATAGATTGACCACCTACGCCTACATATACTTGCGCCACTTCTGCTTGCAGTTTATCGGATAATTGGCTTACAATATTAGTGATGCACTGCACTGTTTGTATTACATTGTAGACAACACCTTTATGGATAAAAGAAGAAGAATCTTCTTTTACTACATGTAGCACGGTAATACTTCCATCTGGATTTTTGCGTCCTGCTATACCTGTTGTCTTCGATGAGCCCAATTCTATAGCTATGATAAACTCCTTTGCTGCCATATATTTTCTATTTGTAATTGCGTTTTTAATTATCTCAGGCTTTCTTGCCTGCGTTTGTTTTCTTGGTTTTTAGATTAGATTCAGGCTTCTTTGAGCCTTCCTCATTATGGTTCTCACTTGTATTCTCACTTTTCTTTTTCGCTAAAGAATCCGTTTTTGCAGCCTTTGCCACATTATTCTGCGGAGCGACATCATCAGTCTTTGCTGCTGATTGAGACACAAAATGGCGTTTCTTGCATATTATTTGATTGTCAAATTCTATGTCTATATACGAATATTTATTCCAGCCTGCCTCGCTCAGTCCATAGCGATAAAACTTATAAAGCCTATCTAATTTGCGGTTTACAAAGTCTGTTACCAATGCCTTGCGGCGATTAATATATCTTGACTGTGGCAAGTTGCCTAAATAAATGATATGCTCCCCTACCCGTGGAACAAGCTCCACACTCATGTCAGGCAGCACGTTGATTTGTACAATTTGATTTTTCCAAAAATCATTTGCCATGATAGCGATAGCCAAATGCGACAGATAGTTGCGCGCAAACCATTTTCCTACATGTCCTGTTGCTATAATCAGGTCTGAAGTGTATTTGGAATTGGGCATCACGCCTCCATGGTCATCCAAATAGAAGTCATCGCCTCTAACGTTCTTGATGCGCACAATGGGTAAGCTCTGCGTAATATTTACACACACATATCCATCTTTGGTCTTGTAGCATTGCGCTGTCTTCACAAAAGGACTCACCCTCAACAGGTCTTCTATTTCACGTGGATGAACACTGTCCATCGGCTTTTTCAAGGGATAAAGATGTCCTTTTTGCAAGATGCGCTTTACTTCATCGGCACTCAGAAATCCATTTGTACTTTCATCTTCTATATTAATAGAAACTCTGGTACACACAGGATACTGCTCCTTTGGATGATTGAAAGATGTCATTGCCAGCACAAGATAGACGGCAATAATCACATCAAGCAGCACCAATATGCTTTTTTTTAGTTTGCGGTTCACCTTATTATATAATATTACAGAGGGCTGCCCGCCTTGCTTTACAGTCTTTCCATCAGCCTACACAAGCCCCTTGGCCCACATGCAGACAGTGGCAGACTTGTTGAGACACAGCAGCCACTACTTCACGTTATACTTTTCCTTGAGTATTTTCTCTATCTGTGGCACATAATTATCAAGGTCGCCAGCACCTAATACCACCAAAACCTCAAAGTCGTTGTTCTTCACAAAGGTTGTAACATCCTCTTTATGTATCATGTGCTTCTCTACTGTTGGAGCCAGATTGTCATAAATCAACTGTGATGTTACACCTGGAATAGGTTGCTCACGAGCTGGATAGATATCACAAAGCACTACCTCATCCAGCAAGCTCAGGCTCTTGGCAAAGTCTTGATAGAAATCTCTTGTACGTGTATAAAGATGAGGTTGGAATATAGCCGTGATGCGTTTGTCTTTATAAAGCTCACGTATACTCTTGGCACTCTGGTATATTTCTTTAGGATGATGAGCGTAATCGCTTAAAAATACGATTTTGTCTGTCTTTATCTTAAAATCAAATCGACGGTCCACACCATGATAAGTCTTCATGCCATAACGCAGTTCTTCCGCGGTACAGCCATTGAGTTGAGCCATTGCCATGGCAGCAATACCATTCTCAATATTGATAGGTATTGGCTGTCCTAATTCTATACCACGCACTGTTTCGATAGGTGAAACAAAGTCGAAAGTTATCTCTCCATTGGCAATTACAATGTTCTCTGCATGAAAATCGCCTTCATCTCTGCTGTATTCATATACTTTTACGCCAGACTGCACATCCTGCTTCATCTCCAAGTTCTTGTGTATGATAAGTGCACCACCTGGCTGTATCAATGTGGTATAATGGCGGAAACTCTCAAGATAGGCTTCTTTCGTACCATAGATATCCAGATGGTCTGGGTCGGTAGAGGTGATAACGCTCATCCATGGGCGCAACCAATGGAAGCTACGGTCAAACTCGTCAGCCTCTATTACTACGTAATCACTGTCCTTACTCAATATATAATTGGTGCCATAGTTCTTGGATATGCCTCCGAGAAAGGCATTACAATCCACATGACTCTGGTGCATGATGTGTGCACACATGGTTGATGTAGTGGTCTTCCCGTGTGTTCCTGCCACACAAAGACCCTTATGGGTACGTGTCAGCATGCCTAACACTTGCGCACGTTTTTCTACATCAAATCCATTTTCACGGAAGTAAACCAGCTCTTTGTGCTCTTGTGGAATAGCAGGTGTATATACTACCAATGTAGATGCAGGGTTCTTGCACACATGAGGCACCTCTTCGAGGTTCTCTTCATAGTGTATCAACATACCTTCTTTTTCCAATTGATGTGTCAACGCTGATGGAGTTTTGTCATAACCTGCCACCACTACACCTTTATGTAAAAAATAACGGGCGATGGCACTCATGCCTATACCGCCAGCTCCCACAAAATATACTGATTTAATATCTTTAAGTTCCATATTATTTCTTTTTCTACCTGTGCGTCATTCGGCTCTACTTCATATTCCCCGACCTATACAGTCTGCTACCGTTCACGGTGTATTTCGGCATCAGCCACACCTCTGTTGTTGCATCCTTCCGCACTAATTTGGCTTTATTTGCCTTGAGCTAACTTTACCACTTCATCTGCTATGACGTCAGCAGAGTTAGGTAATCCCAATTTCTTTATATTTTGGCTCAGCATATCAAGCCTGTCATTATCTTGTACAGTTTCAATAGCCAAGCTCATTACTTTGGCTGGTGCCTCTGCGTCTGCAACAAACAGGGCTGCGTCCTTATTTACCAATGCCATAGCGTTTTTGGTTTGATGGTCTTCTGCCACATTAGGCGAGGGTACCAATATCACAGGTTTTCCTATCAGGCAGAACTCTGATATGCTGCTGGCACCGGCTCTGCTAATCACCAAATCGGCTGCCTTGTAAGCTGCACCCATATCAGATATAAAGTCCATTACCTTCAGATTAGCTATCGGCTGGTGCGCTTTCAGTTGCTCCATGATAGAGGCATTATAGTATTTTCCTGTCTGCCAAATCACTTGCACATCAGATTTTGCTATCAAATAGAGGTGCTGCAATACGCTTTCATTTACAGTGCGTGCGCCTAAACTACCGCCAACAATCAGTATTGTTTTCTTGTCCGGCTCCAGTCCAAACGCCTTACGCGCTTCTTCACGGCTCATCTTTGTCTCGAGCAAAGCCTGTCTTACAGGGTTTCCTGTCTTGATAATCTTGTCTGCGGGGAAGAATCTTTCCATGCCATCATAAGCCACGCATATCTTGTCTGCCTTTTTTGCAAGCAGTTTGTTGGTAACACCGGCATACGAGTTTTGCTCTTGTATCAAGCATGGAATGCCCATCTTGGCACACTCGTTGAGAGTAGGACCACTGGCATAGCCACCCACTCCTACCGCAGCCATCGGCTTAAACTGGCGTATTACCTTCGCAGCCATGCGCTGACTCTTCCATATCTTAAAGAGCACAGCTATATTTTTCAGCAAATGTTTGCGGTCAAAGCCACAAATTGGCAAGCCTATTATTTTGTAACCTGCTGCCGGAACACGTTGCATTTCCATGCGTCCCAGTGCTCCTACAAAAAGTATTTCAGCATTTGGATATTTGGCCTTAATAGCGTTGGCTATAGATACAGCGGGGAATATATGGCCTCCTGTGCCTCCACCACTGATTATAATCCTTAGATTCTTGTCCATTAGTGATAGTCCTTTCACTTCTATATATTATTTCGCAAAAGTAATCAAAATTTTTCTTTTTATATCCCTTTCAACTTGTTTTTTTTGCTAACTTTTTAAGTTTAGATATGTTCTTTATCCGCCACTTTTCTCTTTTTACACAAACAGTGTATGTTTATCGGCTACTGATTGTTTCTCCATGCCTCTTGAACAAGTTTTCTTCCACGCTACAAGTTGGCTTAAAAAACGCGATAAGTAGGTGTTCAGAACGCATGTTATCCATTCTGAACACCTACTTATCGATATTGTATCGTCCGTCGTCGTACAGGCAACAGACGGGTTTTATCTACTCTATTTCCGCCACAGAAGCATCAAGCTACAGGGACAGACGTGGTTTTTTCTTTGTCGCGCTTCTTGGCTGATACACTCACACTGAGTATCATTCCTATGTACACGCAGTTGACAATGGTGCTGGTTCCACCCTTACTGATAAGCGGCAACGGCTGCCCTGTAACGGGCACAAGCCCTACTGCCACCGACATGTTGAACAATGCCTGCACCACCAACAGTACAGCAAAGCCCATTATCATCAGCGCAGGAAACGCATTGGCACACCTGTTGGCTATCGTTGCCGTTCGGAACAGCAGGATAATGTAGAGAAACAGCACCACAAAAGCGCCTTCTATACCAGTCTCTTCTATGATAATGGCATAGATAAAATCTGAGAATGCCTGCGACAGGAAGTCGCGCTCCACAGAGTTTCCCGGCCCTTTTCCTACCACATTGCTTGAAGCAATGGCTATATTGGCATGAGCTACCTGCGCATCCTTGTCAAGGTCTACGTCTTTAGGGTCTATCTGTTTCTTGTCGGTAAACTTGTTGATACGGTTTTTCCATGTTCCTGCACGGTGAAAGACCTTGTCCAGTACCGATTCTTTGGGTTTTTCGCCTACTTGTTCGGTCATGTTTCGCCTGTCATCATCGGTCTTGTCGGGAGCTTTACCCACCAATTCCACCAACAACAGTGCACCAAACACTAACGCCAAGATTGCACCTATCAGCCTGCCTAACTGCCGCGCAGGCACACGTGCCACAAACATCATGACGATAACCACAAAGCTCAGCAGGGCTGCCGTAGAAAGGTTTTCAAATGCTATCGGTATGATAATAACGGCAGACACTATCATCACGTATTTAAAAGCATTCTTTTCGGTGCCTGTATCCGTCTGCATGGCACTCAATATCTTGGCTACGCTCAGCACCAAAGCACCCTTAGCCAGCTCCGATGGCTGAAACTGTATGCCCATGATTGACATCCACCGCTGCGAACCATTGGTGGATTCGCCCAAAAAAAACACTCCTATCAGCAAGCATACAGACAATACCAAAGCGGCTGATGTCAGTGCCTTGAACCATCTGCAACTGATGTTCATTGTGCCAATCATGGCCAACACGCCAAAACCCAACAAACCACAGTGTTTCAATACGGGGCCAAGATAGTTGCCACTCTTAAACGACATGGAACTGGATGCGCTGAACACCTCTATAATGCTGACGATGCACAGCGCTATAAACACAGCCCATATCACACCGTCGCCCTTAAAACGCATGGTATGAGCGGTATTTGCAGTATCTTGTATTTTCAATGTTGTATCTCCTTATCTGCCGTCAAAAACAGCCACAGTATATGGCTCAGTTAATATTTTGCACCTACTTCTGTCTGTGAAGATTACAATGCTCTTACCAATGCCTTAAACTGATCGCCACGGTCTGCCATGTTTTTGAACAAGTCAAAGCTGGCACAGCAAGGACTCAGCAACACGGTATCACCAGGCTTTGCCATTTCATAGCAAGCCTGCACACAGTCCTTCATGGAGTGAGTATCGCGAACAGGAATGCCCATACCGTCAAAGAAATCATGCAATTTCTTGTTGTCGGCGCCCAAATACACCAAACCTACACACTTTTGCTGCACAAGGTCTTTTATGGCATTATAGTCGTTGCCCTTGTCTTTACCGCCCAATATCAGTATAACAGGGGTCTTCATGCTTTCCAGCGCATACCAGCAAGCGTCCACATTGGTAGCTTTGGAGTCGTTGACATACTGCACGCCAGCCACACGGGTAACCTTTTCCAAACGATGTGCCACACCCGGGAAGTCGCTCAAGCTCTTTCTGATAAACTCTTTCTTGATGCCTGCCACATTGGAAGCAATGCCCGCTGCAAGAGAATTGTATATATTGTGTTTGCCGGTAAGGCTCAGCTCTTCCTGTTCCATGTTGAAAGGCACAGGCTTCTCTATCACATAGTCACCCTCCTCGATATAGCCTATCGAGCCATTTTCCTTGAGTTCCGAGAATGGATACTGTATGGCCTTGATGTCATATTTAGCCAGTTCGCGCTTGATTACAGGGTCATCGTTCCAATAGATGAACGAGTCTTCATTGGTTTGGTTCTGTATGATGCGCATCTTGGCGTCCACATAGTTCTGCATACAATAGTCATAGCGGTCCAGATGGTCTGGTGTAATATTGAGCAAGATGGCTATGTTGGCCCTAAAGTCATACATATTGTCCAACTGGAACGAGCTAAGCTCTATAATATAATATTCATGTGGGTCTTCAGCCACTTGCAGTGCCAGCGAATTGCCTATGTTTCCTGCCAGTCCTGCATCGTAGCCTGCACTCTTGAAGATATGATAAATCAGCGAGGTAGTAGTGGTCTTGCCGTTGCTGCCCGTGATACATACCATCTTTGAATGGGTGTAGCGTCCGGCAAATTCTATTTCGCTGATAATGTGTATGCCCTTTTCCATGCACTTCTGCACCATAGGAGCTTCCTTGGGTATGCCCGGACTCTTGATTATCTCGTCTGCATTCAGTATTTTCTCTTCGGTATGGTGCTTTTCTTCCCACGCTATACCGTGGTCGTCCAATAGTTTTTTGTATTTGTCTTTGATGGCAGACATGTCTGATACAAACACGTCAAAGCCTTCTTTCTTTGCCAGCACGGCTGCTCCCGCACCACTCTCGCCAGCTCCTAAAATAACTATTCTTTTCATCTTTCATTCCTGCCAAGCCGCCTCAACTGCGCATCTGTTCGGATGCTGTTGCATTGACTTGCCCTTTCGTTTGTTTAATGAGTGTATTTAGTTAGTTTCGTATTCTGTTTCTTCCTGCATTTACCGCATCTTCAAGGTGATGATGGTAAGTGCTGCAAGAATAATGGTTACAATCCAGAATCTGATGGTAATCTTGGACTCGTGGATAGCACCTTTAGGCTTCTTGAACAGATATTTGGTATCCGGATCAAGGGTTTCGTCTTGTGTCCGGAACGTATCGTGCAGTGGTGCGCGCTTGAACACACGCTGCTTTACACCATGGCGCGTGCCCCACTTGGCATAATACACCTGTACGATAACGCTCAGGCTCTCTACAAAGAAGATACCACAGAGTATAGGCAGCATCAACTCTTTGTGTATAATGACTGCACACACGCCTATGATGCCGCCAATGGTCAGCGAACCCGTGTCGCCCATAAACACTTGGGCGGGGTAAGCATTGTACCACAAAAAGCCTATCAGCGCACCAATGAAGGCGCAGAGAAATACCACCAACTCCTGTGAACCCGGTATATACATGATATTCAGATAGGCGGCATATTCTATATGACTGCTCACATAGGCAAAGATTCCTAATGCCACGCCTATAATGGCAGAGTTGCCGGCACACATTCCGTCCATACCATCGTTGAGGTTGGCACCGTTAGACACTGCTGTTACCACCAAGATGGTCATGATGACAAACAGCACCCAGCCTGCCGCTACCTTATATTTGCCGCAGAAGCCCATGATGCGGGCATAATCCAGATTATGGCTTTTGACAAATGGAATGGTGGTTTTCAGCGACTTCACTGGTTCGGGGTTATGTTTCACCACCACTTCCTGACCGTTTTGCTTGACGATAGCCAAGTTTTCGTTGACCTTGGCATCAGGGCTCAGCCACAATATCAAGCCTACTATCAGTCCGATACTGATTTGCCCTACTATCTTGAAGCGACCCGGCAAGCCTTCCTTGTTGTGGCGGAAGATTTTGATATAATCGTCCAGTCCGCCCAAAAAGCCCAACCATACGGTGGTGATAACCATCAGTATCAAATAGATATTGCGCATACGGCCCAACAGCAGCACCGGCACCAGTATAGAAACGATAATGATAATGCCGCCCATTGAGGGCACACCTATCTTCTTTACGCCAAAGGGGTCTATCTTGGCATCACGCTGTGTCTCCGTAATCTGCTTGCCCTTCAGATACTTGATAAATTTTTCGCCGAACCAAGTAGAGATAATCAATGCCACAATCAGTGCCAGCAAGGCTCTGAAAGACACATATCCCCACATGTGGGAACCAGGTATTCCAAACTGCTCTAAGAACCTAAATAAATAGTATAACATGCTTTGTCGTTATTGGTTTACGGGCGTATCACCTGCATAGTGCAGCCCATTCATTGCATAATCGTTTCCAAACGGGTTTCCGCCTACGCTTTCTGCGCATCAAATATCTCATGCAGCACCTCTTTGTCATCAAAGTGATGCTTTACGCCTTTTATCTCTTGGTAATTTTCATGGCCCTTGCCTGCCACCAATATTACATCGCCTTTTTTTGCCATCATACATGCTGTACGTATGGCTTCCTTGCGATCTACAATACTGATTACCTTCTTCATCTGCTGTGCGTTCAGACCTGCCAGCATATCGTTGATAATATCCTGCGGCTCTTCAAAGCGGGGGTTATCGCTGGTTATAATTACCTTGTCGCTCTGCTTTACAGCCTCTTGTGCCATCAAAGGCCGCTTGCCTTTGTCCCGGTTGCCGCCAGCACCGCACACGGTAATCACTTCGCCCTTGCCGTTGAGCACCTCATGAATGGCTTTCAACACATTTTCCAAGGCATCAGGGGTATGGGCATAGTCCACGATAGCGGTGTAACCTTCAGGCGAATGAACAGGCTCCAGACGGCCGCTTACGCTTTTCAGCGTGCTCATCACTACCAGTATGTCCTCCGGCTTCTGCCCTAACATAACGGCAGCACCATAGACAGCCAACAGGTTGCTTACATTGAACTTGCCGATAAACTGTACCCCCACCTCGCGACCATTGATTTCAAGATACATGCCTCCGAAGTGGCACTCCAATATCTTGGCTCTGAAATCTGCCATGGTGCGTGTAGAATAGGTCTTCACGGTGGCTTTGGTGTTCTGTACCATTATCATGCCGTTCTTGTCGTCGGCATTGGTAATGGCAAAAGCGGTCTTCGGCAGTGCGTCAAAGAAGGCTTTCTTGGCATTGCGGTAATTCTCGAAGGTCTTGTGATAGTCCAAGTGGTCGCGTGTAAGATTGGTAAACAACCCTCCTGCAAAGTTCAGTCCGCCAATGCGCTTTTGGGCTATGGCGTGAGAGCTGCACTCCATGAACGCATACTGACAGCCGGCTTCCACCATGCGGTGCAACAGCATATTCAGCTCGATAGGGTCTGGTGTGGTGTGGTCGGCAGGTATAGCTTCGTCTTCTATATAGTTGCAAACGGTGGAAAGCAAGCCACACTTGAAGCCAAACTTTCTGAACATGTGATACAACAGGGTGGCTATGGTGGTCTTTCCGTTGGTACCTGTAACACCTACCAACTTGAGTTTGCGCGAAGGGTCGCCGTAAAACTGTGTGGCTACCTCGCCCACTACATCTTCCGTTGATGCTACTTGCACATAGGTTACGTCTGCTGCCTGTGTCTCGGGCAGGTCTTCGCAAAGCACTGCCTTGGCGCCTTGCTCTATGGCTTTGGCTATAAACTTGTGGCCATCTACCTGTGTACCCTTCATGGCTACAAACAGATGGTGGTCGGCTATGCGGCGTGAATCGATGTTTACGCCAGCTATCTCAACTTCAGTGTCACCAATTACTTGCAATGGCGAGATGTTCTTGATCAGCTCTTTCAGTTTCATACTTTATCTTGTTTTTAAGATACAAGGCTTTGTTCCCCGTATTTTTAATGTTCACATTGACAGCTACAGGCTTTACAATGCCCGTCTTTGAGTTTTTGAAAGTTGGCATAAAACCATCCGCTTCATTTTCTCCATCCTTTTCACTTTCCTTTTAAACACGGAAAATCAAACACGTATGTAGAACAAATAACAGTGGAAAATTTGACTGGCGGATGGCTTTACGCCTTTCTTTCAGCTTGCAAATATAAGCACTTTCATTTGAAAATATACATTATTTTCGCTATATTTCCATTTTCAGTACACATTTTTCACCTTTCTTGATAATGTGTCCTGGCGGCAGACTTTGGCTCACTACCTTGCCACGGCCCTCAATAATGGTCTTGACACCACGGCTCTCCAGCATGAAAACAGCATCGCGCGCACCCATGCCCATCACATTGGGCACCGTGCCTCTGCCATACACCGGTTCACGGCGAAGCACCACTTCGCGTTTCTCTCTAACGGCGTTGCCCCAAATAGGGTTGCCGTCGGCATAGCTGCCGTTCCAGTTTTTGTTGGTGGCTATATTAAGATGTGTCAGCACATAGTCGGCTGCCAACATGTTGCCTGCCTTTACATCGGGCATCAATATGGATGTAGAGTCGTTGGCATCTGCCACACTCAGCTTCACGTCTTGTGCCATGATGCCTTCTGCTATCTGATGGAACACCACGCCACTGGTATTGCCGCCCGAAGCGGGCAAGCCCGTCTTCTGTATGCACACGATACAGCTGTAACGCGGATTGTCGGCAGGGAAATAGCCTGCAAAGCTCAACAGATAGTTGACACTGCCTGCCTTATAGCCGCGCGAACCTTTGGATATCTGTGCTGTACCTGTCTTTCCTGCCACCGGAAAGAGGGGGGAACCTGCCTTGCGGCCCAGTCCCTGGCTGACAACATGGGTCAGTATGGTCTGTATCTCCTTGAGGGTTTTCTCCTTACAGATACGCGGTTTGATTACATCTACGGGGAAATCCATCAGTACTTCGCCGTCTTTTACCACTTGCTTTACCAACCGGGGACGCACCATCACGCCATTGTTGGCAATGGCATTGTAAAAGGTCAGCGTAGAAATAGGCGGCACCTGACTTTCATAGCCTATGCTCATCCAGGGCAGAGAGGTCTTGCTCCAGTTTACATACTGCCCTTTGCTGTTCTTCTTGGGCATACGTATGCGGGGCGGTGTGGCACCTACCAAGGGCAGATGCAGATTAGTTCGGAGGCCTACACGGTCAATGCCTTCTACAAACTTCTCCGGATGGTTGGCATAGAACTTGTCTATAATGCGGCTCACACCAATGTTGGAGCTTACCTCCAGGGTACGAGGCAACGAGATGACACCATAACCGCCTTTGTGCCAGTTGTGGTCGCGCATCTTGGCACCGTACATATCCCAAATGCCGTTACCCGTGTCTACACGGTAGGTGGTGTCCACTACTCCATCGTCAAGAGCCACCATGATGGAGGCAGTCTTAAACACAGAGCCGGGTTCGAGCAGGTCTGACACGGCATCGTTTTTCACCTCACGGTACACGCCGTCATCACACTTGGTCATGTTGACAATGGCTTTGATGTCGCCCGTCTTCACTTCCATCACTATGGCCACGCCCACATTGCCGTGCACTTCCTCACGCTTCAGCATGTTGAGCAGCGAACGCTCGGCAAGGTCTTGCATGTTCACGTCTATGGTGGTTACGATGTCGGCACCGTTCACCGGCTCTTGGGTAGTGATGCTCAGATACTTGTTCATGACCTTCTTGCGGCTTATCTTGCCCATCTTGCCACGCAAGATAGAGTCAAACGATAGTTCCAGGCCGCAGCGGGCAGTGTCTTTGGCTCCAAACATGTCGCCGACGGTGCGCTGTGCCAATGAACCGAAAGGACGCTGGCGGGCATTGAAGGTCTCAAAATGGAAGCCTCCCTTGTTGGGCGACAATCTGAACACGGGCAGACGCTTTACTTCTGAATAGACGTCATAGCTGACACGCTTCTTCCAGATAGGCCAGTTTTGGCTCATCTTGGCATGTCCCTTCTCCAAGTCGGCTTTGAATGCTGCCGCTGATTTTTCGGGAAATATCTCGTGCAAACCCATGCAGATGCTGTCTACCTTGACACGCCACAGCGAGTCTTTCTCTTCGCCTCCGGCCTGAAAATCCATAAAGAGTTTGAACTCAGGCAGCGAGCTGGCCATCAACCTGCCGTCGCAACTCAGAATGTTGCCACGGACAGGCATCACGTCTACACTGTCTTTCTTCAGTCGCGATGCCACTTCCATCCAGTATTCGCGCTTCACGGTGGCTGTGTAGGTAGCCTTGCAGAGCACCATAATGCCCCAAACCACCATACAATAGGCCACTATCTTATAGCGAGGTATAATCTTTTTACGGTTAAACTGATTACTGCTCATCTTCTGCGGGTACATTAATAATATAGGGAGGCTGGTCGGCTATGTGGAGCACACTGTCTTTATTGTTGCGCAACATTTCAAGCACATTGCTCTCGCGGCTTAGTTCTGTCAGTTCGCTTGAACTGGACAAGGCGCGGTATTTGGCATCTTTCAGCTGTTCATTCAGGTCGTTGATTTTCAACAGATCTTGCTGGCAATTGTAGCGGTTGGACACATACAGCAGGGTGAAAGCCACCACTATCACGATAAGCCATGCCTGCCGCTTCAGTATCTTGGCTGTCAAGAAGTCGCCACCCAATATACGCCGCAAGGTGCGGTTGGCCTGATGGGGCAGTTCTTCCTCCACGGCTTGCTCTCTGATTGCTTCCTTTATGCCCTGCAAATCTGCCGATTCCAATGAAGCCGGCTCTTTTTCTGCCTCCTCGTTTATATCACTGTTCATAGTTTCTCTGCTATTCTTAGTTTAGCGCTTCGGCTGCGTGGGTTTTCCTGTTGTTCTGCTTCTGTGGGCACTATCACCTTGTTGTTGACCAACCGGTAGGGGGTTTCCATTCGTCCGTAGAAGTCTTGATGGCGCCGGCCTTCAGCGTTGCCTGTCTTCATTACGTTTTTTACAATGCGGTCTTCCAGACTGTGATAGGTAATCACAGAGAGACGGCCGCCTGGATCCAACACCTCTGTGGCAGCCTTGAGCATCTCTTTCAAGGCTGTCATTTCATGGTTTACTTCTATGCGAAGGGCTTGAAACAGCTTGGCCATGTCTTTCTTCTCGCGTTCGCGCTTGAACAGCGGTGCCACACAATCCATAAAATCCTGGGTGGTGGCAACGGGCTGCTCCGTGCGCCGCTTGACCAGTGCAGCGGCTATCTTGCGCGAGTTTTTCAGTTCGCCATAGAGGTAAAACACATCTGCCAGCGGCTCTTCTTCATACTTGTTCACAATGTCGGCAGCGGTCATGCCGTCGCGCTTGTTCATGCGCATGTCAAGAGGAGCGTCAAAGCGAAACGAGAAGCCACGTGTCTCATCGTCGAAATGGTGGCTTGATACGCCCAAGTCGGCCAACAATCCGTCTATATGCTCTACGCCATAATAGCGCATCCAGTTTTTCAGATACCTGAAATTGCTGCGCACAAAGGTAAAACGGGGGTCGTCTACAATGTTGCGCTCAGCATCGGCATCTTGGTCAAAGCTGTAGAGATGACCTTCTGAACCGAGTCTTGACAGTATCTCGCGGCTGTGGCCGCCACCACCAAATGTAACGTCCACATAAATGCCGTCGGGCTTGATGTCAAGTCCGTCAACACTGTCTTTCATCAACACTGGCACATGATAGGTATGGGCTGTTGTTACCATATTTTGTATTTCTGTTTTCAAGTTGGAGGGGTGTCGTCTGCCGTTTGTCGGCAAGCGACACCTGTATTTGTTCTTTATTCTTTGCAATAGGGGCAGCCGCACACTGCGTACACGGCGAAACGCTGCATAAAGCAAAGGGCTATTCGACGCCAAAGTTACATAAAATATACCATATAGCTGTGATATTTTGCCGGATTTTTATGCCGAAGACAAGAGGCTTCCTGTTTTCTTGAAGGTATGGAAGACGGAAAGCTGACGAAAGCAGTCAGCTGTTTTTGTCCTCTTTCCAACGCCAAAGTGTAAAAAAAAAGAGTTTCTACAGACTCGCGTCTCCAGAAACTCTATGTTAAGAATATGATATTTGAGTACGTATATAATCCTTGTCAACAATTGCCAAGCACGAGATGGCACACCGCTTCCGCTTATCTGTCTACGGATGCATTGGTCTCTTGGCTCAACATAGTATCTGCGTCTTCTACTGTTTCAGCAGACAATGATTCGCTTTTTCTATATCCTGACTCTTGAGCACCATACACCTTTTCCGGCTTTTCTGTCTTGATGTCTTTTTCGGCATAGTCATACCGCAACTGCGCATTGTCAGCTGGGGCAAACAGTTTCAGGCACAATACTGTCAACAACACTACATCCACTATAAGTATTGCCACCAACAGTGTCAAAGAATGTTTTAATTCCAAGTCAGATAGTTCAAAGTGAAAAAGTTTCTTCATTTGTTTTTAATTACCGATACTACACTTCGGTCTTTGCCAAACCGTATTTATGTTATCCTTAAATATTCCGTATGCAAAGTTAGTAAATTATCCGATTGGTTAGTGTAATTATACACTGAAAAATACTGAAAACACACTTTCTTCCTTGTTTTTTCAACTGAAAATGCACTAAAAAGCCTATGTAGTAACTTATTTTAACGTTTATGTAATATTTGTTTACATGCTTTGTCATGTAAATATATCAAAAAAAAGGCTATTCTGCCCTTTCTTGCAAAGCAAAAGAAAAACAGGTACTTGCACTGCCAAAACGGTCATAAGCCATCACCATCACCTTTTCTACCATTACACCGCCTCAGTAAGCAAACATGATTGGCAGCCAAGGTACAGTCAAAAACTGAAAGCACTGCAACCGGCAAACGATTGCTATGCTTTCGGGAAGTGATTGCAGTGCTTTCGGGAAACAATTGCAGTGCAATCGCCAGACGATTGCACTGCAATTAAAATACGAAGAAATGTATCCTTGCCATAAGCAGATGCTCAAAATAATTGTTTCTTTATTATCTTGCCATCACTTTACGAACTTCACCATTACTATACCGCACAATGTTTATGCCTCTGCTCAAGTGATTACGCAAACTGCCTTGTACATCATAAATGGCTGTCGGAACACCGACAGCATTGGTTTGGGTTGTTGCAATGCCCGTTTCTATTGCATCATGCCCCACAAGGTCTACCTGTTCTACATTATACACCTGACAATTGTTGCAGTCATTGAGGTCATAGTTGCTCACAAAGGCCACAATGTGCATGTTGGAAGCGTCCCAATCTGCGGGCAGTGTTACAGTATAGGTCTTCTCAATTTCCGCACCGCCAACAAATGTAATAGGCTCGCCATTTACAGGAGTAACAAAACGCCGGCAAATATGATTGTGCTGATAGTTGGCCAAGTCAGGCGACTGCTCTGCTATGACCCCGTCTTCTATCAACAAGACATGAAGGGCTGGTGTTCCTGTTATAACAGAACCTTCTACCACATGGGAGCCTGCCTGAATCTTCAGCTGCCGGGAGGCCTCGTCATAATCACGCTTGATGCCTACGCTGACAGAAGCCGTCGATGATGCAAAATGGTTAACCAATTTGCGTATCTGGTCTGACTCCAGCACATTCAGCACAGGACCTGAAGTGGAAACGCCTAATTCTGTCATGTTCGTACGGTCTATCATCATTGCCGGGGCGAATGTAGTGCTGGAGTTATAGAACCGCTGCAAGACAGAGGAACCTGAGGCAGTAAAGATGTCTGTGCCCGCACCATAGTGGTGAGCAACGAGCACATAATTGTCAAGACCCTTCACTCCTTCGGCGATACGCGTCTGACCTGCCGGACAATTGGAACAGCCCTGTGTGGTAAACTCCTCTATCAGAACCTTTTTAGGTACCACTTCGCCCAACACCTTTATAGAGGTCGTAGCCGTGTTATTGGCAGCAAACTCGTCATCTTGACCATTAATTGACTGCAATGTGGCCTCCAATGTATAATTGCCTATGGTATCCGGAGCCTCAACAGGAAGGGTAAAGGAGCCTATCTCACCAGGCAATATATCGTCAAGCGACACGTCACAAGTTGCTTCTTTGTCGCCAATACGGTAAGCAATCTTGGCAGTCGTAGCGTCTTGGCTTGTATTGTTACGCAGCTTTCCACTCAAGGAAAAAGCCTTTCCCTTGCTTACCGTAGCCGAAGAAAGCGACAGCAAAGCAGCATCAACAGTATGGTAGCTGTCGCCGTCTATCAGTGCTTGCAGACACAATGACTGACCTTCAGAAGCCGACATGTCCGTCCATTTCCCTCCATTCAGCACCCAGCACCCATTGGTCCAGGCATCTCCGGATATGCCGACATAGCCAGAAGATGTGGTGCCGACAACAATATCACCTTGAGGATAATCAACCGGGGTGGTGAAACTTATGTCATTCCATCCCTTGAAAAGGGCTCCGGTTTTCATTTCATACAAGTTGCGCCCATCAAGACTGCTGCGCACAAAAACGACAATGCCTCCTGGTGCATCGCTGGTCAAGCCTATACGGGCACCTGTTATTTTTGAATGGCAATACATGCTGAAAGCATCGGCATTAAGCTTAATGGCTACCGCTGAGGCGGAAGTTTGGCTGAGACTTGCATCTACCACGTCGCCGTCACAATAGCCTATGGACAAATCGTCTGCCCGCACAATGCCCAAAGATGCCAAAAGCAATATAATTGATAAAATATACTTCATACGTTAAAAGCTTAGTCTATAAATATTTTCAAATTACTGATATGCTATCGTTTATCCAAAAGTGCAAAACTGATTTGCCCTTATTGTGAACACGAGCTTGTCAAAGAGAAAAGAGGATACGCCACAACAGTTTTTTGTACCTTTCATGACATACCCTCTTTGGCTTATTTACACGAAGTAGGTGTTACAACCTGCTTCTTCATCCGCTTACATTACTTGACAACAAGTTTTGTAGTAGTCTGCTTACCGTTCACCTGTACGTTTACAAGATAAACGCCTTGACCTTGACGAAGACTTACATGAGTAGTGCCCGGCTGCAATGAGCTGCTGTAAACAGTAGCACCGGCAACAGAAGTTACCACTACCTCTGCTTTATTGGCCACTATAATGTCAAAGTTGCCGTCGCATGGATTAGGAGTTACTACCACTGCTTTCGCATCTGCGTCTACATTGTCAATGCCGGAAGTACCGTTGGCATTGACCACATTGGTAAAGGTAGCGGCAGACTCACCACTTGTGTACACAGCCTTGATGGCCCATACATAATCGCCTTTCTTGGCCAATTGCTTCCATGCTGTATCTTTAAACAAGGTTTCTGTTATCACCTCTTGATTCAACTTGGTCCAAGAGGTCTCGTCAACATCATTGCCTTGAGCCAAACGGTACACATTGTAACCCAACACATTGTCAGCCTTCTCAGCTTTCAACGCATGATGAGCAACAGCCACAGGCGCAGTTTCTACTGCGGCCTTCGTAACTTTCAATGCGCCAGTCTCTGACTTCATGGCAGCCTTGACAGGAGCAGCAGTCATTGAAGCAGCATCAGCAGGTTCGCCTAAATCAGCACAATAAGCATGCACAAGCACATTATAGTCAAGACTTGCTACCTGACTAAATGAAGCCCAGCCACTGCCGGTATTGCCCCAATCGCCTTTTCCTGGCACAGCAGGACCACGGTCTACGCCTATTACTCTACCGGAACCTACATATTCATAGCCAATGAGCAAAGGCTCGTTGCCGTTGATATAATAAGGTGTCGCAAGCTCTACCTCATTCCATGCACCTAACTTGACATTGTCTACATCCTGTGAGTAAACCTCCTCTACGCCAGTGGTATTGATGCGCCATATCTTGGCTGTCCATGCAGGATTGTCGCTAATTTCATCTTTCGCATCATTTACATAGAACGCTATCTTGGATATGCTCAGCTCTTTCATGCCTTTGGTCTCTTGGTCTTCTGTTGTAAAGAGCTGTCCTACTGCTATCTCACCGGTAGAAGATCCAATACCGCCCAAGACCTTGTTGGTATCCCAATAAGCCCAGCCTTCAGCAGGAGCGTAGGCACCTGGAGCACGCCATGTTATGCTAACGGCGTCATTATTGTCTACAGACTCAGCCTTGGCATAAACCGGAGCTGACTTTATTTCATTGAGAACTACCGACAAGGTATCATAGCCGTTCTTCAGTTCTACGGTCTTCGAGCAAGTGTCAAAGCCGGCTTTGGCTACCGTCAAAGTAAATGTCCCCTTTCTGACTTCTTGCAATTGGCAAATGCCTTTGGCATCTGTTACACCCTCATAGGTATCGGTTGCATTTGAAAGTTTCACGCTTGCACCTGCCGCAACGGTACCGTTGTCGGTAGCTGTCTTGAGGGTAACGAGCGATACTTTTCCTTTTTCAAGCAACTTGCTGAATGTTGGCTCAGAAGCAGTACTGCCGAAATAGTTGCCCTTTACGGCATAAAGATAATCTGCATCTGCCTGGTCTTTCCATATGGCATCAGTATAAGATGTTTCTTGAATGGCCTCTGTCGTAAGCTTTGTCCACTTGGTTGCATCTGCCTTGTCAGCAGCTTTCAAGCGCCATACATCATATTTGATATCCTTTACTTTACTTTCTGTTTCATCAGGTGTGTTGGTTATATGACTGGCTATTTCCCAGTTGCCTTGTATTTCACTGCCGTAGTCCAGTCTTTCCCATACATACATCCTGTCAGCAGCAGAGTAATAGTACATTAAATTACCGCCGTCTACATGAGGACCGGCATCATAACTACAAGCATATTCGCCCTTATTGGGCTTTACTTCATAACCAATGATATAGCTTCTTGAGGGGTCTATCAACACAGGCTCATCCAAACGGGCTTTTGCCCAATGAGCAGTATCGGTTACAACACAGTCTTGAGAGTATATTTCCATCTCTTTGTTCTCTGGGCCACACCATACTTTCAATTTATAGGTAGCAGGCACACCAGCACGGAAACTGATACTGTCAATATAGAACTGAGTGTATGCATATTGCTTCAAGTCTGCAGGAGTAAAGCGCTGACCGACAATCATTGTATTGTCGTCTGAAGTCTTTCCAATGAAGCCGCCATGCTGTTTGTTGCTCTTGGTTACCTCATATTCAATAGCCGTTGAAGGCTGCTTCCACGACAAGTCAACATGATCTATAAGGTCTGTAGCAGACAATTGCTCCACACTCTTTGCATTTGCATTAAGAGCGGCCGACAAAGTTTGCTCCTTGACATTTATATCCAAAGAGTCAGCATAACGGTTATAGTACGGTTTCAGCACTTGAAGCTGGTAGCGGTCAAAGTGTACATTCTCAAACACCACATTGCCATTGGCATCTGTATTGCCCGTAAACGTATAGTATTTGTTCATGAGCTTGACCTCTGCATCAGCTATATTGCCTGTATTAGCCTTGACATTGACTGTCAATTTGCTATAACGGCCCTTGTCTACACCATCAGAGAAGGTAGACTCACTCATTACATCATCGCTGTAAACGGAGCGAACAGCATAACGGTAAGGCTTGTTCTCCAGGTCTTTCCATTTCGTATCCTCAACAGAATTGCCTGTTACCACCTTATCATTTACCTTGGTCCATTCATCAGCAGAAAGGCTTTCTTCGCCACAAGCCAGACGATACACATTATAGCCAACAGGCATCTTGTTAGCTTGAGGAGCTTTTTGGGCTGCCTTGGCAGGCATCACATTTGTTGCAGTTGCAAATATCTGCGCACTATACTGGTCTGAACCAAGTGTTTTGACTACTGAAGGCATTGATTCAGAAGCATAAGCCGGTGTTTCCTCTTCTGTACCGGTTGTTGCTGAAGAAGCCCATTCTACTGCACGATTATTATTGTCATTAGAGAATACTGCCTCTATATTCCAGTTATAATCCATCTCTCCTGACAATGCAGCAGATGCACTGCTCCACGCATTTTGGGAGTCATCGAAGAGGCAATCACCGCCATCCACGAGAGGACCTCTGTCAAATGACAGTGGATAAGCACCGCTTGAGCAACTTACACTATAACCAATGACTGTATTCTTTGTAGGATCAAGCTTGAACGGTTTCTTCAATGTATAATCGTTCCACTGGCCATAACTACTTACAGTCATGTCTTCTGAGTATACTTCAGACTCGTAGCCTTTCTTGCCTTGCCATACCTTCAGCGTAAACTTGGCAGCACACATAGGTATATAACGCAAGTGTGTCAAGTAGTAATCGGCATCAACACCTTTGGCTTTGAGCTCCTCAGGGGTAAAGCGTTGGCCTATCGACATCTCCAGTTTGCCGCCAAACTGACCATAAGAAGATGTACCGCTCTTGGAAAGAGAAACAGGTTGTACAGGCAACTTCCATGATACGACAGCTTTGTCTGTGGCATCTGTTGCCGCTACACTATAAGGCGAAGCCGGTGTCGGAGTCATTTCCAATGTGCCCCAGTCCACTTCTTTCTCTGCCTCTTCCGAGTCAAACATCCAGTTGGAAGTTACAGTCTTGTAGTCTTTTGCCTCTATTGTATAAGCAAATACTTTGTCTGTATACATCTTGTCGACAGTAAACTCACCTGCGGCGTTCGTTTTTGCAGTATAAATAGAGTCGCCAGTAATGGTGATAGTCGCATTGGCAATGGCTGATCCGTCAATTGCATCTGCCACCTTACCATTGACTTTCACTTGAGAAGTCTTGCGTACATTCTTTATATCTATTACAGTCTGCTGGCCGGCAGTAACAGAACCGCCTTTTGAAGCCTCAACATAGCCCTTTCCAGAAGTAGTCAATCGGGCCCAGCCAGTAGGAACATACGGCATAGTATATGTACCGTCGGCATCTGTTTTAGCAGACAAGCCATTGGTATTGGATGCAGTTACCGTAATATCCTTGACGGCATTGCCTTCACTGTCTGTAACTTTACCTGTTACGCTGCCGTAAGTCTTTGAATTGATAAAGAAGATAGTGTTAGGTATATACGAATAGAACGAGCCGTCATTTTGGTCCGGATTGTTGGGATCCATTACGTTTCCAGAGCGTGAAGCGCCCAAACCAGCTTCCGTGGCATAACAAGCAAGGCCATAACCGTCAGCGGTAAACAGGTCGCTGTCATACTCACCCACTACCATTATTGATACATTGCCGCCCGTGTACTCAAACGATTTGTCAAAAGGAATAACGAGATCGTATTCGCCACGCATCAAGTCGAGCTTGCCATCAAACACCAGAGACATTTTATTGGCAGGTATCCAGCCTGTGTTCATATCTGTCTGTGTGGTGTTGCCCATATATATCTTGAATGGCACTCCCTTATAATCGCGGCTCATGCTGAAGCGCACTTTATAAGCAATAGAGTCTATTACACCTGCCTTGTTGCCAAAAGCATCAGCAGTATATACCGTCTGGTTGAAGGCTACTCCATAGCGAGAGAATGGAAGAACTGCGCTCAATGTATTGCCTGTACCAACGGTAACAGCGTGCATATAATCAGGTTGTACGGTAAGTTTGGTATATGAAGTATAGTCGTCTGTGGCGCACTCATCACCATCCATCACCACTTTGCCGCGCAAAGCCATCGGTCCTACTGCGGCCGGAGTCCAAGTAATAGAGGCTGTTCCGCTACCGCCAGCAGCAAGCTGACGTGTTATTTTCTTTTCGCCAAGTACTTTACCGTCATTGTCAAGCAACTGAACAGTAAACTTGCCCGAACGCTTTGAGCCTACATTAGTATAGGTAATACCCGTAGTAACTGTTGTTCCAACGGTAGGATTGGTATCAGTATTGGTTATGCTGGTGGCCTCTATGTTGTTCTCATGCATCTCTTCTACTCTCATGTCATCAAACCATAAATAGCTGCTTGACACATTGTAGAGATGCAAACCTATGTAAGCATTGGTTGTAGAGGCTGGAGTGAAGGTCTCTTCTATAACAGACCAAGCACCGTCTGTGCTCACATCAGTCAGTGTCTTGATGGTATTGCGCTGTGCATTGACCGTAGAGTCTTTACCGTATGTGATGTCCAGGCAGAAGCTTTGGAACTGTCCACACTTGACTTTGGAAGTAAACTTATAGGTTTTGCCTTTCTCCAATTTCACTGGTGGCGTGTAAAGAGACTCGTCTATCGTTTTATCACGATATGCAAAGCCCACTGCCGACGGGCTTTCATAGCCACTGTAATGATTGATGCCCAAGGTGTATCCGTCCTTGTTGTTGTCCACAATGGTCCACATCGGATAGGTATCTTCGTTTTCCCAGTTCTCGCGCAACGGCAGATTGGCTGTCTTTCCTGCTTTTATTGCACTTGAAGTGGCAGAAGCTCCCACGCCATTCACGTTTCGAGCCGTAATTTCATAAGAGTACACACCATAGGTAGCCAAATCCGTATCCGTATATGATGTGGCTTCCAAATTGGTAGCAAGCACCTTGCCATCAGGTTTCCTGACGATACGATAGCTCAAATCCTTGGTGTCATACCAGCCTCCATACAGTCCGAACACTGATGGAGTCCAAGCCAAGTCGATAGCTGTCTTCTTGTCGTTCAAGGCAGCGGTAACGCCTTGTGGCGCACCCGGGCGGTCTACACCTATGTAAGTATTAACCGATACCCCGGCACTATTGCCTGCCGTGTTGCCCGCTACTATGGTATAGCTATGCTTTCCTTCGGTAGGATTAGGGTCTGTCCACGACATTTCGCCTCCAACAGTTATGCCATCTCGCAACACTACGGAGTCTTTTTTATCCTTGTAAACGGTTACAGACGACAGGAAGTCCAAGTCTTCACCTTCACGGCTCTTTGACGGATTGGTCCATTTCAGAGTCATGCTCAGTTCGCCATTCTTGCCCGGCTCATGTGTCAGGTTGGTAATAGCGGCTGGTGAAGCATTGTTGCTTTTAGGCGTAACGGTTACATTATCTATATAAGAAGCATAGCGCAAGGCTGTGCTGTTTTCCCACCACTTGGTGTGGTCATGGAAAGCTATGTAATAAACACCGTCTGCCTTGGGAGTTATCTCACCATCGTAAGTATTCTGCTGGTAAGACTGCACATCCAGTATCTTTTCTTTCGATGTAGTATCCGTGGGTGCTTTCAGCACATATACCGACACATCTGCATCAAAAGACACAGTGGAATGGAAAAAGAACGAGAGGCCGTAAGTCATGCCTTTCTTCAGCTTCAGGCCCGGAGATATAATCCAGTCGTCGCACGGCCGCTTTTCCTTTGCATTGTACTGGGCGAGTTTTACACAGGGACTATTGTCCATACCCCAAAAATTAAGATAAACCCATTGATACGGCACATTGTTGATTTGTGTCCACTTGCTCACGGCTTCTTCTGTGTCGAAGCCTTCAAAGTAAGGCACATCCAACCCCGTTTGCCCCGTATCGTCCGTTTGCAAGCGCTGTAGCGCAGCTAACGTTGCCGTAGGCATACTGACAAGCAGCAGCAACAACGGCAAATAGAATTGTAACTTCTTGTACATACTGAAACGGTTTTAAAATATAAAATAAAAGTTATTTGTTAATGTATATTTTCTGTTTATAGCTACCGTCGGCTGTTGTCAGCACCAGTATATAGGCATTGCCTGCCCATCCCTCGGTAGAGATTGTGCATGAGGTCTGCCCGCTGCCTAACTTCCGGTGTGCCATCTGCTGGCCTGCTGCATCAAAGACAGAGAGCTGGACGGCTTGTCCTTGCCAACCGAGTGTAAGCTCGTTGCCGTTTACCTTGCTGGTCAGTTGCAGCGCATCGGCTGCCATTACAGCCTGAATGGCCGACGGCATGCCCGTGCTGACAGTGATGTCGTCTATGCCTATGCCATGGCCGTAGTTGCCCGTAGCGCCAAAAGCTATAAAGTATTCTTCGGTAGCATCAGGCAAGTCCAGCTCTGTGAGTGTCCATTCCGGAGTATCCGTATTGTAAGTGGCCAACTCTTGCCACTTTCCGTGGGCCGATGTACGGTAATATACCTTCAGTTCGTCTTGGTCGCCATCCCATGTCGGCATCAGCCTGTAGAAAGACAGCTTGCCTGTTGCATAGCCCGTAAAGTCCAATTGCGGTGATACGAGCAAGGTGGTATTTTCATTATAGGCTTTATCATTGAAGACAGCGTTGTATTGTCCGTCGTGAGCTGACGTTACGTCTTCATACTCTTCGTCTACGCCTGCGCCCAAAGTCCACTCGGCATCGCCTTTTTCCTTTGACTGTTTCCAGCATTCGCTCTCAAGGCTTTGCTCGAAGTCTTCTGCATAAGGGAAGCGCTGCACCACCATGCACCTTACATACAGGTTGGTGGAACAGGTAGACACGCAACCGTATTTGTCTGTTACCGACACGGTCAGTGGATAGTTGCCGTCTTTCTCTATCGTGCCGCTTATTTTGCCGTCAGTTGTCATGGCAAGGCCTTTTGGCAGTGTGCCGTCTGCCAGCTTGAACTCAAACGGACCTTCGCTGCCTGTCGGCTGCAATGTATATTCATACTGCTGACCTACCTCGCCATTAGGCAATGCGTCTGCCAACTGAATGTCGTTGCACGATGAAGCGGTAAGCAGAATGGTGCGCACACGCTTCACCTCTGGGGCTTGTATGGTAATGGTTCCCGTGTGGTTTCCTATGTTTTCGGGCACATACCGCACATAGAGGCGTGCGCCATCTACGCCGAGGGTGGCAGTCTTGCCCCAAGTCTTCTCGTCCACCGACAGTTCAAAGCAGCCTTCTACCATGGCTTGTATGTCTTTGGTAAGGTTATAGCCTTTTATGTCCAGGTAATCATCTGGATTGTCTTGTCCCACTTTACCGTCCAGCTCTATCTGTTCCTTGTCGAGTGTCATGCGTGGAGCTGTCGGGTTGTAATAGATGCCCCGCAGTGTTTCAGCTCCCGTGTTCAGCGGGTCGAGCAACTGCTGCATATGGTTTTCGGCTTTCTGCCCGTATTGGTTCCAGTGGTACCACAGCTTGCCGTAATAGTTGGTACCCGTCTTTTTGGTGCATCCGCCGCCGCCACCGGTCAATGTGCCTACTACAAGATGGTTGCTGGCAAAGAGCGGTGAACCTGAAGATCCGCCTTCCACTTGCGACCAACCATTGTCTGTCTGCACAAACTTCACTTGCCAATGGGCATCAGGAGCACCGGGACCGCCCTGCCCTGTCCACTGGCCGGACTCGTAGCGGTCAAAAGTGGAAATCTTCTTGATATCGCCGGCAGGATGATGGATACACACGCCACGCCCTTCCACTGGCTCGTTACGGCGATCCCAGCCATTGAAATAGACATTCCACTCTTCCGGCACTTGGTCGGAGAGTTCTATCAGCATACCGTCTGAACCGCCTTCCGTAGGAGTGATGCTCTTGCGGGTACAGCCTACAAGCGTCTTGGCGTCAAGAGGCTCCGCGCTTTCTGCACCCGGCGACTCATAATGGAAATAAAACTGCCACTTGGCAAGGTTTGGCTCTGTGCTGCCGCAATAGCAGTGATAGGCTGTAAGAAGATAGGGGGCAAGGTCTTCTGCCGTATTGTTGATCATGGTGCCTGAGCATACATAGATGCCGTCCTCGAAATACATGAGCAGGCGTACCACGCCATCTTTTTCTGTTTGCCAGTCTTTTCCTTCGGTATTGTTCACGTTGATCATGCAGTCGCTCGAGCTTCCGTATTCTTTACGCGGCGCTTTGCTGGGCTTGTTGGCACTGCAATCGAGATGATTGTAGCAGTAAGCCACACTGCTGATGTGCAGGCGTGTGCGTGCCTGAAGGTCCTTGCTGTCTGCCGGATATACCATTTCCAAGGTTACGGCATCGCCAAATGTCATTTCCGTTGAGAAAGGACCTCCCTGCGGATGGGTACGGTAGGTGTAGGCACCCAACACATTTGAATGGTCATCATTATACAAATAGAGCTGTGTGCCCTCCGGAAGGTAGAAATCATCATAAGCCAATATAAGGGCCGGAGCATCGGCAGACGTTATGCGCAACCGCCAAATGATGCGCCCGTCGGGCAGTGTGCTCCAAGTACCATCAGTATGAATATCGTAACTTACCGGGATGTTTACGCCCACGCGAGGCAGTGCACCCTCTTCTGCCGTGGCCTTGGCATCGCGGCGTGCCTGCTTCAGCAGATTCTTGAAAGGGGCCTTGAGCTGTTTCACACTTATCTCGCTGCCTGCTTTCGCGGTAAAGCTGGCGGGATGGCCGCCAAAACTTACCTGCGCCAATGACTTGCCCGAAACGGCAAGCATGAGGAACATTGAGAGCAATGAACGCTGGCTTGCCAATTTGTCAACCAATCTTTTTATTCGCATCTTATAAATTTTTTAATGATTTCATGTTGCGAAATTAACGAATAATGGTTTATTTTTATACACTTTTATCATTCAAACGTTTACACTTTTACGTAAATGTAAACAATACAATGCTTTTTTTACCGAAATGCATATCATTTTAGCAATATGCGCATATATATGCCATTAACATTACAATAAGTAGGCTTTCAAAATTAAGACAAACTTTATATGTAATATTTTACTGATTTTTTTTACTTTTGCAAATACATAGCAGTTGATTGACAACGACACGCTCAACAACTTGTTTTTACACGCATGCACTTATGAACGCAAGAAGATACATCTTTACATTATTTATATATATAGCAGGTCTTGTATTTAACGGTGAACTGAAAGCCTCTGACATGGCAGACACCAGTGCCGCAGTATTCAATGAAAAAGGCAATGCTTTCTTCAAGGCTTCACGTTATTCGGAAGCCCTTAATGCCTACACAAGAGGGCTTGAAAAGGCCCGCAACACCGACAACGAAAAGATGATAGTGTCTGCATTGGGAAACATCGGCAACATTTACGCCAAAATGGGCGATTTTACACAGGCTCTTTACTACCAGAAGCAGGGCTATGAAAGGGCGGTAAAGATGAACGACAATGAGCTGCAAAACAAGTTTACCACCAACCTTGTAGGGCTTTACTGCATATTGGGGCAGGTCAACCATGCCAAACTGTTCTACAAGATGCAAATGATGCACCCTCGCAAAAACAGGTTTGAAACACGCTACTACGCACTTTACAACCAAGGCATCATTGCGCAGGCCGAACACCAATACGACATTGCCGAATACAACCATAAAAGCGCACTGAAATATGCACTCGACATGAAGCAGCCCGCAGCGTATGTGTTTACACAATGGTGCGAACTGGCCAAGGTCTATTTGGCCACCAACAAAGTGTCGGAAGCCCTAAGTGCATTGTCTACCGCACTGGACATTGCCAACAAGGCCGGCAACACCGAGCTGAAAGCCAGCGCATGCCAGCAACTGGCCAAGACGTATGAACAGCTGAAGCAAATGGACAAGGCTGAAAGCTACAAGAAAATGTACCTGTTGCTGTCTGATTCCATATTCAATGACCAGCAAATGAAAATAGCCAACGGCAAGCTGTTTGAATATGAAAACAAAATAAACCAGGAGCAAGTGGACAGCCTCTTGCGCGCCAACAACATCAAGACGGCTACCATTGCGGTGTTCATCGGGCTGCTGGCTGTTATCGGCATCTTGGCTTTGTCTGTCTACCGCAAGAACAAGAACCTGCTCAGCATGCAGAAGTTTCTTGTTGCCAAGAACCGGGAACTAAGCCGGCAGGATACCCAGACCAACAAGCTGCTGAGGCAATATGCCACTGCTGTGGGCGAAAGGGAAAACCGGCAGCCCAAGGAAGAGGAAGAAAACAACGAGAACGCCAATATCGGACTGAACGAGGAACAAATCACACTGCTGCTTGACAAAATAGCCACTGCCATATCTGACGTGAAGAACATTTCGCAATCTGACTTCTCCATCGAGAAGCTTTCTGACCTCATCCACTCCAACAAGCGGTACGTGTCGTGGGTAATCAATGAGCGATACGGCAAAAACTTTCGCACGCTGCTGAATGAAAAGCGCATCAACATTGCATGCCAGCGCTTGTCTGACAGCAAAAACTACGGCAACATCACTATCCGCGGCATCTATGAAGAGCTGGGATACAAGTCGCCCACCAGCTTCAACAATGCCTTCAAAAAGGCTGTCGGCATGACACCTTCCGCCTATCAGCGGCTGTGCGACAGCAAGAACAACATTGCCGCTTCGTGATGCTGCCTGGACAACATGCGCTTTGCTGCATCACCCTTACGCTGCAACAGCTTTCCGACAGCACTGCTTTCGGCAAGCGATTGCATTGCTTTCGCAATATGATTGCACTGCTTTCGCCTGGCAACAGCACTGCAACCGGAATGTAAGAAAACCGGTATAAAAAGGTTAACAATTTATTTCTCAGCCCCCTCTTTAGCATGATAGTTGTCAGGAAAAATACCTTTACATGTTAAAAATAACCAAACGGGGGGGGGTAATTTCCAAAGCTTTTGCTGACTGTTCAACAATAATGAGTACCTTTGCAGTACCTGTTACACAATGCAGGGAAATGGCTTGACTGCATGCCGGCAGGGCTTGAGGCACTGCACTGACACGGCAAGCCGGAAATGAAAAGGAAGGAACAGCAAGAAAACCGCCTTTTGAAATTACTACTTTACTAAGAAATACATGCGTAACTTATATAAAAGCATAGTCAAGTACTGTCTTTCATCCAACAGTTCGCCGATTGAACACCGGCGGCTGAAATGCTTCTTGTTCATCACCCTGATAGAGATGCTGGTCATACCCATCAACCTGTTGGGCATCAGCGGGCGTGAAACACTGTTCTTCATGGTGCCCACACTCGTCAAGTTTGCTGTCATATTAGTGGTGCAGACACTGTTTTGGAGCAAGCACATCAGCCTGATAGCAGCCATTGAAGCCATACTGATAGCCACCAGCTGCCGCCTGACGTTTGAGAATGTGGCAGCTGTAATTCTGCCGGAACTGTTTGACAGCCAGATTATCTACGGCAACTTTGCCGTCAGCGCATCAGTTATCATCGTGGCCATCATAGCCCACCTGCGCTATCTGCCCATGGTCATGACGGCAGTTACCTTTGCCTGCTTCCTGGCCTTCGGCATGACGGCATCGCCAGACATGCTGGTAGACAGCCTTTGGTATATGCTGATACTCTTCAGCACCACTGCTGCCTTGGTCATTTTCAACTTTCAGCGGCTGAAACACGACCGTGAATTGCCCGTGATAGACATGGACAGCAGCATCAGCCGCGAGGAGCTGAAGGCGATGGAGATGCTCACCTCAAGAGACGACCTTACGAAGGAGCAAATCAACAGCCTACTGAACAGGCTCGAACCGCAGCGCCGCGAACTGCTCATCAGCAATCTTAACAGCACGCTTACACCACCTGTTCCCATCAAAAAGGTGATAGAAACCATCTTTCCACAGCTCACCGCATCTGAGATTGACATCTGTGTGCTGATAGCAGACGGATACAGTCTCAAGCAGATTTGCGACAAATTGGGCAAGTCGGAGTCCAACATCACCAGCCAGCGCACGCACATCAGAAAGAAGCTCGGACTGCAACGGCAGGACAACCTGCAACGGGTCATTGAAGATGCACTGCAAGACCACAGATAAAAGCAACGAAAGCAATTGATTTTTGAACACCTGTTTATACGCAAGAAGGGACACTCAACCATGGTTGAATGTCCCTTCTTGCGTATAGGAAAACAATTGGCGGCACTTATTTGGCCTCTTCCATCACACCCTCTACATACACACGGGTAAGCTCAGGCTCACCGTTTGAGCGCACGGTAATGGCTTTTTTGAAGTGGCCCGGAAACTTTCCCTTACCGTTGTAGGTTACGGTAAGCTGACCCTTCTGGCCGGGTGCCACAGGCTTCTTGGTGTAAGTGGGCACCGTGCAACCGCAACTGGCAATGGCTTGGTTAATCACCAAAGGGGCATCACCGGTATTGGTAAAGGTGAAGGTGCACTTCTGTACTGCGTTCTTTTCTGAGAAATTGCCGAAGTTATAAGTTATCTTGTCAAACTTTATGCCGGCTTTTCCCTGAGCTGAAGCATAGCCGACGGTGAACAACAGCATCAGCATAGCCAATAAAATCTTCTTCATGATAGTTGCTATTTAAATGTTTTTAATCGAAGAAAGCGCAGAAAACGCACATTTCTTTACGTCTTTCGGGGCAAAATTACGCCTTTTTTTTATTTCTGATACTATAATCATTGATTATTATGTTAAATATTGTGGAAAACTACTACTATATCAGTCATTTAAGCTATCAACTGTAAGTTATACAGAGATTATTGCGCCTTTGAGAAGAAACAAAAACTATTTTACAATGCCAACAGACTTGTTTCTAACGATTAATTCGTACTTTTGCACAACGGATGTCGAGCACACGGAACAGTGCGAGACACAAGACAAAGAAACAATACACTATGGACGTAAAAATAGATGACTCGTGGAAAGCGCACATCGGCAAGGAGTTTGACGAGGAATACTTCAAACAGCTGATAGCGTTTGTACACCAGGAATACCGCAACTACACCTGTTATCCGCCGGGACGGCTGATATTCAATGCCTTCAACCTGTGCCCCTTTGACCGGGTAAAGGTAGTTATCATCGGGCAAGACCCCTACCATGAACCGGGACAGGCGCAGGGATTGGCATTCTCGGTCAACGATGGAGTGCAGTTTCCGCCGTCACTCATCAATATATTCAAGGAGGTACAAGCCGACACCGGGGCAGACATTCCACTGTCGGGCAGCCTTGTGCGCTGGGCCAAACAGGGGGTGCTGCTGCTCAATGCCACGCTGACGGTAAGGGAGCACCAGGCCGGCAGCCACCAGAAGCACGGCTGGGAGCAGTTTACTGATGCCGTCATCAAAGCCCTGTCGGAGCAAAAGGAGCATCTGGTGTTTATACTGTGGGGCGCCTACGCACAGAGCAAGGCGGCATATATAGACACGGCAAGGCACTTTGTGCTCAAGTCTGCCCACCCTTCGCCACTCTCGGCGTATCGCGGTTTCTTCGGCAACCACCACTTCAGCCTTGCCAACCAGTACCTGCAAAGCAAGGGATTGGCACCCATAGAGTGGTAACGCCCGCTGTCGGCTGGCTGAAAGAACTGGGGGCTTGACGCTCTTTTTCAAAAGAAAAAGCCAAATGAAAGAATACAAAAACATGATTAAAGCAACAAAGATACATGCTACCTATTATAGAAATTGACCATGTGCTCGTGTCGCCGGACATCTTTACGGAATGCTTCTGCTGCGACCTTGACGCATGTAAAGGCATCTGCTGTGTGGAGGGTGATGCGGGTGCACCCGTTACACTCGACGAAATCGGAGGCATAGAAGATGCTCTTGACACGGTGTGGAACGACCTGTCTGCCAACGCACAGGCGGTAATAGACCGGCAGGGCGTGGCTTACAACGACCGCGACGGCGACCTCGTAACCTCCATTGTGGGCGGTAAAGACTGCGTGTTTACCTGCTACGACAACGGCTGCTGCCTCTGCGCACTGGAAAAGGCATACCGGGAGAAGCGCACGAAATTCTGCAAACCCATCAGCTGTGCGCTCTACCCTATCCGCGAAAAGCGGCTGAGCAACGGCATGGTGGGGCTTAACTACCATCGCTGGGCGGTGTGCAAAGATGCCGTAAAGAAGGGGCGGGAGCTGCAACTGCCTGTCTACAAGTTTCTGCAAGGGCCGCTCACCCGCCGGTTTGGGGAGCAATGGTACAACGAACTGCTCAAGACAGCTGAAGAGCTGACCAAGGCGGGACTGCTGTAAGCAGCCTGACAGTGCTTGTAAAGCAACAGAGACAAACGGCATTTGAATGCCGTTCGGAACAAAAAAGCCGCACTATGGTTGGTATTTCAATGCCAAACATAGTGCGGTTTGCTGTTATTCGTTATTTCTTCCGGTAGTTCATGGGCGACATACCCACATGTTCCTTGAAGTATTTGCCCAAGAACGACTGGTTGGGAAAGTTCATGTCGTGGGCTATTTCCTTGATGCTCTTCGTGCTGTTCCTGAGCTGCACGCGCAGCTCCATGACCACATAGTTGTCTATCCACTCGTTAGGCGTGCGGTGGCTCACCTGCTTCACCGTCTCGGACAGATACTTGGCAGTGATGCAGAGCTGCTTGCCGTACCACGACACGCGGCGCTCCCGGCGGAAGTTTTCTTCCACCAAGGTAATGAATTGCGTAAAGATGGCCTCGGCACGCGTCAGCTTTCGCTCCGAGGTTTGCAGTACACGGTGCTGCGCATTGCCCATATCATAAATCAGAGCTGCCATCAGCATGCGCGCCACATCGCGGCGAAACATGTGCACAGGGGTATCTATACGTGCCTTGATCATGTGGAAATACTCTTTGACAAGCTCCACCTCTTCAGGATAAATGCCAAAGACAGGGTGGTTTCTTGACAGCAAAAACAGCATGGAAAGCTCATGGACGCCCTGCACTACCTCATAAAAGAAATTGTAAGACATGATGATGGCCAGCCCCTGTATGTCGGAACTCATGTAGTCGTTGCACACCATCTGGCCCTCACTGATGATGAACACATCGTTGGCTTTTACCTCAAAAGCTTGCGTATCGGCAGTAAAACGCATGCTTCCATGCGTACACAAACCTACCACTATGCAGGCCCTGCGGGCAGGATAGTCAAGACGCACCGCAGGAAAGGCATCCACCAGCAGCAGGTCATCGCCTATGCAACAAGGGTTTTGGGATGACTTGATGTCGGCAATCGTTACGACAGGCAGGTCTTTTTCCGTTGTTCTCATGTATCTTCTGTTATCTGTTTTTCCTTTTAGTAATGTGCTGCTGTGCCACACATACAAGCATATCTTTCCATACCCGGCACGGCTTTCTCTGTCAGAAAGAGACCTTTCTGCATGAACAAAGCAACTCGTCAGTGTAAACAAACAAGCGCATTGAAAAGATAAATGTAGCTTCGCTATTGTAAATAAAACGTTTAATGTAAAGTATAAAAGCAACAAGCAAGCACTTTGCAAAGCTACAAAATTTATCGTAAACAAAACTTATACTTTTGCCTAAAAGATGTATTTATTCAATGACAAAAGCTAAAAAAACACTGAAAATGCACACTTTCGGTAAACAAATGCGCCCCTGCCAACCTGTATTTCAGGTGGCAGGGGCGCAAACTGTTGCAGCGGTCGCTCAACAGGAGCGACAAGATTGTTTACTCGTTGACGACTTTCTTTACAGTGCTGCCGCTCTTCACAATCAGCAAGCCCTTGGCATTGACGTCTGACAGGCGGAAGTTGGCAGTCTTGCAGCGGTAGAGCTGCTCGCCCTGGGCATTGTAAACGGTGGTGTACTCGTCAGCAGCTGGCTGGCTGACAGTAACCTGACGGTCTATGCCGGTAGGCGTATCCTTGGTTACGGTTACTCTACTGCCGTTCTTCACGATGGTGTATGAGGTTACGCCACCCGCAGCTCTGACAGGAAACTCGTTGTCGCTGTTGACATACTTGGTGGTAACCGTCAGCTTGTAAGTGCCGTTGGCAGCATTGCTGAGGGTTGAACGCTTGCTGTCGTTGTAAAGATAGCCAAGGTTCAGATTGGGCGAATAGTAAGGCATGGCATGCACAGCATCGTCCTCATTGTCTATATTGATGAACGTGTCATCATAGGTAGTGCCGTCCGGACGGGTCCAGTGTGCGGTTACAGTGCCCATGAAGTCGTAGTCGTTATAGTTCATGATAGGCGACGATTGCGATACCTTGAACACCAAAGTGTTGCTGGTTGCGCTTACGTCAGGTGTCTTTGTAAAGTAGAGGTCTGAATGCTCCGGCACATTCTCGTCAGGCAAAGCAAAGCCTACTATCATGTTTTGATAAGAAGAATACTTCTCTTCACTGCCGTTAGGCTGAAGGATGTTCATGTCGTAGTATCCGTCTTTTGAACCGTCCCAGCCCCAGTTTACGTGCACGAGTCCTTCGGCATTGTAGCCGTCAAACACGAAAGCATGACCCGCACTCTTGTCAATGTCGCTGCCGGAGTAAAGCAACGGACGACCGGCATTCAGCTCACCGTAGAGCATGTCGTTCCATTCTTCAGCAGTATAATATTCGCGGCGCACATTGTGCAGATTGGTATTGTACTTGAAGTTCTTGCGCAAGGCGTTGGCAGCCAGTATATAGTGAGAGCCGCTACCTGTGGCATTGTACTGCATGAAGACAGCTATACCACAGTGATACATCAGCTTTGCCACGGCATCACCCTGGGTTTTGTTGTACTCGCCCTTCTTGTATTCAAGCAGCATGTTGTCGTAATCGTAGGTACCTTCCGCAAAATCTACAATCTCAAAGTTGTCGATACTGATTTCTTCGCCCTCTCCTGTGGTCGGGTATTTGTGGAAATACATGACCTGTGCCATAGCGGTAGCCACACAGCCAGAAGGGTATTTCTTGTAGCAAAGGAGGTTGTAAGGTTCTCCCTGCCCCCATTTGGTAAGCATGATAGGCTCCATCTCGGTCTTGTAGTTGCCGCTCACGCGCACCGCTTTCTTCACAGTGCCGTTGGCCAAGGCCTCGTTTGCAGCATTGAGCCACCAGGTAAAGCCGTCGGGCATCGTGCTGTCGTAAGGGCTGGTAGAGTAGCCCAGCACCGCCTCATTGGCGTCATCGTTGGCAATAACGGCAAAACCGCCTTGGTGAGAACCCATCACCGTGAGGGCAGGCATCACCTTGAGTTCGAGCATTTCTGAAGCGGCAGGAGCCTTCTTCATGCCCCCTTGACTTGCCAAAGCAGCGGCAGCAGCCAGCTGCTTCTGGCGTAATGTACGCTCGGCAGCCTGTGTGCCCAACAAAGAAGCAGCCATGAGCGCCAAAAGGAAATAACGTTTCTTCATCTTATTAACAGTTAATTTATAAATGAACATTTAGGAGAAAAAGGCCGAACAGTACCGAGGCTGTCCGACCTTCATTATAGTCAATAATTAGAGAGTGCTTAGTTAGCTGGCTTGGCAGGTACCGGGTTGTAAGTTGCCGGGAACACCAAGTCGTGCTCGCCGCCTGTCAAACCATAACCTGTAGTGCCTATTGGGTAGCTCAAGCTGAAGATAACAGCATGTTCTTTTTCGTCCCAAGTACCGACACCACTTACGGTACAGTCACCACTTACGCCTTGGCCATCGTCAAAATGGAATACTTTGGTGCTGTTGTCTACGGTAGCATTGCCCTTATAGTCAAGGGTAAAGTACATGCTGTATTCATCACCAACAGTAAGACCCAATTGCTCGCCTATGGCTCCAAAAGGATTCTTGATATAATAGGTATGGGTACCTTTTTCGGTATCCTCACCGTAATCATATACATCAATATCCCAAGGATACATGGTTGTATTATCGCTCATGAACCAGCTTGCCTTAAACTGGCAACCAGGTATTTTGTTCAACACGCTTACGGTGTAGGTCTGAGATCTTGCACCATACATATAGCTTGCACCGGTACCATCGGCATCATTGACGGTGCTCACCTTAACCTTGACGTTGATAACTTTCTTTCCGCTCTCGGCAAGGGTCTTCAAAGATGAGAGGTCAAGTGTTTTGGTAACCCTACTTTCGCCTGCGGCAAACTTCACTGTCTCGGTCTTGTTGATACCTTCGCCTGTAATGTAGACAGTATAGTCCTCTGCCTTGGCGGTGTCATGACGTGCTACGGTGTAAGAAGAACTGAAAGCGGTGGCGTCATCGTCTGAGGTCAGCACCTTGGTAAGGTCGCTGCTGTTGGCAATGATATAGGCACCGGAGTTGTCGGAGTCCGGGTTGCCATCGTAGCTGTACTCGTCTGTACAAGCGTTCAGCGCTGTCATCAGCACAGCCATCAACGCTACGTAGCTGTATTTGAATATCTTTTTCATTGTGTTTTCAATTAAAATCGTTTACTCTTCTGTTCGTTTCGTTTACTCTTCTGTCCACTCCGTGTACTTGCTTGACGGGTCTGGGTTGTTCTTGCCCACAATGGCAGCATTGTTGTTCTGCTCGGTACGAACGATACACCAGTTCATCCATGCCGGGCGGCCTTTGGTATTGAAACGGGTAGTTGCCTTGAAGTTGGTGCCTGAGTAGCCACGGGTTACGCTCCAGTTCAGACGCTTGATGTCGAAGAAACTGATGCCTTCGCCCCAGAACTCGATACGCTTCTGGTTGACGATGGCCTTAATAACGTCTTCCTTGTCTGACCCGGAGATTTTGTACTTGTCTTTGCTGAAACCTGAACGATAGTTGTTCATGAAGCCCTCAAACAGGGTCTTGGCATTCTTGGCACTACCGTAGTGTGCCAACGCTTCTGCCTGAATGAAGTACATTTCCTCAATACGCATCAGCGGGTAAGCAGATGCACAGGCCACCTTGTAATTGGTATAGTTGCCCTCGTTAGGCTGGAACTTATAGCCTACATTAGGAGTAAGCTTGTTGTCACTGTCAAAGAACACCTGCATCCAGTTGCCGGCATACATTTCCTTAAAGAGGTTATTGTCCATCATTGGCACCGGACCTGCACCTGCATAGCCGAAACTACACTGCGGACTCATCCAAGAAGTCCAGTTGACAATACCTGAGGTAACGGTAGCATCCTGATCTGTCTGCTGAGCACCCCAAAGGAATTTGCTCAATGTGTTGAAGCAAGTCTTTGTATAACCGGTTATCTCACCACTTGAATTCACTTCCAAACAGTCTGAATATGACATAGGAGCATCTGAGCTGGCAGCCTTGATTGCCGTGTTGGCATAGTCGTAAGCCATGCGGTAGCTGGTCTTGCCGGCAGCTACGGCAGCCGGGTCTGAACCGTCGGCAGCAGCCTTGTCTGAGCCGTCGGGGTTGGCACCGTCCCACATGTAGAGGCGGGCATAAAGACCGTAAACGGCAGCCTCGTGAGGCAAGGTCCTGTTTGCGCCGAGCGACTCACTGGCTTTGGCCAAGTAAGGTACATAGGTCAATGCGCTGTCGAGGTCGTTCTTGATGAAGGCGAACATCTGCTTGTGTGTAGCACGCGGATTGTTCTTGGTGTCCTGTTGGGTAGTGGTGTCGGTTACGATAGGCACTGTAAGACCTTCCACACCATTGGCCTTGGCCTCTGCTTCAGTAACATCTGCAGGCAGATACTCGTAGCAACGAGCCATGTCAAGATAGTACATAGCGCGGAAAGCGTAAGCTGCACCACGGGCGCCCTTTACCAACAGAGAATCAGAACCTGTAACATCGGTAGCAGAAGCGAGCAGCTTGTTGCAGGTAAGCACAGACTGATAGTAGTAGTTCCACAGGTATTGCGGCATCATGTAGGCGTCGCCCTGGCCGAGGTTTCGCTCCCACCCCATAAACTGGTCGTAGTCAGAGAAAGCGATAGGCATATCACCTGTCTCTATATCACGCACGTGCATCATGGCACCATAGCCGAATGCATAGTGCTGATATGTGTCGCCTTCCATCACATTGAGTCGCTTAGGCAGTGCCATGAGCATACCACTCACGGTATTTTTTGATTGATCTATCTGGTTTTGGGTTGCACCGCTTGTAGGCTCGGTCTCGTCGATACAGCTTGTAGTAGCGAGAGAGAGAGAGGCGAGTGCCACACCCATAAACAATTTTATATTTCTTTTCATAATTGTTGTTCCTTGTTAATGCTAAATTAGAATGTTACGGTCAAACCGCCGGAAATAGAACGGATTGGTGAGTAATAAGCAGCGGTAGATGTTCCGCTGATGCTCTGACGTGGGTCAAGACCTTGACGCTTGCTCCACAACCACAGGTTGTCGCCAGCCACATAAAGTTTAACATTCTGAATACCAAGGCTGTTAATCCATACGCGTGGCAGATTGTAAGCGATGTTGACATTCTGCAGTGCCAAGTAAGAAGCACTGGTCAGGAAGCGGTCTGAAGTAGCCGCCATGTATTCATCGCCGAACTGGAAGCGTGGCACATTGGTATTGGTATTTTCAGGAGTCCATGCCTTGAGCAGGTCTGTATGGAACGCTCCGCCACGGGTTCCGCTCATTTCCTGCTGGTAGGTGGCATCAAACACCTTGCCTCCGAGCTGGTAGTTGAAGGCTACAGATACCTCCAAGCCCTTGTAGCTGAGTGAGGTGCCGAAGCCGCCGTACACCTTAGGCAGCGCTGTGCCGCAGAGGTGATAGGTAGCGCTGCTGTACTCAGCAGTCTTCTCCTGGCCTGTTACTTTGCCATTGGCATCTTTAACATCTTTCCAATAGAGTGCTTCGCCTGTCTTTTCGTCTACACCTGCATACTTGGGCATATAGAAGTTGTAGATAGACTGGCCCTGACCATAGAAGTAGTTGCCTGAAGCATAACCCCCTACGCCATCAATTGTCATTGAGCGGCGCTCTGCCGGCAGCTTGGTAATCTTGTTCTTGTAGGCTGTCATGTTGAGGTTGGCAGACCATACGAGGTCTTTGGTACGGATGATGTCGCCGTTCAACTCTACCTCGACACCGCTGTTGGCCATATCGCCTACGTTGTCATAATAGCCGCCATAACCGAATGAAGGAGCTATCGGGAAGTAGAAGAGCATGTCTGAAGTCTTGCGGTAGAAATACTCTACGCTACCTGAAAGACGGCCCTTCCAGAATGAGAACTCGAAGCCGGTGTTGAAGTTGGCGTTCTTCTCCCATGTGATATTCTTGTTACCCAAGGTATTTGGACTAACGGCAATCTCGTCGTTGGAGTTGGAGATAGAGTAGGTATTGATGTAGCGGTAGCTACCGATGGCATCGTTACCTTGCTCACCGTAAGAAGCCTTGAACTTGAGTTCGTCTACCCAAGGAGCGTTGAACCACTTTTCTTTAGAGATAATCCATGCGCCACCGAACGAGAAGAAGTTACCCCAACGGTGAGAAGGATCAAAGTAAGAAGAGGCATCACGGCGGAAAGAAACAGAGCCGAAGTAGCGGTTGCTCCAATTATAGAGCGCACGGCCAAAGTAGCCCTCTACATTGTAGTCTGACACATAAGAGTTCTGGGTGCCGGCAATGACGGCATTGGCAAGCTCGCCGTTTCTGTAGTCGAACATGTTGCTCTTGGAACCGGTGAGTGAATAGCCTCTCAAGCGATAGTACTCATGACCGAGCATTACCTCGATGTTGTTCTCGCCGTAAGAATGGCCCCAGTTGAGCAACTGCTGGTAGTTGTAAGACCAGTTGCGGACATGAGCCTTGCTGACAGAACCGTTCAGCGAAGCATACTGTCCGAAGAACGGGTTGACAGTCTGTGTGCTGCGAGTCTCTTCACTGGTTACCGTGTTGGTGGTAGTGAACTTGAAATCGTTGAGGAAGCGGATTTCGGCAGAACCCGTAGCGTTAACGGTATTGCCCTCATATCCGGACTGGTTCAGCTGGATGTCCGAGAGCGGGTTGCTCTGAGAGAAGTAAGGACGGGTCAAGCCGATAATGGTACCGTCGCCATAGTCGTAAGACTTGATGCCGGCTTCCTTGTTGTACATGATGTTTCCCTTGCCGTCGCGCACGTAAAGCGGATAGATAGGTGCCATCTGTGTCAAGGCAAACACATTGCCCGAGTCGTCTGAATCACCTTCGCTTGACAAATAGCTGGTATTGAAGTGGGTATAGGTCATGTTGCCGGCTACTTTCAGCCAAGGCTTCAGCTGATAGTCTGCCTTCAAACGGCCTGTAAAGCGCTTGTAGTCAGAGTTGTCGGTGATACCCTCATTGTCGAGATAGTTGACAGAACCATAGAAGTTGGACACGTCTGTGGTACCGGTAGCCGTTACGGTGTACTCCTGACGGAGGCCGTTTCTGTAGGCTGCGTCAGACCAGTCGTCCGGCAGCAGGGTATAGTCCTGGCCGTTGTAAGAGATAACACGGCCGAGGGTAGCGTTAGGGTTAATCTTGCCGTTGTTTCCAATCAAATACTCTCCTGCGGGTACATTATAGACATTGTAACCCAGACCGTAAGTATTGTTGGCGGTAAGGTTGTTGTTGGCAAAGCGGGCTGCCTGATCTGCGCTGTAACCAAGCTTGTTGGTAGCGTAGTTGTTCAAGTTCTGATACCACATTTCGTAGTATTTGGCAGGGCTTTTTACAGTATAGTAATCGGGCAGTGCGCGTGAGTTGGAACCCCACTTGGCATCTACCGTGATGGTAGACTTGCCCTTCTTGGCATTTTTGGTGGTAATCAAGATGACACCGTTGGCACCGCGCGCACCGTAGAGGGCGGCAGAAGCGGCATCTTTCAACACGGTCATTGACTCGATGTCTTGACTGCTTATCGAGTTCAGGTCGCCGTCATAAGGAGCACCGTCCACGATAATCAGAGGCGAAGTGCCTGCATTGATGGAGCTGATACCACGTATCTTGATAGACGGTGAGCTGGCACCTGGCTGGCCAGATGAATTGTACATCTGCACACCTGACACCTTACCGTTCAAGGCGTCTACCGGGTTAGATACCTGAAGCTTGCTGATGTCGTCTGATTTTACTACTGCTGCTGAACCTGTAAAGGCAGATTTCTTGGCAGTACCGTAAGCTACTACCATAACCTCGTCGAGGTTGCGCTGGTCTGAAGCCAAGGCTACCTTGATACGGCCGCCTTTTACGGTCACTTCCTGACCTTCCATACCCACATAGGTAACATTCAGCTTACTTGCGCCTTTAGGCAAAGTAATAGAGAAGTGTCCATCTACGTCGGTAACGGCACCGATGTTATTGTGTCCCACGACACGCACCGAGGCACCGATAATTGGTTCTCCGTCATCCTGAGAAACAACGGTTCCGGTAACTGCTGTTTGGGCCATGGCCATTCCTGCAGACAGGGATAGACCCGCCAAAACCATAGTTAGTCTTTTTTTCATAAATACTCTCTCTAATTAAATAAATAAATATACGTTTGTTACAATTTGCAAAATTAAATATAATTTTAATAGGAACAAAATATGAATGTAAAAAAAGTGAGTTTGCACCCGCTTTTTAACAAATTAGCATGAAAAACGCTCCTGTTTTTTCAAAAACTGAAAGTTTTAATGCGTGTTACATAACATTTTGATTAGATCTTGACTTCATATTCAGCGAATATGGATGCAACGAAGCGAGGAGACGGCAATTGTTGCCGCACACGCCGCTGGTTTTGAATTTGACAATTTTAAGGTCTTTAAACTTTATATTTATTATTTCAGCCAGCCTTTCATGTTCAATTATATTCTATAAGTAACACAATGTCATCTTCGGGCTTACATTCAGCAGAACAAGCACTACAAATCTTCGTTTTGACATTTATTCAGTGTATTTCAACAATTTATGTTATCAAACGCTGTGTTTTGGTTAAATGCGTTGTCGGCAATATGCAGTAATTGAAAGAGAAAAACAGGGGTTGCAGGCAAAAGCTATGCAATCATCGTCTGATTGCATAGCTATCGGGAGGCGATAACGGTGCAACCGGATGGCGATTGCAATGGAACTGGAAGGCGATTGCACTGCAACAAGAACAAGGGGTGAGGGGCAAGCCTGGACACTTACCTATATATAAGGCCTTTGTCCGTGGGAAAAACAAAAAGGGCCGTTGCCTGATTGTGGAGCAACGACCCTTTAACTTTCGCTAGTATGTTATGAAAAATTTGAGAGAAATGAAACTTCACAGTTTCGTTTTGTTGTTTTACTAAACATGATTTTATTTGAGAAAGCATAGAAATATGTCTTTGTTGGATGGGTGGCACGGCTGCCACCCTGCCCCGCCCTGTGTGCTCTACTTGAGTATGGCGGTGGCCGGCGCCTGCTTGGCGGAGTCCATCTTCATGGAGTCTTCCATGGCTACGGATGCTCCGTGGCGCGCTTTCATCAGTCCGCTGACGTTCATCTGCTGTGTGTCGTCAGTGAAAGTGATTTGTGCCGCATTGCCTAATGTAAGGATGATGGCCACTACTGCGGCTGCCTTAAACAGTGGCTTCAGGCGCTGCGTGAGGCTTATGGTGCGCGCCTTGACGTACACCGGTTCTTCTACCAATTTCATCATGCGAGCGTCAAAGTCGCTACCCAATGTATCTTGTATGGGCTCTGCATGCTCGTAATTGAACACATCTTTGTAAACCTTGAGGCTCTCTGGAATGTCCTTTTGGGCAAAGAACGTGCGCAGAATGTGCTCCTCTTCGAGAGAAGTCTGGCAGTTCCAGTATTTTTCCAATAGCTGTTCGATATACTTATAGTCCATATTTGTCGAGTTCTTGATATTTTTGTTTTACCGTTTGCCTTGCCCTGAAGATGTTCACTTTCACTTGCTCTTCGCTCAAAGTGAGTATCCGGGCAATTTCTTTATAGCTTTTTCCTTCAAAGTCTCTCAGCTGCATGCAGCTTCGTTGCTTCTCGGGCAACCCGTTGACGATGCGCTTGACCATCTGCAAGCGGTCTTTCTGCAGCATTCTGTCGTAGGGGTTAGAGGCCGTGTCGGCAGAGTCTATCAGGCTTTCTTCTATCGACGCGTTGTCGCTGCCAGCCTTTCGCTTCTTGTCCAAGGCGATATTGCGGCATATCGTCAGGCTGAAAGCCTCAAGAGAGTCTATGTTTTGCCAGTTGTCGCGCTTGTTCCATATCTTGACAAGCGTTTCCTGCACGATGTCTTCCGCCTCTTCCCGGTTGAGCATTATGCGCAACGCCAAGCGGTAGAGCACGTTTTTCAACGGCAATATATCGTTTTTAAAACTGATATTTTTCATCTGCTCTCTGTTTAAATGACGATTGGGTAACCATAAAGTTACAGCGGATAACTAATTTGTTTAGTATTTAACATTTGTTTACTGTTATGCACTTGTATATCAAGTTGCGGCAAACAAGGGGATACCTTATATAATAAAAGAAGGCGTTTCGCCACCATGACGGATGCCTTACTGTTGAACAACGGTGCCATGACGGCCGTCTATGGCGGTGGCCAAGGTTATGTTGACCCTGCTTACCCCAGCCTCCACGGCAGCTAAAGCATTCTCTATCTTGGGCAGCATGCCGCCAGCCACGATGCCGTCTGCCACCAACTGGCGGAAATCGGCACGGGTAATAAGGGGTATCACGCTGCTGTCGTCGTCAGGATTGCGCAGCACTCCCGGCTTCTCAAAGCAGTATATCAGCGTTACATCATAACAGTCAGCCAAGGCTTTGGCGGCTTCTGAGGCTATGGTATCGGCATTGGTATTGAGTATATGCCCCTGACCGTCGTGGGTAAGCGGTGCCAGCACGGGGGTAACACCCATTTCTACAAGCTGTTGGAGCTTCTTTCCGTCTGCGCGCTCCACGTCGCCCACAAAGCCGTAATCCACGTCTTTGACGGGCCGCTTGCGGGAGCGTATCACGTTCATGTCGGCACCTGTCAGCCCCAAGGCATCGATGCCCAAGGCCTGAAGGCGTGCCACCAAGTTCTTGTTGACCAGTCCGCCATAGACCATGGTTACCACCTCCAGCATGGATTGGTCTGTAATACGGCGGCCTGCCACCATCTTGCTCTCTATGCCCAGGCGCGAGGCAATGGCGGTGGCGCGGCGTCCGCCGCCGTGAACCAATACTTTGCGGCCTTGTATCTGGCTGAAATCAGCCAACAGTTGCGACAGGCGGGCCTCATCTTCCACTACGGCTCCGCCCACTTTTATGACGGTCAATGGTTGCTTCATCTCTCAATCTGTTTTATCGTTACTATGTAGTGAATGGCCAAGTGCCATTCTTTTCTTCTTGCAATAGATGCCGGCAAACAGGCGTTCTGCATAACAGAAACAAGGCAAAACACCTGTTTGCCGGTTTGAAAATACATGTCCGCTGCTGTAAAAGCAACGACAGCTTACTCCAAATAAGTATATCCGTAAAGGCCCGAACGGTAGTTTGACAAGAACTCCTTGCCCTCTTCGAGCGTTATCTTGCCTTGCCTTACGCTCTTGGTAACCCACACTTCCAGCTGGCGAACCAGCTTCTTGGGGTTATACTGCACATACTCCAGCACCTCTTCCACGGTCTCTCCATCGTAGATTTGGTCGATATGGTAGTGCCCGTCCTTTACGGTGATGTGGGCAGCATTGGTGTCTCCAAACAGGTTATGCATGTCGCCCAATATCTCTTGGTAGGCTCCCACCAGGAAAACGCCCAGATAATAAGGCTCGTTTTTCTTGAGCGTGTGCACCGGCAAGATGTGGGATATGCTGCAGTTGGTGGCAAAGTTGGCTATTTTTCCGTCGCTGTCGCAGGTAATGTCTTGCAGTGTGGCACTGCGGGTGGGGCGCTCATTGAGGCGCTGCAGCGGCATAATGGGGAACAACTGGTCAATGGCCCAGCTGTCGGGAAGCGACTGAAAGAGCGAGAAATTGCAGAAATACTTGTCTGCCAACAGCTTGTCGAGCGTGCGAAGTTCCTCAGGCGTGTGCTTCAGTTGCTTGGCCAAGGTGTTCACTTCGCGGCAAATGCTCCAGTACATGCGCTCTATCTCGGCACGCGTTTGCAGGTCAACGATGCCATGACTGAACAGGTCCAGTGCCTCCTCCCGTATCTGTTCGGCATCGTGCCAGTCTTCAAGCATGGTGCGAGGGTTGAGGTTATCCCATATCTCATAGAGGTCTTTCACCAGGGGATGAGCCTCATCCTGCGGTTCATACTCTTCGTTCATCTCGGGCAAAGAGGCTGTTTCCAGCACATCAATGACCAGTACCGAATGGTGGGCAGACAGCGAACGGCCGCCCTCGGTGATAATGTTAGGATGCTTGATGCCCGTTTTGTTGGCAGCATCTACAAAGGTGTAGATACAGTCGTTGACGTATTCTTGAATGGAATAGTTCACTGAACTCTCGCTGCTGGCAGAGCGCGTGCCGTCGTAATCGACGCCCAAGCCACCGCCACAGTCTACAAACTCCACGTTATATCCCATCTTGTGCAACTGGATATAGAACTGTGAGGCCTCCCGCAAGGCGGTCTGTATGCGCCTGATTTTGGTAATCTGACTACCGATATGGAAATGTATCAGCTTCAGGCAGTCCTGCATTCCCTTCTTTTCAAGTATCTGCAAGGCGTTCAACAGCTCCGAACTGGTAAGCCCGAACTTGCTGGCATCGCCGCCGCTTTCAGCCCACTTGCCGCTGCCGGAGGATGCAAGCTTGATTCTGACGCCCAAGTTGGGCCGCACATTCAGCTTCTTGGCAGCGGCAGCTATCAGCTCAAGCTCGTTGAGCTTCTCTATCACTATGAAGATACGTTTGCCCATCTTCTGTGCCAACAGCGCCAATTCTATATAGCTCTGGTCCTTATAGCCGTTGCAGATAATGAGCGAATCGCTCTGGCACTGCACCGCTATCACAGCATGAAGTTCGGGCTTGCTGCCTGCTTCCAGACCCAAGTTGAACTTTCGTCCGTGGCTGATGACCTCTTCCACCACAGGCTGCATCTGGTTCACCTTGATGGGATATATGATGAAATTCTCGCCCTGGTAGCCGTATTCGTCTGCTGCTTTCTTGAAACAGCTCCACGTTTTCTCAATGCGATTGTCGAGAATGTCGGGGAAACGCAGCAAAACAGGAGGCGTAATGTCCCGCAATGCCAGCTCGTCCATCACGTCATGGAGGTCTATTTGGGTATTGTCCTTGCAGGGAGTAACATACACATCGCCTGCGTCATTGATGCCAAAGTAAGATGTTCCCCATCCATTGAGGTTGTAAAGTTCCTTGGAATCTTCAATAGTCCACTTCTTCATTCACTGATATTGTTTTGAAATTGATTAGCTAAAGTTAAAGGTGCCAACGTTCAGCAACAGTCTGTTGCCTGTCCATTGCCATGATGGGCAGATGCAGCAACAGCCCTGACAAATGGCTGAACGCCGCCTGTTCAAACATTGTATTTTGCCGATTGGTGCGCCATAACGGTTGTATGGCGCACCAACAGCGGTTTACAGGTTGACCACCTTGCACAACATGTCTGCGGCGGTCTTTATCTTCTGGTAGTTGTCAAGCAAGTTCACGTCAAGCGTGTGCTTGGCTTTCTCGTAATAAGGGCTTCGCTTTTGCAGTTGCGCTTGTATGAAAGCGCGCATCTCATCGGCTGTTTTGTCTTTGAGCAAGGGGCGTTCCACGCGTCCCATTTTCAAGTGTTCATAGAGCACTTCGGGCGCTGCCTTCAGGTAGACCGTGTCGCCTTGCCGGTTCATATAGTCTATATTGTCAAAGAAGCAGGGCGTTCCGCCACCGCAACTGATGATGACATCCTCAAACTCTGCTACCTCATGGAGCATGTTCCTCTCTATCTTCCGGAAGCCCTCTTCGCCCTTTTCGGCAAACAGTTGCGCTACAGTCTTGTGCATACGGCTCTCTATGTACCAGTCAAGGTCATAGAACTGCAAGCCTGTAACCTTAGCCAGCTCCTTGCCAAGAGTGGTTTTTCCTGTCCCCATATAGCCTATAATAATGATTCTTTTCATCAGCCTTTCTTCTTTGAACTGTTGATAATGTCCATACACTCTGCCAAAGACAGCTCCGCAGCCTTGTCGTGCAGGTTCTTGGGCAGACGGTAGTTCTTGCCGTCATAAGCCAAGTAAGGACCGTATCTGCCGTTCATCACCTCCAGTTTTGGTTCCTCTTCAAAGGTCTTGATGTGGCGTTTCTCTTCCTGCTCACGCTTCTGCTTGATAAGGCTTACTGCCGTTTCCAGAGTTACCGTGAGCGGATTTTCGGTCTTGGGCAGCGACACATACTTCTTGTTATGCATCACATAAGGCCCGAAGCGGCCTGCTCCTATCACTACATCAGAGTCTTCAAACTGACCCACTACACGCGGCAACTTAAACAGTTCGAGCGCTTCATCGAGCGTGATGGTCTCTATGCTCTTGTCAGCAGGCATCTGTGCAAAGCGCGGCTTCTCTTTATCGTCAGCGGCACCTATCTGCACAACAGGTCCAAAACGGCCTATCTTTACAAACACAGGCTTGCCACTGGCCGGGTCAACGCCTAACTGTCGCTCGCCCACCTTATGCTCTTCGCGGGTCTTCATGGTCTTTTCCACGGTAGGTTCAAAGCCTTTGTAGAAGTCTTTTATCATGTTTTCCCACTTCGACTGGCCTTCTGCTATGGTATCAAACTGCTGCTCTACCTTGGCGGTAAAGTTATAATCCATGATGTTGGGGAAGTATTTCATCAGGAAGTCGTTGACAACAGTACCTATATCCGTAGGCAACAGCTTCCCCTTCTCGTTGCCCACCATCTCCGTTTTGGTCTTTTGTGTAATCACCTTTCCCTGCAACGTGTCGATGGTATATTTGCGTTCGGTGCCTTTCTTGTCGCCTTTCTGCACATATTCGCGCTGCTGTATGGTGCTGATAGTAGGCGCATAAGTAGACGGACGGCCGATACCCAGCTCCTCCAACTTGTGCACCAAGCTGGCTTCAGTGTATCTTACAGGGCCTTGGCTGAACCTTTGTGTGGCGGTAACTTCGCGGCGTTGCAGCTGCTCACCTTCCACCATAGGGGGCAACAGGTGAGAAGAGGCCTCTTGCGTATTGTCTTCATCATCGAGAGATTCGCGGTAAACCTTCAGAAAACCGTCAAACTTCACTACCTCACCACTGGCAACGAACTTCTCGGCAGCACCGCTGATATTGATGTTTACCGTCGTTTTCTCTATCTGTGCGTCTGCCATCTGGCAGGCAGCAGTGCGCTTCCAAATGAGGTCATAGAGGCGTTTCTCTTGCTGAGTGCCCTCTATCTCGGTGTTCTCCATATAGGTAGGACGGATAGCTTCGTGCGCTTCCTGCGCACCTTTCGAGTGTGTGTGATACTGACGAGGCTTGCTATACTCCTCTCCCCACAGCTTGATAATCTCTGCCTTGCTTGAGTTGATGCAGAGCGAAGACAGGTTTACAGAGTCGGTACGCATGTAAGTGATGCGTCCGTTCTCGTAAAGATGCTGTGCAATCATCATTGTCTGCGATACCGTAAAGCCGAGCTTGCGGGCCGCTTCCTGCTGAAGGGTTGACGTGGTGAATGGAGGTGCAGGCATACGCTTCAGCGGTTTCTTGCTCACTGAGCTGATAGTAAACTCTGCATCCTTGCAAGCCTCCAGGAATTTCTCTACTTCTTCGTGGGTCTTGAAGCGGGTGTCAAGCTCCGCTTTCACTTCTGAAGCCGAGCCGTCGGGGGCTACCACGGCAAAGATGGCATTGACGCGATAGTAGGGCTCGCTCTTGAATGCCTGTATTTCCCGCTCTCTCTCAACAATCAGTCGCACTGCCACGCTCTGCACACGACCGGCAGAGAGGGCCGGCTTTACCTTTCGCCACAACACGGGCGACAGCTTGAAACCTACAATACGGTCAAGCACGCGGCGTGCTTGCTGCGCATTGACCAGGTTCATGTCAAGGTGGCGAGGATGCTTGATGGCATCAAGTATAGCGGGTTTGGTTATTTCGTGGAATACGATACGGTTGGTTTTGTTCTCATCCAGCCCCAACACCTCACACAGATGCCATGAGATGGCCTCTCCCTCGCGGTCCTCATCGGAAGCGAGCCATACCTTTTCAGAATTTTTGGCATTGCTTTTCAGTTCGCTTACCAGCTTCTTCTTCTCTTCAGGTATCTCGTAGTGTGGGGTTAATGTATCTATATCTATGCTTAGTTCTTTCTTCTTTAAGTCTCGGATATGTCCGTAGCTGGACATCACTTTGTAGTCTTTGCCTAAAAATTTTTCGATCGTCTTGGCTTTCGCCGGGCTCTCTACTATTACTAAATTCTTTTGCATTGTATGGTCAACGTTTTTTTATTCGGGCGCAAAAGTAAACAAAACTTTTTCATACACCTTATATAATATATGAAAAAACCGTTTTTTAAAGTTTTTTAGGAAATAGCTTTTTATCGCCTGACAGGCCGCTTTTGCGGTCTGTACAACCGCTTTTCCACTACCATAAGAATTGTTCTTTCTTATAGAGAAGCCCCTTTGCCACTGCCGTGTCATGCAATGGAAAAGGGGGCATCCCTACAAGAACTGTCTGTTTATCTTTTCTTGTCTAAATACATATAGAGGGCTTGCCTTACCGAGCGCAAGCCAAACTGCTCTGTGTGTATATCCTCAGGAGCCACCCAGTAGCACTCGGCTGCATCGTCGCCGGCAGTCAAGGGGGCTGTGTCTTCTACCGTACACTCGTAGAAGAGGTCAAGTGTATGTATGTCTACGCCAGAGTAGCGGTAGATGTTAGGCAAGCTGAAGAGGTAGCGCTGCTTAGCTATGGTCAGCCCCGTTTCTTCCATTACCTCACGTGCCAAGCCTTCTTCGGCAGTCTCTTGTGCATCACAGAAGCCACCCGGCAAGTCAAATGTGCCTTTGGCTGGCTCTTTCTTGCGCTTTTCTATCAGCAGTTCGCCTTTGCTGTTGACGATAAACGCTGCCACTGCTGCCGAAGGATTCATGAAGTACTCAAAGCCACAGTTGTTACACTTCTTGCTCTTAGGCGAGTTGGCTTCAAAGTGAGAGCTGCCGCACATGGGGCAGTAAGACAATTTTTCCAATAGAGTCATATCAATATGAATTATGTTATAAATATGCGAAACTGCGGTTTTCTCTTGGCAAGCTACGGACTGTCAGACGCTGCACTGTCCGCTATGGATGCAGAGCATGGGGCTGCGAGCCTTGTCATAGCTACTCTGTAAAGTTGTCGGTGCGGAACGGCACGAGGGGCATTCCACCGCGGTTGGCCACATTGCCCAGCTGGAAGTTGCGGAAGCAGTATCTTACTGCCACTGGTTTCTGCACCTTTTCTGAGGTAATGATGATGCCTTTGGTCCAATAGTAGTAGGCTTTGGCAGGATAGAACACACGGTCTTGCCCGCACACCTCAAAGCCTTGCAGGTCTTCGTAGCGGCTGATGGCTCCGTAATCGTCCTGCAAGTGTACATAGCAGGTATCGTTGCTGATGCTGAGGTCCTTGAACCGTGGACTGTCGCACATCACGCTCTTCATGCCATAGGTCTTGTTCAGTGCCACAAATCCCAAGCGTTCGCCCACTTTCTGCTTTTGGCAGGGGTGTATCTGCTGTGTTTCCCAAGGGTACACACAGTCATTGGTACACACGACAGCACTGTTGGGTATCAGCGTGGCAGCCCTATGCTGCTGCTCGCGAAGCAGCGCCCCTTGTATGCCTGCCACATTATCATAATAATAAGGGGCTATCTCTACGAAATAGAAAGGTATATTGCCTAACTTGAAGTCGCTGCGCCACTGCTTTACGAGCAGTGCCAAGCGCTCAGAATAGCGGTTGCCCGGGTCGCCCACATTGGAGCATCCCTGATAGAAGAGTATGCCCTTTACCGTATAGTTGAGTATCGGATGGAACGTACCGTTGCCCCACAGCAAGGGGCGGTGATAGTCCCAGGCGTATTGCTTGACCATCTTTGCCGAATCGAGCGGTTCATCGGTGTATTGCTTCAGGTTGGCTCTGCTGAGCCAGCTCTCTACACGCGTGCCTCCCTTGTTGGCCATTACCAAGCCTACCGGTATGTTGAGCGCACGGCTCACCTCGCGTGCAAAGAAGTAGCCTGTGGCACTTGCCTCACCTACTGTTTCGGGGCTGCACACCTGCCAACTGCAATCGGCATCGTTCAATGGCGTGGTGCTCATCACGCTTGGTATCTTTACATAATGCACATTGGCAGAGTTGCGGGCATCCAGTATCACGTTGTTCACGTGCTCCACCGGACAGTTGTCAAAGCCCTTTACAGGCATCTCCATATTACTCTGCCCTGCGCAGACCCATACTTCGCCTGCCAACACATGCTGTATGCTCACGGCTCCATCGCCGTCGTCTATACTGATGCTCAGCGGCTGCATGGAGGCAGCAGGTGTCTTTACGGTCAACAGCCATGTGCCATCCTTTCCCACACGAGTCTTGAAGGTCTCTGTGGTCCACGACACACGGGCCTCTACCGTGGCATTGGGCTTGGCCCAGCCCCACAAGCGGGCATCTGTCTGCTGCTGTAAAATCATGTTGTCGCCCAGCAAATGGGGCAGTCTTACCTTTGCCTCTGCACCTGTAAGAGTCATGAGCAGTGCCGAAAGCATTAAAAATAGTTTATGCATGGTATTGTTATTTTATTGATTGTTATATTATTCAAACTGTCTGCAATATTACAAAAAAATTACGTATATTTGCAGAAACGAGAAAACTAATTACTCAAATACATAACATTTTTCGATTAACATTTTGATAATATGAAAACTCTCAGATGCCTTTTTGCAGTAGTGGCAGCCCTTATGGGCCTGTCTGTCATGGCTCAAAGCCAAGCCACTTATAACCTTTGGCCCAACGGTGCGCCCAATGACAACGGCGATGCTGCCGACACCGCCAAGATTTCCGTTTACCTTCCGGCAGAGAAAAAGGCCACAGGCCGCTGTATAGTGATTTGTCCCGGGGGCGGATATGCACACTTGGCCATGGAGCACGAGGGCCGTCAGTGGGCGGTATTCTTCAATAATATGGGCATTGCAGCAGTAGTGCTGAAGTACCGTATGCCACATGGCAACCGCGAAGTACCTGTCAGCGATGCCGAAGAAGCCATGAAGACGGTAAGGCGCAATGCCGCAACTTGGCACATCAACCCCGACAATGTAGGCATCATGGGCTTTTCAGCAGGCGGCCATCTGGCCTCAACCATAGCCACCCATGCCACCAAAGAGGCACTGCCTAACTTCCAGATACTGTTCTATCCCGTCATTACCATGATGCCCGACCTTACCCACAAGGGTTCTCACGACAACTTCTTGGGTTCCAATGCCAAGAAGAAAGACGAGAAGGAATACAGCAACGACATGCAGGTAACACGCATCACGCCACGTGCTTTCATTGCCTTGAGCGACGATGACCGCACAGTGCTGCCCGTCAATGGCGTAAACTATTATATGGAACTCTACCGCCACGATGTGCCGGCCACCCTACATGTGTATCCCGAAGGAGGCCACGGATGGGGCTATCGCGAGAGTTTCGCCTATCACTTGGAAATGATTCTCGATCTGAAAGCATGGCTGCATAGCTTCTAAGTTTACTCAACCTCATACGGAGTGGCAGCAACAGGATGAACTACAATGTTCAGCTTGTTGCTGCCACTCTGCTTTTTATCCTTTGAAAGCAGTGCTTTCGCCTTTGCAAGAGCATAGCAACCGCCTTGCAAAAGCACTGCAACCGGAAGCCGACAGCATAGCTATCGCCACCTGAAAGCTATGCTCTTGCACCGCCATTGCGGTGCTTTCAAAACCGCTGTTGCCCACAGGCTAAAGCCGCTGCCGCAGCAGCAAGTGTGTGAAACTTGTTTATTTTTCGGCGTGTTTTTGTCATAACTCATTCATAATTCGGGATTTTTACCTACATTTGCATTAGATTAAGGCAGGTAAGGCTAACCTTATGGCAGGACTGCAAGTACCAATACGGCATGCCGTTGCGGCACTTCGGAAAATGCGATGACACACCACCGCAAGTCCGCCGCTACCCTACCCCCACACAACAGTAGAAACATAAAACAAACATACAATATGAAAATTGCACTTATTGGATATGGCAAGATGGGCAAGATGATTGAGCAGATTGCGCTCAGTCGCGGCCATCAGATAGTAAGTATTATCGATGTAGACAACCAGCAAGACTTTGACAGTCCTGAGTTCGCTTCGGCAGACGTGGCCATCGAGTTCACTTCGCCTACCGCAGCATACGGCAACTACCTCAAGGCCTTTGCCCACAATGTGAAAGTGGTGTCGGGTTCTACCGGATGGATGAAGGACCACGGCGACGATGTACGCAAAATGTGTTCCGCAGAGGGCGGACAGACCCTCTTCTGGGCATCCAACTTCTCTATCGGTGTGGCTATCTTCTCTGCCGTCAACCGCTATTTGGCCAAGATTATGAACGGCTTTCCACAATATGACGTACGCATGGAAGAAACACACCACATACATAAACTCGATGCGCCCAGTGGCACTGCCATCACATTAGCAGAGGACATCATAGACCATCTCGACCGCAAGCAAGAATGGGTAAAGGGCGTGCAGCACCTGGCTGACGGCACCGTGGAAGGAACAAACGAGGTAAAGCCTTCGCAACTGGCCATAGAAAGCATCAGACGAGACGAGGTGCCGGGCATACACTCGGTGATTTACAACAGCGAGGCAGACTGCATCACCATCACACATGATGCCCACTCGCGCCAGGGTTTCGCCCTGGGAGCAGTGCTGGCTGCCGAGTACACCAAAGACCATAAGGGCTTGCTCACCACTTCAGACTTATTCAAATTCTAACAGATTTCATTCTTTCCGTGCCTCACAGGCAGCTGTACGGCTGGCGCAAAAGCACGGTCTTCAACCTCAATAACAAATGATAGATAAAGAAAAAGCAAGACTGAACATGAAGGTTCAGTGGACTAAGTTTATCGTAGTGTTGGTACTTTACCTGCTCTTCCTGCTGTGGCTGAAGAGTTGGTTAGGACTTGTCGTCATACCGTTTATCTACGATGCCTACATATCCAAGAAGATCAAGTGGCAATGGTGGCGCGACTCTGAAGGTCCAGTGCGCTTCATCATGTCGTGGGTAGACGCTTTGGTGTTTGCCTTGATAGCTGTATACTTCGTCAACCAGTTCTTCTTCCAGAACTATGTCATACCGTCATCCTCCCTTGAAAAGTCGCTGCTGACGGGCGACTATCTCTTTGTGAGCAAGGTAAGTTACGGTCCACGCATACCAGAAACACCGCTTACCATGCCGCTCACACAGCACACACTGCCCGTGTTCGGATGCAAGTCATACATAGAATGGCCTCACTGGGACTACCGCCGCGCCAAAGGTTTCGGAAAAGTGAAGCTCAACGACATCGTGGTGTTCAACTATCCGGCAGGCGACACTTTGGTAAGCAATGAGCAATGGCAGGCTGCCGACTACTATCAGATGTGCTACTCGTTCGGCTATCAGCTGGCTCCCTACCAGCCCAATCTGGCAAAATACACACCACAACAGCGCTACGACTACTTCAACAGCATCTATAACGTGGGCAGAAAATACATCGTTGACAACCCGCAAACGTATGGAACAATCATGACGCGGCCTGTTGACCGCCGCGAAAACTACGTGAAACGTTGCGTGGGTCTGCCCGGCATGACCCTCCAAATCAAGAACCGCATCGTCTATCTGGACGGCAAGCCCAACAAAGAACCTGACAACGTGCAGTACTCTTACTATGTAAAGCTGCGCCAGCAGCTGCCCGAAGAGCTGATGCATGACCTGGGAATCAGCATGGAAGACCTTACCAGTCTCAACCAAAATGGCTATATGCCACTGACCCAAAAGGCTGTCAACGCACTGAAACAGCGCAAAGACCTGGTGCAGAGCATTACGCTCAACACCGATGCCACGACACAAGACATCTACCCGTTGAACGGCTACAAAGGATGGACACGAGACAACTACGGACCTGTATGGATACCTGCCAAGGGCAAGAGCATACATCTTGACATGAACAACATAGCTGTCTATGAGCGTCCTATCAAGGTGTACGAGGGCAACGACCTAAAAGTAAAGGGTGGAAAGATATACATCAACGGCAAGCCTGTTACCAGCTACACCTTCAAGATGGACTATTACTGGATGATGGGCGACAACCGTCACAACTCAGCTGACAGCCGATACTGGGGCTTTGTGCCTGAAGACCACATTGTAGGCAAACCTATCTTTATATGGTATTCAAGCGATCCTGACCGCAAAGGCTTTGCAAAGATACGATGGAACCGCTTGTTCACCTTCGTAGACAATATCAAGTAAACCGGTAATAAATATCACACAAGACTATCCGTGATAGCTTTCTGCCGGCCCACTTGCCAAGTGTCCTCTGCCGAGTGGACACTTGGCAGAGTGCCGTTAACACGCTAACCTTTCGCACACACATGAGAAATGCCCTCAAATTTCTGTTGACCCTCGTGGCGGCTACGGTGCTGATGCTCGTAGTAAGGGCATTTGTGTTTGCCGTGTACACGGTAGACGGGGCATCGCTGGCACCGCTCTTCCATGTCGGCGACCGTGTAGTGGTGAACCGGTGGGGCTATGGCTTGCGCGTAGGTGGGGGCGACACGGTAGACTATACCCGCTGGCTAAGGCGGCCCATAGGGCGCAATGAACTGGTGGCTTTTAACTATCCTCTCGGCAAGGCGTGCCAAGTGGAAGACCGGGAGGTATACATCTGCGTGTGCACTGCCGTGCCCGGCGACACCGTAAGGCAGCAAGGCATGTACTTTGTCATGCCCGGCAAGCGGGTGCCTGTCAATGTTACGTCTGCCAACATGCGCCTACTGTGCTACATCTACAACAAATATGAACCGCAAATGGCTGCCATCCGCCAGCACAAACTCTATGTAGACGGACAAGAGACCATGCGTGCTTACTTTACACGCGACTACTACTGGATGAGCAGCGGCAACCCGAAGAACTGCAACGACTCGCGCTTTTTCGGTCCCGTGCCGGAGAGTTATGTCATCGGTAGCGTAGTAGCTGTGTTGCCAGCCCTGTTCACCCAGCATTAACTTCAACAGCCAACAGACTGCAAGAGCAGGCTTCTTCTGCCATGTTTCTTCTGCCAGCGGCTTTAATTTTCTTAACAACGTGACTTCCAAAGCATTACTTTCATCTACTTATTTCGGACCTGTGCAGTGGTATCAAAAGCTCTACCGCTACGACTGTACATGGGTAGAACGCTACGACAACTTCATGAAGCAGACCTACAGGAACCGTTGCCTGATTGCCACTACCAATGGTGTGCAGGCGCTTACGGTGCCTGTGGAACGCTCAACAACAGAGAACGGCAAGTGTATCATGAAGGACTTGCGCATCAGCGACCATGGCAATTGGCGGCACATACACTGGAATGCGCTGCTCAGTGCCTACAACGAGTCGCCTTTCTTTGAGTATTATGCTGACGACATCAGGCCTTTCTTTGAGCGCAAATGGACCTTTCTGTATGACTTCAACACTGAGATATGCGCCAAGATGTGCGAACTGCTCGACATAGAGCCTGTCATCAAGCCTACCGACAGCTATATACCGGCAGACGACAGCAGACTGAACTGCGTGGCAGACCTGCGCGATGCAATCAGGCCCAAGCACCCTCTACCCGACGATACCTTTACACCACAGCGCTACTATCAGGTCTATGAGCAGCGATGGGGCTTCTTGCCAAACCTCAGTGTGCTCGACTTGCTCTTCAACATGGGCAACGAGAGCGTGCTGTATTTATAAAGAAAAATAACTTCAGCCTGTCTCTTGCTACGATAAAGACATACATTACGCCAGCATAAGCAGTCCCTGCAAAGGCTGCTTTTTTAGTTTTGATGCCTTATTTGCGCAAAAATGAGCTTAAACGAGCATTTTTTTGTAACTGTAAGACGGCTTTTCGGATTTCTTGTATTATATTTGCCCATACAATAAATCCATAAATTTAAGACTATGTACAATAAGTTTCTGAAAACCGCTGTCTTCGCCCTTGTAGGCGTATGCCTCACCAGTTCGTGTGTAGGTTCATTCTCTATGTTCAACAAATTGCTTAACTGGAACAAAGACGCCACGGGCAACAAGTTTTTGAACGAGCTGCTCTTCATTGTCATTTCGCCTGCTTACGCTTTCTGTGGAGTGGCCGACGTGTTTGTGTTAAACACCATAGAGTTCTGGACAGGCAGTAATCCTTTAGCCAATAATGTGGGTAAAACAAAAAGTGTTATGGGCAGTGACGGACGCCTGTATGCCGTAACTTACCTGAAAGACGGCTACGAAATAAAGGATGACAATGGCGAAAAAGTAGAGTTTACATTTAACAAAAGCGACAAAACATGGTCTATGGTGAAAGATGGCAACAAAGTTACACTGCTCAAGGTGAAAGACAACAACACCGCGCAGATATACCTCAAGAACGGCAGAACCATGGATGTGGCACTCAACAACCAGGGCCTTTATGAGGCACGCATGGCGGTAAACGAGGGCACATACTTTGCTGCAAGATAAGAATACGTAAGCTGCCGTGAGGCAGCACTTCTAAGTTTATACGATGTTTTCATACCTGCTCTATCGAGAGTTGGATTGAGCAGAAGGGTCAAAGAACGAGATACTGTTCCTTGACCCTTCTTATTTTATGACCTTTTCCTGTCTTTTTCTTTGCCGACAGTGATAAATATGTTACTTTTGCAACCACAACGGACTGATCTGCACTGCTCTTTTGCAAGGCAGGAAAGCAGTTCTTAGACCACCTGTTTCATTATGGCAAACGAAGAATTTCTGATACACAAGCTCCAGCATCGCGACATAAAGCCTACCGCCACACGGCTACTGATACTCAACGCCATGTGCAGAGGCGATGAAACAGTGTCGCTACCGCAACTTGAGAAGCTATTGCCCACGATAGACAAGAGCACCATCTCGCGCACGCTCAACCTCTTTCTGCTGCACCAGCTCATCCATGTGGTGGACGATGGCAGCGGCAGTTTGAAATACAATATATGCAGCGATGACTGCGACTGCTCGGTAGAAGACGAGCACACCCATTTTTATTGCGAGCATTGCCATCGCACTTTCTGCCTGAAACGCATCCACGTACCTGTGGTGCAGTTACCTGAGGGCTTCCAGCTCAACAGTATCAACTATGTGATAAAGGGCATCTGCCCTGAGTGTGCCGAAAAAAGGGCTGCAAAAAACAGATAACACGGCAGACGGCAAAAGGGCTGCACAGAGCGTATAATTGCACCGCTATCGCCTTGTGATAGCACTGCAATCGCATGCCGATAACACTGCTCTTGCAAGCCGATAGCAGTGCAATCACGACCCGATAGCGGTGCTCCTGCAAAACCGTTACCAACAGGTAGCCTCTATAAAGGCTGCCCGTCAACTCATAACAACCTATTAAAGTATGCTACAAAGCTGTTTCTACAAAGACAAGATAGAGGCTGGATGCGATGAAGCAGGGCGCGGATGCCTGGCTGGCAGCGTCTATGCCGCAGCAGTGATACTGCCCCCCGACTATACCAACCCTGATTTCAACGACTCCAAGAAGCTGACAGCACGACAGCGCTACCAGCTCAGAGAGGTCATACAACGGGATGCCTTGGCATGGGCCGTGGGCGTGGTTACACCGCAAGAGATTGACAAGATAAACATACTCAACGCCAGCTTCTTGGCCATGCACCGCGCTTTGGACCAGCTGCAACCAAGGCCAGAGGCCATCATCATAGACGGCAACCGCTTCAACCCGTATCATGACTTGCCCTATACCACCATTGTAAAGGGCGACGGGAAGTATCTGTCGATAGCCGCTGCCAGTATACTGGCAAAGACCTACCGCGACGATTATATGGACAACTTGGCCGAAGAATACCCGCAATACGACTGGAAGGGAAACAAGGGCTACCCTACCAAGAAGCACCGTGAGGCCATCAAGCTGTACGGCATCACACCGTATCACCGCAAAAGTTATAACTTGTTGGGAACAACAGAGCCGGAACTGCCCTTTCAACCCTAACCGCACTGCCCATGAGACATGACAACCTGGAGCGCGAACTGTATCTGATTGAGCTGTTGGCAGAGAACCGCAAGTATAGCGTTGATGACTTGTGCAAACGGATCGGCATATCAAAAAGAAGCCTCTATTACTACTTCGACTTTTTCAAAGACTGTGGCTTTCGGCTCTATAAGCATGGCAATTATTACAGCTTGGACCGCAACTCGCCGTTCTTTGCCAACCTGATAGACCGTATCTCGTTTACTGAAGAAGAGGCAATCGTGATACGCAGGCTGCTCGACAAGGTGGACCAAGGCAACGCCTTGGTAAATAGCCTCAAGCAGAAGCTTGACCGATTCTATGACTTTGACATCCTTACAAACAATACCTTGCGCGAACAGACCGTGAAAAACATACGCACACTCTATGATGCTATCAAGTTTCAGCGGCAAGTTGTGCTGCATAACTACTCGTCGCCCCACAGCAACACCACAAAGGATAGATACGTTGAACCGTTTATGCTGATGAACAACAACAATGAAGTGAGGTGCTATGAGCCGTCTTCTCAACTGAACAAGACCTTCAAAGTGAGCCGTATGCAAAACGTGGAAATGCTGAACATGGAGTGGGCTTATACCCAACAGCACCGCGAAATGTTTACAGATGTGTTCATGTTCAGCGGCGAACAGCGTATGCCTGTAACCCTGCTGTTAGGCACGCTGGCGTATAACCTGATGCGGGAGGAATTTCCGCAGACAGCGGCTTGGATGCAACAGCAGCCTGACGGGCGCCGTCTGCTGCAACTTGAGGTGTGCAGCTATGCCGGCATAGGACGCTTCGTACTGGGACTGTACAATGATATCGAGGTGTTGGGCGACAGTGGTTTCATAGTCTATCTGCACCAACAGATTACTGCCATGGCGCAAAAAGAGAAGGATTCTGCCGCTCGCACCCACCAGTCTTAACCCTCTACTAACCCCATAAAGCCCGAAACAATAACATATATTAACCAAAAAAAAGACACTTGTGAACATATTGTGCACAGATAAGTGGTTATTTTGCAAGCAGAAAGTACAATCAAAAGCCACCATCGGTCTACTGTCTGCATCCGAAAGGACTGCGATTGGCTTTCTGACAAAAGCTATTCACCACTTAAAATGCAAGGAATATGGAAAAGCAAGTTATCATCTTCAACAATGCTGACACCACAAGACGGTCTTCGGAAATAAGCAATGCCACGGCAAGGGCATGGAAACGGTTGCGCCAAAAGGCACTGGTAACCAGCCAAAAGATACATATACCGTTAGCAATGCTCAGCAAACATTACAGCCATGCACTGGAACAGCCCGTCAGCATCAGGCAAGCCATCGCCCTGACAGAGGCACAATTGGCTTTTATCGGCTTCATTTTGCCCGACAATATAGCCTTAACCTGGCGCACCCTCATGCTGATATGGTTTCTGTATGCAGTGCGCAGGTTTCGCAAGCAGCAAACTACCGGCAAGTAGCTTGCTGTCCAACTGTTTACATGCACAGCCTTTATCGCCATTGCTTCGGCATGCCACAACTACCTCTTTCATGGCATTGCGACAAGCCACAACACAAAAAAGGCATCCTTGCTTCACAGCAAAGATGCCTTTGTATAAAAGAACAAGGGCGACACTCAACGCGCCACCCCCATTACAATTATGGAAAACAATATTAGTCGTTGTTATGGTCAAGACTGTCATTGAAGTCCTTTGGCTCGTGTGGAGCCAATGAATCATGACTGTCGCTGGCATTGTTGCGGTGCTCAAAGCGGCGTCCCTCGCGGTTACCTTGACGCTCACCACGCTGGCGACGCTCGCCACGCTCAGGACGCGGACGGCGTTCACGCTCTACATAACCTTCGGGTTTTGGAATGAGCACACGGTGTGAGAGCTTGTATTTGCCTGTCTTCTGATCTATGTCTACCAGCTTGACAGTAATCTTGTCTCCCTCTTTCAAGCCTGCTTCCTCTACTGTTTCAAGGCGTTTCCAGTCTATCTCAGAGATATGAAGCAATCCATCCTTGCCAGGCATAATCTCAACAAAGCAGCCGTAAGGCATGATTGAGCGGATAGTTCCCTCGTAAATCTCGCCTACTTCAGGCACTGCTACGATAGCCTTTATCTTGGATACGGCAGCGTCAATGCTGTCTTTGTTAGGTGCACTGATTTGAACCTTGCCCTTACCGTCGGTCTCGTCGATGGTAACTGTGGCGCCAGACTCTTCCTGAATCTGCTGGATAATCTTGCCGCCAGGGCCAATCACTGCTCCGATAAACTCTTTAGGAATATCGAATGCCACGATACGTGGAACCTGAGGTTTCAGCTCTGCACGTGGTTCTGCTATGGTATCGGTAAGCTTGCCGAGTATATACTCACGGCCGCGCTTAGCCTGCATCAATGCCTTTTCAAGTATTTCAAAGCTCAAGCCATCACACTTTATATCCATCTGTGTGGCTGTCAAGCCGTCTTTTGTACCGGTAGTCTTGAAGTCCATGTCGCCAAGGTGGTCCTCATCGCCAAGGATATCGCTCAGCACTGCATACTTGTCTTCGCCCGGGTTCTTGATAAGTCCCATGGCAATACCTGAAACCGGCTTCTTCATTGGCACGCCGGCATCCATCAAAGCCAAGGTTCCTGCACATACAGTAGCCATTGACGATGAGCCGTTGGACTCCAAAATCTGTGATACCAGACGTACTGTGTAAGGATAATCAGCAGGTATCTGACCCTTCAGTGCACGCCATGCCAAGTGTCCGTGGCCTATTTCGCGGCGGCCAACGCCACGCTGTGCCTTTGCTTCGCCTGTACAGAATGGAGGGAAGTTGTAGTGAAGAAGGAAGCGCATGTAGCTTTTGTCGAGCACATCGTCTACCATCTTCTCGTCAAGTTTGGTACCTAATGTACAGGTAGTAAGGCTCTGTGTCTCACCACGTGTAAAGATAGAGCTTCCGTGAGGCATTGGAAGTGGGCTTACCTCACACCATATTGGACGTATCTCATCGAGCTTGCGGCCATCGAGGCGTTTGCCTTCGTCGAGGATGCAACGGCGCATTGAGTCGCGCATTACGTCGGCATAATAGCGGTCTACCAATGCATATTTCTCTTCAAGTTCCTCTTCTGTAAGGTCTGTATGTGCGGCAGCGTAAGCTTCCTCAAAGTCAGTCTTAATCTTGTCGAAGGCCTCTTCGCGGCTCTTCTTGTCGTGATCGCCGGCCTCTGCGATAGCATAGCATTTGTCGTAGGTTTCCTTGCGAAGCTGCTCGCGCAGGTCTTCATCGTTCACCTCATGGCAGTATTCGCGCTTTACATCGGTACCGAGCTCCTTGGACAGCTCTTCCTGCATCTTGCACATAGGGCGGATGGCTTCCTGAGCAGCCTTGAGAGCGCCCAAAAGGTCTTGTTCCGAGACCTCGTTCATTTCGCCTTCCACCATCATGATATTCTCTTTGGATGCGCCAACCATGATATCCATGTCGGCTTCTTTCATCTGGGCGAATGTCGGGTTAATGACATACTCGCCATTGATGCGTGCTACGCGCACTTCAGAGATAGGACATTCAAACGGTATATCTGAGCATGCCAATGCGCAAGAGGCAGCAAAGCCTGCCAATGCGTCGGGCTGGTCTACGCCGTCTGCTGAAAAGAGGATAATGTTAACAAATACTTCAGCATGGAAATCAGACGGGAACAGAGGGCGCAACGCGCGGTCTACCAGTCGGCATGTTAAAATTTCATTGTCGCTTGCCTTGCCTTCGCGCTTGGTAAAGCCGCCAGGGAAACGGCCTGCTGCGGCGTATTGTTCTCTATACTCAACCTGCAAAGGCATGAAATCGGTTCCGGGAACTGCATCTTTTGCGGCACAAACAGTGGCGAGCAATACGGTGTTGCCCATGCGGAGCACACAAGAGCCGTCAGCCTGTTTTGCCACTTTCCCGGTTTCAATGCTGATGGTTCTGCCATCAGGCAATGAAACTGTCTTAGTTATTACGTTCATCTAAAAAAACTTGTTGTTTTTATAACATCTTAAAATAATTCTTGGCAAAGATAGAAAAAAGACCTTAGAAAAACGAAAAAAAGCGGATTTATTATGGAATTTTATTAGTAATAGGTAAACGGAGGAAATCGATGATGTCTTAAAAGATATGCTGCACAGCGGCACAAGACAAGGACGCACGCATTGCGCACTTTCTGTTTTCGTTACATTTTTCAAGATTTTAAGGCCTCAAAACTGCCCTCGCTCTGCACAACTCTGTGGTCAAGAGCTAAAAAGTGCTTGTTTTTGCACAACGTGTAATTATCTGTTATTCAGCTGCTTATAAAATATTTATTATTAATTGCCATACCTTTGTTTTCCCAAAGCAGTGCTTTTCGCTGCTAAAGCACTGCTTTCTGTGGGCAAAAGCATGGCTTTAGGTGGACAAAAGGGCTGTTTTCGGGCTGCGAGAAGGGTGCTTTTGAGGTAAAAACACGGCTTTTCAGCAAGAAAGGGTGGTAAAAACACGCAGAAAAACGCATCTTTACCGTCAGGAAAACGCTATTTCATCATTTTTGTTTGTCAATATTTTTGCTTGCACACTCCACCCGTTTTCCTGACAGAGAAAGCAAAAATACGGACAAAACAAAGAATGCTCAATTATGCCTTGACAAAGAAATATAACTTTGTTTCACTTCGTTTTATTTTGCATTTCGCTCAACTTGCACTATCTTTGAACAAAATAGGCGGCGTTTCGGAAATGAAAATATAACTTTGTTTCACTTCGTTTTATTTTGCATTTCGCTCAACTTGCACTATCTTTGCACGCATGTTGAAAAATATATTACTCGTGGCAGTAGGCGGAGCCTGCGGAAGCATAGCCCGGCATCTGCTCGGAATAATGATAAAAAGCATCTGCAAATCGGATCTGCCTTTAGGCACTTTGGTGGCTAATGTGCTGGGCTGTTTTATAATAGGCTGCATCACCCAGTGGGCAGGAAGCCATATAGGCATGAGCCCGGCTACAAAACTCATGCTCACAACGGGCTTCTGCGGTGGACTGACCACCTTCAGCACCTTTATGAACGAGTCATCTACCATGATGCACGGTGAACAGCTATTCACCAGCATAGCCTATATAGCCGTCAGCATCGTATTGGGATTGGCTACCGTGGCATTGGGCATGCAGGTGGCAAAGATGCTGTAAGGACCATGAAAGGACAAGAAAAACCGCCGGACCTGACGCGTAACGAAAAAACAAAAATAACATATCACTTATGAAAAAGACATTTTCTGCTCTATTTTCTTGGACTTTGCTCGCTACTTTACTAATGGTAACGGGAGCCTGCAACAACAAGAAATTCCAAGTCAATGGCGTCATTACCGATGCCAAAGACTCTATACTCTACTTTGAAAACATGAGCCTGGACGGACCTGTAACCGTGGATTCCGTGAAGCTTACCGAGAAGGGCGACTTCTCGTTCAGCGAGAAAGCCCCTAATGCACCCGACTTCTACCGCCTCAGAATAGCAGGACAGATTATCAACATCAGTGTAGACTCTACCGAAACCATCACCGTAAAGGCTTCGTACCCGACCATGGCTACCAACTATACCGTAGAGGGGTCGGCAGAATGCAATACCATCAAAGACTTGGCACTCAAGCAAATAGAACTGCAACAGCGCATAATGGCTATCCAGAACAACACCTCCTTGGGCTACGACAAGACCAACGACAGCATCAACAGCACCGTAGAGGCTTATAAAGACTTTATCAAGCGCAACTATATCTTCAAGGCACCGATGAAGGCTTCGTCTTATTTCGCCCTGTTCCAGACCTTGGGCAATACACTCATCTTCAACCCCAAGCAGAGCGAAGACGATGTAAAGGTATTTGCTGCCGTAGCTACCAGCTGGGATACTTACTACCCTAATGCGCTGAGAGGGCAGAACCTGCACAACATAGCCATTGAAGGCATGAAGAACGTGCGTATCATGCGCAACAAGATAGCAGAACAGCAGATTGACGCCAACCGCGTAAACGTAGCCAACCTTATCAACATCACACTCACAGACAACAAGGGCGTGCAGCGCAGCCTGACCGACTTGAAGGGCAAAGTGGTGATGCTCGACTTCCATGTATTCGGCACCAAAGAGTCTACGGCACGCATCATGAAGCTCCGCGAGCTTTACAACAAGTACCATGCACAGGGCTTTGAAATCTACCAAATAGCCCTCAACTCTGACGAACACTTCTGGAAGACACAGACAGCTGCCATACCTTGGATTAGCGTAAGAGACCCCGAAGGCATCAATTCGGGCAATTTGGCCGCCTACAATGTGCAGAGCATACCTACGTTCTTCCTCATCAACCGCAACAACGAGCTGCAAAAGCGTGATGTACAGATAAGCGATGTGGATGCAGAAATCAACAAGCTGCTGCATCAATAGCAGCCACTTGCAAGGCAAAATAACGAATACATATATTCAAGACAAAGGCAAGCACCCTGCACAAGGACAAGCTTGCCTTTGTTGTTGTAATGAAAGCAGCGCCCCATTGCTACAACAAAGACAATTAGCTTCAATATTGTTTAAATATGCTTAAATAGCCAAGAAAATGACATTTTAAACTTCAGATTTTGCCAAAACACTAACAACAAGACATTTGTAATAAGATTTTAACATCTACAAGGCATGACTTTAAGGAATATTCACTAACTTTGCGGCAATATTTTAATGTTTTATTAAAAAATAAGTTAATCACTATGGTTAAAAAATTGCGAATACTCCTTGCCGTTATCACATTTTTGATAGCAGCAACAGTCAACGCACAGGTTACCACATCAGGCATGAGCGGTATCATTACCACTCACGATAAGGAAGACGTTATCGGTGCCACAGTAACCGCAACTCACATTCCTACAGGTGCAGTCTATAGGACAGTAACCAACGACAAAGGACGTTTCCACATCAACGGTATGCGTGCCGGCGGTCCCTACAAGGTAGAAATATCTTACGTAGGCTACAAGCCAAAGACCGTAAATGGCATCAACCTGAAGCTCGGTGAAACCGCCGATCTCTCTAATGTAATAGAAGAGGATGCAGCGGTGCTCGGCGAAGTGCTCGTAACAAGCCGCCGCGGACTCAACGCTACCAAGACAGGTGCAGCAGCAAGCTACTCTGCCAAAGACATTGACAACATGCCTTCTATCAGCCACAGCATCGGCGACATCACCCGTCTCAATCCTCTGGTAAGCGTATCACAGGCAGGTGCCATGTCGTTTGCAGGTACCAACAACCGCTACAACAGCTTCCAGGTGGATGGCGCAGTCAACAACGATGTGTTCGGTCTTACCGCCAACGGACAGAACGGCGGACAGTCTGACACCCAGCCTATATCTACCGAGACCATCGATCAGGTACAAGTGAGCATCGCTCCGTTCGATGTGCGCCAGTCAGGCTTTACCGGCGGTGCCATCAACGCCATTACCAAGTCGGGTACCAACGAGTTCCACGGCTCCGTTTACGGTGATTGGCTCAACAAAGACCTCATCGGCAGCAAATACGAACTGATGAACGGCAAGACCAGCAACAAGTATGACGAGCAGACACAGTACCGCTACGGCGCAACATTAGGCGGTCCTATCATCAAGGACAAGCTCTTCTTCTTTGCCAACTACGAGCATTCAAAGAAAGAATACCCCAACAACTACGGCCTCGGTTCTGCCAACTCAAAGTTAGGTGATGAGGGATTTGCCGTAGCTCAGGAGGCTTTGAAACTCTTGCAAGACAAATATGGCTACACAGGTACATTCAACAATCCAAAGAATTATACCAACTCAGACAAGGCGGGCATCAAACTTGACTGGAACATCAGCGACAAGCACAAGGCAACCTTTGGCTGGCGCATGGTGAATGCAAAGAAACTGAGCGGCAACAGCTCTGCTTCTTACCTCAATGCCAGCGATTACCAATACGACTTTGTATCAAAGACCAACACCTTTACAGCCGAGTTGAACAGCAACTTCAGCGACAAGGTAAACAACCAGCTGCAGGCTTCCTACGTAAGAGTGCGCGACCACCGCGAGCCTCACGGCATTTCACCTTACATACAGATATCCAACGTAGGCGGCGGTAACCTGGCTTTCGGATCTGAGCCTTCATCAGTAGCCAACCGTCTGGACCAGGACATCTTCTCGTTTACCGACAACCTCAACCTCTACTATGGCGACCACACCTTCACATTCGGTACCCATGGCGAGTATTACAAGTTCTGCAACCTTTTCATCCAGAACCGTTACGGTGCTTACTATTTCGACAATTTCGATGACTTCAAGATGTTTGCCAACGGACAGGCCACTGCTTACAACGCACAAACCGGCAAATGGTACAACACATTGAAGCAATACCGCTATCAGAACATCAACACGGAAGCAACCGGAAACCCTAACTGGGAGCCTTCATTCTCGGCAGGACAGATTGGTTTCTACGCACAAGACAAGTTCAACATGACCCGTAATCTTGAGATGACTTACGGCCTTCGTATGGACATGCCCCTCTTCTTCGACACCCCGGCTGAGAACACCGGCTTCAACAATTATGCCATCACACGCGGCTGGAACGTCAAGACCAACCAGAAACTCTCAAGAACAATCATGTGGTCTCCACGTGTAGGTTTCCGCTGGAATATCGACAAAGAGCACAATATGGTGCTTCGCGGCGGTATGGGTGTATTCACCGGACGTATTCCTTACGTATGGTTGAGCAACAGCTTCAGCAATACCGGTATCCAGATGTTCAACTACAATGTCTATGCAGACACCAAACTGACAGAAGCCAACAAGGCTAACGGCAAGCTCTCTAACGTAGAGCTGATTATGGACCCTGCCAAGCAAGACCAGAATGCCGCAAAACTTGCAGCCAACGGTTCGCAGAGCATCGCTGTATTTGCAGACGACTTCAAGTTCTCCCAAAACCTTCGTTACGACTTGGCTCTCGACTTTACATTGGCCGGCATTGACTTCACCTTGGAAGGTATCTACTCAAAGAACATCAATGACGTGTACTACAAAGACCTTACCATTGACGCCAATGGCAAGACTTTGGGCGAAACCTACTCAAGCCTGTCATTCGACAAGCGTCCTATGTTTGCCTCTACAACAGGCGGTACCGACTATGCTCACGTGTATGAGCTGTGCAACACCAACAAGGGTTATACCTACAACCTCTCTGCTTCAGCTACCAAGCGCTTTGATTTCGGTCTTGACTTGACAGCATCTTATACTTTCACCAAGTCTAAATCAGTGAACAGTGCCACCAGCTCAGTAGCAGAGTCTAACTGGCGTTACAACTATATACACACCAATCCTAACAACCCGGAACTGGGCAACTCTGCCTACAACATTCCTCACCAGATTAAGGTGTCTGCTTTCTACCACAAAGACTACGCCAAGAACTGGAACACTACTGTTGGCTTGATTTACACCGGTACATCTGGTTCACCTTACACCATCTATTACTACGGTGATTTGAACGGTGACGGTGCCAACGGCAACGACTTGTTCTTTATTCCAACTGATGCCCAGATTGACCAAATGTCTTTCAAGGCAACCAGCAAATATTCTCAGGATCAGCAGCGTGCAGACATGAAGAAATGGATTGCCGAAGACAAATACATGAGTAAGCACCGCGGCGAATACTATAACCGCTATGCCGACAACATGCCGTTTGAGCATCACTTTGACTTCCACCTCGCCCAGACTTACAAGTTCAACGTAGGCAAAGACGTGCATTCTATCCAGCTTGCCTTCGATGTATTGAATGTCTCTAACATGTTCAACAAGAAATGGGGCCGCTACTCTTCAACTGGCAAAGAGGTTTATTTCAGCCCTGTTACCTACTCTGGCAACGGCCAGTTCCAGTTTACCAAGGGCAGCAACTACAACATGTACTCATACGATGACTACTATTCTCGTTGGAGAGGTCAGATTAGCTTGAAGTATACATTCTAAGAAACAGCCTTTCTGTACATATCAACCAAAAACAGGTTTGCAACATGCAAGCCTGTTTTTTGGTTTCTTCAAAGAGCAGAAAGCAAACTTTTACAAACCAATCATTCACTATCTATCATTATCAAAGACATGAAAAAGAGAATTGCATCACTGTTTTTATTTGCCTTGATGGCTGTTGTGGCCATGGCAGGAAAGCACTACACTGTGATTGTTTCGCTGGACGGATGCCGCTGGGACTATCCAACCATCTACAACATGCCCAATCTGCAGCTCATAGGGCAGGAAGGCGTAACTGCCGATATGCAGCCTTCGTTCCCCTCGTCCACCTTTCCTAACCACTACACACTGGCAACAGGACTGGTGCCTGACCATCACGGCATCATCGACAACAAGTTTTTGGACAAGGCTTCAGGCCGCACCTTCAGTCTGGGAGACCCAAAAACCAAGTCTGACCCCTACTTCTGGGGCGGTGAACCTATCTGGATTACTGCCAAGAAACAGGGCGTAAAGACAGGCGTGGTCTATTGGCCAGGCTCTGATGTAGCCATCAAGGGCAGCCACCCAGACTACTGGTTCAACTATGAAAAGAAACCTCTGCTCACCTATTCTGAACGTGTGGCTGAAGTGGAACGCCTGATGAAGCTGCCCGAAAGCGATCGCCCTACATTGGTAATGGTCTATTTTGACGAGCCGGACCACACGGGCCACACCTTCGGTCCTACCTCTACCGAAACCAAAGCCATGGCTGCTACCATGGACCAGATAGTAGGACAGCTGTATAAAGACCTGAAGAGTCTGCCCAACGGGGCAGACATCAATCTGATAATAGTGGCAGACCACGGCATGACCCGCTGCTCCAAGGAACGCATCATCAACATAGCCGACTATCTGAAGCCTGAATGGTACACACGCATTGCCTACGGCATACCTACCAATGTGTTCACAAAGAAGGGCTGCGAAGACAAGATACTGAAGGCACTTGCCAAGGTTCCGCACATCAGGGCATGGAAGAAAGGCGAGATGCCGGCACACCTCCACTATGGAACAAACCCCAATATTGGCGACATTGTGGTGCTGCAAGACTTGGGCTGGGTAATTTCTGACCGCAACAAGACACTGATGGGGCATCACGGTTACGACCCTACTTACCAGGATATGCACGTTATCTTCCGTGCCGCAGGTCCTGACTTCAAGAAGGGATATACACTCAACAAGCCTTTTGTAAACACCGCCATCTATCCGTTGCTGGCCAAACTGATGGGCATTACGCCTGCCGCTTGCGACGGAAACCTTGACGACATCATGCCCATGTTGGCACAATAAGCTGCAAACCGCAAGGCTTCTGAACTCTTGACAATCACGCTCCATGCACTCCTGTTACAGTGTATGGAGCGTGATTTCCTTTTTCCAACACCCTAAATACAGCATGCGCTGACAGGAACAAGCAACAGGATTAAGCACTGCCAAATACAAATTTGGCTACATAAATAGCGCATAAACATGATAATTTGATATTATATGCTTAAAAATAATTAATTGTCATGGCAAAAAGAACAGCGCAATGGAAAAACAAACTATATTTGCAATTGTTATCTAAATACCTAAAGCCTATGGGCAAAAGCACTTTATGGACTATCGTCTGGACTCTGTTGACGGTCTGTTTCCTCACCGCTTGTAGCGAGGATGGCGAGTTGGTGATGCCCGTACCCAAAGACCTTTCCGAGCAATATGTACGCAACTGCCTCAACGGCAAGGGCTGGATGCACGTGTCATCGCACGAACTGAAAGACAACTTGCAGCTGGACAAAGACGACTACTGGCAAGGACACATTGCCATCGGACCGCAGCAATACTTCTTCAAGGGCGACTCCATCACCACGTTTGTCGCATCTGACGGACTGGGCATAAAGGGCTACACCACAGATACCTATCAGTATCAGCGCAAGACGCACCAGCTGAACGGGAAAGATGCCGAGTACTTCAAGCTCATTGACGTAAACGAGAATGAACTGAAGATGCTGAAATACCAGGCTTTCAACGGCAACGGGCGCAAGATTTACGTCTACTCCATCTACCGCCGCATGACAGATGCCGAGCTGCAAAGCGTCAGGCAGGAGCACCCTTACAACCTGCGGACCTACAATGCCGACTATCCTATGCTGCCCGAACAGGCAAAGATTACACCTGCCGACTTCCAACAGCATGCGCTCAACCGCCTGTGGACCTGCTCAGAGGTATATCTGCTCGAAAACGACAGTCGCTACCAAGCCACCAATCTGCTGGCAACAGATTCTACACTCTGCATGCCCGACTATCAGTTGTCGACAGACTCGCTCTGCATGAACTACCCTACCGCAATGAAACACGACATAGCCAATAGCCGCATGCCTTACAAATACTTGGCCAATGGTTATTTCCTGCATACCGACAACGATGCAGACTTCCACATACTGACGCTCACCGACAGCGAGATGAGGGTGATACGCTACATAGCAGACCCCAAGACGGGCAAGCGGACGGGCTACTACTGCATCTACACTGTGGCATAAACTACGGAATGAAGGATGCAGACACGCACACTATAAAGAAACACTAACAACAAAATATGATGACTTTCAGAAAATGACTACTGACAACTACTAATTGAGAGGGATAACAACAGATAAGTAAAAAGATATGCAACCGGCGGGCAAGGATTTGTCTGCCGGTTGCTCATTTTACAGCGTCTCGTTGCCATGCACCGTGCCAAGGCATTGCAAGAACACTGCAATCGCAATGCGAAAGCATAGCAACCGGTTGGCGATAGCGCTGCAATTGGCTCATGAAAGCACTGCAACCACAACGCGAGAGCATAGCTATTGGCAAGCAAAAGCTGTATCGCCAGTCGCCACGGCACGCCACATGAACTGCAATGCCGCTGCATCCAAAGCGCACCACCGTTAACAGAATAACACAAAAAGAAAGTTATGTATAAAACATTTGTCATGTTTTGCGCTATTCAGAATAAATTCATTACTTTTGCATTTCGTTAACCACCAGTTATAGTGGCCAATATCAGTTAAAAGAAAGCATCTGCTTAAATATTAGAACAAGCAATAAAACTCATCCTAAACATTAATTCAACGACAATAAAATGATTAGTTTCTTACTCAGTTTAGCAGCACTCGTGCTCGGCTATATCTTCTATGGCCGGCTGATAGAGCGCGTGTTTCAGCCCGACAACAGGCTCACCCCTGCCGTAGCCATGGCAGACGGCATAGACTATATAGTGATGCCGCACTGGAAAATCTTCATGATACAGTTTCTCAACATAGCGGGTACAGGTCCTATCTTCGGTGCTATCATGGGCGCCAAGTTCGGTCCTGCATGCTACTTATGGATAGTGTTCGGCTGCATCTTTGCCGGAGCCGTGCACGACTACATCAGCGGCATGCTCTCCATGCGCAACAAAGGCGACGGCCTGCCCGAGCTGGTGGGCATCTATTTAGGCAAACACACCAAACGGGTTATGCTGGTATTCTCAGTCCTGTTGCTCATCATGGTGGGCACCGTGTTTGTGTACAGCCCTGCCGAAATACTGCAACACATGTGGGGCAGCTCGCTGATGTGGATACTCGTCATCTTTGCCTACTACGTGGTGGCTACCATGCTGCCCATCGACAAGATTATAGGCAAGATTTATCCCCTCTTTGCCTTTGCCCTGCTCTTCATGGCTGTGGCGTTGATGGCATACCTGCTGGTAAAATGGCCCACCCTGCCCGAACTGTGGGACGGACTGGGCAACATGGGCAAAGCCGCAGACAAGAGCTTTACCGATGAGCTGTTCCCCTGTCTTTTCATCACAGTGGCATGCGGAGCCATCAGCGGTTTCCACGCCACACAAAGCCCACTGATGGCACGCTGCGTGAAAAGCGAGCGCATGGGGCGCCCCATCTTCTATGGAGCCATGATTACCGAAGGCGTAGTAGCACTGATATGGGCCACCGTAGCATCCTACTTCTTCTACGGTAAGCCTACCCCTGCCTGTCAACTCATAGCAGGGGCACAAACCACAGGCTTCCACACGTCTGCCCCTGCCGTGGTCAATTTAGTGTGCAACGACTGGTTAGGCATGCTCGGCGGCGTGTTGGCACTGCTCGGAGTGGTGGCAGCGCCTATCACCAGCGGCGATACAGCCTTCCGTTCGGCACGCCTTATCGTGGCAGAAACATTCAACCTGAACCAGCGGGCCATACCCAAACGCCTGATTATCTGCATACCGCTCTTCCTGATATCCATTGCCATGCTCATCTGGCAGTCTGCCAATCCCGACGGCTTCAATGTCATCTGGCAATACTTCGGTTGGGCCAACCAGACATTGGCAGTGTTCACACTATGGACAGCCACCGTCTATTTAGTGCAGCAGCACAAGCCTTACCTCATCACCTTGATACCGGCACTGTTCATGACCACCGTATGCACCACCTTCCTCTTCGTGTCAAAACAAGCCTTTGGTCTACCCGTCACAATAGGTTATCCTCTGGGCGGTGCCACGCTCATCATAGCCATCGTATGGTTCTGCCTGTGGCTGCACCGATGGAAAGCAGCAAACGACAAGTAACAAGATAACAAAATTAAAAAAATAGCTGTCTCAAGAAATATATGTTGTTTACTTTATTTCTTAAGACAGCTATTTTTTTGCTTCAGTTTTAGTCTGCAAGCAGACAGGGAAAACAGTGTAAATAATCCATATAAATTAACTCGTTGGCAGAATGAAGCGGGCTGAAAGTCCAAGGGTGCGCATAGCTCAGGGCAACGCTCTGGGTAAATGATAAAATGCTCACGCTCTGAAAGAGCAAAAGCATAAGTACCTATAAAAATTACACTTTTGCTCTTTCAGAGCGTTATCACCTATCCCCATAACACCCATGGCGTTGCCCTGAGCTATGCGCACCCTTGGGCTTTCAGCCCGCTTTTATACTGAAATATTACGATTTAATTCCGCCAATGCTTTAAATTAATGTATACGTTTATGCTTTGAATACCTACCTATTAAATTATTCTTTTCGATGCATCTTTATAAATTTACCACCAATCAAGGGTGATTGAATCTCCAAAATAGAATCATTTACCCCAATAAACTCAACAACTTTATTACCTATGGACAAGACATTCTGCTTTAAAAAAGAATCATAGTATAAGTTCCACTTTCCAGCAACATCATCATCTATTGCCTTTTCCCAATCTGTAAGTACCTTTTCACCATTAACGAATACGGAATCTCTTGCCATCAACAGCATATGTCCACTCACTTGCCCGTCCGCTTGAAAATCATAGTTCTCTTCTATATGATAAAAAGTAGAAGTTTCCGTATAGCTCCATTTCCCATATATCTTTTCCAAGTACAATTCTCTTAACTGAGCTGTTTTTGATGATTCATCATCAGGAACGACATGATCCCGATCACATGAAATGAAAAACAGAAATAGCAAACTCCATATTATATACTTTTTCATATCGTATATCATTTAATTATTTTACCTATTATTCAACAGTCATATAATAGAAATTCCACTCAATATTTCTTTCACTTACAGGATATGTTTTAAAAATCTCTGCACCGTCTGTTGTATATTTTAACAACCTTGCTGCTGTTTTCATTGTCACGACATTTTTACTTAAAGCCCACTCAAAACCAGGAGTATTTAAAGTCTCAGGATTCCACCCCATTTTGGTATAATCTGCATACTCATTATTCGTAAATACTACAGCCATTGATATTGGCAATGTATATGTTTGCCACAACCAAACATCCCTTGCAACATAAAGACCTGGAGCTATTCCACAAATCTTCGCAGCTTCATTGTCGGATGAAATAGCCAATGTATACCAATCACCGCCGTTCTTTCCTGTTGTTCGAACAGTCCATCTTGAATACCCTTTCACAGAAACTGGTATTGGAGCACTCATAGACTTAGCAGATTTTAGTATACTCACATCTTCCGTCCTTAAAGGTATATTATCAAGAACCATATCTTTATACCTAATTGTATACAAATCTTTCTCACCACCGTTAGTTGAAGTTGTAGTTCTTGTTTTTACACGAGAAGTTGTTTTTTCGACATAAACATTATCGTTTTTCACTTGAGTGATATTTGTTTCTATATCATCAGAGCATGATGCAAAAAATACCAATGCCATAAAGACAAATACAATTGCAATGTTTTTTTCATAGCTGTAATAATTTAATTATAAAACGAATGTAACAATTTCAATATAAAAACGAGCAATTTGTCTTTTTATTATTTTTATTCGTATTTTTTTATTTTAGATGTTTCGTACATACTTTTAATTTCAAGTACTGGCTTAAATTATCAGCAGTTTCCCTGTATTGACAGAGCAAGAAAATACTGCTCCTGCCCCACTTAGGGCACTTGCAGATACATATTTATTCACAAAACGCCGAAAATATTTGTACACATGCAGATTTATTTGTAAATTTGCAGCGTTCAGAGGAATGAGGAGCTCACAAAGAGTTCCTCATTTTATTTTAAATGGAGGCATGAATTCACGCCTGCACCATACAATTATAACACGGCGCTACACCCTGATACAAGCGCCTAATTACACGTTTTATGATAGATAAAAGCGCAGTTAAAACATTGGTTGACGAGTGGTTGAAAGACAAAGAATACTTTCTCGTTGACATTGAGATTAGTCAAGACGACAAAATCGTAGTGGAAATCGACCATGCAGATGGCGTGTGGATAGAAGACTGTGTACAGCTAAGCCGATACATTGAGGATCACCTTAGCCGCGACGAAGAAGATTACGAACTGGAGGTTGGCAGCGCAGGTCTGGGCCAGCCCTTCAAAGTGCCACAGCAATACATCAACTTCATCGGAAAAGATGTAGAGGTGCTCGATGCTGACGGCAAGAAATACAAAGGATTGCTGAAAGCCGTAGACGGCAACAACTTTACCGTAACAGTAAAGGAAAAAGTAAAGAAAGAGGGTGCCAAGCGCCCTACCATACAAGACGTAGACAAAGCATTTGACATGGATAAGGTAAAATACGCCAAATACCTTATCAGCTTCAAGTAACCCGCAACAGGGCACTACAATAGTCAAAACAGGAATAACAAGAAAACAACATACAAATGGTAGCAAGAAAGAAAGAGGATGAAACCGTAAGCATGGTTGACACCTTCAAAGAGTTTAAAGATACTAAAAACATCGACCGCACCACTCTCATGAGCGTGCTCGAGGAAAGTTTCCGCAACGTTATCGCCAAAATATTCGGTAGCGACGAAAACTTCGACGTTATCGTAAACCCTGACAAGGGCGACTTTGAAATCTATCGCAACCGTAAAGTGGTGGCTGATGGCGAAGTGAAAGAGGAAAACAAGGAAATCTCTCTCACCGATGCACGCAAAATAGAACCCGACTATGAGGTGGGCGAAGACGTGAGCGAAAAGGTAGACTTCAGCAAATTTGGACGACGCGCCATACTGAACCTGCGTCAGACACTTGCATCAAAGATTCTTGAACTCGAACATGACAGCCTCTACAACAAATACAAAGACCGTGTAGGACAAGTCATAGCAGGAGAGGTTTATCAGGTATGGAAGCGGGAAGTGCTGCTCGTTGACGACGAGAACAACGAACTCATACTGCCCAAATCAGAGCAGATACCTCACGATGTTTACAGAAAAGGCGAAACCGTTCGCGCCGTCATCAAAGAAGTAAACAACGACAACAACAATCCGAAGATTATACTCTCGCGCACCAGCAACATGTTTCTGGAAAGACTGCTCGAAGCAGAAGTACCGGAAATTGCCGATGGTCTCATCAGTATTCGACGCATAGCACGTATGCCGGGCGAAAGAGCCAAAATAGCAGTAGAAAGCTACGATGAAAGAATAGACCCAGTAGGAGCATGCGTCGGCGTAAAAGGTAGCCGCGTACACGGCATCGTACACGAACTCTGCAACGAGAATATAGACGTAGTAAACTATACAGCCAACACCAAGCTCTTTATACAAAGAGCGCTCAGTCCTGCAAAGATTTCCAACATTAATGTGGACGAAGAAAACAAAAAGGCTGAAGTTTACCTCAAGCCAGAAGAAGTTTCACTCGCTATCGGCCGCGGCGGACTCAACATCAAGTTAGCAAGTATGCTGACAGAATACACCATCGACGTGTTCCGTGAGCTCGACGAAAGCGAAGTAGACGAAGATATCTACCTCGACGAGTTCTCTGACGAGATAGACCAATGGATCATCGACGCCATCAAAGGCATCGGACTCGACACCGCAAAAGCAGTACTCAACGCACCAAGAGAAATGTTGGTAGAAAAAGCCGACTTGGAAGAGGAAACCGTTGACAATGTACTGAAAATCCTGAAGGCGGAGTTTGAGGGATAATTCATAATTCGACAATGCATAATTCATGATGCCTTGCCGCGCACCATGAATAAAGCGGCAAGGCACATAAAGGCCACGAATTATGAAACAGCGCTCTTTTCACATGCAAAACCGTCATGAACTATGCATGCTATTGTGGGTTATGAATTAATAATGTATGAATTAAATTAAAGTATGAGCATCAGATTAAATAAAGCAATTCGTGAATTAAATATAGGACTTCAGACGGCAGTTGAATTCCTAAAGAAGAGAAATGACCTGGGCGAAGTGAGGGATGACCTCAGCTTCAAACTTAGTGACAGTCAGTATAACGCATTGGTTGAGGCTTTCAAAACAGACAAAGAAGCAAGAAGCCAAGCCGAAAAACTGCTGTCAAAGCACCCGAAAGACAAAAAACGAGCTAACGACAAGACAGATTCCAAGGCCGACAATGCGGTCAAAAGCGTTACCCCACAAAAGTATAAACCACTGGGAAAAATTGACCTCGACAGCCTTAACAGGAAACCGTCGCGCTCTGCTGCTCCTACAGCAAAACCAGTTGCCGGCGACAGAAAGGCTTCTGCCGTAAGCCCACACGACAGCAACAATACCACAAACACCAAAAACTCCTCTGACAACAACACTGCTGCCACACAGCCTAAGAAGCAAGATACTGTTGCACAGCAGCCAAAGCAAGACGCTATGCAACAGAAAAGCACAAGCAACGAGGCTCCCAAGGAGCAGAAACAGCAAAGTGGCAAGAGCACAATAGCTGCCAATGCAGGTAGCGAGAAGCCACAAAACGAGAATGCGAAAGTAGCCAGCAATACTGTTAAAGCTGCCGATGCGCAAGCAAAAGCAGCAGATACAGCAGCACCGGTAGCCAGCAATGCGCAACCTGCTGCTGCCAATCAAAAGGCTGAGCAACCTAAAGTGGCAACACCTGTTGCTGACAACAGCAACGCAACAGCAGCCAGCCAACAGCCAACAGCAGAGCCGGCTACTGACAACTCAGCTGCTTCAACCGGCGAAAACAAGATTTTCACGCTCCGAAGCGAGAAGAAACTGACGCCTAAAGTCAATGTCCTTGGCAAGATAGACCTCTCTACCCTCAACCAAAGCACGCGTCCTAAGAAGAAGACCAAAGAGGAACGACGCAAGGAACGCGAAGAGAAGGCACAGCAGAGCCGCACCAATGAGAAGAAGAAACGCTCACGCATCACCAAGGAGCGCGTCAATATTGACCAAGCGGTAAAGCAAAACAACGATAGCAACAGAAACAACAATAACAACCGCAATGACGGCAACGCCAATAAGAAAAAGAACCGCAAGCGCAATCAGAAGCCTGTCGAGGTAAATGAAGAAGACGTTGCACGCCAGGTAAAAGAGACGCTTGCACGACTCACCAGCAAAGGGCAAAACAAGAAAGGTGCCAAGTATCGCAAAGAGAAACGTGAGGCTGTACAAGAGCAACTCAAAGAACAAAGAGCTGAGGAGAAGGCAGAAAGCAAGATACTTAAGCTTACCGAGTTTGTAACAGTAAGCGAATTGGCCAACATGATGAACGTTTCTGTCAATCAAGTCATCGGCACTTGCATGAGCGTTGGCATCATGGTATCCATCAACCAGCGTCTTGACGCCGAGACCATCAACCTCGTTGCCGAGGAGTTTGGCTTCAAGACGGAGTATGTAAGCGCCGAAGTGTCAGAAGCCATTACCGAAGAACCGGACGATGAAAGCGACCTCGTGCCACGCGCTCCTATCGTAACCGTGATGGGACACGTAGACCATGGAAAGACCTCTTTGCTCGACCATATCCGCAATACCAATGTAATTGCCGGCGAGGCTGGCGGCATTACGCAGCACATCGGTGCTTATAACGTAACGCTCAGCAACGGACGCCACATTACTTTCCTTGATACTCCAGGACACGAAGCATTTACTGCCATGCGTGCCCGCGGTGCTCAGGTTACCGATATCGCCATTATCATCATTGCAGCAGACGACAGTGTGATGCCTACTACACGTGAGGCCATCGCTCATGCCCAAGCTGCCAATGTGCCAATGGTGTTTGCCATCAACAAGATTGACAAGCCAGGAGCCAATCCGGACAGAATTCGTGAAGACTTGGCAAACATGAACTTGCTGGTAGAAGAATGGGGCGGAAAGTACCAATGCCAGGAAATCAGCGCCAAGAAAGGCATCGGTGTAGACGAACTTCTTGAGAAAGTGCTTCTTGAGGCCGACATGTTGGACCTGAAAGCCAACCCTAAACGCAAGGCAACAGGCAGCATCATAGAGTCTTCTTTGGATAAAGGCCGTGGCTATGTGTCTACCGTTTTGGTCAGCAACGGTACGCTCCATGTGGGCGACAACGTGATTGCAGGAACCAGCTATGGCCGTATCAAGGCCATGTTTAACGAGCGTAACCAGCGCATTGAGAAGGCTGCGCCAGCAGAGCCAGCCATTATCTTGGGCTTGAATGGTGCGCCAACAGCCGGCGATGCGTTCCATGTGCTCGACTCAGAGGTTGAAGCACGCGAGATAGCCAACAAGCGTTTGCAGCTGCAACGCGAGCAAGGCTTGCGCACCCAGAAGCGTTTGACCTTGAGCGACATCAGCCACCGTATTGCCCTTGGATCATTCAAGGAACTCAATATCATTGTAAAGGGTGATACAGACGGTAGTATCGAGGCTTTGAGCGACTCGTTCATCAAGCTGTCTACCGAGAAGATAAAGGTCAATGTCATCCATAAGGCAGTAGGACAGATATCTGAAAGCGACGTAACTTTGGCCGATGCGTCAGACGCTATCATCGTAGGTTTCCAGGTGCGTCCATCAGCAGCAGCACGCAAGCAGGCTGACCAAGAGGGTGTAGAAATCAACACTTACTCTGTGATTTACGACGCCATAGAGGATGTGAAGTCTGCAATGGAAGGCATGCTCGACAAGGTTGTGAAGGAAGTTGTTACCGGTCAGATTGAGGTTCGCGAGGTTTACAAGATTTCCAAGGTAGGAACCGTGGCCGGAGCTTATGTTACCGAGGGTAAGGTTCACCGCACCGACAAGGCTCGTCTGGTACGTGACGGTATCGTTATCCATACAGGTGAAATCAACGCATTGAAGCGCTTCAAGGACGATGTCAAGGAAGTTGGCGTTAACTTTGAGTGCGGTATCAGCTTGGTTAACTTCAACGACATTCAGGTAGGTGATATCATCGAGACCTTTACCGAGATAGAAGTAAAGCAGAAGCTGTAACAACACGCTGCCAACAGATAGGGAAAAAGCCACAAGGCACAGACAATGGTTCTGCGCCTTGTGGCTTTTTCTTTTCCAAGAGCGATGCAATCATCAAGCAAGAGCATAGCAACCGGAAGCCGATTGCCATGCTTTCGGAGAGCAAAAACAGTGCTTTCGGAAGTGGGAAAAAGCGAAGCGACACTCACGTAAAAAAAACTTAAAATCATGGTGTTACGCTGTTTATTTCGTAACTTTGCAAGTTCAATAGAAGGGTAGCTTGCACACAGCTTACCAAGTACTTAAAAGCAATGGAAATTAAAGACACTAAAAACGAGTTTGTAAAGCAGGTAGCCGAACAAAAATACGAGTTTGGCTTTACCACCGACGTACACACCGACATCATAGAAAAAGGTCTCAACGAAGATATTGTAAGACTTATCTCGCAGAAGAAGGGCGAACCCGAGTGGATGCTCAACTTCCGCTTAAAGGCGTTTAACTATTGGAAAACGCTGAAGCAGCCTACATGGGGTCATGTACATGTGCCCGATATCGACTATCAGGCCATTTCTTACTATGCCGACCCTCTGGCCAAGAAGCCTCAAAACAAAGAGATAGACCCTGAGCTGATGAAGACTTTCGACAAGTTGGGCATACCTCTTGAAGAGCGTCTTGCCCTGAGCGGCACTGCCGTAGACGCCATCATGGACTCTGTGTCTGTAAAGACCACATTCAAAGAAAAGTTGGCCGAAAAGGGCATTATATTCTGCTCTATCGGCGAAGCCATCAAGAACCATCCCGATCTTGTAAAGGAATATTTGGGCACCGTAGTACCCTACCGCGACAATTTCTTTGCCGCCCTTAACAGTGCCGTGTTCAGCGATGGCTCATTCGTCTACATCCCCAAAGGCGTAAGAAGCCCCATGGAACTTAGTTCCTACTTCCGCATCAACGCCCGCAACACGGGTCAGTTTGAGCGAACACTCATCATAGCCGAAGACAACGCTTATGTGTCGTATCTGGAAGGTTGCACCGCTCCTATGCGCGACGAGAACCAGCTGCACGCTGCCATCGTTGAAATTATCGTAAAGGACAACGCAGAGGTGAAATACTCTACCGTGCAAAACTGGTATCCCGGTGATGAAAACGGCAAGGGTGGCGTGTTCAACCTCGTAACCAAGCGTGGAGACCTACGCGGTGTCAACTCAAAGTTGTCATGGACACAGGTGGAGACCGGCTCTGCCATCACCTGGAAATATCCTTCTTGCGTGCTGCGGGGCGACAACTCACAGGCTGAGTTCTACTCAGTGGCCGTTACCAACAACTACCAAGAGGCAGACACGGGCACGAAGATGATACACTTGGGAAAGAACACCAAGAGCACCATCATCAGCAAAGGTATCAGCGCAGGACACAGCCAAAACTCTTACCGCGGGCTGGTGCGTGCCGCCAGCACTGCCGACAATGCGCGAAACTACAGTTCGTGCGACTCGCTGCTGTTGGGAAGCGACTGCGGTGCCCACACGTTCCCTTACATGGACATTCACAACGACACCGCTGTGGTAGAGCATGAAGCCACCACCAGCAAGATTAGCGAAGACCAACTGTTCTACTGCAACCAGCGTGGCATACCTACTGAACAGGCAGTAGGACTGATTGTCAACGGCTACGCCAAGGAAGTGCTCAACAAGCTGCCTATGGAGTTTGCCGTAGAAGCACAGAAGCTGCTCAGCGTTTCGCTCGAAGGCACTGTGGGATAAGCCCCGCAGCAGCCACAACATACTCATCAACAAGTAACAAACGACTATTTAGATATGTTAGAGATTAAGAACTTACACGCCAAAATAGGCGATAAAGAGATATTGAAAGGCATCAACCTTACCGTAAAAGACGGCGAGACACACGCCATCATGGGCCCTAACGGCTCAGGAAAGAGCACACTGAGTGCTGTGCTCGTGGGCAACCCACAGTATGAGGTAACAGCCGGAAGCATCACCTTTAACGGCAAGAACCTACTGGAAATGTCGCCCGAAGACCGCGCACATGAAGGCATTTTCCTCTCTTTCCAATACCCGGTAGAGATACCTGGCGTGTCGATGACCAACTTCATGCGTGCCGCCATCAACGAGAAGCGCAAGTATGAAGGCAAAGAGCCGCTCAACGCAGCAGAGTTTTTGAAGCTCATGCGCGAGAAACGCAAGGTGGTAGAGCTTGACAGCAAGCTCTCCAACCGCTCGGTTAACGAGGGGTTCAGCGGCGGTGAGAAGAAGCGCAACGAGATATTCCAGATGGCCATGCTGGAGCCTAAGCTCAGCATTCTCGACGAAACAGACTCAGGACTGGATGTAGACGCCATGCGCATCGTGGCAGAAGGTGTCAACAAAATGCACACTCCTGAGACATCGACCATCGTCATCACTCACTACGAACGCCTGCTCGACATGATCAAACCCTCAGTAGTGCACGTACTCTACAAGGGACGCATCGTGAAAACCGAAGGCCCTGAACTGGCCAAAGAGATAGAAGCACGTGGCTACGAATGGATTAAAGAAGAAGTAGGAGAAAAGTAATCATGCAGAGTGAACAGCAATACATAGACCTCTATAACCAGTGCCGCGACATGATTATGCAACATAGCGCTGCACCTTTCAACGCCGTAAGAGACGAGGCTTTTGCCAACTTTCAGCGTCTGGGCTTCCCCACCAAGAAAGTGGAGCGCTATAAATACACCGACATACCGCGCCTGTTTGAGCCTGACTACGGCTTGAACCTCAACCGCTTGGCCATACCCGTAGACCCTTACGAGGCGTTCCGCTGCGATGTGCCCAACCTAAGCACCTCGCTATACTTTGTGGTCAACGACTCGTTTTACGGCAAAAATCCGAAGGGTAGCCAGCTACTGCCCGAGGGAGTCATCATCGACTCGCTGTCAAAAGTAGCCACCGAGCACCCCGAACTCATTGCAAAATACTACGCCAAACTGGCCAATACCGCTGATGATGCCATCAATGCGCTCAACACCATGCTGGCACAAGACGGACTGTTTGTCTACGTTCCCAAAGGTGTTGTGGTAGACCGCGCCGTACAGGTTATCAATATCCTTCGCTCAGACGTTGACTTGATGGTCAACCGCCGTGTGCTCATCGTAGTCGAAGAGCGTGCAGAGATAAAGCTGCTCTTCTGCGACCATGCTGCCGATGACCGCCACTTCCTCGCCACTCAAGTCATAGAGGCATTTGTGGGCGATGGAGCAGGCCTTGATTTGTACTGTCTGGAAGAGACACATGCCAAGAATGTGCGCGTGAGCAACGTGTTTATTGACCAGCAAGCCAACAGCCGTGTCAACCACAATGTCATCACCCTGCACAACGGCATCACCCGTAACCGCACCGACCTCACCTTCAGCGGCGAGGGCTCTGAGTGCAACCTCTGCGGCTGTGTCATAGCAGACAAGGAGCAACATGTAGACAACAACACGCTGATAGACCACAAAGTGGGCCACTGCAACAGCAATGAGCTGTACAAATATGTGCTCGACGGCAAAGCCACAGGTGCTTTCGCAGGCCGCGTGCTCGTGCGCCATGGTGCACAGAAGACCACCTCGCAAGAGACCAACCAGAACCTCTGTGCCGCCAAGACCGCCCATATGTACACGCAACCTATGCTTGAAATCTATGCAGATGACGTGAAATGCGCCCACGGCAGCACAGTAGGACAGCTCAATGACGCCGCCCTTTTCTATATGCAACAGCGTGGCATCAGCCGCAAGGAAGCCCGTCTGCTACTGGAGTTTGCCTTTATCAACGAGGTGATAGACCAGATGAAACTGGAGCCTTTGCGCGACCGTCTGCATTATTTGGTGGAAAAACGTTTCCGTGGCGAACTCAACAAGTGCGACGGTTGCAAGCTCTGCCACTAACCACTGCCCTTCAGGCAAGCTGCCGCCACGGCGCTTGCCCACCCCAACAGCTATAAAAACACTTTGGCCATGTACGATATCAACCAAGTCCGTAAAGACTTTCCCATATTATCCCGCACTGTCTACGACCGTCCGCTGGTCTATCTTGACAATGCCGCCACTACGCAGAAGCCCCTCTGTGTGCTGGATGCCATGCGCGACGAGTATCTCAACGTGAATGCAAATGTGCACCGCGGAGTGCACTACCTCTCGCAACAAGCCACCGACTTGCATGAAGCGGCACGCGAGACAGTGCGCCAGTTTATCAACGCACGCTCCACTAACGAGATAGTGTTTACCCGTGGCACCACCGAAGCTCTGAACCTTGTGGTGTCTTCTTACTGCGATGAGTTCATGCAAGCAGGCGATGAAGTCATCGTGTCTGTCATGGAGCACCACTCCAACATCGTGCCTTGGCAGCTGCAAGCCGCCAAAAAGGGCATCTGTATCAAGGTGATACCGATGACCGACAAGGGCGAAATCATCATGGACGGATACGAGAAACTGTTCTCCGATCGCACCAAGATGGTAAGCGTGGCACAGGTAAGCAATGTGCTCGGAACCGTCAACCCCGTGAAGCAGATGATAGCCATTGCCCATCAGCATGGTGTGCCCTTCATGGTAGACGGTGCGCAAAGCACTCCACACTTCAAGGTGGATGTGCAGGACCTCGACTGTGATTTCATGGCCTTCAGCGGCCACAAGATGTACGGTCCTACGGGTGTAGGCGTGCTCTATGGCAAGGAAGACTGGCTCGACCGTCTGCCCCCCTACCAAGGTGGCGGCGAAATGATAGAGAGCGTGAGCTTTGAGAAGACTGTGTTTGAGAAGCTTCCCTTCAAGTTTGAGGCCGGAACGCCCGACTATGTAGCCACCCACGGCTTGGCCACTGCCATCAACTATATGAACAAGTTGGGCATGGACAACATCCATCACCATGAAACCATGCTCACACAGTATGCCATGAAGCGCATGCAAGAAGTGGAAGGCATGCGCATTTTCGGACAAGCCGAGCATAAAGATGCCGTAGTATCGTTTCTTGTAGGCAACATCCATCATCTTGACATGGGCACACTGCTCGACCGATTGGGCATAGCCGTGCGCACCGGACACCACTGTGCACAGCCTCTGATGATACGTTTGGGCATACAGGGCACCGTGCGTGCCTCGTTTGCACTGTACAACACGACCGAAGAGATCGACACCTTGGTAGCGGGCATACAGCGCGTAAGCCAGATGTTCTAAACCGAAACAACCATTCACAAGCAATAAAAAACATGAAAAAAATCAGATTTCTTGCTATTCTTTCCATACTGGTTGCACTGCTTCTTACCGCCAGCAGCCAGATGGCTACGGCACAAGTAAACAACGGTGTGCCACAAAAGAATGTGCAGCACCTCACGTTTCAAGGCATACCAATCACCGGGTCCATGGATGCTTTCTGTGCAAAGCTCAAGCAAAAGGGCTACAAGTTTGACTGGGGATATGAAGACAAAAGAAATTATCAGGGTAAATTCGCAGGGTATGACACTGACGTAAAGGTTTATCAAGATGCCGGCATAGTGTACAGTGTGCATGTAATTTTCGGCTTCGACACACAGGAAGAAGCCAACAAGGTAGACGAAGCATTGCATACAAGTATAGCAAAGAAGTATCCACGAGCAGTGCTTGATGAAGAGAAGTCGGGCAGAACAGACGACGAAACCCACGTTTACTATGCTATGCCACGCCCCGGCAAGATAAACTACAAGAACCTGTTGGGCTACTTCTGCATAGAAACCTATCCCTGTACAGCCCGTGGCTACCGTGTGGAACTGTGGTACATCGACGAATACAACAGTCCTGAATGGCGAGAGGCACGCAGACAATACATAAGAAACAGTTGCATCACCGACAACCTGTAAGCCGACAACCACAGCCGGCAGCGGCACAGCAGCTTTATGAAAGCACCGCTATCGCCTTGCAATTGCATAGCTATCGGCAACTAATTGCATAGCTATCGAAAGGTGAAAGCACTGCAATCAGACAGCAAGAGCATAACTCTTGTAAAGACAAAGCACCCATAACGGAAAACGAATGGCATGACAGCCTTTTCCGCTATGGGTACTTTTTATTTTCTGTTGCTTGACAAGCAAAATATTACGCCTTGTTTGTCGCAGCCTACTTTCCGACCTTTTTAAACACCAACGTGGCGGGTATTTTCTGCCATTTTCCCCTTACAGGAAACTTGAAGGTACTGCCCTGCTTCTTGGTCAGCGTGTAGGTGCCGTCAGCATTGAGCTTGAGCACCGCCGTAAAGTCTTCACTGCCATAATCGTTGATAACATCCAGCTGGGCAGTTGTGGCATTGACAAGTTCCGTGCCCGTAACCAGCCAGATGGCAAAGCTTTCATACGACCGGAAATAACCGTCCACCTCACCATAAGCCTCCTGTCGAGGCACCGTGATGTTTTTGGCATAGAAATCCATCTTCAGCGTCAACTTGTATTCATCGTTGTATATCTCGCCCTTGAAAGGCTGCTGTTCTTGCCCCATGACAGTGGCTGACACCCAGCACAGCAACAGCACAAGCAGGCTTTTCGTCTTATTCAGTCTCATTGCTTTTCAGTTTTGGTTATTCGCTGCGAAGATAGCGCAAATACGGCGTAATGCAAAATAAAACGCCATAAAAAGATACCTTCCGTAACCCCTTGACACAAAAAGAAAGATATTAAGCACAACATTTTGTAGTAAAACAGAAAAGTCTTACTTTTGCAGATTATATGGTACTGAATTATATTTGGATTGCATTTTTTGTAACAGCGTTTGTCATTGCGCTGTTCCGGCTTGTCTTCATGGGCGATACCAGCGTGTTTCCAGCTATTATGGACTCCACCTTTGCATCGTCAAAAACTGCCTTTGAGATTTCCTTGGGCTTGACCGGTGTGCTGTCGCTTTGGCTCGGCATCATGAAGATTGGCGAGCGCGGAGGCATGGTCAATGCCTTGGCAAAGCTGCTCAGTCCTGTATTCTGCCGGCTGTTTCCAGACATACCCAAGGGCCACCCCGTTACAGGCTCTATCTTCATGAACATAGCCGCCAACATGTTAGGGCTCGACAATGCCGCCACGCCACTGGGTCTGAAAGCCATGGAGCAGCTGCAGGAGCTGAACCCCAAGAAGGATACTGCCAGCAACTCCATGATTATGTTCTTGGTACTCAACACCTCCGGGCTTACGCTGATACCCGTGTCCATCATGGTTTACCGCGCCCAGTTGGGCGCAACACAGCCCACCGACATCTTCGTACCTATTCTTTTAGCTACCTTTTTCTCTACCTTGGGTGGCATCGTCATTACCTCCATTTATCAGAAAATCAGCCTGTTCAACCGCATCATGCTGCTCACTTTAGGTGGTCTTTGCGTGGTTGTGGCAGCCATCATGTGGGGTTTCAGCCAGTTAGACAAAGACACCATGAACACTGTAAGCACCACTGCAGCCAACATACTGCTCATGTGCATCATCATGGTATTTATACTGGCAGGAGTCAGGAAGAAGGTAAACGTCTACGATGCATTTGTAGAAGGGGCTAAAGATGGCTTCACCACAGCCGTGCGCATCATTCCTTACTTGGTAGCCATACTGGTGGGCATCGGTGCGTTCAGGGCATCCGGAGCCATGGATATGCTCATTGACGGCGTGAAATGGGGCGTCAGTGCCTGTGGCGGCAACACCGACTTTGTGGGCGCGTTGCCTACTGCACTGATGAAACCGCTGTCGGGCAGCGGTGCCAGAGGCATGATGATAGATGCCATGACCACCTATGGCGCCGACTCGTTTGTGGGCCGCTTGAGCTGCATTTTCCAAGGCTCTACCGACACTACCTTCTATATCCTTGCCGTTTACTTTGGCAGTGTGGGCATCAGATACACGCGCCATGCCGTGGCTTGCGGACTGCTTACCGACCTGGTGGGCGTCATTGCCGCCATTGCCATCTGCTACATGTTCTTCTAAAGAAATGAAGCAGCATGGGGCAAAGAATGAAAACGCATAAATTAAGGTATGAAACCACATGCGCCAAGGCATAAGAAAGCACTGCAAGATGTGCGAATGTAAAACAAAAAAACATGGGCAGCAACAAGCAAAGAAGACTGTTGCTGCCGCACAGCATAGAAAAAAGTATTTTCTGAAAACAATATGGCAAACTTAAAATCGTTAGCAAAAGACACGGCCATCTACGGACTGAGCAGTATCGTGGGCCGCTTTCTCAACTATCTGCTTGTGCCGCTTTACACGGCAAAACTGTCGGCAGCCAGTGGCGGCTACGGTGTTATCACCAATGTCTATGCCTATACGGCCCTGCTGATGGTAATCCTTACCTACGGCATGGAAACCACCTTCTTCCGCTTTTCCAACAAAGACGGCGAGCAACCAGCCACTGTCTATTCCACCACACTGATATCAGTGGGATTCACTTCGCTGCTCTTTGTGGCATTGGTACTGCTGTTTCTTCACCCCATTTCTGCCGCCATGGGCTACAGCAACCATCCTTCCTACATTTGGGTAATGGCACTCACCGTGGCTATTGATGCCTTCCAGTGCATCCCGTTCGCCTATCTGCGCTATCAGAAGCGACCCATCAAGTTTGCTACGCTCAAGCTGCTGAACATCTTTATGGCCATTGCACTCAACTTAGTGTTCTTCGCTTTGTTGCCCGCCCTGTACGACCACGCCGGCGGAAGCGGTCTGATAGCCCAGATATACGACCCTACCGTGGGAGCAGGTTACGCCTTCTACATCAACCTTTTCTGCTCAGCCTCGCTCACACTGTTCTTCTGGAAGGAACTGTTCCACATCAAATATACATTCGACAAGGCACTGCTGCACCGCATGTTGAGCTACAGTTGGCCTATCCTTGTATTGGGAATAGCCGGCATTCTCAACCAAACTGCCGACAAGATACTTTTTCCCTACATCTATAAGGGCAGCGATGCCCACTCACAATTAGGCATCTACGGTGCCGCAAGCAAGATTGCCATGATCATGGCCATGATTACCCAGGCCTTCAGATATGCCTATGAGCCTTTCGTTTTCGGCAAATCAAAAGACAAAGACAACCGCGACACGTATGCCAAAGCCATGAAATACTTCATCGTGTTCACCCTATTGGCATTCTTGGTAGTCATCGGCTACATGGACATTCTGCGCCACTTGATTGGCCGCGACTATTGGGACGGACTGCGTGTGGTGCCTATCGTCATGGCTGCAGAAATCATGATGGGCATCTATTTCAACCTTTCCTTCTGGTATAAGCTGATAGACAAGACCATCTGGGGAGCCTGGTTCTCAGGCATCGGCTGTGCTGTGCTCATCGCAGTCAACCTCATTTTCGTGCCACGTTACGGCTATATGGCCTGCGCTTGGGCCGGTTTCGCCGGCTATGGCACAGCAATGGTGCTCTCTTACATAGTAGGCCAGGTGAAATATCCTATCAATTACCCGCTGAAAGACATTTTCCTGTATGTCGTGGTGGCTGCGGTAGAGTTTGGCTGCATGCAAATGACCAACCGCTATCTGCCCAACTGGGCTGCCTTTGGTGCCAACACATTGCTGCTGTTAGCCTTCTTGGCACTGATATTGAAGCGCGACATGCCCCTGTCTTCATTGCCGGTGATAGGCAAACACTTCAAGCATGAAGGTCGTAAGCAGTAATACATTCATCTTGGAAGTATCAAACCATCATGCTATGGGTATAAACTCATCATGCTATTGATACGAGCCAATCACTCCATTGGTATAAACTAACTATTCTATTGATATGAAACTAAAAACATTATTGGCAGCAGCGCTGCTTGCCACAGGCTCCATGGCTCATGCCGATGAGGGCATGTGGACACTCTACAACTTGCCTCAGGCAGTGTACGAGCAAATGAAACAGTATGGCTTTGAGCAGTCGTACAACAGCTTGTACGGCAGTAAAGATGCCATCAAGAACTCTGTCGTGCTCTTCGGAGGCTTCTGCTCGGGCGTCGTAGTGTCGCCTGACGGACTGGTGTTTACCAACCACCACTGTGGTTTTGAGGCTATCCGCAGCCACTCTACCGTGGAACACGACTATATGCTCAACGGCTTCTACGCCAAGACAAATGCCGAAGAGCTGCCCAACAAGAACCTTTTCGTGAGCTTCATGGTAGAGCAGCAGGATGTTACCGAGCGTCTGAAAGCGCTGGGTATAGACCAACTTAAAGGTCAGGCCCAAAGCGAAATGATAGACTCTTTGGCCACAGCCATGAGCCAAGAGGCCAAGAAGAAGGACAAGAGTCTGCACGTAGAGATTGACCCTTACTATGAAGGCAACAAGTATTATGCTACCACTTACCGCATGTTTACCGATGTCCGTCTGGTGTTTACCGTACCAAAGTCTATGGGAAAATTCGGTGGTGAGACCGACAACTGGATGTGGCCACGCCAGACTTGCGACTTCTCCGTGTTCCGCATCTATGCCGACCCCAAGACCAACGGTCCTGCCGAATACAGCAAAGACAATGTGCCGTACCACCCGGAGTCATGGGCCAAGGTATCGCTTCAGGGCTACAAAGACGGCGATTACGCCATGACTATGGGTTATCCCGGCTCTACCGAGCGCTATCTGTCATCGTATGGCATTGAAGAAATGCGCAACGCAGAGAACGCCCCACGTGCACAGGTACGCGGAGTGAAGCAAGAGGTGATGGCAAAGCACATGAAAGCCAGTGAGGCTGTACGCATCAAGTATGACTCCAAGTTTGCAAACAGCGCCAACTACTGGAAAAACGCCATCGGTATGAACAAGTGTATCGACTCTATCGGCATCATCAATCAGAAGCGCGACTATGAGAAGCGCCTGCAAGCTTACCAAAACCAGACGGGCTACTTAAAGGGAAAGCTCGATTTTGACAAGATGAAGAGACTCTACAAGGAGCGTTTCAACCTGATGTATGCATACTACAACTACGGCGAAACCTTCCGTCGCACCAACGAGTTGGCTACACGTGCGCTGCAAGTTTGCAACGGCATGAAGGTGAAGAACCCTGATGCACCCGCCCAAAAGCAGTATCATGAGTTTGACGACAACAGCGATACCTGGGACGAGGCACTGGACAAAGAGGTGTACGGTGTATTGCTCCAAAACTACCGTGAGCATGTAAGCAAGCAGTATCTGCCGGCTTTCTACACCACCATAGACAAGAAGTTCAAGGGCAACTGCCAGGCTTATGTAGACTATGTATGGAAGAACTCCATGCTGATGAAGAAGGGTCAGAAGATTTATTTCAACACAAAGGCTTACAAGAAAGACCCCGGTGTGCAGATGGGGCTTGACCTTGCAGAGCTTGTAATGAGCTGGCGCGAGAAGCTGGCACCGCTGAGCGACTCTATTGCCGAGCAGGAAAAGTATCTCTGTGCCGCCAAGCTGCGCATGGAGGAAGACCTGCCTCATTACAGCGATGCCAACATGACGATGCGCTTGAGCTATGGCCGTGTGGGCGGATTTACACTCGACGGCAAACCCTCTGGCTACTACACTACTGCCGAGAGCATGGTAGAGAAGATGAACCGTGGCAACAAGGTGGAAGATTATTATGCTGAACCTATCATGAAGGAGCTGCTGTCTGCCAAAGACTTCGGCCCTTATCAAGACAAGACCACGGGCAAGATGCAGCTCTGTTTCCTCACCAGCAACGACATTACCGGCGGCAACAGCGGTTCGCCTATGTTCGACGGCAAGGGCCGTCTCATCGGTTTGGCTTTCGACGGCAACTGGGACAGCCTATCCAACGACATCTACTTTGAGAAGAACTTGGGTCGCTGCATCGGTGTAGACATCCGCTATGTGCTTTACATGATGGACAAGTGGGGCCATGCCGACCGCCTTATCAAGGAAATCAACGCACAGTAACCAAGTTTTGGTCAAGCTGTTTGTAGTTCAGCTTGACCCATGACAACCCTACCATAAAGCCCCCCGTAGCTTACCGCCAGTCTTCATGCAGAAGGCTGAAGGTAAGTTATGGGGGCTTTGCTGTATGCCATCGTGTTTTTATTGGCCACAAGCGATGAATGCCTTTATAGCATTTGGGAAGAACAAAAACGAGTTTGCTGCGTGGCTTATAGCTTTAGCGTCATCATAATATCGCAGCGGTCGTAGGCAGGATGGTCCATGGGCTCCTCCTGAAAGCCCAACTTGCGGTAGAGGGCTATGCTGGCTTCCAAGTGGGTGTTTCCCTCTAAAAACAGCTCTTTTACGCCATGCTCACGGGCATAGGATATCAATGCTTCACCTAACATGCGGCCAATGCCGCGGCCTTGGCAATGGGCGTCTACCGCCATCTTGGCCAACTCATGGCAGCCGCGCTCCGGATGAGCAATCAGTGCGCAGCAGCCTAACGCCCTGCCTTGAGGGTCAACAGCCAAGAATATCTGTCCACCGCCACCCAATATGTAGGTGTCAAGATGGGCAAACGTGTTGATGTCTGACGCCTCAATCTTGAAAAAGCGTTCTATCCAGGCACGGTTCAGTGCCACAAAAGCGTCTCTGTATTCAGGGCGATAGGTAATAATCTTGATTTCTTTCATACGGTTGGTTTGTGTTTATGTGTATCTATCAATCATGCAAAATGGCAGATGTGTTCAGCAGTCAGGGCGCATCCATCCATGCACTGTTGTTAGTATAACGTACAACAGTGGCATAAAATTGCGTTTCCATGCTGTCAAATTCCGCTTTTCTGCTTGGTGTAACATGCCAAAAGGCAACGGGGGCGCTTCCAAGAGCTATGCAACCGCACGCCAAGAACACTGTTTTCGCATGCTGATTGCACTGCTATCGCGCACCGATTGCAATGCTTTTACCTGCCGGTTGCACTGCTCTTGCAAGGGCATGGCTGAGAGCTCTTTACAACAGAAAACAGTATCTTATTAATGCGTGGCAAGCTCTGTTTGTAAAATCTTTACACTATAAAAGGCTATTTTTGAACCCTTTATAAGGTTTGAATGGGATTTTTGCACTATCTTTGCAAAAGATAGGCGGCGGTTCGGCAACCTAAAATGGAATTTATCGCAAAAGAATAGCCCTATCCATTTATTGAAAACGTTAATATATTAATGAAAGAATTTTTGCAAGTATTGCGCCGCTTTGTACCTCCCTACAAGCGATATTTGGCGCTGACAGTTATCTTCAACATCCTATCGGCGGTGCTGAACATCTTCTCTTTTGCCACACTGATACCAATACTGCGTATCCTCTTCCAAACCAGTGATGCCGTAAAGCAGGCAGAACTCATGCCGTGGAGCTGGGAACACCTCATGGAAGTGGCAGAGAACAACGCCAACTACTTTATCTATCAGATGATACAAAGCATGGGACAATCCACTACGCTGCTGGTGATAGGACTCTTCCTGGCCTTGATGACCTTCTTGAAGACGGGGGCTTACTTCCTTTCTTCGGCTGCCATCATACCTATCCGAACGGGCATTGTGCGCGATATACGCAACCAGCTCTACCGCAAGATTACCTCGCTGCCCTTGGGCTTCTTCTCTGAAGAGCGCAAAGGCGACATCATAGCACGCATGAGCGGCGATGTGCAAGAGATAGAAAGTTCTATCATGTCATCGCTCGACATGCTCTTCAAAAACCCTATACTCATCATCTTTTACTTTGCCACGCTGATCGTTATCAGTTGGCAGCTCACCCTGTTTACCCTCATTATCGTGCCCTTTATGGGCTGGTTCATGGGTTATGTAGGCCGCAAGCTCAAACAGCGATCCATCAAGGCGCAAGCCCTGTGGAGCGACACCATGAGCCAGGTGGAAGAGACATTGGGCGGACTGCGCATCATCAAGGCTTTCTGTGCGGAGGAAAAGATGAACCAGCGTTTTGACAAAATCAACTCTGAATACCGCGACAACATTCTGCGAGTAAATACCCGGCAGCAGATGGCACACCCCATGAGCGAGTTCTTGGGCACCGTGCTTATCGTCATCGTGCTGTGGTTTGGCGGTGTGCTCGTCATTGAGCACCACACACTCAGCGGTCCTAAGTTCATCTATTACCTCGTCATGCTGTACAGCATCATCAATCCGCTCAAAGAGTTTTCAAAAGCCAGCTACAACATACCCAAGGGTTTGGCATCCATGGAGCGTGTAGACAAGATACTAAAGGCAGAAAACAACATCAAGCAAGCTGCCCACCCCACCCACATCAGCAGCTTTAACCACAGCATAGAGTTTCGCAACGTGTCGTTTAAGTACGACGAAAAGTGGATTCTGCGCAACATCAACCTCACCATAGAGAAAGGTAAGACAGTGGCACTGGTGGGGCAAAGCGGCGGCGGAAAGTCTACATTGGTAGACCTCATACCCCGATACTATGACGTGCAGGAGGGCGAAGTGCTCATCGATGGCATCAATGTGAAAGACATGGACATACACGACCTGCGCTCACTCATAGGCAACGTCAATCAGGAAGCTATCCTCTTCAACGATACCTTCCGCAACAACATAGCCTTTGGCGTGGCAAACGCCACACAGGAAGAGATAGAAGAGGCAGCAAAAATAGCCAATGCCCACGACTTTATCATGGCTTCAGAACATGGCTACGACACTAATATAGGCGACCGCGGAGGCCGCCTGTCGGGCGGTCAGCGCCAACGCGTGAGCATAGCGCGCGCCATACTCAAGAACCCTCCTATACTCATACTCGACGAAGCCACATCGGCACTCGACACAGAGAGCGAAAGACTGGTGCAAGAGGCGCTCGAACGACTGATGAAAACACGCACCACAGTGGCCATTGCGCACCGGCTGTCTACCATCAAGAATGCAGACGAGATATGTGTGATACACGAAGGACAGATTGTTGAGCGTGGCACACACGACCAGCTCATAGCACTCAACGGCTACTACAAGCGGCTCAACGACATGCAGACGCTCTAAACATAAAACCATCACGGCATGAAAGAATTTCTATACCAACTGGTCTATGCGCTGTTTTATGCGTTTTCAAAACTGCCTTACAAGGCACTCTACGGTGCATCAGACTGTTTCTATATCATCCTTTACCACCTCGTGGGCTACCGCCGCGAGATAGTAAGGCGCAATTTAGCAACCTCCTTTCCCGACAAAAGCCAGGAAGAGCTGCGCTACATTGAGCGAGGCTTCTACCATTGGCTGTGCGACTATTTCGTGGAAACAGTCAAACTGATGTCTGTTTCGCGCCAAGAGCTGCTCCAGCACATCGAGTTCAAAGGCGTGGAACAGCTGGAAGAGTGCTTCGACAACGGACAGATGTGTGCCGCCATACTGGGACATTACGGCAATTGGGAGTTCCTCTCAGCCACAGGTTTAGCCTTTCAGCGGCACCATGAAGCCGTATGCGGACTGATATACCACCCCTTGCGCAGCGATCTTTTTGACCGCATGTTTATCAAATTGCGCCAAAGCATGGGCGGAGTGTGCATACCCAAGAAAGACATACTGCGCTATCTCATCTCATTCAAGCGGCAAGGACTCATGAATCTCTTCGGATACATAGCCGACCAAGGGCCCCGCTACCAGAACATTCACCTGTGGCTGCCCTTCCTCAACCATGATACGCCCGTGTTTACAGGGGCAGAACGCATCATGAGAAAGATGAACAATGCAGTGTTCTACGTAGATATGGAACGCCCAGAGCGTGGCCATTACATCTGCACTTTCCACCTGATGACCAAAAATCCCGCTGCACTGCCTGAGTTTGAAATCACACGCGACTACTTCAGAAGACTGGAACAGACCATCCGCCGCGACCCTCGCTTCTATCTGTGGAGCCACGACCGGTGGAAAAGAACGCACGAAGAGTTTGACCGTGAATACAAAATAGAAAACGGACACGTGGTGAAACGCGCCCAAGCAACACCACAGCAAGGTTGACGCCACAGCGCAACCACTTGTATAACTAAACCCAAAGATATGATAATAGGATTCGACGCGAAACGCATTGTGTGCAACAAGACAGGACTGGGAAGCTACTCCCGTACCTTGATCAACGACCTGTCGCAAATCATCACACCCGATATTACGCTCAATCTTTACGCACCTGAGCCCGGCAATGATGCCTTGCGAAGCCAGGTTACCACCCGAAGCAACGTGCACTTTGTATACCCTGACGGCTGTCATTGCCGCCTGCAACGCGACTACTGGAGGCTACACGGCATGGTAAAAGACCTGCAACGCGACGGTGTCAAGCTGTTTCACGGCCTGTCTGGCGAGCTGCCTTCAGGCCTAAAGCAAAGTGGCATCAAGTCGGTAGTTACCATCCACGACATCATCTTCATGCGTCATCCCGAGTATTACCATTGGATTGACACCAAGCTATATGCCTGGAAGTTTCGCCGAACCTGCCAGGAAGCCGACCGGATTATAGCCATCAGCGAGTGTACCAAGCGCGACATCACCCTCTTTGGCGATGTAGACCCGGAGAGAATAGACGTTATCTACCAAAGTTGCAGCACCCGTTTCAAGATGCGCGAGAGCGAAAAGAAGCTGCAAGAGGTACACACCCGCTATATGCTACCCAAACGATACATGATTTTTGTGGGCTCTATCGAAGAGCGCAAAAACATACTTTTGGCAGTGAAAGCACTGCGCTTGCTGCCCGATGACATCAGTCTGGTCATCGTAGGAAAGCCTACCCCATACACCAAGAAGGTGAAACTGTACATCACGCAGAACGGTATTGCCAACCGTGTAAAGTTCTTGCACAACGTAACCAACGAAGACCTGCCCGCTATTTACCAAATGGCAGAAGTGGGAGTTTACCCCTCCCGCTATGAAGGATTTGGCATTCCGATTATCGAAGCCATACAAAGCGGACTGCCGGTGGTGGCCTGCACAGGCAGCTGTCTGGAGGAAGCAGGCGGAAACGATACCCTTTATGTAGACCCGGACGATGTCTGTGGCATGGCAGAAGCCGTGAAACGAGTGCTCAAAGGCGCCCCTGAGCGAGAGCAACGCATAGCCCGTTCGCAGCAATATATTACCCGATTTGAGGGCAACAACGTAGCACAACAGGTGCTCGATGTGTACAATGAGCTGTTGCTTGCATACTGATTCCGCCGCAACAGCAACCTTATCATTTGCTCATCAACCCTTACTTAACAGCTATCAATGGAACAAACAAACAGCAACAGTCCTCTGTTCTCTATCTTCATACCCACGTGGAACAACTTGGCTTTCTTGAAAGTGTGCATAGAAAGCATCAGAAAGAACTCTGTATACCGCCACCAAATCATCGTGCATGTGAACGACGGAAGCGACGGTACGCTTGAATGGGTCAAGCAACAGCATCTCGACTACACCCACACTCCAGACAACGTGGGCGTGTGTTTGGCCATGAACATGATGCGAAGCAAGGTAAAGACCGACTATATCTACTTTATCAACGACGACATGTACGCCCTTCCGGGCTGGGACAAGGCCCTCTACGAGGTGATAAAAGCATTGCCCGACAACCGTTTTTTCCTGTCGTCTACCACCATACAGCCCCACACTGCCGGTGCATCTATCATCAAGGCAGACTACGGCGACACCATAGAAGGATTCAGAGAGCAGGCTTTGCTGAACGAATACAGGCACTACCCGCTGAACGACTGGATGGGAGCCACACTGCCGCCCAACCTCGTTCACCGCGATACATGGGACCTTGTGGGCGGTTACAGCGTGGAGTTGTCGCCAGGCATGTACAGCGACCCCGACTTTACTGCCAAGCTATGGCTTTGCGGTATCAGGTATATGCGGGGCGTATCAGCCAGTAGAGTGTACCACTTTGAGACCAAATCAACCACACGTATCCGCAAAAACATGGGGCAGATGCAGTTCTTGCTCAAGTGGGGACTTACCAATTCTGCCTTCAGAAGGGTGTTTACACACAAGGGAAAAGACTTTGACCCGCAGCTGACAGACCGCTTTGACCGCAACGGGAATCTGCTATGGAACATCAAGCGCAGCCGACTGAAGGCTATATGGTGGCTCTTGACCAAAGACTTTGGACCGCTATGGAAGTTTTGGGACAAGCCTTCTACCCACTGAGTTTTGGAAAATCTGTCCATAAACGAAGCAACATCGACCGTTGAATTTAGCTGTATCAGTCGTCAATTCAATTTATATCGACCGTCAAGTTTAACTGTATCAACCACTGGATACAGCCTGTATCAGCCACTGATGCTGCCTTACAATCTTTAACATCTTCAAGAATGATCCACTCAACACTGAGAAAACAAGAGGTGGCTGCGCCTTATGCTTTTGCCCGGCAGTTTGTAGACTGTCTGCCACAGACCTTCAATCAGGAGGGCGATGAAATCTATACAGGGCGCAACACCGTAAAGACATACAATGTGGATGGCACCACTTTGGTGGCAAAGCGCTTCAAGCGCCCTAACATCATACAGCGGATAGCCTACTCTTTCTTCAAGCCCAGCAAGGCAGAAAGGGCCTATCGCTTTGCCAAGATGATAAGAGAAAGGGGGTTCAACACACCACATGAGGTGGCGTTTGTCGAGATGCAGCAGCATGGACTGATGCTCGACAGCTACTTTGTGTCTGCCGCTTGCATGTTGCCTCCTCTGTCGAAGCTGCTGCGCCGGCCCGATTTCAGCCACAAGGCAGCCACTGATTTGGCACTGTTTATAGTTAAACTGCACCAAAAGGGGGTGCTGCACGGCGACCTGAACCTTACCAACATTCTGTATGAGCAAGACCCTTCGGGCAACTATCTCTTTACATTGATAGACACAAACCGCTCTACTTTCTGCCAGCCTAACCGCAAGCAGTGTCTGCAAAACATGCTCCGCCTCTCCCACGACCGTCCTTTGCTCAGCTTTGTAACGGCACGTTACGCCGAAGCACGGGGCTGGAACGCCGACGAGACCGTGGCTACGATGATGCGGATGCTCGACAAGTTTGAAGAGAGACTAAGGCGAAAGAGCAAGATAAAGAATGCTGTAAGAAACAGACAAGCCTCAACACGACCTTAAAACCAAAGCAACAGATGGAAGCATACGATTTTCTTATAGTAGGCGCAGGGCTTTTCGGAGCCGTCTTTGCACACGAAGCACGCAAGCAAGGCAAGCGATGCCTGGTAATAGACCGCCGCAACCACACGGGCGGCAATATCCACTGCCAGTTCATGGAGGGCATCCACGTGCACCAGTACGGTGCACACATCTTCCATACCAATAACCGTGAGGTTTGGAATTATGTGAACCAACTGGTTGAAATGGTGCCTTTTGTCAATTCGCCCTTGGCCAACTACCACGGCGAACTCTACAACCTGCCTTTCAACATGAACACTTTCCACCAGCTGTGGGGTGTCAACACACCGCAAGAAGCTGTCGAAGAGCTGGAAAGGCAGCGCGAAAGATACGCTCACATCACCCATCCTGCCAACTTTGAGGAGCAGGCTCTCAAGCTGTGCGGGCACGATATTTACACCAAACTCATCAAAGGCTATACCGAAAAGCAATGGGGACGGTCCACACAAGAGCTGCCCGCAGCCATCATCAGGCGCGTGCCGCTGCGCATGACGTATGACAACAACTACTTTAACGACACCTACCAGGGTATTCCGCGCGGCGGTTACAACAGTCTGACAGATGCTTTGCTCAACGGCATTGAGGTGAGACTCAACACCAACTACTTAGAGCAGCGCAACGCATTCAATGCGCTGGCGCGCAAGGTGGTGTTTACGGGGCAGATAGACAGCTACTTTGACTACCGGGCAGGACACCTGGAATATCGCAGTCTGCACTTTGAAACAGAGCTGCTGCATACCGACAACTATCAAGGCAATGCGGTAGTCAACTACACGGCGGCTGATGTGCCTTACACGCGCATCATCGAGCACAAGCACTTTGAGCACGGGCAGCAGCCTGTTACCGTCATTACCAGAGAATACCCGAAGGCTTACCGGACGGGCGACGAGCCGTACTACCCTGTCAACGACAGCAGAAACAATGCCATCGTAAAGCAATATCAGGAGTTGGCGGCACGCCAAAGCAAGACCATCTTTGGCGGACGCTTGGGGCAATATGCCTACTTCGACATGGACGACACCATCGAAGCGGCACTGCTGCTGGCACGGAAAGAGTTGACAAGCAGCATGCCGGCAGCCTTCCATAGTTATCCACATTAACAGCAAGACTTATGAATTACTTCTTCTCACGCAACTATAAAGACCTGAACAGTGCGGGCAACAAGGCCAAGACTGATATAGAAAACATCATGCTCAACATGGGCTTCCAGTATGGCGGACTGCACCGCACCACCTACCGCAACAGTGTGCTCCACTTCCTGATGACGCTCTTTGGCGTAGCGGTACTGCCCTTCAAACTGCACAAAGGCGACAACTTGGTGGTGCAATATCCGCTGAAAAAGTATTTCACCATGGTGTGCAAACTTGCCCATCTCAAGGGAACCAAGGTAATAGTGGTGATACATGACTTGGGAAGCTTCCGCCGTAAGGCACTCACACCCGCCCAAGAAATCAACAGGCTCAACCATGCCGACCATATCATTGCCCACAATGAGCGCATGAAGCAATGGATAGCCGATCACGGCTGCACCGCACAGCTGCATACATTAGGCATCTTCGACTACTTGTCTGCAACCGAAGCGCCCACACGCCACACGCCGCAACAGCCCTATACCGTGGTGTATGCCGGCGGCCTCAACCGCCGCAAGAACGCCTTTCTCTATGAATGGGGCAAATACATCAAGGCTTACCGCGTGAGCCTGTATGGCAATGGCTTTGAAGTAAGCGAGGCACAAGGCAGCGACAAGTTCCAGCTGATGGGCTTTACCAAGTCTGACCAGCTGATAGCTACCGCCAAAGGCGACTTCGGCCTGGTGTGGGACGGTGCTTCCGTCAATGGCTGTACGGGCAACTTTGGCGAGTATCTCAAGTTCAACAATCCCCACAAGACCTCGCTCTATATACGCTGTGGATTGCCTGTTATCATCTGGCGACAGGCTGCCCTCGCCACTTTTGTAGAGCAACAAGGCATCGGGCTGTGCATCGACTCACTGGAACAGTTGGACACACTGCTGCAAAATCTTACTGCTGAACAGTATGACCGCATGCGCACCAACGTGATGAAGACAAGCCATCTGTTGCAGCAAGGCCACTACTTTACCACAGCCGTCAGTCCGCTTCTCTAACCGAAAAGCTGCAAGAACAATACCTGCTTGACTCCCCGTCGTCAACTGTCTGCCCTGCAACAGTTGACGACGGGGAGTTTCTTTCTTCCACACCCCTTTTCCCATTGCAGTGCAATCGGCTTGCGAAAGCAATGCAACAAGAAGCAGATTGCACTGCAATCACTGTCCGATAGCTATGCAACCGCAACCCGACAACATAGCTATTGGTGCCACGCCCATTGCTGCCCTACCCTCAACACCTTTGTCTTCCTATCCATTTCTTCTGCAACAGAATACCGAAAAGGCTGGATGTAAAATATTGTTTTTCAACAATTTACGACTATTCCGTAATATATTTTTCATTTCCTGTCAAGTTACTTTACAAACACACAATAGTAACCGTTTGTTCATACATCCATAACATGCGTGTAACACTTCTGCAATATACCTCCCCTACCTTTGCACTCACATGATGATATAAACATAATTAATAAGAACTAAATGGGAATAAGAAAAAAGCATTGGTCCACGCAGGCGTCACTTGGATGGATGTCTGCCACGCTCTCGTTGATAGCAGTGAGTCTGCCTGTCAGCATTGCCAGTGGAAGCCAAGTGCAAACACGCACGGTAACAGATTTAGCTATCGAGAAAGGAAAGGTAAAAGGATTTGTATGCGATGAAAACAACGACCCTGTCATCGGTGCCGTAGTAAGCGTAGACGGAACCAACGAAAAGGTGATAACCGATGTAGACGGACTCTTTGAAATAGCTGTGCCCAACGAGCAAGCCAAGGTGTCGGTTACAAGTATCGGCTATCAGAAAAAGACTATTACTATACGCAACAAGAAGTTCTTGTCGTTCAACCTTATTCCTGACGCCAAGAAGATAGACGAGGTGGTGGTAGTGGGCTTCGGCAAGCAGCGCAAAGAGTCGCTGGTAGGTGCCGTACAAAGCGTAAAGCCTGAAGACCTTACCAATACATCCAGTTCGCTTACCACAGCCTTTCAAGGCAAAGTGCCGGGCATTATAGCCTATCAGTCAAAAGGTGAACCGGGCTACGACAACGCCACTTTCTTTATACGAGGTGTCTCCACCTTTGGTTCCAGCACCCAGCCGCTTATCTTGCTGGACGGTGTGGAAATCAATGCCACCATGCTCAACAACATACCGCCGGAGTCTATCAAGTCATTCTCTGTCTTGAAAGACGCTACCGCCACCTCACTCTATGGCTCGCGCGGTGCCAACGGTGTCATATTGATCAACACCCGCACCGGCCGGCTTTCTGAGAAGATGTCGGTAGACATCCGTTTCGACAACACTTTCTCTATGCCAACCTTTATACAAGACATGGCAGACGGCCCTACCTACATGGAAATGTACAATGAGGCCTCGCGAAACGATGCCATAGCATCCGGCACACTCAGCAGCTGGACACCCAAATACAGCGAAGAGCGCATCAACAACACACGGGCTGGACTGAACCCTTACGTCTATCCAAACAACAATTGGTACAAGATGATGTTCAAAGACTTTGCTGTCAACCAGAATTTGAACGTGTCTGTAAAGGGCGGTACCAAGATGCTGGAATACTTTATGAACGCCGGCATCTTCTTTGAAAACGGTATCACGCGCTCACCAAAAGAGTCGGTGCTCGACGTAAGCATGTATTCCAAAAAGTATCTCTTCCAAAGCAATGTAGTGGCTCACCTCACCCCTACCACCAAGATGGGCCTCAACATGAACGCACAGATTACCCAATACCATGCGCCACACGCCATGAGCGACGACCTGCGCGGCGAGTTCTCGCTCAACGACTTCTTCTATTACTCCATGCGTGGCAACCCCGTAGCCTTTCCTGCCGTGCTGCCTGCACAGCCGGGCGACACCTTTGTGCGCTACGGTAACAACAATAGCTGGGATGTGGGCATGGCAGACATCAACCCGTATGCCAAAATGAGCAGTGGCTATACCGAGCAAAGCTATGTGTACATGACCACCGCTTTCAATGTGGAACAAGACCTGAAGTTCATCACTCCAGGACTGAAACTGAGCGGATTGGCATCATTCTACAACTATAGTTTCAGCTGGCTGAACCACTGGATACAGCCTTATTACTTCCAAGTTACCAACCCCCAGCAGGATGCCAACGGCAACTACACCTGGGAAGAGACCTCCATCGGTACAGCCGGAAACACCGCCATACAGTCAAGTTCGGGCCAAAACCCTACCAACCGCGTATGGTCTCTGCAAGCCACTCTTGACTATGCACGCAGTTTCGGACGCCATAATGTGGGGGCAACCTTTGTGTACCACATGAAAGAAACACGCAACGACAAGGCCGGCACCAGCAACCAGAAAGACCTGCTGCCCTACCGCGAGCAAGGTTTGGCAGGCCGCTTGACCTACAACTACGATGAACGCTATCTGCTGGAAGCCACCTTTGGCTATAACGGTTCAGAGAATTTCATGAAGGGACACAGGTTTGGCTTCTTCCCGGCCATAGCCTTGGGATGGACCATTTCCAAGGAAAAGTTCTTCCAACCCCTTGCACCTGTTGTTTCAAACCTGAAGTTGCGCGCCACCTACGGACTGGTAGGTAACGATGCCTTGAGCACTCGCTTCCCCTATATTACAGAGGTAAACCTGAGCAACAGCCTGGGATGGTGGGGCACAGACGGCGACTACAGCCGCTTCAACGGACCGAAAGTGGCTGTCTATGGCAACGAACTGGCCACCTGGGAAAAGTCAAAGAAGCTGAACGTAGGTATAGACCTGGAGCTGTTTAAGGAGCTAAGCCTCAGCGTAGACTACTTCAAAGAGAAACGTACAGGCATCTTCATGCGCCGCAGAAGCATCCCTTCTTTCGTAGGTCTGGGCACCTTGCTGCCTTATGCCAACATCGGAGCGGTAGACAATGGCGGTGTGGATATGGGCTTGACCTACAACAAGCAGTTCGGCAAAGACTGGACCTTGATGCTCAACGGCAGCTTTACCTATGCGCACAATGAAATCAAGAATATAGACGAACCATCCAACGTAGAGGCTACCTACTCGCAGATAGGACATCCTATCAATAGCTTGCGCGGCTATATAGCAGAGGGATTGTTTACCTCGGAAGAGGAAATAAAGAACTCGCCTGTGCAGGACTTGGGCAGCTATGGCATAGGCAGCATCAAGTATAAAGACATCAACAACGACAAGAAAATAGACGCCAACGACATCACTACCATAGGTAACCCTGAGATACCTGAGATTATCTACGGCTTCGGCGGCACGCTGAAATACAAGAAATGGGACGTTTCGCTGTTCTTCCAAGGCAGCGGCAAGGTAAGCTTGATGATGAAAAACATGCACCCGTTTACAGATGGTGCATCGCAAGGCTTCAACATTACACAGTATATTGTTGACGACCACTTCTCTGAAAACAACCAAAATGCCAACGCCAAGTACCCTCGCCTGTCGCTCAGTCAGCAGACCAACGATGTGCAGGCCAGCACTTTCTGGATGCGCGATGCCTCGTACCTGCGCTTGAAAAATGCAGAAATAGGATATACTTTCAGCAAATGGCTGCGCGTGTACGTAGCTGGCAGCAACCTGTTGACCTTTACTCCCTTCAAGAATTGGGACCCTGAAATGGGTAGCGGCAACGGACTGAGTTATCCGTTGCAGCGCACTGTGAAGATAGGTGTGCAGTTCCATTATTAACAGTTACAGCTAACAGCTTTTAAAACAACAAGAAAAGACAATGAACATTCATACAAAACATATCTTTGCAGCAGGACTGTTAACAGCCAGTATGGCACTTACCTCCTGCGATTTCCTTGACGTTGTGCCGGGCAATACAGCCACCATTGACGACATTTACCGCACAGCCAACATGACAGAGAAAATGGCTCAGACCTGTTATGACCAGATACCGAATGTCTTCCACCCGCAAAGGTTTCCCGACTGGACGGCAGGCAACGACTTTGTAACGGGTTCCTACGGCACCATGCGCTGGTTTCACTGGAAGAGCCTGGTGTTTGACCAAGAGACACCTTCCAACACTTTCTACGCTCTCTGGAGCCAAAGTGCAGCCAGCTATCCCACCGGCGTGCAGAAGGCTGACGTGTGGCAGGGCATACGCTACTGCTATAATCTGATCAACAATGCCGACAAGGTGCCTGACGCCACTGAGGAACAGAAAAACGACTGGAAGGGTGAGGCCTACTTTCTGATAGGCTATTACCACCAGATTATGTTGGAGTATTATGGCCCTATCCCATTGGTAAAGGAAGAGTTGCCGCTCAACGCTGCCCCTTCTACACCGCGCACACCGTATGACGAGTGTGTCAACTTCATAGCCGAACAGTACGACAAGGCTGCCGCTTTGCTACCTGCCAGACAGACCACACGCTCCGGACGCGCATCGGCTGCTACGGCCTTGGCCTACAAGGCACGTCTGCTGCTCTATGCAGCATCGCCTCTTGTCAACGGCAACAGTGAGTATTACGCCAACTTCAAGAATCCAGACGGCACACCACTGATGAACCTTACCTACGACAAAGAGAAGTGGAAGCGTGCCATGGATGCCGCCAAGGCTGCCATAGACTATTGCGAAGCCAACGGCTACAAGCTGTACGGCAGTGCCACTACCGACCCGGAAGTGGGCAGAAAGAATTATCACGATGCGTTTACAGGACCTAACGGTGTGGCCAATTCCGACAATCTGAACGAGATACTCTTTGGCTTCGGCGACCAAGGTACGGTGAGCTACAACATCAAAAACATTGCTCCGCGTATGACCAAAACGGGCAAACCGGGCTATAACGGCACTGGATTCAGAGGCTACCTGACACCTACGTGGGACTGCATCAGCTGGTATTACACCAAGAACGGACTGCCTTGGGACGATGATCCCGAAACAAAAGGCAAGAACCCTTATGAGCCTGTACGCCTTGAAAACGGTGATACTACCGCACTGTGGAACACCAACCGCGAGCCTCGCTTCTATGCTTCCATAGGCTACGACCGCGGCACCTACGAGATAGCCGGAGGCAAGATAACGCTGAAATGCCGCCGTGGCGAAGAGCAGCAGAATGACGGCAACACCAACAATGAGTATCAGACCAACAATGGTTACTACTGTCAGAAATGGGTGTCATCGGCAGACAAGTATGACTGGACTACCCAAAAGTACACCTGTTCCAAGTATGTATATCCTATGATGCGCCTGGCTGAGCTGTATCTTGACTATGCCGAGGCAGACTTTGAATACAACGGGAGCCTCAGCGAGCAAAGTCTTGCCTATCTGAACAAGATACGTGAGCGCAGCGGTCTGCCCACTTTCCAGGCTTCTTGGGCCAAAGCCGGCGGCATACCTACCGGCGACAAGTTACGCCAAGTATTGCATCAGGAGCGCTCTATTGAGTTGGCTATGGAGGGAAGACGCTTCCACGACATACGCCGTTGGAAGATAGCCGACAAGGAAATCATGCGAAGCCAAAAGTCATGGAACTTGGCCGGCCGCACAGCCAAAGACTTCTATCAGGTTACTACGGCCATTGACGACTTCAATGGAGGCGTGCGCCAGTTTACCGCTCCCAAGAACTACTGGTTGGCTATACCGCTTGACCAAATACAAGTAAACAAAAACCTGGTTCAAAATCCAGGTTATTAACCATATAACAAGCGTGTTATATATCCGTTAACAGTGCTTGTCTGTATGCTTGTAGACAAGCCATCTTAAGTTTCCATTACCTCTGTCCTCATGGCACGACCGTGCCATGAGGATTTTTTTGTGCGTCAAGCGCTTGTATCTTTTTTGACGATAAATCTATCAGCGCATCACAAACAACGGTTCAAAACGCAACTATGGGCTTCTGAAGGCACCTTTGTCATAAGGGCACAGTACCACTGCCTACTGTCATGACAGGACCAGATGGCAAGGCATAGCATTGCCAACGATAAATGACTGTGTTGTCAGCAGTAAACAGTAGCACTGCTATCAGCAGACGATTGCATAGCGATTACAAGCTAACAGCACTGCTATCAACAGACGATTGCATAGCAACTGCTCCGCCATTTGATGGCTTGTCAAATGGCGGAGCATATAAAAAGGGCTGAACTTCATACCATGAAATCCAGCCCCACCTGATGAAGGACAAATCAGCAGGCTCTCAGCCTACTTCGCAACAGATATATTATTTGATGACTTTTGAGGCCTTGTCATAATAGCTCTTGACACAAACAGCCTCTTGAGGAGCATTGGTTGTAACATAGTCTACACACTTGTTGGTCATCTCGCCCACCTCATTGGCTGTGTTGAGTGTCCACACATTGACGGTCATGCCTAACTTGTGAGCCTGCTCTATCCATTCCGGATGCTTGCGAAACTCTGACATGTGATAATCCAGACCTGTGATGCCGTCTTTCTTCAACTCAGCAGGTGCTATGCCACCATTAAGATAAGCTATCTTGGCTTTAGGCGCAGCCTTGCAGAAAGCCTTGCACCCTGTAAGGCTGAAAGAGATGTACTCTACCTTGTCTTCTATGCCGGCAGCCTTTACAGCAGCCACAATAGCCTTGGCAGCAGCTATGTTCCTGGCATCGGTGCTATGGGCTTTCAGCTCAATGACAAGCTTGGTAGGCGAAGTGGTGTGCTGCATTATCTTGAGGAAATCAGACAACTGTGGCATCAGTTCGCCATTCTTGAGTCTCAGGTTCTTTACCTGATCGTATGTGGCTGTTTCCAATCTTACACCATTGAAGGTAGGGTCATGGTTTACCATCAGGTGTCCATCAGTGGTCATCCATACATCTGTCTCAGAACCGTAGATGTGCATATCGAGTGCTTTTTTCAGCGAAGCCACAGAGTTTTGCGAAGCATCGGTAGTGTTCCATGCACCACGGTGTGCTATCACTTTAGCACCGGCAGGTATCTCTTGCATCACCACGATAGAGGCACTGCCCAACTGCTGGCGCTGCTGTCCGCGCACAAGGGTAAACAGATAGGTACCGGTAGCTATGCCCTCAGGTATCTTTACGCTGACGCCTTTATCGGTAAGCGTGCAAGGCAAGTCAAATGTTTTGGAAGCATCATATTGCTTTTGCATGCGCACTACATCGCCATTCTTAAATCCTTTGCCCACAACAGGATACATGCAACCTGCTTTTACAGCCAAATCGGCACCACACTGCACATCGCTTACCAGCTGGGCAGGAGCATTATTCTCCATATTCTGCACATCGCTCCACAGGCTCTGTACATCGTCTGGGGTAAGTGCTGCATCATAGATACGGGCCAAGACCACATCACCGCTCCAGCCTAACTGCTCTGAAGGACCTGAATCGCAGCCTATGGCAAACCAACGCGAGTTGGCTTTAGGCAACACCATGTCGCCTACGGCATCTACCGTATTCTTCAGTTCGCCATTTACATAGACGTAAGCTTTGCTTGCCTCTTTGTCCCATACACCCACAATGTGGTAGTATTGCTGGGGTTGTGGCACAATACCACTGGTAGCCCACTTCCAGGAACTCTTGCCCGTCTCTGACACATTGGGCAAGAAGGTAAGCTCATTGCCACGGCTTTTGCTTGTCTTGCAGACCATCAGTCCGGTACCGCCAGCCTCATGAGAGCTGAAGAACTTGGCTTCGCCATTGACAATAGGCTCCTCATAGTTGGCCATCACTACGGCCTCAAGGGTATGACCGTCTTGCAGACGGCTCAAGAAATCGTCGTTGTCGCCGTAATCTACACGATAATAGCCGGAAACAGCACCTGCCCATACATTGTTGAACTGTGCCACATAGCGTTTAAAGGTATCGTTGTAATAAGTTACTATACCGTCTTTCTTGCCTACCTTTATCTCGTTGGCCATGGCAGAGGCGTCAGTAGCGGTGCCGTCTTCATTGAACACCACGTCGAGCATATCGGCTATCGGCGCCCCCTTCTCTACCTGCATCTTGCAATCTGCGGCAGGTGCAGAAAACAACAACTGACCATTCTTGTCGTAAAGTGCCAACTGTTTTTTGCCGTTTTCCATGGCAATGCTGTCTATGACAGCAGCTCTGCCCGTGAAAGCCACACGGTTGTTCTCTGTTACTACTATGTTGTCATAGTACTTTTGCTGTGCTGCCACAGGAAGACTCATGATACCCAAGAAGGCCATCATAGAGATTTTTGCGTTAAACTGCTTCATTTCCTACTGAAATTTTATTTTGTTATCTTTACTGTTTCTACTCCTTTTGAGGTCTTTACCTTTACCACATACATGCCACGTTGAACGGCAACAGGCAGTACGACCTCACTCTTCGAACCACCATTGCCTAACAATGCAGTGCCGTCTGCGGCATAAACGCCTACGATAGTGCCGTTGTCTGCACGCAACTTGCTGCCGTCAAAATGCAAACGGGCTGTGGCCTTGGCTACGGTTTCAATACCAGTCTGGATGTGAGCCGGTGAAAACTTCATAAAGTCAAAGTCGGAAAGCGACACGTTGACGGTGCTGCCATCGGCCTGCTCTACACTGATACTGCTGCTCCCGAAGGTTACACTCTTGAAATCATTGACCAGTTTTACGGGTTGAGAACTTGACAAACTGTAAACATACAAGTCTGTGCCCAAGGCACTTTGGGTCAAAGCTGCCAACAAGGCTACTGCAAAATACTTTTTTACTTTCATATTACTGTATATATAGAAAACTGTTATCTGTGTAAAATCAAGGTGCTGTCAAGCATTTATTATCTAATTTAGTAAAGGGACAATAAGGTTGATTTTAGGGCATTAAGCATTATCCTTTTTCATCTTTTGCAAAGACAGTGCAAAGCGAACGCAATGAAGTTTACTTCCGATTGCAGAGCCGCAGTCTGTCTTCTGCAAAGATAGCACAAGACAACAACAAAAAGCAGTAATATGATTGAATATCTTATAACAGTCATTTTACATTCCTATAACAAAACAAAAGCCCGTTATATAGCAATAAAAATACTATACAACGAGCCTTTTATTTGTCTTTTTACAGGCACTTATACCGTTCCCGGTGGCTTACATGCCTACTGCTGTGACTCTTGATATTGGCTGTAAGGATGGTCGAGGTCAAGATAGTTGAAGTTGTGCTGGCGCTGACGGTCGTGCTTGGGTATGGTCAGGTAGTCGCCATACTTGTTGGTCAGGTAGGTGTCGTACTGCTCTACGCCTTTCAATACAGTGTTGTCAAAGGCGTAGGGCGTGGGAGTGCCCAACACACTTTTGGGCATTGCACCGTGCATGCCATCGTCATAGTCTGCCACGAGGGGGCTTTGGTCATAGCCGTAACGCATGAGTATGCTTCTTATCTTGCGCTGAACGCCGCCTAAAGTGTAGAGCTTGCGGCAGAGCAGAGGCACCCACGAGCTTGGTCCAGGACCATGCTTGTAGGGGTCGCGGCAGAGCAGATAGAGCACGCGCTTATAGTATTCGTAGCGGGCGAACTGCCAGCGGCGCGCCAGTTTTGACTGGGGCACGCCGTCAATGGGGAACACATCGATATAGATGCCGCCCAGATACTTGAGGTGCATGCGCTCAATCAGCGTGGTGGAAGCATCCTGTATCTTGCCGAAAGGCAACGGATAGAGGGCGTCTGTCTCGGCACATACCAACTGGAACGGTGCCGGCAGCCACTCCTGTGCATGCTCTATCAGGCGGTTATAGTCGGGACGCGGCATGGCTATGTCAAGGTCGTCGTCCCAAGGTATGAAGCCCTTGTGGCGCACAGCACCTATCATTGTGCCTGCCCATATATAGTAGCGGAGGTTGTGGCGTGCGCAAACGGTGTCTACGGCTTGCACAATGCGCAGGATGCGTTGCTGCAATTGCTGTACGTTATAGTTGGCCATGCTTGCTTTGAAATGGATTATTATATACTTAAAAGGGCTTTTCCAACACCTTAAAACAGTGCTGCGGGTATGAGTTTGCGAGCCTGGTTGAAATCGTCTACGGTGTCAAGCTCTATCGAGAAGAGGTCGGTGGTGTTGACCACGCTGAACAAATGGCCCTGCGGTATAAGGCGTTCAAAGGCGCGCTCATAGAAGATGTTGACCAAGTGTTCTTTCTCTATCATCTGTTGCAGCTCGGCAAAGAGGGCTGTTGAGTAGGCAGCAGTCATTTTCTCGATGCCTACCGACTCGCCAATGGCTTTGTCTATGCTGCACACCTTGCTGATTTCTACCACCTGCTGCTGGTCGTTGACAATTACTTTTATCTCTTCGTCGCCCAGTTCATGGGTGTTGACAGCCAAGGCGGTGCCCTCTGCAGCAGTCATGCGGGTGATAATCTGCGGGTCAAACAGTATGTCGCTGTCGAGCAGCAAAAACTTTTTGCCAGCCACAAAGGGGCGTGCCAGCCACAGGGAATAGATGTTGTTGGTGGCGGTATAGTCGGCATTGTCTATAAAATGGATGCTGAGCTTAGGGTAAGTGGCGATCAGGAACTCGCGTATCATGCCTCCCCGATAGCCTGTTACCACCACCAGCTCGCTGATATGGGCTGCTGTCAAGCTGTCTACTGTGCGCTGCAAGAGACAACGGTTGCCCACGGTAAGCAGGCATTTGGGTCTGTCGTTGGTCAGCGGGCGCAGCCTTGACGCCATGCCTGCTGCAAGAATTACTGCTATCATAGGCCTGCTTGCTTGGCTATTTTCAGGATTACATCGCACACAAGGCGGTTCTGCTCGCGGCGACCCAATGTAATGCGCATGTGGGTGTTGATGTCGGGCTCGTTCATGAACTTGACCTTGTAGCTCTGGTTGGCAAACTCCTGCTGCAAAGCCTCTTTGAGCGCAATAGGATACTTGATGAGTATGAAGTTGGCTATTGACTTATAGACCTTGAAGCCGGGCAGTGCGCCTATCTCTGTAGTGTACATCTGGCGTGCCTCGTCCATCACATGGGCTATCTCGCGGTAGTGAGCCTCGCTCTTGACAGCGGCAATGGCCACCTCTTCAGACAGGCGGTCGTAGCCTAAATACTTGTTGGCATAGCGGCTGAAACGCTCCATCTCTTCGCCCTTGCCCATAAAGCCGAAGCCCCAGCGCAAACCTGGCAAGCCATAAAACTTGGACAGGGTGCGGCAGAACAGTATGTTGGGGTGGCGGGCTATCATATCGCGTATGTAGTCGACACTGGTTGTTACATAAGACGCATAAGCCTCATCTACCAGCAGCAGGGTGGTGTCGGACACCATATTGATGATGCTTTCCAGCTCGGCAGGGGTCAGGCCGTTGCCCGTGGGGTTGTTGGGCGATGCCACAAGAAGGATGCTTGGCTGCTCGGTGTCTATCATCCGGCGCAAACCGTCCATGTCGTATTCAAAGGTGTTGCCCACCTCGTTGACAGGATATTGCAGGGTGCGGCCCTCTACCTCGTCGGCTATTGACTTGTAGTACCACCATGAGAACTTAGGTATCAGCATGGTCTTGTTGCTGCCTTGACGGGTAAGGAAATAGTGCACAGCCATCTTGAGCAGGTCTTCTGCACCGTAGCCCAAGAGTATCTGCTTCTCGTCTATATTGTAATGCTCTGATAGAAAGACAGAGAAGATACTCTTCTTGCCTTGGTCATAGATACGTGTGTAAAAGGCAAGTTTCTTAATGTCAAAATTACGAAGAGCGTCTTTTACTTCTTGTGAAGGTTCAAAATTGAACTCATTTCTGTCGAGATAATTTAATTCAGTCTGCATCTTAATGTATATTTGGGTGCAAAGTTACATATAATATCGCAATGAAGAGTAACTTGGCACATTTTTATTCTTATTTATATGGTTTGCTTTAGTTGTTGCAAAAGGGAATGCATGTGGGCGAAAAGCCCTGTCAGAGCTTCTTGAGCAGACGGCGAAAAACCGACATGCGGTAGCTGCGGCGCACAGCGGGCAGCAGCTCCCGATAGCTCTGTGTGGTGCTGAACACCAACTCGCCGTGGTAACTGGGGGCCTTGACGGGCGTCATATAGTCATCGCCATACTGCGTGCGCAGGAATGTATCGAAATCTTCCACCACAGGAGCCTTGATGTATTCAAAATCTATCCATACGGTGCGGTCAAAGATATGCTTGTCAAAGAGTATCTCATCGCCGCTGAAAGCCAGCTCTGCCACTTGTCTGCAGTCGTTCCACGGCGTAGCGCGCAGCTCGTCTTCCACACGCCGGTAGAGCGTGACCCAGCCGTACTTGTGAACCATATAGCGGCACTTCAGCTTGCGAAACACCAAGCCCAAGCGGCCTGAAGCCAGGATGGCGGTATTTTTGGCCTTTAGAAAACGGAGCATCTTGCGCACATCGTGTACCAAACGTTTGCGGGAAACCTCATTGACGGGCACGGCATCGAGCACGAAAATGTCTATGAAAATGCCTTGATTAAAGGGCTGGAAAGAGTCTGAAGGGCGTATAGCGGCAGTGGCACTGTTGCGCAGCTGGGCGTGGCCGCGGTAGTAGTCTTTGTCGGTATAGGCTGACTGCAATAAGTAGGGCGGCTCAAACCATTGCGGAGCCAACTGCAACATGCGGTCATAGTCGGCACGGGGCATTACCACATCCACATCATCGTCCCACGGTATAAAGCCATGATGGCGCACAGCACCCAACAGGGTGCCGCCGTCCAGCCAACACTGCAAGGCATTGGCTTTGCAAAAATCAATAAACCGCTGCAACAGGTCAAGCTCTGTCTGCCATATCTTTTTCATTTCTGCCGATACTGCATATCCGTCACGTACTTCAGCTTTTAGGTTGAATTCCATTATCACTTTTCATTGGCTCATGAGCCGTACTGCCTCACAAGCAGTCTGCATCATGGGTAAAAAACAAAAAGACAGATGCCCGCATCATGCGTCATGCGCACAATCTGGCATCTATAAAATACATCTATAAATAGATATTAAAAATCTATGAAATTGCAAAAATATTGAATATCTATGAAAATTGCAAATAAAGAAAAACAATTGTTTACTTTTTAACATTATGTATTGGCTAAAGGATATGTTGCAGAGGGCGTGCAAAAGCAGTGCTATCGGACTGCAACAACATAGCTCTTGCTTTCTGAAAGCAGTGCTCTTGCAAGCCGATAACACTGCTTTCAGAAAGCGATTGCACTACTCTTGCAGGCACAAAAAGAGCCGGACAGAACTCATGTCCGGCTCCTTTGTATCTATTCTCAATGTTTTAGCCTTGTCGCTGCTCAGCCAATAAGGCCAAAGCCTTGTTCTCTTCAGCCTCCATTATCTCGCGTTCGCCAGGACCTTTGTCGTTGATGCCGCACAGATGGAGTATGCCATGAATAATCACCCGGTGCAACTCGTCGTCATAGGTCTTGCCGAACAGCTCGGCATTGGTGCGCACGGTATCCAGCGATATGACAATATCGCCACTCACCACATCGGCTTCGTCATAATCAAAGGTTATCACATCGGTATAATAGTTATGGCCCAAATACTCGTTGTTCACCTCCAGTATTTTGTCATCATCCACAAACATATACCCTATCTCACCCGTCTTGCGGCCATGGGCAGCCACCACAGCCTTTATCCACGCTGTAGTCTCGCGCTTCTTGATTTTCGGCATCTTCACACCGTCTACATTGTATGTAATCATATACTTATTTGTTTAGAGGTTAACGCTCTGCTATCAAAACTCAAATCATCCACTCACGGGCATCGCGGCCAAAGTGTATCAGCTCGCGCACCAAGGTAGACGACACACTGGCATAACGGGCATCGGCATACAGCAGCACTGTTTCCAAGCCGCCTATACGGCGGTTGATGTCGGCCTGCTCGCGCTCATACTCAAAGTCTTTCACGCTACGCACACCCTTGACCACATACTGTGCGCCCTCACGCCGCGCAAAGTCTATGGTCAAGTCATTGTAACTCTTCACCTCAATGCGAGGCTCCTGAGCGTAATAACGGGCAATACGGGCCACACGCTCATCGGCAGTAAACATATACTGCTTGTGCTCATTGTAGCCTACACCTATCACCAGCTTGTCAAACAGTGGCAATGCACGCGCCACAATATCGGCATGACCCACCGTAAAGGGGTCGAAACTGCCCACAAAAATTCCTTTTCTCATAGCTTTATTCAATATCTGCCGCCAACCTGCCTCAATCAAACAGCTGCGGCTCCATGATGTTGCCGTTGTAAGGGTTGCGCCCAAAATGCTGGTAAGCCAACTCTGTAACCATGCGCCCACGGGGGGTGCGCTTGATGAAACCTTCCATAATGAGATATGGCTCATACACTTCTTCTACCGTGCCTGCATCCTCGCCAATGGCAGTAGCTATCGTGGTGATGCCCACAGGACCGCCCTTGAACTTGTCGATAATAGTCAACAGTATCTTGTTGTCTATCTCGTCAAGGCCATACTGGTCTATATTCAAGGCTGTAAGGGCTACATGAGAAATCTTTGTATCTATGCGCCCGGAACCCTTTACCTGTGCAAAATCGCGCACGCGGCGCAGCAAGGCATTGGCTATACGCGGCGTACCGCGACTGCGGCGCGCTATTTCCATAGCTGCATCATCGTCGATAGGCACCTTCAAGATACTGGCAGAACGCTTCAAAATGCGCACCAACGTTTCGGGCTCGTAATACTCCAAGTGCAGATTAATGCCAAAACGGGCACGCAAAGGGGCGGTAAGCAAACCGCTGCGAGTGGTGGCACCTACCAGTGTAAAAGGGTTAAGATCTATCTGGATAGAACGGGCAGAAGGGCCCTTGTCTATCATAATGTCTATACGGTAGTCTTCCATGGCAGAGTAAAGATACTCTTCTACCACAGGCGACAGACGGTGTATCTCGTCTATAAACAACACATCGTTAGGCTCAAGAGAGGTCAATATGCCTGCCAAATCACCGGGTTTGTCAAGCACAGGACCACTGGTCAGCTTGAAACCCACGCCCAACTCATTGGCAATAATATTGCTCAGCGTGGTCTTGCCCAAGCCTGGAGGGCCGTGAAGCAGCGTATGGTCAAGCGGTTCGCCACGGTACTTGGCGGCCTCTACAAACACCTCAAGGTTCTCTACCACCTTCTGCTGTCCGCTAAAGTCGCCAAAACGCAAAGGGCGCAGAGCATTCTCAAAATCACGCTCGGCCGATGACACGCTCTCTTGCCGTATATCGAAATTATCGTCCATTATCTTCTCTATTCTTTATTCATAGCTTTATGCAACGCCAAAGTAGAGCCACAACCGTTCGTCCAAGCAGCTCGTCTCATATAAAAAACAGCTTGCCCAAACAGGAAAGCACAGCTCTTTCAACACGGAAAACAAGTGGTTCGCGGCTGAAATATAGCGTGCAAAAGCATACCAATTGCAAAATTAAACATTTTATTTGATTTCCACAAGTTTCAACTTCGGCTTTTAAAAGCTCCCTTTTCTGCGCTTCTTTCATGATTTTTTGCTGCAATCGCAACAAAAACTGTAAGAAATGGCTGTACGGAAAAAGGTAAGACACTGCATTGCAGGTCTGCATACAAAGCGAACTTGGGCAAGAAAAGGCAACATAAAAAAGGGTGAGACACATACAGTATGTGCCTCACCCTTGCAAGATTATTACTAAATTACGCGATATTAGTCGTTCAATTTAGCCTTGATAAACTCACGGTTCAAACGAGCAATGTTAGCAATTGACTCGTTCTTAGGACACTCTGCCTCACAAGCACGAGTGTTGGTACAGTTACCAAAGCCAAGCTCTTCCATCTTCATTACCATCGCCTTGGCACGCTTGGCTGCCTCTGGACGGCCCTGAGGAAGCAGAGCCAACTGGCTCACCTTAGAGCTGACGAACAGCATGGCTGAGCCATTCTTGCAGGCAGCCACACAACATCCGCAACCAATACAAGTGGCAGCGTCCATAGCTTCGTCAGCTTTCTCCTTAGGAATCAAGATAGCATTGGCATCCTGAGGCTGACCTGTGCGAACAGATACATAGCCACCAGCCTGCATAATCTTGTCAAATGCACTGCGGTCTACCATGCAGTCTTTGATGATAGGAAAGGCTGCTGAACGCCATGGCTCAACAGTGATAACATCACCGTCGTGGAAACGGCGCATGTAAAGCTGACAAGTAGTAGCACCTGTTGCCGGACCATGAGGATGACCATTGATATAAAGTGAACACATACCACAGATACCCTCACGACAGTCGTGATCAAATACAAAAGGCTCTTTGCCTTCTTCTATCAGCTGCTCGTTGAGAATATCAAGCATTTCGAGAAAAGATGTGTCTGTAGGGATATCTTTCATCTCGAAAGTATCAAAATGACCATCTGCCTTTGGTCCGTTCTGACGCCATACTTTAAGCGTGAATGATATATTTGCCATAATAATGTTTTCTTTTTTTAGTTCTTATAGTTACGTGTTTGAACCTTTATTGCCTCGTAATGGAGGGGTTCTTTCAAGAGCTCAGGAGCGGTCTCGTCGTTGCCCTTGTACTCCCAGCAACCTACATAGAAGTAATTCTCGTCATCACGTTTTGCCTCACCTTCTTCTGTCTGGTACTCTTCACGGAAGTGACCACCGCAAGACTCGTTACGAGAAAGTGCATCGTAAGCTATCAACTCACCCATGGTGATGAAGTCGCGAAGGTGAATAGCCTTGTCAAGCTCAACGTTCAAGCCCTCTTTTGAGCCTGGAATGAAGAGGTTGGTATTGAACTCCTTGCGAATCTTCTTTATCAGCTCAAGGCCTTCTTTCAAGCCTTCTGCTGTACGGCCCATACCTACGTGCTCCCACATGATATGACCCAGCTCCTTGTGAATAGAGTCAACAGAACGCTTTCCCTTAATATTCATCAGACGATCGATTTCAGCCTGTACATGTTTCTCTGCTTCTGCAAACTCGGGAGCATCGGTAGCGATGTGAGGCCAGATAGCTTGGTCTGCCAAATAATTCTGGATTGTATATGGCAATACGAAGTAACCGTCAGCCAAACCTTGCATCAAAGCAGATGCGCCCAAACGGTTTGCACCGTGATCAGAGAAGTTACACTCGCCAATAGCAAACAAACCGGTGATAGAAGTCATCAACTCATAGTCTACCCAGATACCACCCATAGTGTAGTGGATAGCAGGATAAATCATCATTGGGTTGTAATACTTCACACCATTGATTTCGTTAGCCAATTCACCTGGGTTCACATCGGTAATCTCTTCATACATATCAAAGAGGTTTCCGTAACGTTGACGGATAACATCGATACCCAAACGGTTGATAGCCTCAGAAAAATCAAGGAACACAGCCAAACCTGTATTGTTGACACCATATCCTTTGTCGCAACGCTCTTTAGCGGCACGGGAAGCCACGTCACGAGGAACGAGGTTACCAAAGGCAGGATAACGGCGCTCCAGATAATAGTCGCGGTCTTCCTCCGGAATATCAGAGCCCTTCTTGGTACCGGCCTGCAAAGCCTTGGCATCTTCTATTTTCTTAGGTACCCAGATACGACCGTCATTACGCAAAGACTCAGACATCAAGGTCAGTTTAGACTGCTTGTCGCCATGTACAGGAATACATGTCGGGTGAATCTGTACGTATGAAGGGTTAGCAAAGTAGGCACCCTTGCGGTAGCACTGCAAAGCTGCGGTACAGTTGCAGCCCATAGCGTTGGTAGAAAGGAAGTAAGTATTACCGTATCCACCAGTAGCTATTACTACGGCGTTAGCAGAGAAGCGCTCAAGTTTACCGGTTATGAGGTTCTTTGCAATGATACCGCGTGCACGGCCATCGATAATAACGAGGTCTTCCATCTCATAACGGGTATAGAGAGATACGCGACCGGTCTGCACTTGCTTGCTTAATGCCGAGTAAGCACCGAGCAACAGTTGCTGACCTGTCTGTCCTTTAGCATAGAAAGTACGTGAAACCTGTGCGCCACCGAAAGAACGGTTAGCGAGCATGCCACCGTATTCGCGTGCGAAAGGAACGCCCTGAGCCACGCATTGGTCAATGATATCATTAGAAACTTCAGCCAAACGGTAAACGTTAGCCTCGCGAGCGCGGTAGTCGCCGCCCTTCACTGTATCGTAGAAGAGGCGATATACAGAGTCGCCATCATTTTGGTAATTCTTAGCTGCATTGATACCACCCTGTGCTGCGATAGAGTGAGCACGGCGTGGTGAGTCCTGAATACAGAAGTTAAGAACGTGGAAACCCATCTCACCGAGTGAAGCGGCAGCGCTGGCACCAGCCAAACCTGTACCTACAACAATGATATCGAGCTTCAGTTTGTTTTTAGGGTTCACCAAGCGCTGGTGAGCTTTATAGTTGGTCCATTTCTCAGCCACTGGGCCTTCAGGTATTCTTGAATCAATTTGTTTAGCCATAACCTTATTATATATTATGTATTATGTATTACTTAATGTTGAATTAGCAGCAACCTGCGCAAAGACTGGGAGCGCATCCTACTGCAAATGCGAGTACGACAACGAGGAAGCCCAGCATAAGAAGAGTAGAGTAAACGATACCTATTACCTTCCAGCGGTTAAACCACACTTTACCATTCCATCCGAAGGTCTGTATTGCGCTCCAGAATCCGTGTGAGAGGTGGAACCAGAGGGCTACCAGCCATACGATGTAAAGCACTACATAGACAGGATTAGCGAAGGTGTCCTTGATGTAAGCGAAGCCGTCTGCGGGGTCATGAGCCACGGTAATGCCGGTAAGCTCGGCAAACATCATGTTGTACCAGAAGTTGAAGAGGTGGAGCAAAAGTCCCAACACTACAATGATACCCAGCACAAGCATGTTTTGTGATGCCCACTCTACGCCTTTAGGACGTGCTGTAACAGCATAGCGCTCAGTGCCGCGTGCACGGCGGTTCTGCATAGTAAGCAAGAACGCATAGATGATGTGAATAACTGCCAGGGCAGCAAGGCCTACGGTAGCTACCAGTGCATACCAGTTTGCACCAAGGAATTTACAAACCAAGTTGTAAGCCTCTCCTGAAAAAAGAGCAACTACGTTCATTGACATGTGGAACGTCAAGAACAGGATAAGTGCAATACCTGTAACAGACATTACTACTTTCCTTCCAATGGATGAGTTACATAACCACATAAATGATTGAAATTTAATTATTTAGTTAATTTAATTGATAATAATTTCGCTCTTTAAAGTTAGTTGTATTACAAAACACTTAGAGTCATTGAAATACCCAATTTTAGGTATATGAACGTCTCCAAGGGACTGCAAATATACTCTATTTTAGCGATAAATCAAAGCATTTGTTTAAAAATCCAATTTTATTTCTTAATTTTGTGGCCGAAAAGTAAGGGTTATTAAGGATTGTTACGCAAATCATGTTTACAAATTCTATTCTATATTATAGGTGGAGGCATGACAGGAAGTCTTCTTTTGAGACTGTTCTTTAGTAACCTCACATAAATGAAAAAGAACGATTTGAATATGCTTCTTAATTATGATGTCATTGTGATTGGCGGTGGGCACGCTGGGTGCGAAGCGGCTACGGCTTCTGCCAACATGGGTGCCAAGACTTGCTTGGTAACCATGGACATGAACAAAATAGCACAAATGAGTTGTAACCCGGCAGTTGGTGGCATAGCCAAAGGCCAAATAGTAAGAGAGATTGATGCCTTGGGAGGACAGATGGCACGCGTTACAGACGCCACAGCCATACAGTTCAGGATGCTCAACAGGTCGAAAGGGCCTGCTGTATGGAGTCCAAGAGCACAGTGCGACCGCGGCAAGTTTATATGGGAGTGGCGCTCGGTGCTCGACCGTACCCCTAATTTGGACATTTGGCAAGATCAGGCCGACGAGCTGATAGTGGAGCGCCAAGAGGCCGTAGGCGTAAGAACCATCTGGGGCGTTGAGCTGCGAGCCAAATGTGTGGTGGTAACAGCGGGCACGTTTCTCAATGGCTTGCTGCATATAGGCAGGCACCAGTTGCCTGGCGGACGCATAGCAGAGCCTGCCGTGGAACACTTTACAGAGAGCATTACCCGACACGGCGTAACCAGCCAGCGCATGAAAACAGGTACACCTGTGCGTATAGACCTGCGCTCGGTTCATCTGGAAGAGATGGAGGTACAGGATGGCGAAGCCGATTTCCATCAGTTCAGTTTCATGGGCAAGCACCGCGTGTTGAAGCAACTTCCTTGCTGGACTTGCTACACCAACAAGGAGGTACATGCCACGCTGATGAGCGGCATTGCCGACTCCCCGCTCTACAATGGACAGATAAAGAGCATCGGTCCGCGCTACTGTCCTTCCATCGAGACCAAGCTAATGACCTTTCCTGACAAGGATCAACACCCCCTTTTCTTAGAGCCTGAAGGCGAAGACACCAACGAGATGTACCTCAACGGTTTTTCGTCAAGTATGCCTATGGAGGTGCAGTTGGCTGCACTGAAGAAGATACCTGCCCTGAGAGACGTGAAGATTTACCGTCCCGGTTATGCCATTGAATATGACTTCTTTGACCCTACACAACTTTATCACTCATTGGAATCAAAGATTATCAAGAACCTTTTCATGGCAGGACAAGTAAACGGAACCACAGGTTACGAGGAGGCTGGAGGCCAAGGAACCCTGGCCGGCATCAATGCTGCGCTGAAATGTGGCGGAAGCGAGCCGTTTATCCTGCACCGAGATGAAGCTTATATAGGTGTACTGATAGACGACTTGGTAACGAAAGGTGTGGACGAGCCGTACCGCATGTTTACCAGTAGGGCTGAATACCGCATCTTGCTACGACAGGATGATGCCGATGCCCGGCTGACCGAGAAGGCTTACCGCTTAGGTTTGGCTACTCAGGAGCGTTACGATTGGTGGATGGAGAAGAAGCAAGCCATGGAGCGTATTATCCATTTCTGTGCCACCACTCCTGTGAAGCCACGCGACATCAACAGTCTACTGGAAACCATAGGCACCACTCCTTTGCGTGAGGGTTGCAAGCTAATAGACTTGATAGCCCGTCCACAAATCAACCTTCAAAATCTCTCTACCATGATACCTGCACTGAAAGAAGTGCTGGATGAACCTGCCAACAGAAAAGAGGAGATTGCCGAAGCTGCGGAGATAAAGATGAAATACAAGGGCTATATAGAGCGTGAGAAGATGGTAGCCGACAAGATGCACCGTTTGGAGAGCATCAAGATAAAGGGGCACTTCAAATATAATGAGATGCAACAGCTCTCTACCGAGGCACGACAAAAGCTCACCAAGATTGACCCGGAGACCTTGGGACAGGCCAGCAGAATACCAGGTGTATCACCCAGCGACATCAATGTGATGTTAGTACTGATGAACCGCTGAGACGAGGGCTGTTTCACGTGAAACAAATTGCGCTGCTTTTATTGAACCAAAACTGTGAAAAGCGCTGATAAACGGTAAGATACGGTTAGAGTAACCAGTGGAGATTAAACACTGTTTCCGGAAAAGCCGGTCGATGAACAGAGCCGTTTGAAAAGGAGACAAGCAGGAGACGGAGAGACGGTTGCAGAGCAACATTCCCACTCTATCCGCCAAGCTGCAAAGCAATAGCGGAGATATGGAGAAACTGTGATCACCTAACAGCTTTGCCACAACGACACAGCAGGGCGATGAAAGCGGAGAGATTAATCAACAGGCAATAACAAAACATACATATAACTCAAACAATGAACAACAAGACATTAATGGAAAATCTGAGATGTATTCCTGATTTTCCGCAGAAAGGCATCAACTTCAGAGATGTAACTACCCTATTCAAGAACCCTGAATGCTTGCAGATCATGGAGGATGAACTGTACGACATCTACAAAGACAAGGGCGTAACCAAGATTGTGGGCATAGAAAGCCGTGGTTTTGTGATGGCTTCTGCATTGGCTGTCAAGCTGCATGCCGGTGTCGTATTGTGCCGCAAGCCCGGCAAACTGCCGGGAGAAACCGTACAAGAGAGCTACACCAAGGAGTATGGTACCGATACGATAGAGATACACAAGGATGCCATCACGCCCGATGACATCGTAGTATTACACGACGATCTCTTGGCTACAGGCGGCACAATGAAGGCTGCTTACGATTTGGTAAAGAAGTTTCACCCCAAGAAAATCTATGTTAACTTTATCATAGAGATTACAGACGAGGGCTTGCATGGCCGCGACCTGTTCGACAAGGACACAGAGTTGTCCACTCTTCTTACCGTGTAACATTCGGCTATCATTATACAGCAGGAGCAGGACAATACACAAAAAGCGTGTGTATTGTTCTGCTCTTTATTTATATTTAATTTCAAAACGCCCTACCATTCATTTGCAAATATCCTATTATATCGTCTCTATTCTGATGAAGCATCAATCAAGGAGAGTGTAAGAAGAGCGAAACAAGACAAGGCGAGCTACCTTTCTTGCTAATCTACAAGCACTGATAAGGTATACGCTTTCTCATGCAACACTCTACAATAAAGCGCCACTTTAAAGCGTTATCATTATGAAGTTCCACTCCGTTTTCAAGTTCGCTTGTCTACAAGCACTTGTCTTATCATCAGCAACACGCCATCTTTCCGCTACACTCTAGCCTCACATGGAGAGAGGTCTACAAGGAGAGCAAAGCTTACCGCCTTTCAAATGCGCTGCAGAACAAGGTGTCAAGGAGAGACAGGCAGGGAGATATCAGGCAGCAAGGAGAAGCAACGTCATCTGAGAAAAGAAGAAACAGCACATCAGGAGAGGAGAATAAAGGTATCAGGAGAGGGAAACTGAAAACCTCAGGAGAGGAGACACACAAGCAGGAGAAGCAAGGAGAAACTTGGCTAGGAGAGTGGAGAGCTTTGCTAACAGGAGAGAGTCTACTCCCCTGTAAAGCCGAAGCCACAAGGGGTATGGAACTTCGGAGATTAAAGTTTCACGTGAAACATTAAAGTTTGAACACACTACTAATTAAGCAGTTACGAGCTATGACTAAAGAAGAAAATGAAAAACGGCTGGCCAAGCTAAAAGCTATTGTAAGCAATCTGCCTAACAAGCCTGGCAGCTATCAGTACTACGATGAGAGCGGAACCATTATTTATGTGGGCAAGGCCAAGAACTTAAAGAACAGGGTCTCGTCTTACTTCCACAAGGAGGTGGACCGATACAAGACCAAGGTGCTGGTAAGCAAGATTATGAACATTACCTACACCGTGGTCAACACCGAAGAAGATGCCTTGCTCTTGGAAAACAACCTCATCAAGAAATACAAGCCCAAATACAACATCTTGCTAAAAGACGGAAAGACGTATCCCTCTATCTGCGTTACCAAAGAGTATTACCCACGCATCTTCAAGACGCGTACCATCAACAAGAAATTTGGCACTTTCTTCGGTCCTTACAGTCATGTGGGCACCATGTACGCCCTGCTCGACTTGATAAAGAAGCTCTATAAGCCGCGCACTTGCAGGTTTCCGCTTACGAAGGAAGGCATAGAGCAAGGCAAATATACGCCGTGCTTGGAGTATCACATACACAACTGCAAGGGTCCATGTATCGGCAAGCAGAGTTATGAAGACTATCAAGAGTGCATAGCACAGGCACGGGAGATACTGAAAGGCAACACTCGCGAACTGCAAAAATCACTGTTTTTGAAGATGCAGAAGTTGGCAGAAGAGCTGCGCTTTGAAGAGGCCGAAGAGATAAAGCAGCAATATCTGATGCTGGAAAACTACTGTTCCAAGAGCGAAGTGGTAAGCCATACTATCAACAATGTGGACGTATTCTCGCTTACCGACGGTGAAAACACGGCATTTATCAACTACCTGCATGTTACCAACGGCAACATCAACCAGTCGTTCACTTTTGAGTTCAAGAAGAAGCTTAATGAAGACAACGATGAAATCATGCAAATCGGTATCTTGCAAATACGCGAAAAATTGGGCAGTAACTCGCGGGAAATCATCGTGCCGCAGCCTATCTCGCTGCCCATAGAGGGCGTAACGGTTACGGTGCCACAGCGTGGCGACAAGAAAACGCTATTGGACTTGAGCATCATGAACGGCAAACAATACCGGTTTGACCGCTTGAAACAGGCGGAAAAGCTCAATCCTGAGCAGAAGGCAGTGCGCCTGATGAAAGAAATTCAGACAGCACTGAAACTGCCCAAGCTACCGTATCAGATAGAAATGTTTGACAACTCCAACATTTCGGGCACCGATGCCGTGGCAGCATGTGTGGTGTTCAAGAAGATGAAACCGAGCAAAAAAGACTACCGCAAGTACAATATCAAGACCGTAACAGGTCCTGACGACTATGCCTCCATGCAGGAAGTGGTAAGACGGCGCTATGGTCGCATGAAAGAAGAGGGCACCCCTCTGCCCGACCTTATCATCACTGATGGCGGCCAAGGACAGATGAGCGTGGTAAGAGAAGTGGTAGAAGACGAGCTGCACCTGTCTATTCCCATTGCGGGTTTGGCCAAAGACGACCGCCACCGCACCAACGAACTGCTCTATGGCTTTCCGCCTGTAGTGGTGGGCATGAAGACCGACAGCGAGCTGTTCAGGCTGCTCACGCACATGCAGGATGAAGTACACCGCTTTGCCATTACCTTTCACCGCGACAAGCGCAGCAAGCATCAGCTGCACTCTGCACTTGACGATATAAAAGGTATCGGACCCAAGACAAAGGAGCTGCTGCTGCAACATTTCAAAACTGTCAAGCGTATTCGCGAAGCTTCTCTTGCTGACCTTTCCGCCGTTACGGGTTCTGCCAAGGCGCAGATAATAGCTACGCATTTCCAGTCTGCCGACAAGCAGTAAACAATATGCGGTCTGCAAGCACAGGCAAAACAGCTGCTTATAGCTGTAAACAGGCATTTTCAACGGCTGCAAAAGGAGTGTTTTTCATGCAAAAACGCTCCTTTTGTTTGGCTATTACCTTGAAAAGCTCTACCTTTACACACAAAAAGGCATGAAGATAGTTATACAGCGCGTAAAGCATGCCTCTGTAACCATTCACCAGCAGTTGAAAGACAGCATACAGCAAGGCTATCTTATCCTGTTGGGCGTGGCAGAAGGCGACACCTCAGCAGAAGTAGACTGGCTGGTAAAAAAGGTCATTGGTCTGCGCGTGTTCGACGATGAAAGCGGTGTTATGAACCGCTCTGTCACCGACATTGGCGGGCAAATAATGGTTATCAGTCAGTTTACCCTCTTGGCATCTTACAAGAAAGGAAACCGCCCGTCATGGATACATGCTGCCCGCCACGAGGTATCTATCCCCCTCTATGAAGAGTTTTGCACCAAATTACAGCAGCAGTTGGGCAAGCCGGTTGCCACAGGCGAGTTTGGAGCCGACATGCAGATAGAACTGCTCAACGATGGCCCGGTAACCATCTGTATGGACACCAACCACAAGGAATAACCGCTTTGCATAGCCCACAGCCTACGGACAGGTGCATGAGGCTGTCCTGCTGCCACGGCAAGATCTGTGCTTTCGGTGCTGCAATTGCAGTGCTTTCGGCTGGTGAAAGCACTGTTATCGGCGTCTGATTGCACTGCAATCGGCAGACCATAACACTGCTATCGCAACCATGCCCTGTACAGCATCCCATTCGCTTATATGTTTTAGACGCATGGCATAGGCAAAAACCATGACTATCTATACTAAAAACCTACCCGTAAAACAACCTTTATTATGAACAAAGACATCACACTGAAAGAAGCACAGGAGTTAGTGGACCACTGGATCAAGACCTATGGCGTGCGCTATTTCAGCGAGCTTACCAATATGGCATGCCTCACTGAAGAGGTTGGCGAACTGGCCCGCATCATCTCTCGCAAATATGGCGACCAGAGTTTCAAGGCCGGCGAACCGCAAGACCCTGCCGACGAGATGGCTGATGTGCTGTGGGTGCTGCTCTGCTTGGCCAACCAAACAGGCGTAGACCTTACCGACGCATTGCGCCGCAACATGGAAAAGAAGACGCAGCGCGACAGCCAACGCCACAAAAACAACCCGAAATTGGCCGGTAAAAGCGGCAAATAACGGTGTTTTTTTGCCATTTACGGGCATTGCAAGCCGTAAGCCTTTACAATCCGTTACAGCATTTACAAAGAAAGCAACAATCAAAAAACAACGATAATGACAACAAAAAACAACGAAGAAAGCAAGTATGTAAGTGGCATGCACATCACCAAGGATGCCCCACAGACAGATTTTCCCAAAAACAGCAAGTATGAAGAGGCTTTGGCCAAATACAATACCGACCTCGACGATGCCGCCGTGCGTGAAACTGTAAAGACCATTATTGCCGAGAAAGTGCACGAAAACGACACCCCAGAGGTAAAGCGTTTCCTCTTTGGCAGCATTGAGCTGACATCGCTCAAGACCACCGATTCTGACACCAGTATATTGGCATTCACAGAGCGTGTGAACGATTTTGACAACACCTACCCCGACCTTCCCCATGTGGCTACTGTCTGTGTATATCCTTGCTTCGCCAAGACCGTGGCAGAGAGCCTTGAAGTGGACGGCGTAGAGATAGCCTGCGTGTCGGGCAGTTTTCCCTCTTCACAAGCCCTTATCGAGGTAAAAGTGGCAGAAACAGCCTTGGCTGTCAAGGATGGTGCTACCGAAATAGACATTGTAATGCCTGTGGGCAAATTCCTCAGCGGCGACTATGAGGGCGTGGCAGACGACATCAGCGAGCTGAAAGAGGCGTGTGGCGAGGCTCCCATGAAGGTCATTCTCGAAACAGGATGTCTCAAGACAGCTTCCAATATCAAGAAAGCCTCTATCTTGGCCATGTATGCCGGGGCTGACTATATCAAGACCTCTACCGGCAAGTTGGAGCCTGCCGCTACCCCAGAGGCTGCCTATGTAATGTGCCAGGCTATCAAAGAATACTATGATGAAACAGGCATACAGATAGGATTCAAGCCTGCCGGCGGCATCAACTCTGTAATGGATGCCGTTATCTATTACACCATCGTGAAGGAAGTGCTGGGCGAACAGTGGCTCACCAACAAGTGGTTCCGCCTGGGCACCAGCCGTCTGGCCAACATGCTGCTCAGCGAATTGCAAGGCGAAAACATCAAGTTCTTCTAAACAAGCAACACCGTTTTGCGGTGAAAGTGCCGGTAATTGCCGTATGAAAGGGCTTTTGCCGGCATACGGTTAACACTGCAATACATGCAAGAAAAGCGCATCAAAGGCCTTTAAAATGCCTTTCTTCGCTATTTTTCTTGCCAATCGCCTTTTATATCAATCAGAAATACCGTTTTATTTAATAACAATTTAGCTTATGAAAAGTAAATTTACACTGTTTGCAGCCACCACTATGGTCTGTGCTGCACTGACCGTCAATGCACAAACACCCGCCCGGCAGAAAGCCATGAAGCATGCTGTGGCAAGCCTCAAAGCCTCTTTTCTGCAACACAACAAGCAGACGCGCAAGGCCCTGAAGGCTGCCGACAACCAGAACATGAAGTGGACCGCAGGCGCTACTTACAGCTACGAGGATGGCCAATGGACAAAAACCGTAGACAACAAGCAGGAATACAACGCCTTGGGCTTGCCCACCGTAACCTACTATATCAATGCAACGGCAAGCAAGATGGCCAGCAGATATACGTATAAATATGATACACAAGACCCTACTCTGCTCGTAGAAGCAATGTTTGCTGTGGGCAATTACGGACAGGACAACTGGGAGAATACCAGAGTGGAAGACAAACGAGACTTGACAAGAAACAAGGACAACCAGATAGAAGAGGTTGTTGTCTATGACGACAGCAGCTCTCCTTGGAGTCTTAAAAAGGATATGTCAGACCAGCTTTATTACAATGCAGACGGCTCTCTCGACAAGATAATAGAAACCATCCACGATGAAGAAGACGGCGATATTACCATTACCTACACCGACTTTGTATGGGACCGTACCAACAAGAAGTACTATTATGCCATAGATGAAGACAAGTATTACGAGGGCGAAAACCGCATCAAGTCGATGAAAGGCTCTGTAACCCAGAGCGGAATGACCATTAAAGCAGAGGTCAACGTAAACTATGATGAGCAGGGTGGATACACAGCGGCACTGAAAGGCATGTATATGGGCATGACCGTCAGCACCTATACCATCAAGAAAACATATACCGATGCCAACGGCAGCTATGTGCTGACAGAGCATGACCAGAGCATGGGCGAAGAGGATGAATACGACAAGACCACCTGCACTTATGACGAGCACAAGAATTTGGTGGCTGAAGAGGAGAAATCCGGCAATGACGAGAACTATATGAACGATGACGGCAAGCAGAAGATAGACTACGAGTATGATGAAGCAGGACTGGTAAAGACTGCCGTTTACTATCAATTTGACTATGAAAGCAATACCTACGAGCCTTACAAAAAGCTTGAATATACTGAGTACAAAGACGTTACGGCAGGTATCTCGTCAGCGGTTGCTGCCCCTGCTGCTGCCGACACCCGCGTGTACAGCATCGACGGCACCTACATGGGCAATGCTGTCGAGGGCCTGAACCACGGCATCTATGTGGTAAAACAAGGCAACAAGACTGTGAAAATTGCACGATAAAACAGCATGAACAGCACGATAAAATCGGCAAAAACGATGCAACAAAGCCGCAAAGACAAGGCTATAAAGCCGTAGAACAGTGCGGCAAGCACTGCCGTTGATGCCCTGTCGGGTATCAACGGCCTACCATAAACAAGGCCATTGGGCAGAGAGGAAACCTTTCTTGCTCAATGGCCTTTGTCATTTCAATCATGAACGAATCTCTAAAATAATGCGACCTGCGGTCGTATATGCTGTCAACAGCCCATCATCAGAGCTTTAATGGGCCTGCTGCCTGTCGGTTGGCAAAAGCCAACTGCCCTGCAAGCAGTGTACGATTACTTGTTTCTCTCTATCACAAAGTCGAGATATGCCCTTAGGCTTTGCTTCAGTTCAGCGTCTTTTACCTCTGTTTCCAAGAAGTGCAGCGCCTGCTGACGCAACTCTTCCATGCGCTTCTCGGCATACTCTATGCCACCATTTTCCTTGGTGTAAGCCACCAGTTGCGCTATCTCTTCAGTGCTGATGGTACCCTCTTTCACCTTATATGCCAACGCTTTGATGCTTTCCGGCGCACCGTTGTTGACGGCATAGATAGCAGGAAGGGTCAACTTGCCCTCTGCCATGTCGTTACCCGTAGGCTTGCCTATCTCTGTTGAGTCATAATAATCAAAGATATCATCACGTATCTGGAATATAATTCCCAAGGTTTGCCCAAACTGTTTGGCGGCTTCTACCTTGCTCTCTCCCACTCCTGCCGACACTGCACCGATGGCACAGCAGGCTTCAAACAAGGCGGCTGTCTTCTGTTTGATGACATTATAGTATATATCTTCAGAGATTTTCCTGTTGGATATGCTCGAAAGTTGCAGTATCTCGCCGTTGGAAAGCGTTCTTCCTAACTCTGCCAAATACCTCACTATTAGCTCATTATGCGTCTTTGACACATGCAGCAAGGCTGTAGAGAGTATGTAGTCGCCTACCAACACGGCTATCTTGTTGTCGTAAATGGCGTTTACCGAGGCCTGTCCGCGCCGCTCTGTGCTCTCGTCTACCACATCATCATGCACCAGACTGGCAGTATGAAGTAGTTCCAAGCCTACCGCAGCGTGCAACGTTGAGTTGTTCACCTGTCCGTAATTCTTGGCCATAAGCAGTATAAGCATCGGACGCATACGCTTTCCTGCACGCTGACGTATGCGTGCAAATATCTGTTCTTGTAGCGATTCCTGGTGACGCAGCGACTCATTGAACAGAGAGATAAACTCTTCCAGCTCTGCTGCTATGGGCTTTTTGATAAGTGACAAATAATCCATTACCTATAATTTTCGTACAAAATTAGTGATTTTATCGGATTAATAATAAATTTATTAGTAATTTTACACGTAAAAACACTTAAAATATGAATAAACTGTTTCTCTTAGATGCCTATGCGCTTATCTACCGCGCCTATTATGCTTTCATCAAAAATCCGCGCATCAATTCCAAAGGTTTGAACACGTCTGCCGTGATGGGATTCTGCAATACCTTGCATGAGGTGCTGCAAAAGGAGTGCCCCACGCATTTGGGAGTGGCTTTCGACCCATCGGGACCTACCTTCCGCAACGAGGCTTACGAGCAATACAAGGCACAAAGAGAGGAAACACCTGAAGACATTCGCCTGTCGGTACCTATCATCAAGGATATTCTGAGGGCGCTGCACATACCTATCTTGGAGGTAAAAGGCTATGAAGCCGACGATGTGATAGGCACCTTGGCTACGAAAGCGGGCCAACAGGGGGTGGAAACTTACATGCTGACACCCGACAAGGACTATGGCCAACTGGTCAAAGACAATGTATTTATGTACCGCCCTCGCCACGGCGGAGGCTACGAGACCTTGGGAGTGGAGGGCGTGTGCGACAAGTATGGCATCAGATCACCGCTGCAAGTGATAGACTTGTTGGGCCTGATGGGCGATGCTGCCGACAATATTCCGGGCTGTCCGGGCGTGGGCGAGAAGACAGCTGTCAAACTCATCAACCAGTTTGGCAGCATTGACAGTCTGCTGGAGCGTACCGCTGAACTGAAGGGAGCGCTCAAGAAGAAGGTGGAGGAGAACGCTGAGCAAATCAAGTTCTCACAGTTCTTGGCCACCATCAAGACTGATGCACCTATCGATCTCAACTTGGATGACCTGAAGGTGGCTGAACCTGATGCCGCCACCCTGCGCCAAATCTTCAGCGAACTCGAATTTAAAGCATTGGCAGACAAGTTTCTTGGAAAAGCGGAAAAAAAGCAAAAATCTGCCCAACTTACCCTTGATTTTTTCGCAGAAAATACGACCGACGTCCAGGAAAAACAAAATGATGGCAGTTTTAAGACGTTAAATGAAACGCCACACACCTACAAACTCATTGACAATGAGGTGGATATGAAGAATATTTGTGATTTTTTCATGACAAACAAAATTCTTGTTTTAGACACAGAAACCACTTCTACCAACCCCATTGGTGCCGAATTGGTGGGTTTGAGCTTCGCTGTGAAGGAAAATGAGGCTTATTATGTGCCTGTGCCTGCCGACCGTAAAGAAGCTGAAAAAATTGTTAATATATTCAAACCTCTATACGAATGCCCTACAATTACCAAGGTAGGACAAAATATCAAGTATGACCTTGAAGTGTTGGCAGGTTATGGTGTGGAGTTGGCAGGGCAGCTCTGGGACACGATGATTGCCCATTATCTCATACAACCTGAGCTGCGCCACAACATGGACTATATGGCAGAGGTGTACTTGGGCTATCAGACCATTCACATAGAAGAGCTGATCGGCCCGAAGGGAAAGAGCCAGAAGTCTATGCGCGACCTTGCTCCCGAGCAGGTGTATGAGTATGCTGCCGAGGATGCCGACATCACCTTGAAGCTCAAAAACATCTTGGAGCCTAAACTGAAGGAGGCTGGTGTGGAGCAGCTTTTCCATGAGATAGAAATGCCTTTGGTACGGGTATTGGCAGAAATGGAACTAAACGGTGTGCGCATTGACACACAGTCGTTGGCAGAGACTTCTGCCATGCTCACCCAGCGCATGCACACCTTGGAGCAGGAAATCTACCGTCTGGCGGGCGAAGAGTTTAACATAGCATCGCCAAAGCAGGTGGGCGAGATACTGTTTGGCAAGATGAAGATTGTGGACAAGCCCAAGAAGACCAAGACAGGACAGTATGTTACTTCTGAAGAGGTGCTGCAACAGCTCAAGGGTAAGAGCGAAATCGTAGAGAAGATACTGGGCCACCGCGGCTTGAAGAAGCTGTTGGGCACTTATGTCGATGCGCTTCCAAAGCTGATCAACAAGCGTACCGGACACATACATACTTCTTTCAACCAGACAGTTACAGCCACGGGGCGCCTCTCGTCAAGCGACCCTAACCTGCAAAACATACCTGTTCGCGGTGAGGATGGCAAGGAGATACGCAAGGCTTTCATACCCGAAGACGGCTGTTTGTTTTTCTCTGCCGACTATTCTCAGATAGAGTTGCGCGTGATGGCGCATCTAAGTGGCGACGAAAACATGATAGAAGCCTTCCGCGAGGGCTACGACATACATGCTGCCACAGCGGCAAAGATATTCAAAGAAGACATCAACAGCGTTACACGCGACCAGCGCACCAAGGCCAAACGTGCCAATTTCGGCATCATCTACGGCATCACCGTGTTTGGACTGGCAGAGCGGTTAGACATCAGTCGCGGTGAAGCCAGCGAGCTGATAGACGGTTATTTTGCCACCTTCCCCAAGGTAAAGGAATACATGGAGCAAGCTAAGGAGCTGGCCCGGCAGCAGGGTTATGTGGAGACCTTCTTCCACCGCCGCCGCTATTTGCCAGACATCAACTCACACAATGCCACCGTGCGCGGCTTTGCCGAGCGCAACGCCATCAACGCTCCTATCCAAGGCTCGGCTGCCGACATCATCAAGCTGGCCATGGTGCGCATCTATCAGCGCTTCAAACGTGAGCATATCAAGAGCAAGATGATATTGCAGGTACACGACGAACTCAACTTCAGTGTGCTGCCGGAAGAGCGCGGGCAGGTGGAGCGCATCGTGCTTGAAGAGATGCAAAATGCCTATCCGCTCCGTGTACCATTGGTGGCAGACAGCGGTTGGGGCAACAACTGGCTGGAGGCACATTAAACTGGTGCTGCCCTACCCTATCTGTGGCTTTGGCTGTGCTTTGCTTGCAGGTATTTTGTATGCCGTTATCTCACTATACAGCGCATGGATTTCTGATGAAAAATCCATGCGTTTTTTCTCCAAAAGCACTGCTTTTGCCCGTGCAATTGCAGTGCTTTCAACTGCCGGTTACAATGCTATTGCAAACCAAAAACAGTGCTTTCAGCCTGCAATAGCTATGCTCTTGGCGCAAGCATCCCAACAAGGGATACATTTGCTTTATCAAAAAGCCAGCCCCATTGATTAAGCAGGTGTTCACAATTAATTTGATTTTGAACACCTACTTAGTATATAATGTGCAATAATTTTGCCATGCTCTCGTTTTTTTAGTACATTTGCAACATTGTAAAATACTAAAAAGCAATAAAGAAACAGGGCTTTTGAGGCTATAAAAAGCAGCCACCAAGAACAGCGTATTCTGCAGAATCTTGCACTTGTCTGCCCTATTTCTGCCTACCTAACTAATCTACGTATGAAAAAGCTATTGCTTTCGCTCTTGCTCTTAGCGGCATTACCTTGCATGCGCTGCTCTGCCGACAGCATATATGTAGAGCCATGCAAAGGCTCTGACAGGGCGCAAGGCACTGTGCAACAGCCGCTGAAAACCATAGCTGCCGCACTGAAGTTGGCACGTGAGTGGCGCCGTCTGGGCAGTCCGCAGGTGCAAGGCGGCATACACATAGTACTGCAAGAGGGGCACTACCGCTTGCAGCAGCCCCTATTTATCAGACCCGAAGACAGCGGCACTCCTGCCTCGCCCACGGTTATCCAGGCTGCTCCTCATGCACAGGTGGTGATAGACGGCAGCCTGCCTGTGGTCAATTGGCACAAGGGGTGCAGCGACCCACATCTGCCCAAACACCTCAGAAGCAAGATATGGACGGCAGAGGCACCGCTCATAGGTAACCGCCTGTTAGAGACTCGGCAGCTGTGGGCCAACGGCAAGCGCCAACTGAGGGCACAGCTGACGCCTTATGGCACCATGGAGCGCATGAAAGCCTTTGATGCCGGTGAAGAAAGCATCACCATTCCCACGCCAGCGGTTGACCTCCACCGTGCTGCACAACTTGAGATGATAGCCATGCAGCGATGGGCTATCGCCATACTGAGGGTAAAGCGGCAGCAAGATTTGGGCAATGGCTACACCAAACTGTGGTTTCACCAGCCCGAGAGCCACTTGGAGTTCAGCCATCCTTGGCCGCAGCCTGTTATCAATGGCGAGGCGGGCAGCTCTGCTTTCACACTGGCCAATGCCTTGGAACTGCTGGATACACCGGGCGAATGGTATCAGGATTATCCCTCCGGCAAGCTCTATTATTACCCTGACAGCCCTGCATTTGACGGCTCTGCCGCCCAGGTGTCGGCCCCTGTGCTCAGCACACTGGTACAGATTGCAGGCACCAGAGAGCGCCATGTGAGCAACCTCAGGTTTGAAGGCATACAGTTTGCCCACACTGCCTGGCTGCGCCCTTCGCACGAGGGGCACGTTACATTGCAGGCTGGCTTCAGACTGCTGGATGCCTACAAGTTAGACAAGCCGGGACTTTTCCACAAGTCTTCGCTCGAAAACCAGGCATGGATAGCACGCCCCGAAGCGGCTGTTACGGCACAGTTTGCCGACAGCATCAGCTTTTCGCACTGCCGGTTTGAACACATGGGATCCACGGCTGTAGACTTTGTCTATGCTGTCAACCACTCAAGCATCAGTCAATGCCGCTTTACAGACATAGGCGGCACAGCAGTCATGGCTGGTTATTTCGGAGAGGTAGGCTTTGAAACGCATATTCCCTATAAGCCCCGTGTGGCTTCAGACCTCTGCACAGACATACAGATTACAGGTTGCCAAATAATCAACACCACACAAGAAGACTGGGGCTGCGCTGCCATCAACGCCGGATATGTAAGAAACATCAGCATCACAGACAATGTGGTTGACGGCACCAACTGGTCGGCTATCTGCGTAGGCTGGGGATGGACACCGCTCGAATCGGGCATGCAAGGCAACCAAATCATAGGCAACACCATTACGCACTATGCGCAGCAGCTGCACGATGCGGGCGGCATCTACACGCTGTCGCACCAGCCTGACTCTCAAATCAGCTACAACACGGTGCAGAACCCGGGGACAGCGCCCTATGCCACCAACGACAGGGTGTTTGACATCTATTTCGACGAAGCCACCAACGGCTTTACCGTAACCCACAACACACTGCAAAAAGAGGAGTTAGGCTATAACAAACCTGGTCCTGACATGGTGATAAAAGACAATGAATACACCACACGGAAGGCACAATAGCAACAGTGTAATGCACTGACAGCAAGCTACTTCAAGAGTTATCCACAACTTGTCAACCCACTATGGGCAGACACCACGATTGATGCTAAGTCCCACAAAGGCAAGAGCGACACTAACGGTGTCTGCCCTTTACTGAAAGAACTAAAACAAAACATTGAATATATGAAACCCACCAACTACTTCCTGTTTGACTTTATGGACTTTGATCTCGACCTGAAACGGGACGAGTCGCTATGGAAAGCAGGGCAACCTACCGCCGTAAGCGAGCGCAACGGCGACATACTGGTAAGCGTACCCTTCCAAAAGCAGTTGCTGCAAAACGACATGGCACCTGACACCAGCGTGCCGCGCGAAGAATATACGCTGGTTATCCGGCAGTATGAACCGGGCATTCTGCGCCTCTTTATAGGCTTTGGCGAGGCGCAAATCAGCGACCAATCCGAGATGCTTCAGTACAGCGGGCGCATCAAGCGCATACCGCTGCACGCAAACTTCAGCAACGGACTGTACACCATTACGGATGAAGCCGGCACCCTACGTGCCGTCATCAACACGCAAGAGCCACTGCTCGACCGCTGGAGCACACTGCTGCCCGACCCTCAAGACACACTCGACCTCAGACTGTTTCCCGACGGCAAACACGAGGTTCGGTTGGCGGCCTACGACCACTTCTCGCCTCCACGCTACGATGCGCTGCCAATCGGCTTCTGCAAGTGCAACGGACAGAAGGAGCGTGCCACCCTTGCCTTTGAGTGCAAGCTCAACGAGTGCTTTGCAGGAACAGGCGAACGGTTTGAGAAAATGGACCTCAGCGGACAGACCTTCTTCCTCAAAAACCAAGACGGACAGGGCGTCAACAACCGCCGTACCTACAAGAATATACCTTTCTATCTGTCCAGCAGACACTATGGTGTGTTCTATCACACCTCTGCCCACAGCAAACTGTCGTTGGCAGGACAGAGCACCCGCTCGGTAGAATTTCTTTCAGACCAGGCTCTGCTCGATGTGTTTGTCATAGGAGGCGACTGCCCCGAGCAGATTATACAAAGCTACCGCGACCTCACAGGCTATCCCTCCATGCCCCCGCTGTGGAGCTATGGCATCTGGATGAGCCGCATGACCTACTTCAGTGCCGACGAGGTGAACGCCATTTGCCAACGGCTCAGAGCCGAACACTACCCCTGCGATGTAATACATCTGGACACAGGATGGTTCAAAACCGACTGGCTCTGCGAGTGGAAGTTTAACAAAGAGCGCTTTCCCGACCCCGAAACGTTTATCCAGAACCTGAAGAAACATGGCTTCCGCATTACACTTTGGCAACTGCCTTACGTGGCAGAAGACGCCGAACAGATAGATGAAGCACGGCAGCACCACTACATCTGCCAGCTCACCAAGCAGCAAGCCTCTGAAGGTTCCAACTTCTCCGCTCTCGACTACGCAGGAACAATAGACTTTACCAACCCCGAAGCCAAAGCATGGTATCAGCAGTTGCTCAAGAGATTGCTCGATATGGGCGTGGCAGCCATCAAGACCGACTTTGGCGAAAACATACACATGGACGCTGTCTATCAGGGCATGAAACCCGAACTGCTCAACAATCTCTACGCCCTACTCTATCAAAAGGCAGCCTTTGAGATAACCAAGCAGACCACAGGCAGCGGCATACAGTGGGCCAGAGCGGCATGGGCAGGCTGCCAACGCTACCCACTGCACTGGGGAGGCGACTCGTGCAGCTCATGGGAAGGCATGGCAGGATCGCTCCGTGGCGGCCTTCACTTCGGCTTGTCGGGCTTCGCTTTCTGGAGTCATGACGTGCCCGGATTCTACACTTTGCCCAATTTCATGAACTCTGTGGTGGCAGACGATGTATATGTAAGATGGACACAGTTTGGCGTATTCTCGTCTCACATCCGCTATCATGGCACCAACAAGCGCGAACCTTGGCACTATCCACACATAGCGCCCATCGTAAAGCGCTGGTGGAACCTGCGCTACAAGCTCATTCCTTACCTGCTGCAAGAGAGCCAAAAGGCCACACACAGCGGCAAGACCATACTGCAAGCACTTATCTTCCACCATGCCGATGACCCCGTATGCTGGCACATAGACGACCAATACTACTTTGGCGACGACATGCTCGTGGCTCCTGTCATGAACAGTGAGGGCATACGCGATGTCTATCTGCCCGAAGGCAATTGGGTAGACTTCTTCACCGGCGAGCACATCAGCGGCAACCAGTGGCTCAAAGACCTGCATGTGCCACTCGACAAAATGCCCGTCTACCTCAGGGAAGGGGTGGAAATACCTGTCTATCCGGAACATGTGGAATGTACAGACGAGATGGATATGAATAAGGTTGTCAAGATAAAGATTGACGGTAGCTTTAAAGGCTTTACGGTATAACGCCCCTGTATTTACAGTATAACACCCATATAAATGCATCAGAACGCACGGATAAACTTATCAACAATACACTACCGATATGTGGAAAAAGAATCTTGAAGAAACAAAAAAGCACTATATAGACTGGTGGAACCACAAAGGCATCATCATCAACATGTGGGAACACTTCCAAAAAGGGGTGCAACCGCATGCCGACATACCGGCACCACCAGCGCCAAAAGACCTCAACCAAAAATGGTTTGACCCAGAATGGCGCGCCAATTACTTGGATTGGTATGTGGCACACAGCTGCCTGAAAGCCGACATGTTGCCCGTGGCCAACACGCAGTTAGGTCCCGGTTCATTGGCTGCTATACTGGGGGGCGTGTTTGAAGGGGGCGAAGATACCATCTGGATACATCCTAACCCCGACTTTACAGACAACATAACATTCAACCCTAACCACCCTAACTACCTGCTGCACAAGAATTTGCTCAAAGCATGCAAGCAGAAAGCCAAGGGTAACTACTATGTAGGTATGCCCGACTTGATGGAGGGTATGGATGTGTTGGCAGCCCTCAAAGGCACCGACAAGGTGCTGATGGACACCGTGACACAGCCCGAAGTGCTGGAAAGACAGATGCAACAAATCAACGACATCTACTTCAAGGTGTTTGACGAACTGTACGACATCATACGCGAAGGCGATGAAATGGCGTTCTGCTACTTCTCGTCTTGGGCACCGGGAAAGATGTCGAAGCTGCAAAGCGACATATCAACCATGATCAGTGTGGAAGACTACCGGCGCTTCGTACAGCCCTTTATCCGCCAGCAGTGCCAGCATATTGACTACACACTCTACCACCTTGACGGTGTGGGAGCCATGCATCATCTGTCTGCCTTGCTTGAAATAGAAGAGCTCAATGCCATACAATGGACACCGGGAGTGGGCGAACCGCAAGGCGGATCGCCCAAATGGTACAACCTGTACAAGCGCATCTTGGCGGGCGGAAAGAGCGTCATGGCATGTTGGGTTACACTGGACGAGCTGCGACCGCTGCTCGACAATATCGGTGGAGACGGCGTACACATAGAGATGGACTTCCATAATGAAGACGAAGTGGAGCAAGCTCTGCGCATTGTTGAGGAATATCAGCACCACGAAGAGCCTCAACCTGCTGCCGACGAGACCATCAGAGTGGCACCCAGTGCAGACCAACGAGACCGCCAAGAAAAATGTTCCAACAGCGCTGCAACGCCTGTCAGCACCCCCATCAAAGAGTTGGCACTGCAACGCACCTTGGTATTGGACGGTGCCATGGGCACCATGATACAGGCGCATGGACTGACAGAGGCCGACTTCCGCGGTGAACGCTTTGCCCGACACACCGTCAACGTGAAAGGCTGCAACGACCTACTGTGCCTTACCAAGCCTGACCTCATAGCCGACATCCACCGTAAGTACTTGGAAGCCGGTGCCGATCTGATAGAGACCAACACCTTTAATGCGCAGCGTATATCCATGGCAGACTACCGGTTGGAGGACTGTTGCCGCGAGATTAACCTCAAAGCATGCAGCATGGCACGCCGACTGGCAGACGAATACACCCGCAAGAACCCAGCCAAGCCACGCTTCGTGTTAGGCTCTGTCGGTCCTACCAACAAGACATGTTCCCTTGCTCAGGACACCACTCAGCCGGGATGGCAGCCCTTTAGCTATGAGATACTGACCCAAGCTTATGTGGAGCAGATGCTCACACTGATGGAAGGGGGCGTGGATGCACTGATGATAGAAACCATCTTCGACACACTCAATGCCAAAGCTGCCATAGAAGCGGCACACAAAGCCATGCAAATCGTAGGCAAGCGCATACCGCTAATGCTGAGTTTTACCGTTGCCACGCCCGACGGACACAATATGTTGGGGCAGTCTATCGAGGATTTCATAGCCCAAGAGGTCACTCCTGACGTTATTTCCGTGGGCATCAACTGCTTCACCGACGTAGCTGCCATGATGCCGTTGCTACAGCATTTGGGGGCTACAACGCCCTATCTGATCAGTGCTTACCCCAACGCAGGCAAACCAGACCAGAACGGTCATTACAGCCATACGCCCGAAATGATGCAGCAAGACGAGTGGCCCATGCTCGACCAGCACGTGCTTAACATCTTGGGAGGATGCTGCGGCACCACCCACTTGCACATAGCCAAGGTGGCAGAGAGTGTAGAACCCATCAAAGGACTGTTTCTCTCGCCACACCAACCCCGGCAAGCCGCGCTCTCAGCCATACAAAGCCGCACTGTGGGTTCAATCCTATCAGCCTCCTCCTCTACCCCATCCAGCCTGCAGAAAGACGCTCACAGCCACGAAAACAGGGCGCACTGCGAGTGCTGTACACCTGCCACCACGACTGAAAGCACCGCTGCCGACCGCATACACGATGCTATCTTGGCCGGCAAAGCAGACCAAGCTGTGGCTGCCACGCAAGAAGCCTTGGCACAAAAGGTGTCTCCACAAGACATTATCAACCACCAGATGATACGTGCCATGGGCGAAGTGGGACAGCGCTTCCAAGACGGCAAGGCCTTTGTGCCACAACTGCTGATGGCAGGACGCGCCATGAAAGCGGCACTGGAACTGCTCAAGCCGCTCTTGGCTGGCAGTGCATCGACCACCGTTGGCCGTGTGGTGATAGGCACGGTAAAGGGCGATTTGCACGATATTGGCAAAAACTTGGTGGCTTCTATGCTGGAAGGCTGCGGCTTTGAGGTAACGAACATTGGCATTGACGTGCCGAGCGAGAAGTTTGTGGAGGCCATTAAAGCCAACCATGCCGATATCTTGTGCATGTCGGCTCTGCTCACCACGACCATGACTTACATGAAAGACGTGATGCAGGCACTGAGCGATGCCGGTCTTAGAGACCGCGTAAAGGTGATGGTGGGCGGTGCTCCCGTTACGCAGAGCTTTGCCGACGAGATAGGCGCCGACGGCTACAGCGACAATGCCAACGAGGCTGTAAGTGTGGCAAAGCGCCTGATGAAAGAATAAGTCAATACCTGACAAAACCTGAAGAAATGAACACACAATCTCTACATGCACTCGACTGGACCATCCTGGTAGGCTACTTCGCAGTGCTATTGGCCATCGGCATTTGGGCAAGTACAAAGCACAAGAGAGGCGGCAACCTGTTTTTGGCCGAACACTCGCTGGGCTGGCACCACATAGGTTTTTCCATGTGGGGCACCAATGTGGGCCCTTCCATGCTGATAGCCTCTGCCAGTGCAGGCTTTACCACAGGCATCGTGTCGGGCAATTTTGCCTGGTATGCCTTTGTGTTTATAGCCCTGCTGGCGTTTGTATTCGCCCCACGCTACTTGGGAAGCAAGGTGTCTACCCTACCCGAATTTATGGGCTTGCGCTTCGGACAGAGCACACGCAACATGCTGGCATGGTACACCATCGTTACGATACTTGTTTCTTGGCTGGCGCTGACGCTCTTTGCCGGCGGCATCATCATACGCCAAGTGTTTGGCATGCCTATGTGGCTGTCTGCCCTGTTGCTGTTGGGCATCTCTGCATTCTTTACCATGTTGGGCGGCCTAAAGGCGATAGCCTACACCAATGTCTATCAGATGGTGCTGCTTATCATGGTGTCTGCCTCGCTCACAGTGGTGGGTATATGGAAGTTAGGCGGCGACAGCTTCGCGCAAGGCATAGCCACTTTGGCCAATCCTGACGTGGTGCCGAACAACTACTGGAACCTGTTTCAACCCAACAGCGACCGCGATTTTCCGTGGCTTCCTATCCTTCTGGGCTATCCTGTCATGGGTGTATGGTTCTGGTGTACCGACCAAAGCATGGTGCAACCGGTGCTGGCAGCCCGCAACCTCAACGAAGGGCAGCGTGGAGCCAACTTTACCGGTTGGCTCAAAATACTGGATGTGGCCATCTATATCGTGCCGGGCATCGTGTGCTATGCCTTGGTCAAGACTGGCGCTTTCGGTGCCACAGCCGTTCAGCCCGATGATGCTTACCTCACATTGGTTACCCGTCTTTTCCCGATAGGCATGGTGGGGTTGGTACTGGCGGTGCTTACAGCCGCACTGGTTAGCACTATCGGCTCTGCCCTCAATGCGCTGAGCACGGTATTTACCATGGATATCTATGTGAAGAACATACATCCAGAGGCATCACCTAACGAGATACGCCGCACGGGCCACATAGTAACCGTGGTGGGCGCACTGGTAAGCATTGTCATTACCATAGCGGTAGACAATATCAAAGACATGAATCTGTTCAACGTGTTCCAGTCGGTGCTCAGCTTCATAGCCCCTCCTATGGCGGCTGTTTTCCTGACAGGCGTGTTCTGGAAGCACTGCACCACCTTGGCAGCCAACCTGACCTTGACCTTCGGCACCATCTTCAGCATCATGACGGGCATACTCTATCTGTGGGTTATGCCACAGTTGGCAGACCATATCCACTTTATGTTGCTGTCGTTTTTGATCTTCGTCTGCCTGATAGCAGTAATGGTAGTGGTAAGCCTTTACGACAAAAATGCCACGGTAGACTCTACGGTTACAGTGCTGAAAGAGCGCCCCAGCCGCAGCGTTGTCATAGGTTGGGGCGCATTGGCAGTGGTCATGGTCATGCTCTATTGGGTGTTCAACGGCAACTGACCCTGCCCTATCCTTGCATAAGCAGCAAGATTCATTCATATAAAAAAGCGGTTCGCACACAGGTGCAAACCGCTTTTTATATACTGACAGCAAGCTGCCGCTTGTCCCTACCCTACCTTACGGCATAGTTGATAATAAAAATAACTGCCAAGATGCAGATTGTCGGGTTCAGTTGGCGCCACTTGCCCGTAAACAGTTTCATAAACACATAGCTCAGAATGCCCAGAGATATGCCGTCGGCAATGGAGTAACACAGCACCATGGTGATGATAGTTATAAACGAAGGGAAGGCTTCGCTCATATCGTCAAAGTTGATACACTTGAACGAGTTGACCATCAGCACACCCACCATGACCAGTGCGCCACTGGTGGCAAAACTGGGTATCAGCAGGAAGATGGGAGAAAGGAAAATGGCTACCACAAAGAGCAAGCCTGTAACCAGTGAGGTAACGCCCGAACGGCCGCCCTCTGCCACACCCGAAGCACTCTCTACATAGGTGGAAATAGTGGAGCAACCCAGCATGGAGGCGCAGGTAGTGCCGATGGCATCGCTCAGCATGGCTTCATTGACATGAGGGATGGTGCCGTCTGCACGCACAATGCCCAGCTTGTCTGCCAGTGCCAGAATGGTGCCGATACTGTCGAAAACATTGACCAACAGCAGCGAGATGACAATCATGATGACCTTGGGATTGCCCAGCACAGAGAAGTCAAACTGGCAGAATGTGGGTGCTATGCTCTGTGGCATAGCCACTGGCGACCAGTTGTCGGGCAGTTCTACATGGCCTGTTGCTACCGCCACGACAGATGTAATGATAATGGCTATAAACAGCGAGCCCTTTACTCTGCGCGCCATCAGCAAACTGCTCAACACGATAGAGAGCAGTCCTAACATGGCGGTAGGCGTAAAGGTGCCCATCTTTACATAGGTGGCAGAGTCTGCCACGATTGCACCTGCATTCTTCAAGCCTATAAAGGCTATAAACATGCCTATGCCCACGGATATGGCGTAGCGCAGATTGGTGGGGATGCAGTAGAGTATCAGGTTGCGCACCTTGAACACCGTAATCAGCAAAAACAGTATTCCTTCTATTAACAAAACGGTCAACGACTGCTGCCAGGTAAGTCCCATGGCCTGACACATGGTAAAGGCAAAGAAAGCGTTCAAGCCCATGCTGGGGGCTTGCGCCATGGGCAACTTGGCCATGACGGCCAACAGCAGTGTGGCAATGGCTGCCGACAGAGCCGTAGCTGTAAACAAGGCACCCTTGTCCATGCCCGTAGTGGCCAGGATATTGGGGTTTACCGCCAAGATGTAACTCATGGTCAAAAAAGTGGTGAAGCCTGCCATCAGCTCCACTTTCAATGAAGATTTAGCCGGGTCAAAGCCCAACCATTGTTTTAGTTTGTTCATGAATAATATTTGTTTTTACTGTTTCTTCTATTGGTAAGCAGGTGTACAAAATTCATTTAATGTCTTATACCCCCGCAAACGTGCAAAAGTAATTGTTTTTTTTCTTACATCAAAAAACCGCGGTAAGTTCTTTTCTTCCCCATGCTCCCATCGGGTGTTTCGGAACTTGCCGCCCCACCCTATTCTCCTTGCACTGCAATGGGCTTTCAACAGCACCGTTACCGGCTGCCGATTGCACTGCTGTCAGGTGTCGATTGCATAACTATCAGCCGCCAATAGCTATGCAATTGGCGGCTGACAAGCAAGGTTCAGTCTTGCCATCACATCAAAAGCCGTCAATCCACACACAAAAAATGCCCCAGAACAGCCTGAAAAGACCGTCCTGGGGCTTCGCTTGTTATAACTGAATACTTTCTTTACACCACCCTTCTATTGCCAAAACCTCTTGACTTATGAAAAATATAGATAGGTATTTGTATGCTTCCATGAATAGGCAAGCAGGGATACACAAACTACAAAGCCTTTCTCCGTGCTTGCAATACAGCGGTGTTCACCGGCGACCTCCGCCAAACTTGCTTTCGCTTACAGTGCCCACCTTGCTGCCGTTGCCTGTTCCCAAGCCACTCTCAGAAGCCTTTTGCACATTGACATTGGTGGTCTTGACGGTAGTGTTGACAGGCTTGTTGCTGCGAGCGGGCAGGGTGGTAATATTGCTCTTGTTCTCCATGCTGCTGTTTCCGCCACGGTTGAAGCCGCGAGCGGGCAGGGTGGTAATATTGCTCTTGTTCTCCATGCTGCTGTTTCCGCCACGGTTGAAGCCGCGGGCGGGCAGGGTGGTAATATTACTCTTGTTCTCCGTGCTGCCGTTTCCGCCACGGTCAAAGCCGCGGGCGGGCAGGGTATTGGAGCCGGAAGGCTGATAGCCATGGTTGCCTGTGCCCGTAAAACCATTGCCTGTGCCACGGTTAAAGCCATTGCCTGATGGCTGACGACGTGTTACAGTAGGCGTAGAGAGCTTGAAGCCCGATGGAGAAGTAACAGTGGAAGTGCCAAACTGACGGCGTGCAGGGGGTGGGGTGGTGCCGTGATACGCAGGTGCCTGCGATGCTGTGCTGAAATAGTTGCGGCCACGATACCAGCTGCTTCCGTTGTTGCTGCTCCAACTGTGGGCACCACGGTAACTGTCGTACACCGTGGGATTGTCGCAATAGAACTGCTTGCGGTCTGTATAGTGTGTGTATATGCTGTACTCAAAGCCTTTGTCCCAATACACGGGACGGTAGAAATAGCTGATAGTGCAATAGTCGTTGTACTGCCCTGAGGTGAGCACATAGCTGAGGTCTATGTTGCGGCGCGTCCAGCTGATGCCCGTAATGTCGGCAGCACTGCCCAACGACAGCAGGTAATCAAGATTTATCTCGTAAGCGGCATCATACTGGTCGCCGGTGAGGCGCAGCTCATAAGCCATCTTGTCTGTCAGGAACAGAGCCTGACGCTTAGCCTTGGAGTAAGACATGGCGTTGGCTGAAACTGCTATGGTAAGCAGCGAAACGAGGGTTATGATAGTCTTTTTCATTGTGTCATACGTTTAAGAGTTCTACATGTTTCCGACCAATGCCTGTGGCCGCAGGGTAGGGTAGTGCCCCAAGGGCTACGGCCTGTCAGGTAGTATTGATATTGCAAAGATAATGGTTTACCCACAGTTCACCAACAGAAAATCTCTACTTCTTGCAGGGGAAAACCCTATTTTTGAACAGGAAATCCATCAATTGGGTTATATGAACCATCTCCAAGGGCTAAAAAATGCCCTAAAAAGGCTGTTAATACGCATGAATGTCGTACTTTTGCGACTACTTGGAAAATCTAAATAAAAAAGAAATATGAATATAGCTGTATTTTGTTCGGCCAACTCCAACATCGATGCTCTCTATTTTGAGCGCACCCGCGAGTTAGGTCAGTGGATGGCAGAAGAGCGCCATCAGTTAGTGGTAGGCGGTGCCAATCTTGGCCTGATGGAGTGTATAGCCGAAGCTGTACACACCCATGGCGGCATGGCAGTGGGCGTGGTACCCACCATTTTGGAGAAAGGGGGCAAGGTGTCTGACTATATCGACGTGAAGATACTGTGCGACAACCTGAGCGACCGCAAAGACATCATAATCCAGCGCAGCGATATAGCGATAGCGCTGCCGGGCGGTGTGGGCACACTCGACGAGATATTCTGCGTTGTGGCAGCCGCTACCATTGGCTATCACCACAAGAAGATAATACTCTATAATATCAACGGCTTCTGGAACAAGCTCATTGAGATGATGGATGACCTGCAACAGCGGGGCATGATACGGGGCAACTGGCAGCAGCAAATGAAGGTGGCAGCATCGCTGGACGACATCAAAAGCATCATTGCCGGGGAATAAACACAACACGACTGTTTACAAACCGTACAACCACTTGACTGACAGTAACTTGCAAGAGCACGCCTTAAATAGAACAACAAACAGAACCCTGAAGTACTTGGACAGCGCAAAGATTTGATATACCTTTGCAACGTCAAGACAAAACAACACCTGACCACCACACCGCAAGGCGGCAATAGACTTACAGGCGCACACCGGTCTACGCATGGAAACTCATTTGACGCCACACGGCGGAGGACAGGCATGGAAGCTTCCGCACACACAACAACACAACACAACGTGGGCCCTGACCCACCATCATTAACCATTAATAACAAGAAAGGATAATATCATGACACTGTATTACAAGAAACTTCAGGACAAAAGAAAAGAATCTTCTACCAAAGGCATGTGGTATGGACGTGCTGTACACATAGAAACGGTAGACATCAACGACCTGGCTGACGAGATGGAGCAAAACTGTACGGTAAAGCGTGCCGACATACTGGCAGTAGTGAGCGAACTGGTTATCACCATGAAACGACATCTGCAGGCTTCACACAGCGTGAAGATAGACCGCTTGGGCACCTTCAAGTTGGGTATCAACACCACACCTGCAGAATCAGTGGAAAAGTTTACCACTTCCGAAAACGTGAAAAACATACACGTGCTCTTCCAACCGGAGACCAAAATAGGCAAAAACAACACACGCAGCCGTGCACTCATCAACGGTTGCAAAGTGGCAGAACTGCCCAAAAGCACCACTGCCGGCAGCAACGCTCCACAGCAATAAACCGCAACACACACCTTGCCTGCTTGCACAAAAGGGCAGGCAAGGGTTAACAACCTGTCTTATGAACCTTTTTAACAACCATAAAAAACACAAACACATGAGTAAACAAAGCAACAATGTCAACATCACCCTCATTCTGAAGATAGTAATAGCCGTGGCCACCGCCATATTGGGGGCTTTCGGAGCTGCCACCGGTACAGGAGGGAGTAATGACTAACCACCGGCAATGGCAAGAAGACGTGCTGTTCATAGTAAAGCTCATCACGCTGATTACTACCCTGATAGTAATTATCAGCTGCACTATCCTGAGCTACTGACGCACATTCTCTGTATCATGGCACCGCAAAAAAATGCTTGAAGCACAAAGGCTGAAGTATATTCTCATACAAGAAAGAATATGTCTCCAGCCTTTTCTCCGTCTTGCAACACACTGATTTACAGTAAATTGCCATATATATACAATTTTTCGCAGCACTATTGTCAGGATTTTTGATATATTATAACTATCTTTGCGAAAACAAAAGAACAAAAGCTTGTCGAGTCCAGACAAACGGATTCTTGTGCAAGCATATCCTGCACAAGACAAGTTTAATTTTCAGTTTAGTTTCATCTGTCGTGAGACAGTATTTAAGTTTTAATAGTTTAGATATCATAAGTCTATGGACAAGACTGGTATTTTTCTGAGATTGATAAGTTTACAGAAGTGAAAACGGACTTTTGTTTATACCTGAAAGACAATTCTATTGTAGAATACAAAATAGCTGTTCTACCTCTTATTATAAGATTTTTACCACACGTTATAGGCAAAGTATTGGATTTTTACGCTATCTTTGCATAAGATAAGCTGCACCTCAGCAATTGAAAGTAAACTTTATTGCGTTCGGTTTGCATTATCTTTGCATAAGATAAGCTGCACCTCAGCAATTGAAAGTAAACTTTATTGCGTTCGGTTTGCATTATCTTTGCATAAGATAAGCTTTTATCTTGGCTTGTATCACAAGAAAGAAAACAATAAAAACGATATGGAATATAATTTTAGGGAAATAGAAAAGAAATGGCAACATCAGTGGGTTGTTGACAAAACTTACAAGGTAACAGAAAACAAAGACAAGCAAAAGTACTATGTACTCAACATGTTCCCCTACCCGTCAGGCGCAGGCTTGCACGTAGGACACCCTTTAGGCTACATAGCATCAGACATCTATGCACGCTACAAGCGCCTGAACGGCTTCAATGTGCTCAACCCCATGGGCTACGATGCCTATGGACTGCCCGCTGAACAGTATGCTATCCAGACAGGACAGCACCCCGCTATCACAACGGAAACCAACATCAACCACTATCGTGAGCAGCTTGACAAGATTGGCTTCTCGTTTGATTGGGACAGAGAGGTGCGCACTTGCGACCCTAAATACTACCATTGGACACAATGGGCCTTCCAAAAGATGTTTGACTCTTTCTACTGCAACGCATGCCAAAAGGCACTGCCTATCAGCCAACTCATTGCTCACTTTGAGAAAAAAGGCACGGAAGGCACGGAGCAGGTGGCGAAAACAGAAGAGCTGAACTTTACAGCCGAAGAGTGGAAAGCCATGACCGAGAAGCAGCAACAGCAGGTGCTGATGAACTACCGCATAGCTTATATGGGCGAAACCATGGTCAACTGGTGTGCCGGACTGGGCACCGTGCTTGCCAACGATGAGGTGGTAGACGGTGTAAGTGTGCGCGGTGGCTACCCCGTAGTGCAGAAAAAGATGATGCAATGGTGCCTACGCGTCAGCGCATACGCCCAAAGGCTGCTCGACGGGCTGGACACTATCGACTGGACTGACTCGCTAAAGGAAACCCAGAAGAACTGGATTGGCCGCTCTGAAGGCACGGAAGTGCAGTTTAAAGTGGCTGGCACAGACACCGAATTTACTATTTTCACTACCCGTGCAGACACCATGTTTGGCGTAACATTCATGGTATTGGCACCAGAAAGCGAGCTTGTGGCACAGGTAACAACCAAAGAGCAGAAGGCTGCCGTGGCCGACTATCTGGCCTATGTAAAGAAGCGTACCGAGCGAGAGCGCATCTCCGACCGCAAGGTTACAGGCGTATTCTCAGGCTCTTACGCTGTAAACCCCTTTACAGGCGACAATGTGCCTATATGGATTAGCGAGTATGTGCTGGCTGGATACGGCACAGGCGCTATCATGGCAGTACCAGCCCACGACTCAAGAGACTATGCCTTTGCCAAGCATTTCAACCTGCCTATCATTCCATTGGTAGAGGGTTGCGATGTAAGCGAAGAGAGTTTCGATGCGAAAGAGGGCATTGTCTGCAACTCACCGCGCAAGGACGTAAAGCCTTACTGCGACCTTTCGCTCAACGGACTGACCATCAAAGAGGCTATCGCCGCTACAAAAAAATATGTGGAAGAGCACCATTTGGGCAGAGTAAAGGTAAACTATCGTCTGCGCGATGCCATCTTCTCACGCCAGCGCTACTGGGGAGAGCCTTTCCCTGTGTACTACAAAGACGGCATGCCTTACATGATACCGGAAGACAAACTGCCGTTGGAATTGCCTGAAGTAGATCAATACAAACCTACCGAAACAGGCGAACCGCCATTGGGACACGCCAAGAAGTGGGCATGGAACACTGCTACCAACGAGGTGGTAGACAAGGACTTGATAGACAACAATACCGTGTTCCCGCTTGAACTCAACACTATGCCTGGCTTTGCAGGTTCTTCTGCCTACTATCTTCGATACATGGACCCACACGACGACAAGGCTCTTGTGGCCAAAGACATTGACGAATACTGGCAGAATGTTGACCTCTATGTAGGAGGTACCGAACATGCTACCGGACACTTGATATACTCTCGCTTCTGGAACAAGTTCCTCTTTGACTATGGTTACTCTTGCAAGGAAGAGCCATTCCAGAAACTGGTGAACCAAGGAATGATACAAGGACGCTCCAATTTCGTATATCGTGTCAACAAAGAAGGGGCTGATCATCCTACATTCGTGTCGCTCGGACTGAAAGACAACTATCCTGATGTTACCCCAATCCATGTGGATGTAAACATTGTTCATGGCGATGTGCTTGACACTGAAGCTTTTAAAGCATGGCGACCAGAGTACAACAACGCTGAATTTATACTCGAAGACGGCAAGTATGTATGTGGATGGGCCATTGAAAAGATGTCTAAATCCATGTTCAATGTGGTCAACCCAGATATGATTGTCGAGAAATACGGCGCCGACACACTACGCCTTTACGAGATGTTCTTGGGCCCTGTGGAGCAAAGCAAGCCTTGGGACACCAACGGAATAGACGGCTGCCACCGCTTCCTGAAGAAGTTCTGGGCACTGTTTTACAGCCGCGACGGCCAGTTCTTGCCTAACGATGAGGACCCTACTGCAGAACAGCTCAAGAGCGTTCACAAGCTTATCAAGAAGGTAAGTCAGGATATTGAGCACTTCAGTTACAACACCAGCATCTCCGCTTTCATGATTTGCGTAAGCGAGTTGGTACAACTCAAGTGCCACAACAAGGAACTGTTGGGCAACGTAGTAGTGCTGTTGGCACCTTTTGCACCCCATATCGCCGAAGAATTGTGGCACGCCTTGGGCCACACCACAACCGTTTGCGATGCCCAGTGGCCTGTATGCAACGAACAATACCTGGTGGAAAGCAGCATGCAGCTGACCATCTCGTTCAACGGCAAGGCACGTTTCCAGATGTCATTCCCTGTGGATGCCACCAAAGAAGCCATCCAAGAGGCTGTACTCGGTGCAGAAAAGAGCCAAAAATATCTGGAGGGCAAGCAGGTGATAAAAGTCATCATAGTACCTAAGAAGATTGTAAATATCGTAATAAAGTAATTCACTAAACTCTTGACAAATGGCGGGTTAACAAGAAAATAGGTCCTTGCAGCAAGCAAATCTGTTCTTGATTACCCCGCCATGTTGCTTTTATAGTTCCACCACTGTCCATAACTGCTGGAGCCGACGGCAGGCACAATCCTGTTAAAAAGGTTGCTTTACAGCTCCGAAAGGATACGACAAGCCTTTCCAATCACTTTATTTTAACACCTTATTTGTATGAACAAGCAAGCTATACTGCGTGAATTTAAAGACTATTTCAACATCACCCTCGGACTGATGCTTTACACCTTTGCCTTCACGGTGTTTCTATTGCCCTACCAGATTGTTACCGGTGGCATCACGGGTATCGGCGCCATCATCTTCTATGCCACCCGTTTTCCGGTGCAATACACCTTCTTTATCATCAATGCCGTGCTGATTATAGCCGCACTGAAAATACTGGGCTGGCGATTTCTTACCAAGACCATCTATGCCACCTTCATGCTCTCGTTTATGCTGGAAGTGGCGCAAGACCTTATGACGATGCCTAACGGCACCTTCTATAAGCTGTTGGGCGACGGCAACGACTTCATGTCATTAGTCATTGGCTGTGCACTCACGGGCACGGCATTAGCTATCGTGTTCTTGAACAATGGCTCTACGGGAGGCACCGACATCGTGGCAGCTGCCGTCAACAAGTATCACAACATCTCATTGGGCAAGGTGCTCATTATGGTCGACCTGTGCATTATCAGCAGCAGCTTGTTTATAGACTCCTTCGGAACCTTTGATTTGCGCTGCAAAAAGGTGGTGTTCGGCCTCTGTACCATGTTTATAGAGTGCTCCATGCTCGACTTTGTGATGAACTGGCAGCGCCAATCGGTGCAGTTCATGATATTTTCCAAGAAGTATCAAGAGATAGCCAACGCCATAGCTACCAACACCGACCACACCATTACCATACTGGACGGCCACGGATGGTACACGGGCAAAGAGATGAAAGTGCTCTGCTTGCTGGCCCGCAAGCGCGAGAGTGTACTTATCTTCCGCCTCATCAAGAGCCTCGACCCCAACGCCTTTGTAAGTCAGAGCAGCGTTATCGGCGTCTATGGCGAAGGTTTTGACGCTATCAAAGTAAAGGTAAAAAAGAGCGTAGAGACCAAATACAATGCCAACCATACGCCCAATGAGCCAGACCGGCAGTTGCCGGGATAATGCCGCCAGATGTAAAGCGCAGTGCACTTACTGTGCTGTGTGAGCATGTATGATGCCTTACATGACCACTTTTACAATACTGCATCAATGCGTTTGCTATGCTGCATCAATGCGTTTATTGCACTGTATCAGCACGTTAGCACACTTATCACAATTTGTCAACAACCCGAAACAATGAAAATAGTATTCGCTACAAACAATAAAAACAAGCTGTCTGAGATTAGAGAGATGCTCGGCAGCAGCATAGAAGTGCTCTCTTTGGCAGACATCAACTGCCATGTGGATATACCCGAAACGGGCACTACCTTAGAAGAAAATGCCGAAATAAAGGCACTTTACGTGTATGACCATTACCACTTGAGCGTGTTTGCCGACGACACCGGGCTGGAAGTGGAGGCTCTTGGCGGTGCGCCAGGCGTGTATTCGGCACGCTATGCCGGTGGCAAAGGACACGACAGCGAGGCCAATATGTCCAAACTGCTTGCTAATCTGAAGGATAAAGCCAACAGAAAGGCACGTTTCCGCACGGTTATCTCGCTCATCTTGGCTCCCGATTCTGCCGAAACTGCAGCTCACCCCCAAGTGCTGCGCTTTGAAGGGGTATGCAACGGACAGATAACCCAAGAGCGACAGGGGGGCGAGGGTTTCGGTTATGACCCCATCTTCATGCCTGACGGCTATGACAAAACCTTTGCCGCATTAGGCCATACCGTCAAAAACCACATCTCACACCGTGCCAAAGCCGTGGCACTATTGGTGGAATATCTGAAGAAGCATTGCGATAAATAGCCTTCACAGGCCATTTTCAAGGGACTTGCAAAGCCGTTTTGCAAGCCCTGTTTACTACTTAATAACTATCCGATCATGATCAACTCGCTATCCATACTGTTACCTTCTTACAACAATTGCTGTACAGCACTTGTCAAAGCGCTGCAAACACAGGCGGCAACCATCCCTTACAAAGCCTTCCGCTACGAGATTATTGTGGCAGACGACGGGTCTACCGATGCCCGTATCATCAACCAAAACATTGCTGTCAACGACCTTCCCCATTGCAGGTTTATCTGCCGGCAGCACAACACAGGGCGAGCTGCTATCCGCAATTTCCTGGCACAGCAGGCGCAATACGATTACTTGCTGTTTATCGACAGCGACCGCAAGTTGGGCAATACTGACTTTATAGCACGCTATGTGGCACTGGATGGCATCGAAGTGGCATGCGGAGGGCTGACCGTGCAGGGTAATCCCGAACTGCTGTGCCACAACATCCGCTACCAGTTGGAAACGCTCTATGAGCAGCATAACTCGGCTGCTGAACGGCAACAGAGGGCTTACAGCAATTTCAACACGTCCAACTTCCTGACGCGTCGCGACATTCTGTTAGCCATACCTTTTGACGAACGCTTCAAGAAATATGGCTATGAAGACGTGCTTTGGGGCAAAGCCTTGCGACAACACCATGTGGATATCATGCATATCAACAACCCTATTGTTCTTGACGACTTTGAAAGCAACGCTGCATTTGTGGCAAAAATGGAGGAGGGTATGGACACCCTGCACACCTTTCAGCACGAACTGAGGGGCTACTCGCGCCTAATAGCTTCTGCCGACAAGCTGCAACGATACCACTTGAAACACCTTGCAGCAGGACTGTTTGGCTGTGTTAAAAAAAGCATAAAAGCCAACTTAACGGGCAATAAACCCTCACTTTTTCTGTTTAACATATATAAATTGGGGCTGCTTATTGCCAAAGATTACCAGCGCTGACAGGCGTTGCATCCCAAGGCAGTGCCAAAGCACCTGACACAAGGGGGCATAAAGCCCCTCAATATATATAACCCTTATACTTTTTTTGAACTATGCTTACACGCTCAAGCGTTATCACCACTACCTCTTTTTCACGCCTCTTCTCTGTCTGGCACCACAAACTGACACTCTTGTTGGGCTGCTGGCTGCTGACAGCTCTTGCCGCCACACAGGCGCTTGCCACCGGTACTTGGCACAATCATCTGGCTTACAGCAATATTACCAGTATCAAGAAGGGCGGCAATACCATCTATGTATTGGCTTCAGGCGGCCTGTATGCCTACAATACAGCAGACAACAGTGTTACCACCTACGCCAAAGCTACCGGACTGTCTGACAACGGTATCAGCTTCATTGACTGGTGTCAGCCTGCCAAACGCTTGGTTATCGTCTATTCCAACGGCAACATTGACCTGATAGATGCAGCAGACAATGTGTACAACATGCCTGATTACTACAACAAGATTCTTACTTCAGACAAGACCATCTACGGCATCGATGTCATCAATCAGTTTGCTTATCTGTCTACGGGCTTTGGAGTGGTCAAGCTCAACGTACAGAAAAACGTGATTACAGATACCTATACTTTAGGCTTCAAGGTCAATCATGTGTATCAGAAAGACGGCAAGCTGCATGCCTCATCAGCCGACAAGGGCGACTATGCGGCTGACCTCGGCGACAACTTGACCGATCCTGCCGTGTGGAAGCGCACCGGAGGCTATGTGGCACGCAACGAACAGATGGATGCCAACCTGCTGAACACCGTGAAGACGGTGAATCCCGGCGGACCGGCTACCAACGATTTCTACTTCCTTACCGTGCAAAACGGCAGACTGTACACCACCAACGGCATGTTTGTGTCAGGCTATAAAGACAAGGTGTGGCGCAATGGCGAACTGCAAATACTCAATGCTGACGGCTCATGGGACATAGCCCAGGCACGCCTGGACACCATTACCCATTACAGTTATGTCAACAACAACTGTGTGGCTGTGGACCCCTCAGACGCCAACCACGTGTTTGTAGGCGGACAGACAGGCCTTTACGAGTTTAAAAACAACCGTCTGCTGAAGTATTACAACCGCGACAACAGTCCGCTGCAAGGGGCGCTGTCAGGCGGCAAGGAGTTGGGAAACGATTATGTGCTTGTCAACGGCATGACCTTCGACAGCAAAGGAAGCCTGTGGATACTGAACTCGCAAGCCCCCTCCAACACCATCCTGGAGCTGACCAAGAGCGGCGAATTTGTCAAGCACGACATAGCCAACCTGATGTATAACGGCAGCAGCTTCAACACCATGGCGCATCCCTTCTTCGACAGCAGAGGCTTGATGTGGTTTGTCAATATCAGCGGCAACAACCCTGCCATCGTGTGCTACCAGCCCTCCACAGAGCAGGTAAACGTATACCAGCGCAGCAACAGCAGCTTTGTGAACGAAGACGGTACGCCCCTTTCTTTTGACTATTTCCACGACATTGCCGAAGATAAAGACGGCAATATATGGGTGGCCACAGAGATTGGCCCTATGTATCTCTCGCCCAACGACTTCCAAAGCACATCGCCCACTATCCTCACACAGCCCAAGATACCACGCAACGACGGCACCAACTATGCCGATTACATGCTCGACAATACGCCTATCACCGCAGTGGCCATTGACGGGGCAGGGCGCAAATGGTTTGGTACAGACGGCAACGGAGTGTATCTCATGAGTGCCGACAACATGACGCAAGTGGCACACTTCACTACCGACAACTCGCCGCTTCTGTCTGACTATATCAACCATATAGCCGTCAACGGCACTACTGGCGAGGTCTATTTCGCTACCGAACAAGGCCTTTGCTCTTATATGAGCGATGCTACCACGCCTAACGAAGAGATGACCAAAGACAATGTATATGCCTATCCTAACCCCGTAAAGCCCGGCTATACAGGCCCTATAACCATTACTGGCCTCTCGTATAATGCCGATGTGAAGATTACTACCAGCAATGGCGTGCTGGTGGCACAGGGCACCAGCAATGGCGGCTCGTTCGTATGGGACGGCAACGACACCAAGGGCAGACGCGTGGCATCGGGCATCTACATGGTCATGGCAGCCAAAGAAGACGGCTCCAAGGGCACGGTGTGCAAGATAGCCATTATCAATTAATCTCCAGCTATATCATAAACGCGATAAATGCGGATAAGCAGCATGTGCTTGTCCGCATTTATCGTATCTGCACTTTATGTTTTTCAACCTTTCCGCTTCACGCTGCTTGTCAAGGCTGAGTGCCGCAACGCAACACAGGAGCGAGCGGATGCAACCTGCGCTTAAACAGCCACACCTGATGCTCTGCATCCATATAGACCACCTCATAGCAGCGTGAGAGGGTAGAACCAATCAGTGTTTTCGACGGATCACCGTCCAACACGATGTATTGTGCCTTGCCTGTATCAAAGGCTTTTGCCACCCGTAGGCGCAGCGTAGCACTGTTTTTCACCGCCCAGTCTTGCAGTGTAAAGTAGGGATACATAGGCATGATGCCCAAGCGCAGGTACATGTCGGGATTGCAGTTGTAAAACATCGTCTGTCGGTAAGCCGCTTTTGGCAGATGCTGAACGGTGCGGGTGTAGAGCCGTCGGCTCTCATTCCCCAACTGCGCAAACGTGGTTACACGCATAACCGTGATGCCTGTCGCCACCGCTGCTGCCAGACAGAGCACCCAACGGCGTGCTTTGCCATGCACGATGGTCTGCGGCAACAGTGCCAGCAGCACCAACACGTAGGGACAACAGATAATACCATAGTGGAAAAAGCCGTATGTTGTACACAGATAAGCAAAGCTGTCGGCTCCCACCAGCAGCCACACTACCGCCTGACAGCGCACCATCGGCCTGCGCAGCAGCAGCCACAGCGCCACGGCAGTCAGCAAAAGCGGGTAGAAATAGTGATACACATACTCCACGGCAGTAAAGCTATCGGTGGTTTCTACCGATGTAGTGTAGTAGTCAAAGTTGTATTCCACAGCGGCATACCACATCTCCGCAAGCTGCCCTTTGCTCCAGAAGTAAGCCACAAAGGGCAGTACCGCCACACCGAAGCCTGCCAAGCCTGCCGCCACATTGGTCCACAGGTTGCGCCACTGCCTGTGATACGCCAAGGCAACCATGATACATGCCACTGCTATACATACGCCCACGCAGTTGGTCAAGCGCGACAGCAGGCTCAAAGCCACCGCCACTCCGTAAGCCACAGCATAACGGGCAGGATGCCGCCAGCGCCCTCTGTCAGCCCCACAGCACCACTGCCACACGCAGCGGCACGAGAGCAAGATGGGCACCAAGGTGTATTCGGCTATGGTGTTGCCCATATCATAGTTCCAGCCTAATGCCAACACGCCTGTCAAGGCTACGCCAAGTCCCGTTTTTGGACCGTAAACCCGAGTCATCCAGCGCCACGCTATGAGTGCCACTGCCCACATATTGAGCAGTTGGAGCAGGAAAATGCCCAAGGCAGAACCCGTAAGGCGGTAGCCCAAGGCATTGATCCAGAAGATAAAGGGACCCTTGGAGTCCCACACATCTGCATAAGGCAAGTGGCCTTCTGCCCAGGCTTTGCCTATGATTTGAAACATGGCTGAGTCGGAATTCATATAGCCATCGGTATAGCATGGGGAGGTAGTGAGCGACATGCCCGCCACAAATGCCGTGGCTACCGCCAGCAACACGACAACGGACAGAGCGGCGTATGACTTGGAATGAGCTTTAGCAAGTGTCATAAATATCTGTCTTTTCGTTAGTAGCAACATTGTTTTGCACCGTCAATGCAGTGCTTTTGCAAAGGTAGACAAAAGCAATGGCATACACAAATTAAAGAACGCTTACTTGCAGACGGCATGAAATACGTCCATACAGGCTGCTCACGCCCTTGAAAAGCAACCGACGATAAATTTATCGGCTATGCAAAAATATCACGTCCTGCACGCTCCAAAAGCCTTCTATGGCTGTTTTTGGAAAGAAAAGTGAAGCCACCTGCCACTAACACCGATACTTTCTGTACCTTTGCAGAGCAAACAACCGCCTCGCAAAGAGACGATACACATATCAACAACAAGCTGAAAGAATGGAAAACCTTATATCTGTTATCGTTACAACTTACAATCAAGAGCAGACCATCGGACGCACACTGGACGGCATATTGGCACAGCAATGCCACTGGCCTATTGAGATAATCGTGGGCGAAGACGGCTCGTCTGACGGCACGCGGGCTGTCTGTGAACGTTATCAACAGCGTTATCCACAGGTAATAAAGCTGATGCCCAAGGCTCCCAACAAAGGTATGGTGGTGAATTATTACGACTGTCTGCTGGCCACCCGGGGCAAATATATAGCCGACTGCGCAGGAGACGACTGCTGGACAGACCCGCAAAAACTGGAAAAAGAGTTGCAGGTGATGGAGGCAGACAGCAGTGTTGCCTTGGTACACACCAACTGGCGCTCCTACAATGAAGAAACCCATGAGACGCACGACAATACTGTGGTGCCCTTTTCTGCGCCCAAGACGGAGGGCAAAGCCATGCTGGAAGCCATCGTTACGCAGACAGCGGCACCCGTGGTACACCTCTGCACAGCGCTGTACCGTGCAGAAACCATCAGGCAATGCTACCAAGCCGAACCGCTGTTGTACCGCAACAACGACTGGGGATGCGAAGACCTGCAACTGACATTCATGCTTGCCACACGGGGAAAGATAGCTTATCTGCCCGACATCACGCTGAATTACAGCATCGGGCACACCTCTGTATCTTGCCAACCCGACGACAGGAGGCAGTTCAGATTTGTGTGGCGTACCGCCCGCCTCTCTTTTCTGCTGGCGGAAAGATACCATATAGACACGCCCGCTACCCGCCGTTTCTTTGCCAGCAAGGCTTTTGCCTTGCTCATGCATGCCTTCCGCTGCCAAGACAAAGCGCTGAGGGCTGAGGCCATACAGTGTATGAAAGCATGGAGGGTGGCGCCAACTGCCGCCATCAGACTGGTGCTGCTGTGTACGGCTACCACCCCTGTATGGAGCCTGACACGCTGCATCAGGCAAGCCGTAGTGGCACTGAAGAAATAAGCTGGTGTGCAAAATGAAGAACAGAAAAGGCTGTTTGCCGCCAAATGACGGACAAACAGCCTTTTCGTTGTATTGCTTTTTGCTCCTGCTTATTGCCGGTTGGAAAGGTTGCGGCGGTGCTGTTCCACCAATTGCCGGAACAGCATGGACAGCTCTTGCCCCACTACCTGTGGCGAGGCCAATGCCACTATGGCTTGAGACAGGGCTTTACCCTGATCCCATCCGCCTTGATAGGCAGCATACAACTGTTGCGCCAATGACTCCACATCGTCGGTCTTGCCGATAAAGCAGCCTCCCCTGATGCGCTCGCTCGCCGGTATCACCTCGGTACTTACCACAGGAATGCCCGTGCTCATGGCTTCCAGCAGTACCAAAGGCTGCACCTCGCTACGGGTGGCAAGCGCAAAACAGTGGCTGCGGTAGAGCAAATCGCGCACACCGTACTTGTCTACCTTGCCGTGCAGTTCTGTGCAAGCCTCCATTCCGTTTTGCCTTACCAAGGCTTTCATGGCTTTCGACTGCGTGCCCTTGCCTGCTATCAACAGGCGCACGGGGATACCCGACAGCATCATGAAACGTTTTACCATGGGCAACAGCACATCGTAGCCCTTGCGCGGCACAAAGTCTGCCACGCAGCAGATGGTGTAAGGCTGGTTCTCCATAAGCCGTCTCTCCTTATAGGCAAAGAAGTCTACGTCAATGGTATTGGACACTTCCATCCAGTTGTAGTCGGTGCCCACCAAGCTGGCTATGCTTTCTACCAACTCGCCGGCCACAGGCAGCACCAGTGCCGCTTGCTTGTAAGCCCGCTTCAGGTAAGGCACTTGCCAGGCCTCACCGCCCTCCGGTCCAAGCTCACGGCTGAGTATATCATAAGGCAGATGCTCCGTTATCACGTAAGGAACGGGCAGCTCTTCGCATACCCGCATGGCTGCATAACCAGCCCATTTGCAGCAGTGTGCATGAATGATGTCGGGGCATCCGTATTGCGCCACATACCTGTTGACCATGTCCATTACCGTATGCACCCATTTTCTGGAGTTGTAATACAGGCAGCGGGGCACGCCACGCATCTCTCTCCGCACCACCTCTATGCCGTCCATCTGCAAGACACGGGAGCGGGTATGTGCCGCCAGATAGTGCCAAGGGGTCTGCTTCAAGCTCAGGTTTACATTGGCTACGATGCGCACGGTATGGCCACAGGCCGCCAACGCACGACTCTGCTCCAAGCAGAAAAGGCCACCATAGGGTGGGAAAAAAGAAGGTATCTCAAGTATATGCATAAGTTATCAACAAGTAATGTGTGGTTTTATGGTATTAGTTAAAGTACGGTAATTTCTCCTGTCTGCCGCTAATGCCGCAGCACAAGCGGCACTGTCCATGCGAGAAAACGTAGCCCCAATGAGGTAGCAGACAAGCGTGCAAACCACCGGTAGCTCTTGGTGTAAGGCTTTTGGGGCAGCGGATACAGCCCCCGTGCAGCCAATCTGTGGGCGCGCAGCGCCACTTCTCCGCTGTTGCGGGTCAGCACCATGACATTCAGCAGATAGTCCATAGCCAATTGCAGCACCCTACGGTGCAGGGCTTCTGCCTGTTCGCCACTGAGGGCAGCAGCCACCTTGTAAAGATGTAAAACGATGCGCTCCTTGTCGTCCAGACGGCGCGAGAGGTGCTGTGGATGTCTGCTGGTGGTAATGGACTGCTCGCTCTTGCGGTAATAGTAGGCTGTAACGGGCAGGTGCAGCATGCGCTGTGCCTGCAACAGCAGCAGTGGAGTAAACTCCTCGTCTTCATGCAGCGTGCCGGGAGTGAAGCGCAGGGTGCCCAACAGCTCTCTGCGAAACACATAGCTCCACGCTGCTGCCCGCAGATTGTGGTGCAGCAGATAGTGTGCTCCGGTCTCCGTGTCTGCCGCTGAGGCTGCAACAGTGCTGCAACAGGCTCTCTCACGGGAGGGACAACTGCGGGTAAAGCCAAACTGAAGCAGGTCTGCCCGGCTGCTTTTGAGTCGGTCTACCACAAACTGGTAGCCCATGGACAGGAGCTGATCGTCGGCATCCACAAACTGTATATACTGCCCGTGGGCAGCTTCCATGCCTGTGTTGCGCGCCACACTCAGCCCGCTGTTGGGCTGCGTCAGGTAAACCAACTGACTGTCTATCTGCCGCAGCTCTGTCTGCAGGTTGACCCGCGAGCCATCGTCCACCACGATAACCTCGCGCTCTGCCTCTTGCGGGCACGCCTGACAGATGCTGTCGACACACGCCAAAAGCTGCTGTCGGGGCACGTTATAGTAGGGCACTATAAAGCTTATCAGCGGTAAAGACATGGCTATAAGTTTTTCTTGTTTTTCTGAAACGGGATACCGTCCCGCTTAGCTCATTTCAAGCATACGGTTGATAGGCTTCACTGCCTCGCGTGCAATGTCTGCCGGCACGTCTACCGTAGGCCATTCATATTTCAGGGCATTGTAGATCTTGAGTAGGGTGTTCATCTTCATATAGTCGCACTCGTTGCAAGAGCAGCCCAAGGCACTCTCGCTGATCTCCGGCGGCACGGCATAGAAGGTTGTATTTGGACACTTGCGCGTCATCTCATGCAGGATGCCGGCCTCGGTGGCCACGATGTATTCGCCCTCAGGATGTTCTACTACATACTTGAGCAGCACGGCGGTAGAACCCACCACATCTGCCAATGCCAGCACCGGTCCTTTGCACTCAGGGTGCGCCAGCACCTTGGCGTTGGGGTGTGCCTTGCGTAAGGCAATGATGCCTGCCGGAGAAAAGCGCTCGTGCACATGGCAACCGCCGTTCCAAAGCAGCATGTTGCGCCCCGTTACAGAGTTGATGTAAGAACCCAAGTTATAGTCGGGACCAAAGATAATCTTCTCGTCTTTCGGCAACTGGTCTACTATCTTCTTGGCATTGCCGCTGGTAACCACCACATCGGTCAGTGCCTTTACGGCAGCAGTGGTGTTGACATAGCTGATTACCTTGTAGCCGGGATGCTCAGCCTTGTACTGCTTGAGGTCTTCGGCCTTGCAGGAGTCTGCCAGTGAACAGCCTGCATTGAGGTCAGGACAAAGCACCAACTTGTCGGGACACAATATCTTGCAGGTCTCCGCCATGAAGTGAACGCCGCACATCAAGATAATCTTTGCCTCGGTCTTGGCTGCCTTCTGCGCCAATGCCAGCGAGTCCCCTATAAAGTCAGCTATATCCTGTATCTCGCCTTTAGTATAGTAATGCGCCAAGATAACGGCGTCTTTCTCCTTACACATCTTTCGTATTTCGGCTGCCAAATCGGTGCCTTCAGCCACAGGTTCGTCTATATAACCTTTGTCTATCCATTCTTGTTTCAGTGCCATATTGTTTTGTTTTCTTTAGTTTACTTGTTCGCTTGGTAGGGTAGGACAGGGTAGCGGCTCTCCAAGAGGGCCTTTCTCCTACTGTCGGGTTTCTCCATATTTATGCTTGCCAGTCGTGTACAGTTTTTCCGTTGGATGCTGCAAGCGATACGAACGGTTGTCCACAGGGTTATGCCCAAGAACTGTTGACAACACTGTTTTATAACTGTCCAATGACAGTACCGTCTTTTCAGTTTTTATAAAATGTATCGTTGTGCAGATCTATGCAGTTCTTCATTCTTGCAACAGCAGGCAAACAGTGTTCCCATACCGTTTGCAAATTTAATAATATTAACTATATGTTCAAAATTAAATGGTATCATTTTATGACTGTTTTTTCATGAAAAGGAGGTGTACTGCATATATAAGGGCAGATGGTGTCAAGGCTGGCATCTCCATTCTCCGTTGGCTCACACTCTCCGCTGTCAGTGCTGCTGCGCACCGACAGCATAGCTCTTGCAGTCCGACAGCTATGGTATTGCCTTCCGATTGCTATGCTATCGTTTCCAGAAAGCAGTGCTGTCGGCAACTGATAGCATAGCAATCGGGGAGAGATGGAGAAAGCGGGAGAGCGCAAGGTTTGTCATCTTTCCTGAACAAGTGCTTTTGTTGCCACTGTCTTTGGAGAGCAACACCCGTCTGTCTGCCCTTCTTGCTGCGCACGGGCAGCAAAGCATTGCCACTGCGCAAGGCTTCTGTCTCCTTACTGTTTCTCCTTTTCTCCGCTGAAGCAGAGTTGGTAAGGAGAAAAGGAGAGAGCGGAGAAAGCACGGCGTTGTGAACAATCATATTATCATTATCTTTAGTTTTTCTTTTTTAGAAATAAAAGGATGAACTCTATGATGTGCTGTGGATATGTTGAAAACTTCTGCCCTGAAAATTCGTTTATTAAGTTATAAGTCGAAGAGAAAAGGTTATTCACTTCTCCGTTTAACAACTTTCTCTTGATTATCAGTCATTAACGGTGTTTATCAACAAATATGCTGGAGACGGAGAATTTAACAAGTGCATAACTTTTCTCAGCGAAAAACTGTTGAAAAGCCGTTGAATACTTTCTGATAAACATGTGGATATCCACACCTCATGGAGGGTCCTTGGGAGATATGTGGATATCTTTAGTGTTATCAACACACTTTTCAACAGTGTTGTCAACAACCTTTCTCCGTATGGTTTTCTCCTTTGTGGAGAAACGGTTGCAAGGAGACAGGGAGAGGAGAGCTTTCTCTCCTTAGGGCAAGATGGCGGCAGACGGAGAGACGGCACATTGAAGTTTTAACTTTTTTTGGTACAAATAACAGGTGGAGTGAACATATTGTGCACAACTGCACCCTATCTTTGCACCCGGCATCACAGCCCGTCAAGGCTGGTGCTGCCAGCGGCCAAAGCAAGAGGCAAGGTGAAATGGCAGACGGCTACCAACTGTCTGTCTCGCCATAAAATACCTGTTTGAAGGATAACCGTGTCGTGAGAGCCACAACCATAACAGCCTCTTGTATTGCCGTTGGCCAATGAGGAGAAACCAACATTGCACAGCGGAGAACCACCCCTCGCGCCTGAAAGACTCTCAGCCAAACGAAAACAAATACCCGACAGCGTGGCATCACGACACTTATTCATATTTATAAAAGCAAAACGACATGACATTGACATTTAACCTTGCTGCCACTCGCAATGAAGAGGGCATAGAAATGATGAGCCGCGAAGAACGAAAAGCACTCAGAAAGACCATGATGACACAGTTTGTGGAAATGCTGCACTATGCCGATGTGCACTTGGTGGAGTGGACAGCCTCCAAATGCGACCTGGCGGAAGTGCTCCACGAGGTGTATATGGCTGGATTGATTACCACCTTGGACGGCACACCCTGCAAGTACATCAGCTTGGCGCAACAGGCCTTTGGCTTGCTGCATACAGGCATGCCTGCCAACCTCTACTCGCTCACCTCGCAGGCGAGGGGGCGCAACAACAAGCGGCAGCCTACCTTCTTTGTGAGATACTGTACCATGATGAGGCGGCAACCCGACAGCAACCCCTTTATGGAGCACATGATAAAGCCGCTCGACCATGTGCCGGTAGACAGGCAACTGCTGCTTGACTTTGACCAGTCGTGGCAGTAGTCTGACGGTGGGCATAACCCTTTGGCAAGACATCGGTATCAACTGCTTTGTCAACTATGGGTAGAATATCGGTGAGAACTGACAACCAGTGCTTTACAACCATTATCCATAAGTTGTCAACAGGTGGATAATGGTTGTTCCTTTTTCAGGGACACAAGTGCATTTTCAGATAGAAAATGTTGTGAATATGGAAAATTTTTCTTAACTTTGTGCAGTCAAGCTAACCGTTTTACGAATACAGGAAAGATACGATAAAAATGTGTTTACTGGCAGTTAACACATCAAAAACATGGAAAAACAATAACACTAAACTTAATGATGAAAAGATTCTATTTGACATGCGTGTTCCTGGTCGTGGCAGTATGCCAGATGATAGCAGGACCGGTAAGCGCAGAACAGGCGCTACGCACAGCACGTGAGGCGGCTGTGAAGAGTATGAAGAAGAGCAGCGGCAAGGCTAACGCTATGCAACAGCCACTGAAATTGGCGCAAAAGCGCACCGCTGCCACCTTGATAGAGGGCATGACAGATTACCCTCTGTACTATGTGTTTAACCGTGGTGAGGGGCAAGGCTATATTATCGTGGCTGGCGAAGACCGCTTGCAGCCCATCTTGGGTATGGCAGAGGAAGGGAAGTTTGACGCCAGCACCACCAACGAAAATTTCAAATGGTGGCTTGACGCCATGGCTTACAGCGTGGAGCAGATAGCCAGGCAACCCGATGCACGGCCCGCCAAGGTGGCACCAGGAAAGGAAAGCGCAGAGAACAGCTATCTGATGAGCACACAATGGGCACAAAACAAGCCTTTCAACAGCAGGTGCCCATCGCCCAAGGCGGGGGCAGACCGCTGCGTAACAGGCTGCGTGGCCACGGCACTGGCACAGATATGCAACTACCACCGGTATCCGGTAAAGGGCATCGGCGAGGTGGCATACACCACCAGAACCTACGGCATAGACATTCATGAAGACCTCGGTGCGTTTGAGTTTGACTACAACAACATGCTCGACAGCTACGCCGGGCAGTACAACAGCACACAAGAGAATGCAGTGGCCACGCTGATGTATGCCTGCGGTATCGTCAACGGAATGAACTATCACCCTACGGCATCGGGCAGCATTCTCAACATTGATGCAATCATAAAGCACCTCGGCTTCGACAAGGGCGCACGTGGCTACAACCGCTATGACTATGACACCTATGGATGGACAGAGCTGATGAACCGCGAGATAGACAACAAGCGCCCCGTCTTCTACTCGGCCTACAACGCCCATGAGGGCGGACATGCCTTTGTGATCGACGGCTACAACAGCCAAGGCTTGTATCATGTCAACTGGGGATGGGGCGGCAACAACAACGGTTTCTATGACATCTCGCTGCTCAACCCCTATGCACCTGCAGACGGAGGCTTCAACTATCAGCAGGCAATGGTAGTGGGGCTACAGCCAGAAGGGGGCAACATGGCAGCCACCGTGCGCGAGAAGCTGCGCTTCGATGGCTTGGAGCTGGAGGACGAAAAGGCCTCCGTTGCATTTAATAAAGGCGATATGGTAAAGGTGTTGTTCTCTAATATTATCCCTTTGTTTACCGATTTTGACGGTTATGTGGGCTTGGGCGTTTACGACAAGTCGGGAAATTTGCTGAGAGACTATTCTACCATAACGGCTCTTGAGCTGACCGCCAACCAGCAGGGCACGCTTACCTTGCCTTGGTACACCTCAAGGAAAATGACAGACGGCAGATATACCGTAAGACCCATCATCAGTCCAGACGGCGAAACCATCTATGTCATGACTACCGCCAAGGGCAAAGGTACGGCAGCAACGCTGAGCATGGAGGTAAAAGGCAATGAGGTAACCCTGGGTTGTTATCCGGCTGAGACCTTGAAACTCTATCCCTCGGAGCGCCCCTCTTATACCAACGGACTGGACGGTGCCACAGCCGGCAAGGTGCAGAGCTTCTATGTTACCGTGGTGAACAATGGCGACTATTATCAAGGTGAGGTGGCTGTCAGCCTCAATGGTAAGCAGATAGGCAGCAACTATGTGTTCCTGGAGCCGGGAGAGACGGCAGACATCTTCTGCAACGGCACCATGCCAGCCGAAACAGGCGAATATCCTATGGAGGTAACGGCAGACAATGCGGGCAGCATAGGCACCTGCACACTCAACGTGGTCAGCGACGAGGGCTTGCAAGCGCATTTGGAGTGCAAGGAGATAAAGGCAGTGAAGCCTGTCGTCAACTATGGAGAATCCCTTATAGTGGCACTCACCGTGGCGTGTACAGGCGCTTATTATGACGGCGGCATCTACTGCTCGGTACACGATGTAACCAACGGCTACTATATAGACTGGTACAAACAGAACTTCTATGTGAACCAAGATGAAGAGAAAACCTTTACATACACCTACCTGCCTACACAGCTTCTGGATGCCTCTTGCAGCAAAGAGGCACGCCTGAAGGTAGAGATGGGCTATGTGCGCGAAGGATACATACATGAACTGGGCACTGTCTATGTGGATGTGGTAGACCCTTCTGCCGGCATCACTACGGTGAAAACTGCCGGCACCAAGCGTAAAGGTATCTATAACTTGCAAGGCATGAAGATGACCAAAGACCTTCATGAGCTGCCCAAAGGCATTTATATTAAAGATGGAATTTTGACATACAACTAAATTTTGTTAATTAAAGTACAAATAAAAAAGATGGTAATGAGATGTAGCGATACATCTTTTGCTCAAGAGGCGGCTTGCACGTGGTGTGTAGGTCGCTTTTTGTTTGGGCAGAGGGGATGGGCAGACAGGTGCTTGCCGGTGGGTTTTGCCAACGCAAAGAGGTTTTTGCAGGTTGCGGATTTGTAAGCAAAAGGCATAAAAATGCTTTCAAAATGAAGATGCAACAGAAACCGTTTTATATTTATGCTTTATTAACATGAATAACCGACACAATGTCTCTATTTATCTTTAACTTTGCATATAAATTCATGAATTAGCAATCGAATTGTAATATTTAAAGGGATGTTAGCCTACAATTTGTAGTTTACAGGCGTAATGAAGCACCCTCTGCAATAACATATTGTAAAGCTGTGATATAGTGTAACAGGTGGAAACAAAAGGCGGTTGTTACAAAACGCCATTTTGTTAGCGTACACGCTTGCATACTAACAGGACCCTTTCCCGCTTATTGAGAGAATAAGCTACATGGTAAGACAATAATGAAGAAGAGTTATTTAAATAACATTTTATAAAGATCACTTTAACTATTAGGAAAATGATGAAACGTGCATTCATGGCATTAACGCTGTGCTTAGCCGCTACTTTGGCACAGGCAGTGCCCGCCAAACAAGGTCTGTGGAAGACCATAACATTGGCTGACGGACAGCAAATAAAAGCTGAACTGACAGGTGATGAGTTCTTTCACTATTGGAGAACAGCCGACGGCAATGCTTACACTTACGACAACGAGAGCCAACGCTATGTGTCGGTAAACCTTAACGAGCGTGCCAAGACTGCCAATGCAGCCAGACAGACTGCCAACCTGCGCCGCAGCAGCCAGGCAAAGGCTGCTGCCAAGACAGTTTATACAGGCGAGAAAAGAGGCTTGATTATACTCGTGGAGTTCCCGGGAAAGAAAGACGGCTCCATAGAAGCCAAGCAGTTCAAAACCCCCGAGGCGCATGACTTCTACGACAAAGTTATCAACCAAGAGAACTTTACTGACCCTGACAAGGGCTATATAGAGAGCGTCTACGACTACTTCTTGGCGCAGAGCAAAGGCCAGTTCAAGTTTAAGTTTGATGTGGTAGGACCCTACAAGCTGGGCAACTTCTATTCTTATTATGGCTTGGACAACAGCAGCGGGCAGGATGTTCACCTCGGCAAGATGATTTATGACGCCTGCAAGAAAGCCGATGCCGATGTAGACTTCTCCAAATACGATTGGGACGGTGATGGGGTAGTGGACCAGTTGGCGATACTCTACGCCGGACAGGGGCAGAACACCAATGCTGACGACCCTAACCTGATATGGCCTCAGGAGGGTAGCCTGAAGGCTTTGGGTTCAGATCAGGCTCCTTTTGAGCGCGATGGCGTAACCATCGAGAAGTTTGCCATTAGCTGCGAGTTGGGCGAAGGCGGCGTAGTAGACGGCATAGGCACCATCTGCCACGAGTTCTCCCACTGCTTCGGACTGCCCGATATGTATGATACAGGCTCGTTCGGCACTACCGAACTGAACTATGGCACATACGTGTGGGACCTCATGAACATGGGCAACTACCTTGACGGTGGCTTCAAGCCCGCCGGATATACTGCCTGGGAGCGCATGGCTTGTGGCTGGCAGCAGCCCATAGAGCTGTCAAGAGACACCGTAGTGAACAGCATGAAGCCGCTGTCTGGGGGTGGAGACACCTACATTATATATAATGACAACCACAAAGACGAGTATTTCCTGCTTGAAAACAGGCAGCAGACGGGGTTCGATGCAGGCCTTTACGCCAGCGGACTGCTGGTGTCGCATGTAGATTATGATGCCGAAGCATGGAAAGCCAATACTGTAAATGCCGACAAAGAGCGCTTCTCCATTTTGGCGGCAGACAACTCCAAAAAGCGTACTGTGGATGATGTAAAGGGCGACCTTTATCCCTTTAACGGCAACAACAGTATCTCGGACAGTAGCATGCCTGCCACTACCTTGGCGAACAAAAATGCCGACGGCACCTACAATCTGGGCAAAGAGGTTACCGATATTACCCAAAACGCTGATGGAACCATCAGCTTCCAGTTCCGCAATCTGCGCACTTCGGGCATCCAGAGCGCCACGGCAAGCGGCACACAGGGCTGCCGCAAGGGCGTGTATAACCTCAACGGACAGCGCATCGGCAATACGCTCAGCACCCTGCCAAGCGGCATCTATATTGTCAACGGCAAGAAGATAATCAAGTAAAAGCCTGCGGCAGCAGGACCTTTAGAGCGGAAAACAGGTACAGCAGGTACCGACAAGAAAAAGGAAAACAAAAGAATAACAAATATAAAACAAAAGAAATGATGAAAAAGGTTTATGCTTTGACCATGGGCTTGATGATGGGCATGGCCACAAGTTTTGCTCAGACAGACAACACTTTCAAGTTTGTTACCATCGATGAGGAACTCAACGAGACCGGCTCAGTGGAGGATAACGCAGTAATCAACGTGTCTACGGTGTCAAATGTAGGCGGTGCAGACTGCATTTCTTCTGGTTTGGCACTGAAGAATACCACTGATGCTACAGCGTTTGCATTCATGGAGTATGAGATAACAAAAATGGAGAACGGTACCCATCAGATTTGTTTCAGCGGTGCATGCTTGGTTGACAAAGAGGAGGGAGAATACATCTATCCACGTGCAGCCTCCAATGGCAACATGACAAGCAAGGCTATTATCAAGGCAGGAGTGGCGCAGTCATTGCAGGCTGAATGGCTCTTCAAGGACTATGGCACCACAGCTGTAACCTATCACGCACAAGTAGCGGAGAAAATAGGTACTACCGGCGGCTTTATTCCACAAGACTTGTACGGTGTAAAGGCTGAAGGTCCTACCGTAACCGTGAACTATATCCACACCGAAGATACCGGCATCAGCAACAATGTTACTGCTGACGAGGCCAAGAGCGTAAGCTTCTATGACCTCTCAGGACGCAGAGTGGCTGCCGATACCAAAGGCATGGTAATCAGAAAACTGACCATGCGCGACGGCAGCGTGAAGACAGAAAAGCTGCTCATGAAGTAAACAGCCGTGTAGAAACCGTATAACGGTTACACAACTGCAATCTGGCGGGTGCTCCAAAGGGCACTGTCCTTGCTGGGGCATCCGCCTTGCTGTTTATCCACACAAGGCAACGAAGGCTGTTGCAGACAGGAAAACAGATACAGACCAATATCTCAATAGGTAAATATTATATGGATGCTTATGGGACACAATATTCTTCTCGATAAGCATAGTCTACTCAAACACATATTCAATTCTCCTTTTACAAAAGACAAGAAGGCGGCAACGCCTCTTTTAACGAGTTTAATTTAATCACTGTTAACATACAAATATGAAGAAAGCAATAAAGAATCTTTGGCTCTGCTTGGTGCTCCTGCTGCTGTCGGTGGGTGTGAATGCACAGCAGACTGCAAAGCCTAAGTTTATTATTCCGCAGTATGCCGATTACTCCATAGCCCAGAACATATCGGATAACGGCAAGTGGGTAATCGTAGCTCCCATTCAGCTGGAGTATCAGGCAAAGGGCAATGTCCGTCTTACTCCAGTGGACAATGGCAAATCCATCATTGTAAAGGACAAGAACGAGACCGATGAACAGGCGGCAGGAAAGTATGCAGCCAACGATGTTACGGATGACGGCAACATCGTGGTAGGCGGTGTAGGCGGATACACTGCAGAGATATTCAAAGGCAAGCCTGCCTATTGGAACAGGCAGACTCAGACATGGACACAGTTGCCATTGCCCGAAGGTTATGTTTATGGAGAGGTGTTTTGCGTAACGCCTGACGGCAAATATGCTGTCGGAAGGGCGTTGGACAGCAATGAAAGCTCCTTTGACTGCAAGCGTTACGGCGTGATGTGGGACTTGACAACCAACACTATCGTTGATTTGCCCAACCGACCGGTCATTCCTTGTGAGGGCGCTTACATGGAGACTATCTCCAATATGTCTGCCGATGGCCGCTATCTTATCTTCTACGGCAACCAGATGTATGCACCGCTTGCTTATCTGTATGACCGCAAGACACAGAAAAGCGTGAAGTTGGGCTATGAAGGTACCAACCTTCCAAAGGATGTAGTGCAGTTGGATGCCGCAGTGCCGGGCATCAGTTTCAATGGCAAATACGTGGTCTATCGTGTCAACGACAAGGACGACAACATTTATTTCTGCGTCTATAACACAGAGACCGGTGCCAATACTGTATACAACGGCAACGATGACCAGCAAGTTATTGTAGACTTTATCGACAACGACGGCAACATCTACGGCAGTACTCCTTTCAACACGCCTGTGCGTGATTTCTATGTAAGAAACAACGGTTTGTGGTATCCTTTCAGCATGATATTGAAGCAAGCCTACGGCATTGACTTTGAAAAATACACCAGCTTGAGCAATACAGGTACGCTGAACGGCCTGTCTGCCGATGCCAAGAGCTTCTCGCTGATGGTGTCTCCAACGGGTGAAAGCTATGTTGTTACCATGCCGGACCATATCTCCGATGCCTGCAATTCCATCAATCTGCTGGAGGATTACACCACTACGCCTGCGGCAGACGCAGAGTTCTCCACTATCGAAACAGTGCAGTTGGTATTCGGCTACAACATTACCGTGAAGGGCGGTGCCACTTCAGTGCTGCTGAAAGACGAGAGCGGAAAGACTGTAAGAAAGTCATTGGCTGTGGCGGTAGACAAGACCAACGCCAATACTTTGGTGGTAACATTCAGAGCTACCAACCTGGAGGCCGGCAAGAAGTATACCGTAGAAATTCCTGCGGGTACCGTAGCATTGGCTGGCAACACTGAAAAGACCAACAAAGACATTACCGTCAACTATCGCGGACGTGCCAACAAGCCTGTCGGAATTACAGAGGTATTCCCTGTTGACCACTCTACACTCTCACGTATAGACAACAGCAGCAACCCTGTTTACCTTACTTTCGACACCAAGGTGGCTGCTACCAGCACTGCAAAAGCTTATCTCTATCAGATAGACGGCGACAGCAAGAAGCTTATTTCCAATATGTCTGTGGTAACTTCCGGCAACCAGGCAGCCCTTACTCCAGCCGCAACACAGTATCTGTATGACGGCTATGAGTATCAGGTAGTGCTGGCAGCAGGCTCCATTACAGACGTGGTAGGCTCCAAGGGCAGCCAAAATGAGGAGTATGTAATCAATTACCATGGCTCATACGAGCGTCAAATCAATACTGACGATGCCACTCTCTTCAAAGAAGACTTCAACAACATATCACAGGCACTCAGCAACATGATGCGCTATGAGGGCGACCACAACACGCCGACCCAAGAGATGCAGACCTTGGAGTTTGACGCTGACAACCAGCCTTGGAACTTCTCTATCAGAGAAGGCTCAGGCAGCTCTGACTATTGTGCCGCTTCTACCTCTATGTATAACCCGGCAGGACAGAGTGACGACTGGATGGTTACACCACAGATCAATATCCCTGACAAGTATTGCACACTGACCTTTGACGCACAGAGCTATCTGGAAGACAAGAAAGATGTGCTGAAACTCGTTATCTGGACTGCCGACGAGAACATCGGTACCTTGACAGACGATGTTATCAAACGCATGAAGGCAGAAGGATCTGTCAAGGAATACACCCTTAACATCGGCGACAGCGAAGAGGGCTTGGCTGGTGAATACGAGAAGATAACTGTTGACTTGGCTGCTTATGCCGGCAAGAATATATACATTGGCTTCTGGAACAACAATAACGACCAGAGCATAGTATTCGTAGACAACATTGAGGTAAAGCGCAACTTGAAGTACCTTATGTCGCTTACTTCTGCCTCTTCAGTGGTGAAGAAAGATGAAATGAATGTGGCAGGAAAACTGCTTGTCAATGATGATGACCGCACTTACAGCAGCGTGAAGCTGACATTGAAAGATGCAGACGGCAAGACTGTAAGCACCTTTGCCAAGGACGGTCTCTCTCTGAAGAAGAATGATGCAGTGGCATTCAGCTTTGACAAGCCATTGCCTCTTACAGTAGGAAAGGTCAACAACTACACGATTGACCTGCAACTCGATGACTATACTGATGTAATAAAGAGCAGCGTCAAAGACCTTGCCTTTGAACCAGTGAAGCGCGTCGTGCTTGAAGAGAACACCGGTACTACCTGTCCTAACTGTCCACTCGGCATTCTGGCAATCGAACAGATGGAGAAAGCCTATGGCGATCAGTTCATACCTGTATCTATCCATGCTTATCAGGGCGACCCCTACGGTACAGGTGTCAGCAGCTATGCACAGGCTTTGAACCTCACAGCGGCTCCTACCGGTATGGTACAGCGCAACGGTTCCATCACTTCTCCTATGACCCAGAATGACGAGGGCGACTTTACTTTCACCTACAACAACTCTCTTTGGATGGATCAGGTAGCCAATGAGCTGAATGTTCCTGCCGATATGGATGTAACAGTACCTTCTGTCAGCTACGATGAGAGCACCAATGAGCTTTCACTGCCAGTAACTGTGAAGCCGGCACTGAACCTCAACAACCAGTTCCTCAATGTGTTTGTAGTAGCCTTGGAGGACAGTCTGGTCAACTCACAAGAGAACCTCTTCTATGCTACCAAAGACCCGTTGCTGGGCGAGTGGGGCAAGGGCGGTAAATATGCTGCCAAAGAAGTGGACGGCATCGTCCACAACGATGTAGTGCGCACTTACTATGGTTCGTCTGTTTACGGCACATCCGTAGGTTATCCGCAGAGTCTTGAGGCTGGCAAAGAGTATGTAGCCGACATCACTCTGAGCTATCCGGGTCAGATTACCGTTAGAGACAACGGCAAATTGGTGGTTATGCTCTTTGACGGACAGAAGAACCAGCTTGTCAACTCTACCGTAGTGAAGCTGAAAGACATCAGCACCGGTATCAACAATACCGTATCTCCGGATGCCAGCGGTTGCAGCATCAAGACCGGCAACGGTTATGTAGCAGTGCGCGGAACAGGTGCAATCACCGTATCATGCTATACTCTTGAAGGCTCACTGATAGCCCGCGGCAGCGGCAACAGCAATGTAGCAGTAGCCCTCAACGGTTATCAAGGTGCAGTCATTGTAAAGGCCGTATGCGGCAACAGCAGCGTAAGCAAGACCGTTATCGTCAAATAATACATGGTGTTTGCCCTTTGGTGGTAGTTTGTCGCCACAGGGCAAACACTTTTTTTGATGTATTGTCAACGAAAAGGAACATTTTTTAGTTTATTTATATATTAATCATTTAAAACAAGCAAAGTATGAGAAAAACATTCAACACAATGTTTTCGGCAACAGTCCAAAGGCTATTGCTGATGCTCGTATTCTTGACCACAGGCTTGGGCATTGCCTCTGCAGCGGTAGAGTGGAAGCCCTTTGAGTTTGGTACAAGATACGATCATCCTTTCATCAAGGATGCTTACTATACCTTTACTGCCCAAAGCGACGGTATAGCTAAGATTTACTTGCAGGAAGGTGTGGCAGATGCTTACACTTCCGGCAATGAAAACGGTGGGGTAGGTACAAGCATTTCTACCTTCAACCAGGCAAGCTTTACTGATACAGACGGCACTTATTATGACCGTTACTACACCTTCTCGGTAAAGAAAGACTCCACTTATTATTTGGTTGTCCAAGGCGTATTCTCTGAAGGTGAGTATTTCAAGGGTGTGCTCGAGACCAATACCAAGATGGAACTCTTGAGCACCAGCCACGAGGTGGGCAAGGTATTTGACATTACCGACACCCGCTACGGCCAGCTTACCCTTACCTTCAACATGCCTGCCGATGCAGACGCTTGGGCTTATCTCAAGGCTCCCAACTATCCGGCAGACAAGGAAGACGGCAAGATAGAAACCCGTACCAGCCCTAATACCGGTACCCTTATCTTCAACTTGAAAGACACCCTGTCTTCATGGATAGACAAAGGCATCATCAAAGGCGGCGAGGAGATGACACTTACCGTTACCGGTATCCACTCTGCTGCCGACAAGAGCATTGTCTATGGCACTGACGGCAGCTACGTGTTCAAGTTCTTGGCTCCCGGCAAACCTCACCAGTTGGTAAGCAATACCATGCCAAACCCATTCCTTTCTTACTGGCCCAAGGGCGACACAAGAGGCATTGCCGTACTCAACTTCGACTATGACGTAATGCCGATGGACTCAACCCAGACCGCTACTGCACAGCTCTTGATTGGCTATGCCGAGCAGAGCGATGTCTATACAGAGACTATTGACCCTTCTTGTATCATCGTGGACGGCAAGCAACTCAAGATAGACCTTACCGGCAAGTTGCGTACTTATGAGGCAATGGGTCTCAAGACAAAGTACACTTCTATGCGTCTTTCTGTCAAGAACGTGCAGATGGCTGACGGCAGCAACGCCTATTCTTCAGGTAAGGGTACCTCAGGCTCTTTCACTTTCAATATTCCTTTCGAGGAGTACAAGAGCAATGTAGTGGCCGACTTCACTCCTGCAGATGGCGAACAGCTTACCGACAACTTCATCAAGATATACCTTTCAGACAAGAAGGCATTGACCTTTGGCGGTGTGAAATTTGAATATCAGACCCAGGACGACAAGAAGTATCAGGAAGTTGTAAAAGAAGGCATCACCTCTGAGGAGCAAGGCGAAAACGCCATTGAATACACTGTGCCTATCTCTGACGCTGTGAAGAACGGCAAGAACGTGCGTGTGTCTCTTACAGACCAGGTGTCTGTCGACGGTATGGAACACAACATCACAGCCAAGTTCAACCCAGGACCGGAGCTTCTCTCTGACCTTGACCCTGTAACGGTAAATCCTGCCGACAAAGCTATCGTGGCTTCTTTCAACAAGATGACACTTCTCTTTGATACAGATGTAACCATCAATGCCGACAATGCTTCCGGCCGTGTAGCCAAGATGGTTGATACCACCACTGGAAAGGATGTTGACGTTACCATCGCTCTCAATGACAAGAATGCCAAGCAAGTGGAGATAACTCCTGCCAAGGCTCTTGAAGACACTCACTCTTATGAGGTTAGCATTGCCAACGGTGTTATCTGCAACAGCGAATATGTACAGACAGCAGGCAAGTACGGCCGCTATATGCTCGCCAACACCTACTCTTTCACTCTGTCCAAGAGCATTGACAATTACGACTTCTTGGCTACTCCATTGCCAGGTTCTACTGTCAAGACCCTCAGCACTATCCAGTGTGTTACCAAACCTGGAGCTGACAACAGCACAAGTGCCATTGTCTATGGCAATGACGCCAACCGCCACGTATGGATCAAGAACGAGCAGGGCGACAGCTTGGCACAGGCTACTGTAAAATCTATTGACAACGGTATCGAGATTACTTTCGAACCGGCTATCACTGAGGCCGGCAACTATACCGTGGTTATCAACGACAGCGTTTATTATGTAGGCGAAGGCTTCAACGCTTTGCCTAATGAATACAAGGTAGAGATACCTTATACCGTTATCGGTGAGGCGCAGACTACTCTGAAACCTGCTACCGTAACACCTGCCGACGAGTCTACCGTAGAGTCTCTCAAGACCATCACCCTTACATTTGACGAGGATGTGTACGGCGAGACCAAAGTGCTTACTCTCTACAACATGGCTGCCCGCAAGCAGTATGACGCTACTTTGAAGTTCAACGATGCTGACCGCAGAACCGTTACCATCGAACTGGAAAACGAGTTGACCGATGCCGGCGGCTATCTGCTTGAAATTCCTACCAACACTTGGGGCGACAAGACATGGTTTGACAGCGGCTTCCTTTCCGGCAAGACTAATCCTGCCCTTACATACAGCTTTGATATCGGCGGTGAAGCGGACAATGATGTAACTACCGACCCTGCTGCAGGTACCAAGGTTGACCAGCTCAAGAAGATTGTCATTACCTGGACCAAAGCCGATGAGGCAGGTACAGCTGCCGGCAAGGCATGGATAGAAGATGCTTCTGGCAACAAGGTGGCAGAGAATGACCTCTGGTGGGGCGATGAATTCAACCAGCTTGTGTTTGCTTGTCCTACAGCCATTACAGCCGACGGCACCTACACTTTGGTTATCCCTGCAGGCTCTGTCATCGTTGACAGTGAAGAGAACACCACAGAATACCGCTTTACATGGACTATCGGCAATGGCGCTGCTACCGGCATCAACGGTGTTGTAGCAGAAGGTGCCAAGGCAGATGTCTACACTGTCAACGGTGTCCGCGTAAAGGCTAACGCTACTCAGGATGACCTGAAGAAGCTTACTAAGGGCGTTTACATTGTAAATGGCAAGAAGATTGTAGTAAGATAACAGCTCAACAGTGCTGCTTTCCGCAGAGAAAGCAACACTGTTTTCATGCACACAAAAAGGCGCAACCTCATGTAGAGGCTGCGCCTTTTTGTGTGTTGTTATTATAGCATTGTCTGTTGGCGGCATGAAACCGTGGAATAGAGCCGTAACTCTGCTGGCTGGTCAGCTCTTGCCGCTCACTATTTTCTTGATATCGTTGAGCTTGTTGAGCGCTTCCACGGGCGTCAGGTTGTTGATGTCGAGCCCTAATATCTCGTCTCTCACCTGGCAGAGCACAGGGTCGTCCAGCTGGAAAAAGCTCAGCTGCATGCCCGCTTCGCTGCTGTGGCTCACGCGTTGCGTGTCAGCCTTCACGTTGCCGCCCACTTCGGCATTGTCGGCTTCCAGTTGTCTGAGCACCTCTTCAGCCCTTTTCACGATGCTTCGGGGCATGCCTGCTATCTGTGCCACGTGTATACCGAAGGAGTGTTCGCTGCCACCCGGCACCAGCTTGCGCAGGAAGATGACCTTGCCTCCTACCTCCTTCACGCTCACATTGAAGTTTTTGATGCGGTCAAACCGCTTCTCCATCTCGTTCAGCTCATGGTAGTGGGTGGCAAAGAGCGTGCGTGCCTGTGCCTTGGGCTGCTGGTGCAGATACTCCACAATGGCCCAGGCTATGCTGATGCCGTCGTAAGTGGAGGTGCCGCGGCCCAACTCGTCGAAGAGCACCAGTGAGCGGGGCGACACATTGTTGAGTATGTTGGCAGCCTCGGTCATCTCCACCATGAAGGTAGATTCGCCCAACGAGATGTTGTCCGACGCTCCCACACGCGTGAAAATCTTGTCTACCAAGCCCACCGTAGCCTGTTCGGCAGGCACAAAGCAGCCCGCTTGTGCCATCAGCGTGATAAGGGCTGTCTGGCGCAGCAGTGCCGATTTGCCTGCCATGTTGGGACCTGTTATGATGATAATCTGCTGCTGCTTGTTGTCCAGCAGTATGTCGTTGGGCACATACCGCTCGCCAATGGGCAGCTGGGTCTCTATTACGGGGTGGCGCCCTTGACGTATATCCAGTACAATATCATCGGTAATGGCAGGCCTTACATAGCTGTGCTCCTCCGATGTCTTGGCAAACGACAGCAGACAGTCTATGCGGGCTATGATATTGGCGTCTATCTGTATGGCAGGAATATAGTCTTGCATGGCTGCCACAAGGTCGGTAAATATCTGTGTTTCCAGTTGCAGTATCTTGTCTTCAGCCCCCAGTATCTTCTCTTCATACTCTTTCAGCTCCTGGGTAATGTAGCGTTCGGCCTGTGCCAAGGTCTGTTTTCTTATCCAGTCGGCAGGAACCTTGTCTTTATAAGTGTTTCTCACCTCCAGATAGTAGCCGAACACATTGTTGTATCCTATCTTGAGCGATGCTATGCCCGTCTGTTCCGTTTCCCGTTCCTGTATCTTCAGCAGGTATCCCTTTCCGTTGTGGGCTATCTGCCGCAGTTCGTCCAGCTCGCTGTTGACACCGTCTTTTATCACGCCCCCTTTGTTGACCAGCTGTGGGGGGTCGTCTCTGAGTTCGCGTTCTATGCGGTCTCTGAGGCTCTCGCACAGGCTTATCTGCTCGCCTATGCGCTTCAGTGTGGGGTTGTCGGCTGTGTAGCAGACGGTCTTTACGGGTGCTATGGCTTGCAGCGCTACCTTCAGTTGCACCACCTCACGCGGCGACACGCGCCCGACAGCCACCTTGGATATGATGCGTTCCAAGTCGCCCACGCGGTGAAACTGGTCGTCTATCACCGCCTTGAAGTCGGGATGCCCGGCAAAGTATTGCACCACATCCAGCCGCTCGTTGATGGCTTTCGGGTCGCGCAGGGGAAATACCAGCCAGCGCTTCAGCATGCGTGCGCCCATGGGCGACACCGTGCGGTCTACCACATCCAGCAGCGACGAGCCGTCTTCCTGCATCGGCTGCAGCAGTTCCAGCGAGCGGATGGTAAACTTGTCAAGCCTTACGTAGCGCTCCTCTTCTATGCGTGCCAACGATGTAATGTGGCCCAAGTGGGTGTGTTGGGTCATCTCCAGGTATTGCAGAATGGCGCCGCTTGCCACGATGCCGTATGCAAGGTGGTCTACACCGAAGCCCTTGAGCGACTTCACGTTGAAGTGCTTGAGCAGCTTCTGGAGGGCTGTCTGTTCGGTAAACACCCAGTCGTCCAGCTGGAAGGTAAAGTATTTGTTGCCGAAGCAGCGTTCAAACTCCTCGCGCTTGCCGCGCTCAAAGAGCACTTCCTTGGGCGAGAAGTTGGTCAGCAGCTTCTCTACATAGTCGGCATTGCCCTCACCTGTAAGAAATTCTCCTGTGGAAATGTCTAAAAAAGCCACGCCAAGCGTCTGCTTGGCAAGATAGACCGCAGCCAGAAAATTGTTCTCCTTATAGTTCAGCACATTGTCGTTCATAGCCACGCCTGGCGTAACCAGTTCGGTAATGCCGCGCTTCACCAGCTTCTTGGTGAGCTTGGGGTCTTCCAGTTGGTCGCAGATAGCCACGCGCTTGCCCGCCCTGATGAGTTTGGGCAGATAGGTGTCAAGGGCATGGTGCGGAAAGCCGGCCATCTCGGTGGCTCCCTGTCCCTCGCTTCTTCCGTTGTTCCGGCGTGTCAGCGTGATGCCCAATATCCTGCTGGCATCCACGGCATCTTGCAGGTAGGTCTCGTAGAAGTCGCCGCATCTGAACAGCAGCAGTGCGTCAGGGTGCTTGGCTTTGAACGAGAAGAACTGCTTCATCATGGGCGTTGCTTCGTTGTCTTTCTTTGCCATTTGTACGTTTTGTATGATTGGTGGCGGTCTATACAACCGCTCAGTTGTAATATGCTTTTTTCTTGTTTTGCAAGAGGCTCTGTCCTCTCTTTTTCCGGTTGCTGACAATTGCAGTGCAATCAGCCACTGAAAGCAATGCAATCGCCAGCCGACAACAGTGCAACCGATAGTCGATTGCATTGCTGTCATACTGCCGACAGCACTGCTGTCGGCTATGGATAGTAACCTGCAAACTTACTATTTTTTTATGATATATCGTTGCTAAACAACACAAAAAGGCAAGCATGTCAGAAAAAATAAGTAAGTTTGCACCTTGATTATGAACTATAATACTTATACCCTAAACAATGGATTGAGAGTTATCCACCTGCCGTCGGCTTCGCCCGTGGTCTACTGTGGATATGAAATATGTGCCGGCACGCGCGACGAACAGCCGGGCGACGAGGGACTGGCACACTTCTGCGAGCACACCACCTTTAAGGGCACTGCCCGCCGCAACTCCCTCAAGATACTCAACTGCCTGGAGCAGGTGGGGGGCGACCTGAATGCCTTTACCAACAAGGAAGACACGGTGTACTATGCCGCCATACTGAAGGAACACTTGGCACGGGCCGTGGATTTGCTCACTGACTTGGTGTTTCACAGCACCTATCCGCAGACAGAGATAGACAAAGAGATTGAGGTGATATGCGATGAGATAGAGAGCTACAACGACTCGCCCTCAGAACTGATTTACGATGAGTTTGAAAACCTGCTGTTCAGCGGCCATCCCTTGGGACACAACATCTTGGGCGAGCAGGAACGGCTGCGCCGCTACACCACTGCCGATGCGCTGCGCTTTACCAAGGAGCACTACCGTCCGGACAATGCGGTGTTCTTTGCCTATGGCGACATCAGTTTCCAGCGCTTGGTAAGGCTGCTTGAAAAAGCCACTTCAGACTTTTCTTCCAGTCTGCCGCAGATAGACGTAGCGCCCAAGGTGCCCCTCACTCCTTATGTGCAGCAGGACAAGACGGTGGAGAAAAGCACCCACCAGGCACACGTCATGATAGGCAACCGTGCATATAATGTGCACGACGACCGCCGCATGGCCCTCTATCTGCTCAACAATATGTTAGGCGGACCGGGCATGAACGCACGCCTGAACATCTCGCTCCGTGAGCGGCACGGGCTGGTATATACAGTAGAAAGCTCTATGGTCAACTATTCAGACACCGGACTGTGGTGTGTCTACTTCGGTTGCGACCCTCACGATGTAAGCAAGTGCCGTCGGTTGGTGGCGCAACAGCTGGACCGCGTAATGCGAAAGCCGCTCACCGCAGCGCAACTCAATGCGGTAAAAAAGCAGATAAAGGGGCAGATAGGCGTGGCTTGCGACAATAGAGAGAGCTTTGCGCTCGACTTTGGCAAGAGCTTTCTGCACTACGGTTGGGAAAAAGACATTACCTCGCTTTTCCGCCATATCGACGAGGTAACGCCCCTGCAGATGCAGCAGGTGGCACAGGATATATTTGACAAAGACCGCCTCACGGTGCTTACCTATCTGTAAGCACTGTCGGACATTGACGGCTAAAGACAGCAAGAGGGCAGACAACCAAACGATTGTCTGCCCTCTTGCTGTCCATTAAAATGAGACGTATATATGAAGAGAGCGGCTCAGTGTGTGGCCTGTTGCCGCTTCATCACCACCCGGAAGGCTATGCAGACCATGGTACTGGTGGCCAGCCACGACACGGGGTAGGCAGCCATGAGCACCTTGAAGCCCGGAAAATGGGGGCACACCACATACACCCACGTGATGCGCAGCAGACAGGTGCCGAACACGGTAAGCACTGCCGGCAACACCGATTTGCCCATGCCGCGCAGCACAGAACCCGTAATCTCGTAGCCACAGGCAATGGATTGGGTGGCAAGGGCCACCGACATGCGGCTCGTGGCAAATGCCAGTACGGCGGCATCTGTGGTAAACAGGCTGAGCAACGCATCGCGCTGCCAGATAAACAGCCAGTTGCTGCCGGCACCGAAGAGCACGCCCAAGAACATGCAAATCCAGAATATGCGGCGCACACGGTCTATTCTGCCGGCACCGTAGTTCTGACCCGTAAAGCTGATGGCGGCACCGTTGAATGCCATAATCAGAAAATAGCTGTAACTCTCGAAGTTGAGTGCCGCTGCCGATCCTGCCACCGCTGCCGACCCATAGCCGTTGATGGCAGACTGGATGATGACATTGGAGAGCGAGAATATCATGCCTTGTACGCCAGCCGGCACGCCTACTTGCAGCATGCGGCGCAGCTCCACACGCGTAATCTTCATGTCACCGATGCGCAGGTGGAAAGCTCCCTCCTCACGCTTCAGAAGCCATACGATGCTCAGTGCACTCACGCCGTTGGCAATGCCGGTGGCTATGGCCACGCCTTCCACTCCCATGTGGAAGCAGATGACAAACACCAGGTTGAGCACCGTGTTGACCACGCCCGCCAATATCAGTATGTAGAGGGGGCGGCGTGTGTCGCCGCGGCTCCGCAGAATGGCGGCACCGAAGTCGAATATCAGGAAAAAGGGAATGCCTAAGAAATAGATGCGCAGATAGGCAACAGCCATATCGATTACATTGTGCGGTGTATCCATCAGCTCCAGGATAGGGCGGGCTATGCTGACACCCAGTATCATCAGGAAGATACCGCTGCACAGCGCCACCATGGTGATGGTGTTGACAGCGTTGCGTATGCTCTTTTCGTCGTGCTGGCCGATGTGGTTGGACAGTATCACGTTGGCACCCATGGAGATGCCCATAAACAAATTGATGAGCAGATTGATGACAGAAGAGTTGCTGCCCACGGCAGCCAACGCCTCGCTGCTGGCAAAACGCCCTACCACAGCCACGTCTACCGAGTTGAACAACTGTTGAAGCACGCTGCTGGCTGCCAAGGGCAAGGCGAAAATAAGTATCTTCATGAACAAGGGTCCATGAAGCATGTCAATGTCGTTGTTACTTTTCATACCGTTGTTATCCGAGTGTGCAAAACTACAAAAAATATGTTATATGCCGTGAGTCTTGCCTTGGAAAACAGTTTTAAGTATAACAAAAACAGTCCAAAGTATAACTTTGTTTGTGAGATTAGAAAGAATTGAATAACTTTGCCTTGGCTTGCGGCACGGCAAACAGTGGCTGCAAGCAGATACGATACAAACATTCAGCATAACAAGAAAATGGAAAATAAGTATGTAAAACAGTTTCCTGCCCTGATGAAAGGCAAGAAGATACTCTATGTTCACGGCTTTGGCTCGTCAGGACAGTCGGGCACTGTGGCAAAACTTCAAGAGATGTTGTCTGCCGCTACCCTTGTGGCACCCGACCTGCCGCTGCATCCCGAAGAGGCCATGACACTGCTGCGCAACCTTTGCAGCACCGAACAGCCCGACTTGGTTATAGGCACATCAATGGGCGGCATGTATGCAGAGATGCTCTATGGTTACGACCGCATATTGGTAAATCCTGCCTTCCAGATGGGCGACACCATGCTGAAGCATGGCATGTTGGGCAAGAACACCTTCCTGAATCCGCGTCAGGACGGTGTGCAAGACTTCATGGTTACCAAGTCGTTGGTAGAAGAGTACAAGGACATTACAGCCCAATGCTTTGCCCAGGTTACTGAAGAAGAGAGCCACGACCGCGTGTACGGGCTCTTTGGCGATGAAGACCCCTTGGTACACACCATGCCTGTCTTTGCGCAGCACTACCGCAACGCCATTTCTTTTCATGGCGAGCACCGGCTTAACGACAAGGTGTTGCTGCACTCTGTCATACCAGTGGTGCAGTGGATAGACGACCGTCAGGAGGGCAGAGAGCGGCCTATCGTCTACATTAGCATAGATGCGCTGCGCACACAGCAGGGCAACCAGGCACCCAGCGCACTCAAGGCATTGCGCTATCTCTTTGAGAGCTACAACATTTACATAGTATCCACCGCACCCACCAATGCTTCTGAGCAGCTGGCTGTCGACATGCAGTGGTGCCAGATGAATGTAAATGTGCCTGCATGGAACCATATCGTGTTTACCAACCAGAAGAACCTTCTGTATGGCGACTATCTCATAGACCCCTCTTCCGACTTTGGTGCTGCCGACTTTATGGGCACCCGGCTGGAGTTTGGCACCGACCCTTTCAAGACGTGGGATGAGATTATCGAATTTTTCAGCCGCTTGGGCGGTCAATAAGCATATAAAAGACATTGTCTGCTGATGGATATCACGCCCGAACTCTATGCCCGCATACATGAGATAGCACTGCTTCCTGCCGATACGCAGCCCGAAGTGGTGGCAAAGATGGTACACGAAACCTTGGTGCTTGCTTGCCACGAGGCACTGAAAGACACCCGGCAGGCCTATGGAAATCTTTTTGCCCAGGTGGACTATCTGTGCAAAGCCTATGCCGTCAAGCGGGCAGACAGGGTGGCTATACAGACCATGCGCCGCCACTCCAACCACAACATACCGCTGAGCAAGGAAGATTTGGGCTATGACCTGCGTGCCTTGGCACTGCTGGTATCTGCCACTACGCAGACCGATGTGCCTGCTTTCCTGGTGGCAGTGTTGCCCAATCACTGCAAACCTTATGCCCAAGAGGAGGGTATAGACGTGAAGTATGTGCGCTGTGTGGTGCGCCAAGTGGAGGCAGAACGGATCATCGTGGCTGTGGAGCGGGGGCTGGATGCCGGGCTGTTGGCAGTAGACTGCACGGACGAAGACCTGCGCTATGTCTGCTCTTTGGTGCGGACTGGCACACAACTCAACCTGCTCGACGGCAAGATGGAGCCGTTGCAGCAGCCCGTTTGCGTGGGCAATGAGGTGGCAGAACAGTGCTTCCGTCCTACGTTAATCATCGTAGAACCCGACTATCTGCTCGACATCAGTGCGGTGGCAGCCTGCTTCAAGGAGTACGGACACCACCCCCTCAACTATCTCTTGGACCGGATGAAGCCCCGTGCCAATAGCCAACCCATTCTGTTGGGTAACTTTGCGGGCAGCGCACTCGACGATATTATCAACCGCGGCGATAGCTATCAATTGGCAGACACGCTGAAAGCCAACTTCAGGGAGCGTGCGGTAGAATACTGCACATGCCCCGGTTTCGACCCCGTAAAGTTCAAGCAAGACGCCAAGGTACAGGCTCTCAACCTGGAAGGGGTGGTCAAGCGGCTCTTCAGCAGCCGCCGGTCAGCCTCCACCAATGCCCACTTGCTGCGCCGCAACGCTGACGGCACCGTGCAGCGGGTGTACAGCAGGCGCACAGCTCTGCTCGAACCGTCGTTCATTTGCGAACGACTGGGCCTGCAAGGGCGTGTCGACTTGATGACCACCGACTTCCAACTGCTTGTGGAACAGAAGTCGGGGCGCAACATGAATATAGAGAAAGGCATGCCCAACAGCCATGGAAGCATACAGCTGGAACCGCACTATGTGCAGCTGTTGCTTTACTATGGCGTGCTGAAATACAACTTCAACATAGGCAGAGACCAGACAGACATACGGCTGCTTTATTCCAAATATGAGCCTGACAAGGGCCTGATGACGGTGGCTTACTACCGAAAACTGTTCAGAGAAGCACTGCGCGTGCGCAACAGTGTGGTGGCACAGGAGATGAATATCGCCCTGTTTGGCTTTGAACATGTGATAGATGCCTTGCAGCCGGCAGTGGTCAACACGCGCCGGTTGGCCACAAGGTTCTACTCTCAATACCTCTATCCGCAGATCAGTGCCGTTACCGAGCCGCTGCATAAGTTGTCAACCTTGGAGCATGACTACTTTTGCCAGATGATGACTTTTGTGTATCGGGAGCAGCTTATCAGCAAGATTGGTACGCAAGAGGGTGTGGTAGGCTGTGCCGCTGATGTGTGGAACATGCCCGTAAGCGAAAAGAAAGAGACGGGAAACATCTATCTCGGACTGACCGTTGCCGACAAGCGGCAGAGCCGTGAGGGCAATGGCTACGACCTGATAACCCTTCATGTGCCGGGACAAGGCGACGACTTTCTGCCCAACTTCCGCCGGGGCGACATGGTAATGCTCTATGCTTATCCTGCCGATGCAGAGCCACACGCCACCGAGAGCATTGTGTTCAGAGGCAATTTGGTAGACATCCATACCGACAGTATCACGGTATGCCTGAACGACGGGCAGCAAAACCCCGACATATTGGCTGTGGACAACACCGCTGAAACGGTGCACAGCGTGCGGAGCTGCGCTGTGCGCTATGCCTTGGAGCATGCTCCTACCGATGCCGGCAGCAACGGGGCAGTGCGCGGTTTGCACGAACTGATGACGGCACCGCAGCACCGCAGAGACCTGTTGCTGGGGCAACGCCCTCCACAGCGTAACCCACAGGCGCACCTGTCGCGCAGCTATCACTCTGGCTATGATGCCGTAATAGAGGCTGTTGGCCAGGCTTCAGACTATTATTTGCTGATTGGTCCGCCGGGCACAGGCAAGACATCCATGGCTCTCCGCTTCATGGTGGAGGAGGAGCTGACGCACAACGGTGCCACCATTCTGCTGATGGCATACACCAACAGGGCGGTAGACGAAATCTGCGGAATGCTTGATGAGGCGCAGATAGACTACCTCCGGTTAGGCAATGAGTACAGTTGCGATGCCCGGTTCAGGTCTCGGCTGTTGGAAAAAGCGGTGGAAGACTGTCCCCGTTTGACTGATATCAAGCAGCGTATCGCTTCAGCCCGCGTGATAACAGGCACCACATCCATGCTGGTGGCACGCCCTTTCATCTTCAATATCAAGCACTTCTCGCTCGCCATTGTAGACGAAGCATCGCAGATATTGGAGCCTAACCTCATCGGACTGTTGGCTGCTCACCGTCTGGGAGCTGACGGACAGGAGCATTGCTGCATTGACCGCTTTGTGCTGGTGGGCGACTATAAGCAGTTGCCTGCCGTGGTGCAGCAGAGCAGCAAGGCGTCTGCCGTGGCATCGGAAGCCTTGAAAAGCATAGGTATCAGCAATTGCAGAGACTCGCTTTTTGAACGGTTGATACGCTGGGAGCGCCGCTGTGGGCGGCAAGACTTTGTGGGTGTGCTCCACAGGCAAGGGCGCATGCACCCCGATATAGCTGCTTTTCCCAACGAGATGTTTTACACAGCGGAGCACATTGAGCCTGTGCCGCTGCCGCACCAGCAGGAGACGGCACTCGACTATCTGCCTACTGACAACCCTGATGCACTGGACCGCCTGCTCCGCACGCGCCGAACCATCTTCCTGCCGTCGGCAGATTGCCGCCAACCCGACCTCTCTGACAAGGTGAACACTGCCGAGGCGGCTCTTGTGGCAGACCTGTTGCAGCGCATCAGGCGCATGACGGGCAGCCGCTTTGATACCAACAAGACAGTGGGTGTAATAGTGCCGTACCGCAACCAGATAGCCATGATACGCAAGAAGATAGAGGCTTTGGGCATGCCCGAACTGGAACAGGTGTCCATTGACACTGTGGAGCGCTACCAAGGCAGCCAGCGCGACGTGATTATTTACTCGTTTACGATACAGCGGGGCTACCAGTTGGGCTTTCTTACAAGCAACTGTTTCACGGAGCAAGGGCACACAATAGACCGCAAGCTCAATGTGGCGCTGACCCGTGCGCGCCGCCAAATGATAGCGATAGGCAACCCCAAGGTGCTGCGCCGCAACCCTGTGTTTGAGCAGTTGATCAGCAGTTTTGAGGCAGAAAAGCAGCAGTAGAGCCACGGGCTGTTACAGGTGCAAACGTCAGAAGGGCGGATCAAGCAATTGCTTGATCCGCCCTTCTGACGTTTATATACTTTATTGATTCCTTTGCAGGTATGTTGCAGCACCTTTATAATGCTGCGGTAGCCCCTTCGCAAGAACCTTGCTACTGCCTTTTCAGCCCTGGCTTGCGCCACATGCACCATGCACCCAAGGCAATGAAGGGCAGACTCAGTATCTGTCCCATGTCGATGGGCAGTGCCGCTTCAAAGGCTTCCTGCACCTCTTTGGTGTACTCTATGAAGAAGCGTGCGGTGAAGATATACGTCAGGCACAGCCCGAAGAAGTAGCCGGTGCCCACGCGTTGAGGCTGGCGGCGGTAGAGTGCCCAGCCGATAAAGAAGAGCAGGGCATAGGCTATGGCCTCATAAAGCTGTCCGGGGTGGCGGGGCAGCATGTCTACACGTTCAAATATGAAAGCCCATGGCACATCGGTAGGCTTGCCGATGATTTCTGAGTTCATCAGGTTTCCCAAGCGAATGAAGCAGGCTGTTACCGGAGTGGCAATGGCTATATTGTCGAGTACGGTCCACACTTTGAGCTTTGACCACTTGACATAGAACCACAGGGCTATCATCAAGCCTAATGTGCCGCCGTGGCTGGCCAGTCCTTCGTAGCCTGTAAACTTGACCCCGCCCTCTGCCATGAAGCGGATAGGCAGCAGCATTTCTATGATGTGTTTGCCTGAAGAGAGGAAATAGCCCGGCTCGTAGAACAGGCAGTGCCCCAGACGGGCGCCTATCAGTATGCCCAAGAAGCAGTAGACAAACAGCGGGTCGAACAGTTCAGCCTTGATGCCTTGCTGCTTGTAGAGCTGTTTTACGATGTAGTAGGCCAGCACAAGACCTATGAGCCAGCACATAGAGTACCATCTGAAGGCTAACGGACCGATGTGGAAGGCTTCCAAGCCAGGGTTCCACGTGATGAAACAGAATAGCGATGATAGCATATCTTTGGTGTTAATGAAGTGTTACTGAAAAGGAAATGGCGATAGCCAAGGGGCTGTCGCCACGATGACGGCAGGACCTGCGTGCCTACACGTTGAAGCGGAAGTGCATGATGTCACCGTCTTGCACCACATAGTCTTTGCCCTCAATGCCCATCTTGCCGGCCTCGCGCACAGCGGCTTCGGAGCCATACTGTATGTAGTCGGCATACTTGATGACCTCGGCACGGATGAAACCTTTTTCAAAGTCGGTGTGGATAACACCGGCACACTGTGGGGCTTTCCAGCCCTTGTGGTAGGTCCATGCCTTTACTTCCATCTCGCCGGCGGTGATAAAGGTCTCGAGGTTGAGCAGCGAGTAGGCTTTCTTGATGAGTCGGTTGACGCCACTTTCTTCCAGTCCCAATTCATCGAGGAACATTTTCTTTTCCTCATAAGTTTCGAAAGAGGCAATGTCTTCTTCTGTCTTGGCAGCTATGACCATAGCCTCGGCACCCTCTTGTGCAGCAATCTCTTCCACCCGGCGCGAATAGTCGTTGCCGGTCTTTGCGCTTGCCTCGTCTACATTGCACACATAGAGCACAGGCTTGGCTGTCAGCAGGAACAGGTTGCGGGCTGCTGTTTGTTCTTCTTTGGAGTCAAATTCTACGGTGCGTGCATTCTTGCCCTGCTCCAGTGCCTCCTTGTAGGCCTGCAACACTGCTACCTCTATCTTGGCATCCTTGTTGCCGCCCACGGCAGCCACCTTCTGCTGCTTGCTCAGTCGGCTCTCGATAGTTTCCAAGTCTTTGAGTTGCAGCTCAGTGTCTATAATCTCTTTGTCGCGTATAGGGTCTATGGAACCGTCTACGTGGGTGATATTCTCATCGTCGAAGCAGCGCAGCACATGGATAATGGCGTCTGTCTCGCGTATGTTTCCCAAGAATTTGTTGCCCAGTCCCTCGCCCTTTGAGGCACCTTTTACCAGTCCGGCAATGTCTACTATCTCGCAAGTGGCAGGCACGATGCGCCCCGGATGCACGATTTCTGCCAGTTTGTTCAGTCGCTCATCGGGCACGGTGATGACTCCCACGTTAGGCTCAATAGTACAGAAAGGGAAATTGGCTGCCTGCGCCTTTGCGCTCGACAAGCAGTTGAAAAGTGTAGATTTGCCCACATTTGGCAAACCTACAATACCACATTTTAATGACATATCTTATACGTATAAATTGTTTTTTGCTGCAAAGCTACTACTTTTTATTCAGAAATGGGAATAAAAGTAATTTTAATTGAGTTCTCCTTTGCCTTGCCATACTTCTGCCGGTGGTGCATGGGCGGCAGAATGGCGCTGGCAAGGCATAAAGGTGGCGGAGCTTGGCTGCTGTCGATTGCACCGCAACCGGCTCAGCAAGAGCAGTGCTATTGGCTGCCAATAGCACTGCAACCGATAGCCGAAAGCAGTGCAACGGACAGCCAATAGCATAGTTCTTGCTGAGGGGCATGGCACACCTTGGCGGTTTTGTGCCGTCAAGAGAAACGGCAGCATGCTGTCAGGCAGATGGCTTGAGGGCATAAAAAAGTCAGGCGGCTGCATCCCGCAGCCGCCTGACACTCACTGTTTAACTATTAAAAAATGAAGATTCTGTAAATTACATTCTCTGTGTTTGTGTAATATTTTCACTGTATACTTGTATCTATTAAAAACCGTGGCGCACCCGCCATCAGTAGTGTTTCTTGGTTGTCTGCTATTTTACCACTGCCTTTGACAGCTTGCTGCCGTCGGCATAAGTAACGGTTCTTACATAGATGCCCTTGGTGGGGGCTGCCACCTTGCGGCCCGACAGGTCTACATAATCCACGCACTCTATGCGCTTCTCGTTGGCTACATTGGAGCTGATGCCCGTAGGCGTGAGGCTATACTCGGTGATGCCGGAGCTTAGGCGGGTGTCGCCGTCCATGTAGAGAGCCTCAATGCCCAGTTTCTCTTCAGGACCTTTATAGAAGTACATGCGGCGTTCGTTTTGCGACAAGCTGTATATGTCGTAACTGTCGGCATAGTCGTAAGCCACGGTAGTGGTAGATTCGGGGAAGAACCTGTATTCGTCAGTCGAGAAGGTATATACCTCACCGTCTATATAGAAGCTGTAAAACAGGTGGGCAGGGTCCAAATAGTTGCCGTTGACAGAGTAGTAACTGAGTTTGAACTGTACACCGCCATAGCCGTACATGTCGTCGTATGGCTGGTAAGCCGTAAAGACAGGAGGCAGCGGAGCAGCAGCTTCTTTTACCCAAGGATAGGTCATGGGGTGGTTGTACAGCGCCACCACATTGTCTGCACTCAGGTCATCCTTGCTGTAATGGAGGCCCAACATGTCGCGGCAACTGAGGGTGTGGTTGGCAGCATCGTAGGCAAACTCCAAGGGCTTGCCGGTAAGATATACGCTGTCCTCTTCGTAATAGTCGGCAGCAATGCGCTTGGCGCCCACCGCAGAGGCATACATATAGCTGAAGTTGGGCTTGTCTATGCCCACCAGTTGCTGTGCGGGGAACACGGCGGTGCCGTCTTTCATTTCGCCCTTTATCCAGTGGTTGGGCAGGGTAGAGCCAAAGTTGCCCATATAGACATCGCTGCCCTCGATGGCCACTTTGGCGGTAGTGGTCAGCGCTTGCTCCTGTGTGTCCATGTAGAGCATCATCACGTCTTCTGCAGAGGCAGCGTCTTTAGGCTGCGTGGTGTTGTCGGGCGTCCACCAGGCGGTAGAGGTCTTCTCGCCGTAACCGATCCATCCGCCGCTTTCAAGGCACAAGCCTGTCATTTCGGCATTGACCATCTGGAGCGAATCGCCGCGCCACACATATTGCAATGTCTGCGAGTCGGGGTCTACTTCGTATGTTTTCTTGTTGTCGTCTTCTGCATACTTCATCTTGTACAGGTAGCCGTAGTCCAGCTCTCCTGTGTATCCTTCTTCAGAATAGATGGCTTGCGGCAGTTTGAACTCAAGGGTGTCGCCCTTGGCCTTTGTACCTTTGATCCATGTTTCTACGGGCAGTGCCTGGATAGGTGTGCGCAGATACACGGTGCCGTCGTCTGCCATTACCAGTTGATTCCACGCTCCGCGTGCGCTGGTTTCCATGGCGTTGCCCCAAAAGCTGTAATAACCTGTTGTGCTGCGGTACAGATCGTAGGCGGTGCCTTCGGGCTGACCGGTAATCAAGGTCGGGGCTGTGGCGTCTTTCTTGGCAGCTTTGGCTGGCATACCTTGACTGACACGGAAGTCTCTGAGCAGGTGTGCGGGCACTTTCATTGTGCGTTTCTGCACCGCTTCGGTAGCGGTTTTCTGCCCGTTTATCGGCAAAAAGCTGACTGTATGGGGTGCTTGCGCCATAGTGGAAGTGGCAGCAAAAAGCGCTGTCAGGGCTACCAAGTAGTTCTTTTTCATACGCATTTAGTTTTAGTTTGAATCTATTCGTGGCAATAGACTTAATGTTTGACGCTCCAAAGTTATATAATTTTAGCTTTTCCTGCAAATGATTTGTCTATAAATTGCAATAAAATGGCAAAATTTGTTCAATTTTGCTGAAAATATGTTGTCTAACGTCTGTAAACGATAACCTTATGTTAGCATGTGCTGTATTTATCAACTGCACCTGATGAAGCGTGGTAAGGGTTGATAAAATGTTAAAAACAGAACTTTTTGGTGTATAACAGCATTAAAATGATAATTATTTGCAGAAAATCGATAAAAATATGTATGCTTTTAAATATTATTATTACCTTTGCCGTCAGATAAAGTGTGCATGTGCCCACAGGCAGAGGTGTTGCAGAAAACATCCGTGCAAACAGGGCGGCAATGCCACTTGAAAAGATAACTGTAAATTACTGATAAAGTCTCTATATATAAATTAAGGTACAGACTGTTTAGCTTTTTTAAAGCCCATGCCGATGCCACTTGTTGCTGACAGCAGCATGCTGACGCCTCTTGAAGATGCAATGCCTAAAGAGCAAGGCATAATGGAAAGACTGAATAACGTTTTAATAAATAGTATAATATGAAAAGACTTGTACTCCCCTTGGTAGCATTCTTGCTATCAGCTTCGTTTGCCACAGCGCAAACACTCAAGACTTTGGGTACTGTAAGAGCAGAGAAGAATCCTAATGTAGGGCTCATTGCTCCTGCCAAAACTCCTAAGGCAGCACCTAAGAAAGCAGACGCCACCGCTCACCAGTATTATCTTGGCAACATTACTGATGCCGATGACATTACTGATGACAATGCTCCACAGAACTCAGTAGGTCTGCCAGGTTATGCAGGAAAAGTTACTTCTGCAGCTTGTATGATAGACCCTGACAAGCTCGCACTCTATGACGGCGGCAAGATAGTAGGCATGCGCTTTGCCCTTGGTGCCAGTGTAGGTACTTCACGTGTGTTTGTAATGGGCATGACTTCAGACGGAAACATTACCGATGATATCGTTTCTCAAGATGTGCCTTTTACTTCTTCAGGCTGGAATGAGGTAGAGCTTGACGAGCCTCACACCATCGACCTGAAGAAAGAAGGTGTGGTAACATACCTCATCGGTTATGACTATACACAGAAGAGCGGTCAGACTCAGGCTGCTTACCCATTGACCATAGGTACTCCAGGCTATGCTTACTCTTTGCTTCTCTACGGCAGCTTAGGTAACGGTACAGGTTGGTACACCATGGATGCCAACGGAACAAATTACGGTTTGGCTTGCCAGCTGCTCATCGAGACCGAGGGCGAGGTAAAGGCTGTAGACCTTAGCTTGGCACAGTTGGTAACAGTGCCTTTCGTCAAGAAGGGCGAGAAGCTTCAGGTAAGCGGCTATGCAAAGTCTGCTTTGGAAGACCTTACCAACGTAAACTTCGGTGCCAGCATGAACGGCAAGGAATTTGCTACCTTCAACAGCGGCACAATGACTTTCACCGACAAGTACCAGAACTTCGGCATTGAGCTGGATGCTCCTGACAACATGAAGGGCGTAGGCGAGAAAAACGAACTGGCTGTTTACGTAAAAGACATCAACGGTGTAGTGCCTACAGGCGACAAGTGTAATGATGATACCATCAAGGCCAACGTAGCTATTTACTCAGAGTCAGTAGCCCGCCAGAAAGAGCTGGTAGAGCACTTTACTTCTCAGTACTGCACATACTGCCCTTACGGTTATGATGTATTGAACAAGCTGACTACCGACCGCAATGACATAGCATGGGTTTCTATCCATGGCGACATGTCAACAGGCTCTGATGTCTATACTACTGACGACAGCCAGTATATCACAGCACTGCTTACACAAGGTTATCCGTCAGCAGCGCTCAACCGCTACTACTATCCTGGCATGGCAAGCATGCTGTCTTACAGCCTCGGTTATGCTGATGCAGAGACCGGTGCAAAGAACTTTGACCAGTTGCTTCAGATCAGTGACCTGTTCTATCCTGCTTTTGCCAACATCAACCTCGATACAAAATATGATGCTGCAACCAGAAAACTTACTGTAAAGGTAAGCGGAAACACAGTGGCAGACTTTGAAAAACTGATGAGAAACGGCGCTGCCTTGACCATCTACTTGACTGAGGACGGCTTGGTATCCAAGCAGTTGAACGGTCAAGAATGGATTGAAAAGTACAACCACAACAATGTACTCCGCAAGGTGGTAACCAGCCAGTTTGGCGATGAAGTGATTGTCAATAACGGTACTTACGAGCTGGATTACGACAATATCGTGCTTGACAAGTCTTGGAATGCAGACAACATGAATGTTATAGCATTCATCTCTTGCCCATTGACCTACACTACTGAAACTTACCAAGGTTCAAAGTATCAGGTACTTGACAAGGACTATACAGAGTATTGGGTAACCAATGCAGAGAAAGTTAAATTGGGCCAGAGCGCAAGCGGCATTGCAGGCAACGTGGTAGTTGACCATAACAACGGTGAAGTTGCCCGCTACACTATCGACGGTCAGAAGGTTTCTGCTCCTGTAAAGGGTATCAACCTCGTGAAGATGGCCAACGGCAAGACTGTAAAGGTTATCGTAAAGTGACCGGACAGTAGAGAAAACAAAAAGAGAACCATTCTCTTTGACATAAAAAAACGTATCGCCCCACATGGAGCGATACGTTTTTTTATGGTGTATAAGCTGGTGTTCAAAATGGATGGAATGTATCAACCTTCATTGTTTAAATCAATTTTGAACACCTGTTCTATCGGAGTTGGTTTTCCATTCTATTGGAAGTAGTCTTTCATTTGTGCGGCAATGGTCTCTAATTGCTCGGGAGAGTCATAGCCATAGCGGCGCCACATGTCCTTGCAGGGCTGCAACAGTGCATCGTCTACTTCAGGTTTGTTGCGCAGATAAGGGTCAATGTTTTGATAAGCCAGCAGCACCTCTACCACTAATTCAGGCTTTATCTTCATGCGCTTGGCCAATTCAGCCACCTCAGGTGTCTCTTTCACCATGGTAATAGGTGTCAACTGGTAATACAGGTTGAGTATCATCAGCAGCATGACAGGCTTTAGGGCAGGGTAGGAAGGCAACGGCAGGAAGTCTTTTTCAAAGGGCGCATTTACCGCTACCCCTTCAAAGAAAGTGCCTCCCGAGCAGAAACCACTCATCTGTTTCAACCTGCGTATGTCGCGTTGCAGCTTGGAAGGGTTGTTGGCATAGAGGTCAAGCAGCCTCTTCAGGTGGGGCGTGGCAGCACTGCGCAATTGAAACAGCTGGCTGTGGAGGAACTGTGGCGGTATGTGCAGTTCAAGACTGAGGTCTACCAAGGGCTTGCTGTATAAAGGCTTTACGCCCACAGGCTTGCGCAAATAAAGCTGTAACAGCAATATCCAGTAATCTTCAGACCATAAAGGATGCTTTGTCATAAGTGGAATGAATATAAAAGTTAATGCCAAAAAATAACTTCCGGCGATTGCAAAGATAGCAATTTTGCGACAATAGGCAAAATCAGTGTGCCTACAAAATGGCTTGTACTCCCGTAAGAAGACTTTTCTTGTTGCTGAAATGCAGTCTGTTAGCCCCTTCTGTCATGTTAAGATTACTAAAAATTTACTGTAATCAAAAAGATTAAAGTAATTTTGCAGTTTTAAAAGACTCATCGAAGATGAATATTACAAGTATAGTAAGAAAAGCTTTTCTGGCAAGACAGAAACAACTCGAACGATACGCCACACAGGCAGAAGCCCTGCAACAAGGCGTGCTGCACTATCTGGTAAGCACCGCCAAGGAAACAGAATACGGCAGAAAGCACATGTTTGGCAATATACGCTCTTACGAAAACTTCATGGCCAACGTGCCAGTGAACACCTACGAGGAACTCAAGACCGACATAGACCGTATGCGCCATGGCGAGGGCAGCGTGCTTTGGCCGGGCGTGGTGAAATGGTATGCCAAGTCATCAGGCACTACCAACGACAAGAGCAAGTTCATACCCGTGAGCGAAGACGGTCTGCGGCAGATACATTATAAAGGCGGCAAGGATGCCGTAACCTACTACTTGCGCAACAATCCCAAAAGCCGCATCTTTGACGGGCGCAGTCTTATCCTGGGCGGAAGCCACTCGCCAAACTACAATGTGCAAAACTCACTGGTGGGAGACCTTAGCGCTATATTGATAGAAAACATCAACCCGCTGGCCAACTTAGTACGTGTGCCTCGCAAACAGACCGCATTGCTCTCTGACTTTGAGGTGAAGCGCGACCGCATAGCCCGTGAGACAATGAACAAGAATGTTACCAATATCAGCGGTGTGCCGTCGTGGATGCTCTCCGTGCTCACCCGTGTGCTGGAGCTGACAGGCAAGAGCCATATAGATGAAGTGTGGCCCAACCTGGAGGTCTTCTTCCATGGAGGCGTGGCATTTACGCCTTATCGCCAGCAATACAAGCAGCTCATACAGTCGCCAAAAATGCATTATATGGAAACATACAATGCCAGTGAGGGCTTCTTTGGCCTGCAAGACGACCCTGCCGACCCTGCCATGTCGCTGATGGTAGACTACGGTGTGTACTACGAATTTATCCCTATGGACGAGTTTGGCAGCGAACATCCTGCCATAGTGCCCGTCAGTGGCGTAAAGACAGGGGTCAACTATGCCATGGTTATCTCCACTTCGTGCGGACTGTGGCGTTACATCATCGGCGATACCGTAAAGTTTACATCCACCAACCCCTATAAATTCATCATCACAGGCCGCACCAAGAGCTTTATCAATGCCTTTGGCGAGGAACTTATTGTGGACAATGCAGAGAAAGGATTGGCATGGGCTTGCCGGCAGACAGGGGCAGAAGTGCTTGAATACACCGCTGCTCCCGTGTTCATGGACGGCAACGCCAAGTGCCGCCATCAGTGGATTATAGAGTTCAGCAAGCAGCCGGACAGCTTGGAGCACTTTGCCGATGAGCTGGACAAAAAGCTGCAAGAAATCAACAGCGACTATGAAGCCAAGCGCTATAAAGACATCACGCTGCAACACCTTGAAGTGGTAAAGGCACGCAAAGACCTCTTCAACGACTGGCTCAAGTCAAAGGGAAAGCTGGGCGGTCAGCACAAAGTGCCGCGCCTTAGCAACAGCAGAGACATTATTGAACAGTTGCTTATCTTCAACAAACATGCTTGAAACAGCCCTTTAAACCACTTTACAACAACCCTTATTCATGACAAACAAACGCATTAACGCACTGCTCCTGCCGCTTCTTGTAGCGCTGTTCACCCTCTTGTCGTGTGCCAAGATGGGACAGCCAGACGGGGGATGGTATGACGAAACACCACCAGCCATCGTGGGAGCTGTGCCCTCCGACAAGGGCGTCAACGTAAAGTCGCGCAAGATAAGCATCTTTTTCGATGAATACATCAAGGTGGATAACCCTACCGAAAAGGTGGTTGTCTCGCCTCCGCAGATAGAAACACCCGAGATAAAGGGTGCCGGCAAGAAGATAACGGTAGAGATAAAAGACTCGCTCAAGAGCAATACTACCTACACGGTAGACTTTTCCGATGCCATCAGCGACAACAATGAGGGCAACCCTTTGGGCAATTATACCTACACCTTTTCTACCGGCGACCATATAGATACGCTCGAAGTGGCGGGCTATGTGCTCAATGCAGAGAATTTGGAGCCTGTCAAGGGCGTGCTCGTAGGCCTGTACAGCAATCTCAATGACACTGCTTTTACCAAGTTGCCCATGCTCCGCGTGTCGCGCACTGACAGCCGCGGACGGTTCGTTGTTAAAGGTATAGCTCCCGGAAAATACCGCATTTATGCGCTGGCTGATGCCGACAACAACTACCGTTTCAACCAAAAGAGCGAGCAGATAGCCTTTGACAGCCAGATTATAGAGCCAACCTTCAAGCCTGATATCAGGCAAGACACGGTATGGCGAGACTCTCTTCATATAGACTCCATACGTCAAGTGAAGTACACTCACTTTCTGCCAGACGATTTGGTGCTCAAGGCTTTTACCGAAACCTTGACCGACCGCTATCTTGTCAAGACACAACGCAACGAGGCAGACCGCTTCACCGTGTTCTTCAGTCATGGCAACAAGCAGCTTCCAACCATTAAAGGTCTCAACTTTAATGCCGACAATGCCTTTATAACAGAGGCTTCGGAGCAGGGCGATACCATTACTTACTGGCTAAGAGACACGGCATTGGTGAATCAAGATACGTTGTCTTTAGAGATGAATTACTTGGCAACCGACTCTACCGGGGCACTCGTTTCCAAGACGGATACGCTGGAACTGCTGGCCAAGACACCGTATGAGAAGCGCCTGAAAGACCTGCAAAAAAAGCACGATGAGTGGCAGAAGAAGCAGGACAAGGCCAAAAAGAAAGGCAAACCTTATGAAACCGAGATGCCGAAAGAGGCACTGGAACCCGATTTCAAGATGCAGTCGGAGCCTGCACCGGACCAGAATATCACCCTTGTCATGCCCACTCCATTGGCCAAGATAGACACAGCTGCCATACATCTGTATGCCAAACACGACACGGTATGGTATAAATCGAAGTTTGTGCTGAGGCAACTGGCGGCATCCAATCTGCGCACTTACGAGATATTTGGCGAGTGGCGACCGGGCATAGAGTATAGTTTAGAGCTTGACACGATGGCTTTTACCGATATATACGGCAAGGTGTCAGCCCCTCAGACCAAAGGTTTCAAGATAAAAAGTGAAGATGCTTTTGCTACAGTCTACATGAACCTGAACGGCTTGAACGACACTACCACGGTGCTGCAACTGCTTGATGCCTCTGACAAAGTGGTGAAACAGGTGTCTACCGGCAATGGCATGGCAGCGTTCTATTATGTCAACCCCGGCACCTATTACATGCGCCTGTTTGTCGATTCCAACAAAAACGGGCGATGGGACACAGGCTGCTACGCTGAAAACAGGCAGGCAGAGGCAACCTATTACTATCCTGGCAAGATAGAATGCAAGGCAAAGTGGGATCTTAACCTCAACTGGGACCCTACCCTAAAGCCTCTGAACGAGCAGAAACCGATGGCTATCACCAAGCAGAAACCAGAGAAAGAGAAGACCATCAAGCGCCGAAACTACGAGCGGGCCAAGAAGAAAGGCATTCCTTATCCCGGCCAGTTGTAGCGGCAAGCGTGCCTGACAAAAGGCTAACTTAATACAATCGATTATGAAAAAACTTAGAGTCTTGCTGCTCATGGCAGCCTTGCTGTTCTGCGTGGGCAATGCTTCTGCGCAATGCAGATTTAGAAATACCGCTTTCAAATCGGGCGAGTTGCTATCATACAACCTTTATTTTAACTGGAAGTTTGTATGGGTAAAGGCGGGCACTGCGTCCATGCATGTAGTTGGCAGCAACTATAAGGGACAACAGGCTTACCGTGCCAGCCTGAGCACCAAAGGCAACAAGAAGGTGGACAACTTCTTTCTGCTGCGCGACACGCTGCTCTGTTACTCCACCACTGATTTGGCTCCGCTCTATTACCGCAAAGGAGCAAGGGAGGGAAAGCGATACACCGTGGATGAGGTTTGGTACAACTATGCCGGCGGCAAATGCCATATTACCCAAAGCAGACGCTTCAAGGACGGCACACACAGAACCAAAAAGTTTACCAGTGAGGAGTGTGTCTACGATATGATGAACATCTTCCTGCGGGCAAGAAGCTTTGATCCTGCCAACTGGAAGAAAGGTTATGAGGTCAACTTTCCCATTGCCGACGGCAACGGAACAGACCCCGCCAAGCTCAAGTTCCTTGGAAGAAAGGTTGTCAAGGCCGACAATGGCGTGAAATACAACTGCTTGCAGCTGTCGTATGTAGAAAAAGAACATGGCAAATGGCGCGAGATAGCCCGCTTCTATGTTACGGACGACAGCAACCATGTGCCCGTAAGGTTAGACATGTTTCTCAAGTTTGGCTCTGCCAAAGCCTATCTTACCGGCATGAAAGGCTTGAGAAACAGTGTGGCTTCCATTGCAAAATAGAAGCAAAAGGCCTTGACTTGTGGATAAGCAGTGAATAAAGCAGGTGCTGCAAGCTACTCAATCAAGAGTTGTAGGCAGTCGTGCCGTCAGCTGCAAGAAGGGGAGCCACAGGTCATAAACTGCCGGATTGCAAACCGTAAACCTATGCTTTAGGAAGCTAAAGCACTGCTTTATGGGCGTAAAGCACCGGCTTTTGTGCTTTCAAGCGATGGCTTTAGCCTGTCAAGACAGCGGCAAGCTGAATATTAAAGAATCCGTTACTAACTGTTGCTTCTTTGCAACAACAACAAGAAAGATGAAACATTTATTTATAGAAACTTATGGATGCCAGATGAATGTGGCAGATTCTGAAGTGGTAGCTTCGGTCATGAAGATGGCGGGTTACGACCTCTGCGACAGTCTGGATGATGCAGATGCAGTGTTTTTGAACACTTGCAGCGTGAGAGACAATGCCGAACAGAAAATTTATAACCGTCTGGACACCTTGCATGCGATGACCAAGAAGGGTCATAAAATGATTATCGGCGTGTTGGGTTGCATGGCAGAGCGTGTGAAAGACGACCTGCTTGCGAACCACCATGCAGATCTTGTGGCCGGTCCTGACGCTTATCTGTCTCTGCCAGACCTTATCGCCCAGGCCGAGACTGGTCATAAAGCCATGAACATCAACCTGTCTACCACCGAGACTTACAAGGACATTGTGCCCCAGAGAATATGCGGCACACACATCAACGGCTTTGTAAGCATCATGCGCGGATGCAACAACTTCTGCCATTATTGTATCGTGCCTTACACCCGTGGCCGTGAGCGCAGCCGCGATGTGGCAAGCATCTTGCAGGAGGTACACGACCTGCGCGAGCGCGGTTTCAAGGAAGTTACCCTGTTGGGACAGAATGTCAACTCTTACAAATACGTGCCACAGCAGGCTGACAACGCCGCAGAGGGAGCCGACAGCACCGCTGCCGCTATTGCCGCTGAGGGCAAAGAGGGCGTGGTAACCTTCCCTATGCTGCTCAGAATGGTGGCAGAGGCAGCGCCAGACATGCGCATCCGCTTTACCACCAGCCATCCTAAAGACATGAGCGACGACACGCTGAGGGTGATAGCAGAGATGCCTAATGTGTGCAAACACGTGCATCTGCCTGTGCAGAGCGGCTCTAACCGCATACTGAAACTGATGAACCGCAAGTACACCCGTGAGTGGTATCTTGACCGTGTGGCTGCTATCCGCCGCATAGTGCCCGACTGCGGCATCTCTACCGACATCTTTGTGGGCTACCACAGCGAGACAGAAGAGGACCACCAGTTGTCTCTCTCGCTGATGAAAGAGGTGGGCTACGACTCTGCCTTTATGTTCAAGTACAGCGAGCGCCCCGGTACTTATGCCTCCAAGCATCTGCCCGACGATGTGCCTGAAGAGGTAAAGTTGCGCCGTTTGGCTGAGATGATAGACTTGCAGACCCAGCTTTCGGCAGCGTCTAACGCCAAAGATGTGGGCAAAGAGTTTGATGTGCTTATTGAAGGCTTCAGCAAGCGCAGCCGCGAACAGCTCTTCGGCCGCACCGAGCAGAACAAGGTAGTAGTGTTTGACAAGGGCAACTGCCACATAGGTCAGACCGTAAGGGTAAAGATTACCGACAGTTCAAGTGCCACACTGAAGGGAGTTCAGGTGCTTTAAGTATATGGGTTGCTATTCGGCATCTGCCTTGTGTGGTTGCCGGAGGCAACCTTTTTTTATACAGTAACCAGTGTTGGAAGGTAGAGCTTGGCACCAGTCTGGACCGAAACTACACACAAACAATCATTAATCTACAAATTATACGTATATGGAAGACTTGAAAAATGACAATCTACAATTGCCGGAAAATGCCTTCACAGAGCTGAAAGAGGGCGAGGAGTATAAGCCTGTCATGAGTCCGGACAGCACTTATCCTGAGGTAAACGGCTGGTCGGTAACATGGGGCGTGCTCATGGCAGTTCTCTTTTCGGCTGCTGCTGCCTACTTGGGCCTTAAGGTAGGCCAGGTGTTTGAGGCAGCCATCCCTATCGCCATCATTGCCGTTGGCGTGAGCACAGCTACCAAGCGCCGCAATGCCTTGGGCGAAAACGTAATCATACAGAGTATCGGAGCCTGTTCGGGAGCCGTGGTGGCAGGTGCTATCTTTACCCTGCCTGCCATCTATATCCTGCAAGCCAAATATCCTGAGATGACCACTTCGTTCTTCAAGATATTCTTGGCATCGGCTTTGGGCGGTGTGCTGGGCATCCTGTTTCTTATTCCTTTCCGCAAGTATTTCGTGAGCGACATGCACGGCAAGTATCCTTTCCCTGAGGCTACCGCCACAACTCAGGTGCTGGTGAGCGGCGCCAAGGGCGGCGAACAGGCCAAGCCCCTGCTTATAGCAGGTCTTGTGGGCGGCCTCTACGACTTTATAGTGGCCAGCTTGGGCTGGTGGAACGAGAATTTCACTTCGCGTGTAGTGGGCTTTGGCTGCGACTTGGCAGACAAGGCCAAGCTTGTGTTTAAGGTAAACACCGGCGCTGCCGTGTTGGGTTTGGGCTATATCATCGGCTTGAAGTATGCTTTCTACACCTGTTTGGGCTCTTTTGTAGTGTGGTGGCTTATCGTGCCAGGCATGAGTTTGCTGTTCCACGACCAGGTGCTCAACGCCTGGGACCCCTCCATTACAGCTGCCGTGGGCGCCATGAGCCCTGAAGAGATATTCAAGGCTTACGCCCGCAGCATAGGTATCGGCGGCATAGCCATGGCAGGTATCATCGGCATTGTCAAGAGCTGGGGCATTATCAAGAGTGCCGTAGGTCTGGCAGCCAAGGAGCTGAAAGGCAAAGGCGGCGACGAGGTAGTCGTAAAGCGTACACAGCGCGACATCTCTTTCAAGATTATAGCCATAGGCTCTTTGGTCTGCTTGGCAGTAACCTTCCTGTTTTTTTGGTTCGGCGTGATGGACGGCAACTTGCTTTTTGCCGTCATCGCCATCCTGCTGGTGGCTGTCATCGCCTTCCTGTTTACCACTGTGGCAGCCAATGCCATAGCCATAGTAGGCTCCAACCCCGTATCGGGCATGACGCTGATGACCCTTATTTTTGCTTCAGTTGTCATGGTGGCCGCAGGCTTGAAAGGTTCGGGCGGCATGCTGGCAGCACTGATTATGGGTGGTGTGGTATGTACAGCCCTGTCTGTGGCAGGCTCGTTTATCACCGACCTGAAGATAGGCTATTGGCTGGGCACCACGCCCAAGAAGCAAGAAGGCTGGAAGTTTTTGGGCACATTGGTCAGTGCAGCCACAGTAGGTGGCGTGATGATGCTGCTCAACGAAACATACGGCTTTGCCTCAGGTTCATTGGCAGCGCCGCAAGCCAATGCCATGGCTGCTGTGATAGAGCCTTTGATGAACGGTGTGGGTGCGCCTTGGTTGCTCTACGGCATCGGTGCGCTGGTAGCCATTGTGCTGACCTATTGCGGCATACCGGCTCTGGCGTTTGCCTTAGGTATGTTTATACCTCTTGAGTTGAACGTGCCCTTGTTGGTAGGCGGTGCCATCAACTGGTATGTTACCTCACGCACCAAAGATGCCAAAGCCAATGCCGAGCGTGGCGAGAAAGGCACCTTGATAGCCAGTGGCTTCATAGCCGGTGGCGCGCTGATGGGTGTGGTAAGCGCCCTGCTCAAGTTTGGCGGCATAGAGGTGTCGGTAGCTGACAGCTGGTGGGCCAATCCACTTTCAGAGGTATGCTCGTTGGCAGCCTATGTGCTCTTGATAGCTTACTTTATCAAAGCCACCAAGATACAAAAGAAATGACAAACATAAATAGGGCTGGCTGCAGGCCGTATGCCCTGCGTCAATGATACTGTACCCCTTGTTCACTTTCGGTGAGCAAGGGGTGTTGTTTTGCCATAACGGTGCAATCAACAAGCAACAGCACTGCAATCGCAAGCCGATAACGGTGCAAACGGTGGCTGATTGCAGTGCTTTCAGCAGCCGTTTGCACCGTTATCGGCGGCAGCCTGTTTGCTGCGCAACCCATACCCTGCCATTCCTGCCACAACTATTTTCAGTCATTTATTTTGATATGAGTTGTATTCTTACTACCTTTGCAGCCAGTAGATTACATCTATAAGCAGGTGCTCAGAATACATTGAAGGCAGCCATAGTCCCTCTGCTTGCGGGCCGAGGACATGAGTGTGTGATACATTCAGCGGCACCTACTGCCCTTGTTAGATGTAGACAATTGTAAACAGAACACCTACTTATTTATGGATACAAACATTTCAAGTTATGAGATAATGGCGCCTGTCGGCTCGCGTGAGAGTTTGGCAGCGGCAATTCAGGCTGGTGCCGACTCTATCTATTTCGGCATAGAGAAGCTCAACATGAGGGCCCACTCTGCCAACACGTTTACCATTGACGACCTGCGCGACATTGCAGCCACCTGCAATGAGCACGGCATCAAGACCTATCTTACCGTCAACACGATTATTTACAACGAAGACATCGAGCTGATGCACCAAATTGTAGATGCCGCCAAGGAGGCGGGCATCTCTGCCGTGATAGCCAGCGACGTGGCTGTAATGACCTATTGCAACAAGGTGGGTCAGGAGGTTCACCTCTCTACACAGCTCAATATCTCCAATATAGAAGCACTGAAGTTCTATGCCCGGTTTGCCGATGTGGTGGTGCTGGCGCGCGAACTCAACATGGACCAGGTGGCAGACATACACCGCAAGGCCGAAGAGCAAGGCATCTGCGGTCCGTCGGGCAAGCCTGTCCGCATAGAGATGTTTTGCCATGGCGCACTGTGCATGGCCATCAGCGGCAAGTGCTACCTCAGTCTTGACAATGCAGGGCGCTCTGCCAACCGTGGCGAGTGCATGCAGTTGTGCCGCCGCAGCTACACTGTTACCGACAATGAGACGGGCACACAGCTGGAGATAGACAACAAATACATCATGAGCCCGAAAGACCTGAAGACCGTGCGCTTCATAGACCGCATGATGAAGGCCGGCGTGCGCGTATTCAAGATAGAGGGCCGTGCCCGCAGTGCCGAATATGTATATACCGTGGTGAGCTGCTACAAGCAGGCCATACAGAGTGTGCTCGACGGCACCTTTACTGAAGAGAAGAAAGACGAGTGGGACAAACGGTTGGCCACTGTCTTCAACCGCGGCTTCTGGGACGGCTACTATCAGGGGCAGAAGCTGGGCGAATGGAACAAGCACTATGGTTCTTGTGCCACCGAGAAAAAAGTATATGTGGGCAAAGGCATCAAGTATTTCTCGAAACTTGGCGTGGCAGAGTTTGCCATTGAGGCTGCCGAAGTGAATAAAGGCGACAAGCTGCTCATAACAGGTCCTACCACCGGCGTTGTCTATCTCAATGCCGACGAGATACGCTACGACCTCAAGCCCGTGGACAAAGCCCTGAAGGGGCAGCGCGTGTCGATGCCTGTGCCCGGCAAGGTGCGTCCCAGCGACAAGCTCTACAAGCTTGTAACCGTAAACAAAGAGTAGACACCCTACAACAGATACAGATTAATATACATTACAATAATGACAATCAACGAGATACAAGACGAGGTAATTGAGGAGTTTTCTGATTTTACCGATTGGATGGACAAGTACCAGTTACTTATCGACTTGGGCAACGAGCAGCAACCGCTCGACCCGAAATACAAGACCGAGAGCAACCTGATAGACGGCTGCCAAAGCCGGGTGTGGCTGCAAGCCGACTATAAAGACGGCAAGATTGTGTTTACAGCCGAGAGCGATGCACTCATCGTAAAGGGCATTATAGCCCTGCTCATTCGTGTGTTGAGCGGACACACGCCACAGGAAATACTGGATGCCGACCTCTACTTTATCGACAAGATAGGTTTGAAAGACCATCTTTCGCCCACCCGTTCCAACGGTCTGCTGGCAATGATCAAGCAGATGCGCATGTATGCACTGGCTTTCAAAGCCAAATATGAGTAGAACTATGCGCAAACTGAAAACCATAGAGATGCACCGCCTCACGGTGGACGAGTTCAAGCATGCCCGCAAGATGCCGCTCATTGTGGTGCTCGACGATGTGCGCTCGCTCCACAATGTAGGCTCCGTGCTGCGCTCTGCCGATGCTTTCAGTGTGCAGGCGGTATGGATGTGTGGTATTACCGCCACACCGCCGCAGCCTGAGATACACAAGACAGCACTTGGGGCAGAAGACAGTGTGGAGTGGAAATACTTTCCTACCGCCGCCGAGGCAGTGGAGCAACTGCACAAAATGAACTGCACGGTGTGTGCCATAGAGCAGTGTGAGGGCAGCACCAAGCTGCAGGATTTTGTGCCACAGCCGCAAGGCACCTGTGCCGTCATCTTGGGCAACGAGGTAAAAGGCGTGCACCAAGAGGTGGTAGACCAAAGCGACTGCTGCCTGGAGATACCGCAGTTCGGCACCAAACACTCGCTCAATGTCAGCGTAACGGCAGGCATTGTGATATGGCACTTTGCACGGCATCTGCTGCTCGGCACAGCCGCTGCTCCGCATAAGTAGGCACATAGGGCAGACCACACCTGCGTATAGCCGAGGCAAAACCGCAGGTTTAGGGTTTTCCCCATCATCATTTAGGGGCACCCCTTTGGCGCATCAGCCGGCAAATGTTATCTTCGCACCCGTAAACCATTAATAAACAAGCACAATGAGAAGATTTCTTATCATAACAGTTACCGCCCTGCTGCTGTCTGTTACAGCACAGGCTCAAAGCTATCAGCAAAGCAAGTATTATAACCCGCAGACGCATAAACTCGATTACGGCTACAACGGACGCAACAGCGGACTGGGCACCGGCGACATGTATTATGGCTTGCGCTTGGGCCCCTCGTTCTCTACTGTCAACTCTGACGACAAGGCACTGGACGGCGGCAACTCGCAGACAGGCCTTAACCTGGGCGCAGTAGTGGGCATTCCGCTTTCAGATGTTACCCCTCTCTATGCCGAGTTAGGACTCTTCTACAACGAGAAGGGTGGAAAAAGCACTTATGAAGGCAAGAAAATGACCTATGACCTCAACTATCTGGAAGTACCTTTCGTAGTGAAATATATCTATGATGTAGACGGCGACTTTTCAGTGCAGCCCTTTGTAGGCGGCTATCTGGCCATGGGCATCAGCGGTAAAGTAAAGAACTATGGCGACCGTGAGGCCTCAGGCTCTTTCTCAAAACGCTATTTCCAGCGCTTTGACGGAGGCTTGCGTCTGGGCTGTGGCGTGGCTTACGACCTGTTTTATGCCGATATCTCTTACGATATAGGCTTGGCCAACATCTGCCACGACGAGTTTGACACTTCGCACAACGGATGCTTGTCTATCAATTTTGGTGTCAACTTCTGATGTAAAAGGGTTTGTCATAATAGCAAAAGCCGCTGTCTTGACCATGCAAGACAGCGGCTTTTGCTATTATGATACTGTGTTTCTTCTGTTTATTTCTTCTTGGGTCGGCGGCGTGCCCATCCCTCTTCGCTGAAGTCTGGCTCCTCGCCTACCAACTTGACATCGTGGTCTTGGCTGAAGAACTGGCGCCAGTCCTCGCTCTTGTTGCCACGGGCAGCACCGCGCTTGCCACGGCTGCCGGCCTGTCGGTCGCCTTTATTGTCATCGTGGTTGCGCTTGGAGCGCTTCTCGTATTTGGCAAAGCCATCCTCATTGCCGCCACGGTCGCCGCGGCGCGAACGGCCCTTGCTGCTGCTGTTTCCACCCGAAGCACCCTCACGGTCGGCCTCATTGCAGCGCACGTCGCGGTTCTTGTACACGGTGCCGTCTATGGCATCCATCACGCGTTGTGCATCTTTCTCAGGCACTTCTATGTAGGAGAATTTGTTCAGCAGGTCGATATGGCCCACTTCCTGGCGGCCTTTCACATGGCGGTTGATAAACTGCATCACCTCGCCAGGATAGAAACCGTCTGCCTTGCCCAAATTGATAAACAGGCGCGTGTAGCCCTTCTCTGCCTGATGGCTGCGCTGGCGGTCGCGTGGAGCACGTTCTTTCTTGCCCTGGCGCTCACCGCGGGCAGAAGGCTTCTCTATCTCCGGGGCATCGGCATAATAGGCCAGGAACTTGCCAAACTCCAAGCTTACGATCTTCTTGATGACATCCTCCTTGTCCATGTACTCGAAATAGCGGTTGATGTCGGTCATAAAGGGCGCTATCTCCTCCTCGTTGACATCCGTCTTTACAATCTCGTCCATCACCTTGTACAGCTGTTTCTTGCATATCTCCTGTGCCGATGGTATCTCGCCTTCTACAAATTCCTTGCCTATCTCCTTCTCGATGGCACGCATCTTGGCACGCTCACGGGTGTGGATAATAGAGATGGAAGTACCCTTCTTGCCGGCTCTGCCCGTGCGGCCGCTGCGGTGGGTGTAGCTCTCTATATCGTCGGGCAAGCCAAAGTTGATGACATGGGTAAGGTCTTCCACATCCAGTCCGCGGGCAGCCACATCAGTAGCCACCAACAGTTGGGTAAGATGCTGGCGGAACTTCTGCATCGTAATGTCGCGCTGCTGTTGCGACAGGTCGCCATGCAGCGGCTCGGCATTGTAGCCGTCATGTATCAGCTTGTCGGCAATCTCTTGTGTCTCGCGCTTGGTACGGCAGAAAATGATGGCAAATATCTTGGGGTAAAAGTCTACGATGCGCTTCAGTGCCAAGTATTTGTCCTTGGCATTGACCATGTAGTAGATATGGTTGACGTGTTCAGCGCCCTCATTGCGGCTGCCCACTACAATCTCTTTGGGGTCGCGCAGATAGGTGCGGGCTATCTTTTCAATCTCTCTGCTCATGGTAGCCGAGAAAAGCAGCGTGTTTCTATCATCGGGCACACCCTCGAATATCTCGTTGATACTGTCTGAAAAACCCATGTTCAGCATCTCGTCAGCCTCGTCCAGCACCACATTCTTGACAGCCTCCAGGCGCGCGGCGCCACGGTTCATCAAGTCAATCAGTCGGCCTGGCGTAGCCACAATAATCTGTGCGCCACGCTTCAGCTGCCTTATCTGGTTCTCAATGGAGGTTCCTCCGTAGACAGCCACCACGTTAATACCGTCAATATACTTTGAAAACTCTTTTAAATCGTCTGCTATCTGTAAACAGAGTTCACGCGTAGGACTCAAGATAAGTGCCTGAGTCTGCTTCACTCTTGCGTCTGTGCGCTGCAAAACAGGTATGCCAAAAGCGGCGGTCTTGCCTGTTCCTGTCTGCGCAAGCGCAATAACATCATTTCTGTTTCCGAGTAAATAAGGGATAACTTCTTCCTGTACGGGCATGGGAGCTTCAAAACCAAGCTCCTCAATGGCGCGGCGAATCTCTTCGCTAACGCCTAATTCTTCAAATGTCTTCAATCTAAAAAATAATTATTTCCGATGCAAAGATAGAACAAAATTGACAGAAATGCAAGAATATAGGTGTGTAAAACCGCATATTTATTTCATTTTCAAGCAAATGCAATGGATAAAACTCCTTTTTCAACACCATGAATACATATTCCGATTCCATGGCTGTAAGCCTGGTAGAGACACAGGACAGGCATGCAAAGTTATCTGACAGGGCTGCGAAAGCCCCGTTGCAGGTTGATGGCAGACAGTAGGCATGCGACCGTTTATCACCATAGAAGGTAATGAAAAGTAAAGTTTTTCAACCTTTTTATCAACAAAATGAGTAAAAGTTTCACTTTATAATGTTTTTTACAAGAATAACTTTCTATATGTAAAAGAAAGTAGTTGAATATCAGACAAATTATAACCAACACCGTAATACGATAATATTAATGTACAAATTGTGTGTAAAAATACTCGCAAATAGAAAGATTTTTAATACTTTTGCAACCATATTGATACAAATACGTGAATTTTATAATTTAAATGCAACTGGAAAATGGGAAATGGATTGTATAATGCAGAGTACGAGCACGACGCGTGTGGCGTCGGCATGGTTGTAAACATTCATGGCAACAAGAGCCATGACTTGGTGGACAATGCACTGAAGGTACTCGAAAACATGCGCCACCGCGGTGCTGAAGGAGCGGACAACAAGACAGGAGACGGTGCAGGTATCTTGCTGCAAATACCCCACGAGTTTATTCTTTTACAGGGTATTCCAGTGCCGGAAAAGGGAAAATACGGCACAGGACTGATTTTCTTTCCGAAAGACAAGAAGAAACAGCAAGACATTCTCAGCGTAATGATTGAAGAGATAGAGCGCGAAGGACTCTCTCTGATGCACTTGCGCAACGTGCCTACCAACCCCGACTGCCTGGGAGTAACCGCTCTTGAGAGTGAACCCGATATCAAACAGGTGTTTGTAACAGGCGTTACCGACGACAAGGTGCCTGTGTTTGAACGTACACTGTACCTTATCAGAAAGCGCATAGAGAAGCGCGTCAGCGATAAGGACTTCTACATTTGCTCGCTTTCCAGCAAAAACATCATCTATAAAGGTATGTTGTCGAGCTTGCAGCTCAGACAGTATTTCCCCGATTTGACCAATAATTATTTTACCAGTGGACTGGCATTGGTGCACTCTCGCTTCTCTACCAACACCTTTCCTACATGGAGCTTGGCACAGCCTTTCAGGCTCTTGTGCCACAATGGCGAGATAAACACCATCCGAGGCAACCGCAGCTGGATGCAGGCACGCGAGAGTGTGCTCAGCTCAGAGACCTTGGGCGACATCAAGGCCATATCACCTATCATACAGCCGGGCATGAGCGATTCGGCAAGTCTGGACAATGTGTTTGAGTTCTTCGTCATGAGCGGACTCTCATTGCCACACGCCATGGCACTGATGGTGCCGGAAAGCTTTAATGACAAGAACCCTATCTCTGAAGACCTCAAGGCCTTCTACGAGTATCATTCTATATTGATGGAGCCTTGGGACGGTCCGGCAGCACTGCTTTTCAGCGATGGGCGCTTTGCCGGTGGCATGCTCGACCGTAACGGTTTGCGCCCGGCACGCTATACCATCACCAAAAACGATACCATGGTGGTGGCTTCTGAGGTGGGCGTCATGGACTTTGACCCTACTGAGATTGCAGAAAAAGGACGCTTGCAGCCAGGAAAGATATTGCTCATTGATACCCAAGAGGGCAAGATTTACTATGATGGCGAAATCAAAGAGCGCCTTGCAGCAGAGCATCCTTACCGCCAATGGCTTTCTACCAACCGCATACAGCTGGAAAAACTTAAGAGTGGACGTAAGGTAAACAATGCTGTCAGCGACCTTGTAAGACACGAAATGGTATTCGGTTTCGGAGAAGAAGACATTGACAACACCATCGTTCCAATGTGTGTAAACGGTCAGGAGCCTACTGCCGCTATGGGAAATGACACGCCTTTGGCTGTGTTGAGCGACAAGCCGCAGGTGTTTTTCAACTATTTTAGGCAACAGTTTGCCCAAGTTACCAACCCTGCCATCGACTCTATCCGTGAAAATCTTGTCATGTCTCTTACCGAATACATCGGTAGAGTGGGTTCAGGCATCCTTAATCCCGATGAGAGTAACTGCAAGATGGTGCGCTTGCCACATCCTATTTTGAACAATACCCAACTCGATATTCTGTGCAACATCCGCTATAAAGGCTTCAACACCGTGAAGCTGCCCATTCTCTTTGAATGCAGCAAAGGCGAAGAAGGACTGCGCGAAGCACTTGAAAAACTGTGCAAGGAGGCTGAACGCAGCGTGGACGATGGCTATAATTATATTATATTGTCTGACCGCGACATTGATGAAAAGCATGCTGCCATCCCGTCACTGTTGGCAGTAAGTGCTGTGCATCACTATCTTATATCTGTAGGAAAGCGTGTGCAGACTGCGTTGATTGTAGAGAGTGGCGAGATAAGAGAAACCATGCATGCTGCCCTGTTGTTGGGTTATGGTGCGTCAGCACTGTGTCCTTACATGACATTTGCTATCCTCGATGACCTCGTAAAGAAGGGAAAGATACAGGAAAACTATGAAACAGCCGAGGCAAACTATATCAAGGCGGTAAAGAAAGCACTGCTCAAGATTATGGCCAAGATGGGTATCTCAACCATTCGCTCCTATCGCGGTGCACAAATCTTTGAGAGCATCGGCTTGTCTGAAAGCCTTTTGAAGGCTTATTTCGGTACAGAAGTGAGCACTATTGGCGGCATTGGACTTGAGACCATAGCCAAAGATGCTATTGCTATGCACGATATGGGCTTCAAGAAGAAGGAAGATCCCGACTTCTTGCCTAACCTCGGACAGTTCCATTACCGTAAAGACGGTATCAAACATGCCTGGAACCCAGAGACCATTGCTACCTTGCAACTGGCCACTCGTACAGGCAACTATCAGAAATACAAGGAGTTTACACGCTTGGTAGACCATAAAGAGAGTCCCATATTTATACGCGACTTCCTCGATTTCAAGCGTAATCCAATCAGCATGGACAAAGTTGAACCCGTAGAAAGCATCGTCAAGCACTTTGTGGCAGGCGCAATGAGCTTTGGAGCGCTGAGTAAAGAGGCGCACGAAGCTATCTGTTTGGCCATGAATAAGCTGGGCACGCGCTCCAATACGGGTGAAGGCGGCGAAGACAACGAACGTTTCCACTCGTCAATAGACGGCATCTCGCTTTCAAGCAAGACCAAACAGGTGGCTTCCGGACGCTTCGGCGTAACCGCAGAGTATCTTGTCAATGCTGAAGAGATACAGATTAAGGTGGCACAAGGTGCAAAACCGGGTGAGGGAGGACAGCTTCCTGGCTTCAAGGTCAATGAAATCATTGCCAAGACACGCCACTCTATACCTGGCATTTCGCTGATTTCGCCTCCACCTCACCATGATATTTATTCAATAGAAGACTTGGCACAGCTTATCTTCGATTTGAAAAACATCAATCCAAGTGCCGCTATCAGTGTGAAGCTGGTGGCAGAGAGTGGTGTAGGAACTATCGCTGCCGGTGTGGCTAAGGCCAAAGCTGACTTGATAGTCATATCCGGTGCTGAGGGCGGTACCGGTGCTTCACCAGCTTCAAGCATGCGTTTTGCCGGTATATCGCCGGAGATTGGCATTAGTGAAACACAGCAAACGCTGGTCAAGAACGGTTTGCGTGGTCAGGTAAGACTGCAAGTAGACGGTCAGCTAAAGACAGGACGCGACATCATTACCATGGCACTGTTGGGCGCAGAAGAGTTTGGTTTCGGTACATTGACGCTCATTGTATTGGGCTGTGTCATGATGCGCAAGTGCAATTTGAACACTTGTCCATTGGGCGTTACCACTCAAAATCCTGAGCTTCGCAAGCATTTTATCGGCAAATACGAGTACCTTGTCAACTACTTTACATTCTTGGCACAAGAGGTCAGGGAGTATCTGGCAGAGATGGGATATACCAATCTCAACGATATAGTGGGCCACACAGAGTTGCTTGTCAAGAAAGATACAGAGAAAGGCACCAAGAGCAGTCTGCTTGACTTTAGCCGGTTGCTGCACAAGGAGGTCGGCAACTGCTCACTGTATCATACCACCGAGCAGATACATGACCTTGACAACATACTTGACCAGCAGATTATACGATCCTCGCAGAAGGCTATTGAAGACAAGGAAGAGGTGAACCTCGACTATGCTATCAAGAATACTGACCGTGCAGTGGGCACAATGCTCAGTGGCATCATTGCCGGCAAGTATGGTCAGGAGGGCTTGCCAGATTCTACTGTCAATATCAAGTTCAAGGGCAGTGCAGGTCAAAGCTTCGGCGCTTTCCTTACCAAAGGTATCAGCTTTAAGCTTGAAGGCGAGGCCAACGACTACTTTGGCAAGGGTTTGAGCGGTGGACGAATAGCCATCTTGCCCCCTGTAAGAAGCAATTTCAATGCAGAAGACAATATCATAGCCGGCAACACGGGTCTTTATGGCGCCACAAGCGGCGAGCTATACATCAACGGTAAGGTGGGCGAACGCTTCGGTGTGCGCAATTCCGGCGCCATAGCGGTGCTGGAAGGCGCCGGAGACCACTGCTGCGAGTATATGACTGGCGGCCGTGTAGTAGTGTTGGGCGAGACCGGACGCAACTTTGCTGCCGGCATGAGTGGCGGCGTTGCTTATGTGTGGGACAAGAACCACAACTTTGATTACTTCTGCAACATGGACATGGTAGAGATTAATCTGGTGGAAGACAGCAACTACCGCAAGGAGCTGCACGAGCTTATCAGGCAGCATTATCTCTACACAGGTTCAAAATTGGCACGCACCATGCTGGACGATTGGAACCGTTATGTGGAAGACTTTATACAAGTGGTGCCGATCGAATACAAGCGTGTGCTGCAAGAAGAGCAAGTAAGAAAGCTGCAACAGAAGATAGCAGACATGCAAAGAGACTATTAATATTGGAATATTCAAGATGAAGCGGCGGAGGCTACGTTGCCAACTGCTTTCGTAACTCCATTGAAACAATGGCGGAATATTTCAATTTTCAAGTTCTAAAGTTTTTAAATTAAACATCATGGGAAATCCTAAAGCATTTCTGACAATACACCGCAAGGAAGCGGGATATAGACCGGTACATGACCGTATTCATGATTTTGGCGAGGTTGAACAGACCCTCAACTCAAGCGACCGCAGGCTGCAAGCATCGCGTTGTATGGACTGTGGCGTGCCGTTTTGCCACTGGGCATGCCCTTTGGGCAACAAACCGCCGGAGTGGAACGATGCACTCTACAAGGGCGATTGGGAGTTGGCTTACCGCTTGCTCAATGATACCAACGACTTTCCTGAATTTACGGGCCGCATCTGTCCTGCCCTTTGCGAGAAGGCTTGCGTACTGAACTTGGTGGAGCATGAGCCTACTACCAACCGTGAAGATGAGGCTTCCATTACCGAACACGCCTTTGAAGAGAATTATGTGCGCATACATCACCCTGAGCGCAATGGCAAGAAGGTGGCTGTTATCGGTGCCGGTCCTGCCGGATTGGTGGCTGCCAACCGCCTGAACTTGATGGGCTATACCGTAACTGTGTATGACAAGAATGAGGATGCGGGCGGTTTGCTGCGTTATGGCATTCCTAACTTCAAGCTAAACAAGGCGGTAATAGACCGCCGCATGAATGTATTGAGACAGGAAGGACTTGACTTCAAGTTTGGTGAAGCTGTCAATGTAGAGAAGCTGCCTGCGGGTTATGATGCCTATGTGATAGCTACCGGCACACCTACTGCACGCGACCTGAAGATACCAGGACGCGACTTGAAAGGCGTTTACTTTGCACTGGAGATGCTGAGCCAGCAGAACAGGGTGCTGGCTGGCATGGAGTTCAGCCGCGATGAACTGGTAAATGCCAAGGGAAAGAATGTGCTGGTGATTGGCGGTGGCGACACCGGAAGCGACTGTATCGGCACTGCGCACCGTCAAGGCTGCAAGAGTGTTACGCAGATAGAAATCATGCCAAAGCCTCCTGTGGGTCCTGACGACCCCAAGAATCCATGGCCTAACTGGCCGAGAACGCTGAAAACCACATCGAGCCACGAGGAAGGTTGCACCCGCAGGTGGAACATCAACTCGCTGAGATTCTTGGGTAAGGACGGCAAACTCACTGGAGTAGAGGTGCAAGAGATTACCTGGAAGCCCAATCCTGACGGCGGACGCCCTCTCATGGAGCCTGTGGGCAAGCCTGAGATAATCAAGGCAGAGATGGTATTGCTGGCTATGGGCTTTCTCAAGCCTGAGCAACCTAAGTTTGCCGGCAATGTGTTTGTGGCCGGCGATGCTGCCAACGGTGCTTCGTTGGTGGTGAGAGCCATGGCCAGTGGCCGTGAGGCGGCAAAGAAAGTGGATGCGTTCCTGAACAAATAATTATAAAATTTCATTTGTATCTCACATTTGTTGGTGGCCGCAGTCAGTATTCCTTCATATTGTGGCCACAAGTTTGCATCAAGGGGTTTGCCCAAATGGATAGGCGTGATGCCTACCCCAAGCGGGCAAACCCCGTTTTTGTGCCGTATCGTAGGCTGTCTGTTGATGTATTGCAACCTTGCATTTGCAGGGCAAAAACAAGCCTCTTCGCCTTCCATGGCTATAAAAGCTGACTTTGTTTTGACTCTTATTTTACAAACATTGACGAAGATTATAAAAAGGTTCACGCATAAAACGTAAGCATAAAAGATACTTTTTTTGTGCGAATGGTGTATTTTCTTCTTGATTTTGCGGCAATTTTACATATTGACACCGATAATTGTTCCATTGACTTTCAAATTTTCTGTAATTGTAATATAATGTAATAAAAAAACGCTATCTTTGCAATTGAAAATAAATGACAATATCAAGAAAGACAAGGACACGCATATTCTTTATTGTATTATTTCCATTTGCTGTGCAGAAGCATATAAGCAGAAGCAATGAAAAATACAAATACGCGATTAAACATACGCTAAAACACAGAACTTACTGGGCTTGTCATCCATTTAATGGATGTGATGGTTCATTTAGTAAAAACTGATGTTATACGCTGTGAAGCGCTGTCAGTTTATGAGGATGAATTGGTAAAAATGCCGACACAAGTAGACTATGATAAAAGCTGACTTAATGAAAGGAGCGGACATGACGCACTGTAACAGGTGTATCATGTCCGCTGTCTTTTTTGTCGCTATGGAACATTCGTTTATACGATACATTTTGAACGCCCGTTTGTCCTGTTATTGTATGCCTATTCGCGCTTCATGCACACGGCAATGGTCTTCAGCCGGGCATAGTCAAGGCTCATGTACATCAGTCCGTGGTAGGCATTGGACGTGCCCCACGAGTTTTTGCAGATAAAGTAAAGGTGCCGCTGCTCATCGTGTGCCAGTCCTATCAGCTCCATGCAGTGGTCATCGGTGGTGGCCATTGCTTCAAACTGCCGCTGCCGTTCCTGTTGAGTGGCGGCGGTGTTGGCAGGTAAGGTGGCTGTGCCTTGACTGAACGAGAAGCCCGGTTCGCTGATGTCGCCCTCCCAGCACACGCTGTTTCCCTGCTTCAGCGCTTGTATGATGCGCTGCATGAGTATGTCAATGGGCACGTTGTAAAACTGTTCGCCGGTGGTATTGTCGGGTATTTCCAGTTCTGCCCATGTGCCGAAAGGGTGATGGGTAAAGCTGGTCAGCGCCACATAGTCGCCCGGCAGACACACGCTGTGGGCAAATTCCACGGGGGTATATTCGGCATGCAGCATGTAGACTTGCCGTGGCAGAGGCCCTATTTCATCGTCAAGTGTGTTGGTGATTGTCCTTTGCAGATAGGAAAAACCGCGTTTTTGTGCCATGATGTTTCGTGTGATGGCAGTAAGCTTGCGCCCCAAGGTCTGGTAGTTGCAGCTGGAGCGGTATGAGTCAAAAGGCATGATGCCGTGGCGGTAGATAAGCTTCAGCAGCAGCGGAGCTGTACCTTTGGTGCTGAAGCTGTCGGTGGCATGCTTCAGATAGCAGCCTACTGCCTGGCTGAGCAGCATCTCCCGTGCCACGTAATGGGGCGACAGGTTGACCGAATCGCCCAGCATCAGCCGGTCGCTCTCTATGGTGGCCAACATGGCGTATGCCCAGCACAGTGAGCTGTTGCCTTGGTCTTTTACAGGTGTAATTTTGTTGATGCACAGTGTGGTAAACGTTTTTGCTGTGGTGTCGTGGTGCTGCTGACAACTCAGTGTAGCCATTATGGTACAGCACACTATGGCTGCCACACAGAGCAGACTGCCTGTCTGCTTGAGGCTTGTCTGTCGTTGAGATGTAAAATACTTGCTAATCATTGCTGATTTTCTGCCTTCTTTGCAAGGGCTATAAAAAAGTCTTGCGGCTCCACTCAAGTAGGGTGAAGCCGCAAGACGCGTTAAATTTGTACGAAATCAAATTCTATTTCTTCCATGGGCTTGCCCATATTCTTGTAGTATTCCTTTGTAGCCTTGTAAGATTCCATAAAGTCTTGTTTGGCCAGTTCTACGGTTACGCCCTCACCGCTTATAAAATAGTTGAGGTCTTTGGTGTCTGTGCAGATGCCAAAATGCCCGTCGCGGGTGCGTTCAATGGTTGCAGTAACTTTCCTTGTCATAAGCTATCGGTATTTTAAGTTGTTGGGCGAAAGTAGCAAAAACTGTTGAGTTGTGCAAATCAAGCTGTAACAGTTGTTGCAAAATATGGAAAAAAGTGCAAAAAACAAAGTTGTTTTTCCCTTTTTGTTGGCATATTGTACAGCTTGCATGACAATTTTTTAGTTTACAGTTCGTGCAGCTCTTTGAGCTTCTGCGCCACCTTGTCTATCATGACCGTGGCGAGTATCACGTTGCCTTGGCGGTCCAGTACATAGATGCTGGGCAACCATTTGATGCCGTAAAGGGGCGAGATGGCGGTTTCTTTCCACTTTTTCAGTTCGCTTACATGGGTCCATGCCATTTTGTTGGCAGCCACACAGTTGGCCCAATTACTGCGTTTGTCGTCAAACGACACGCTTACAAACTTTACGGTCTTGCCGTATTGCCGGTGTAGGCTGACCAGTGCAGGTATGTCTTTGCGGCAGTCGGGGCACCATGAAGCCCAGAAGTCGAGCACCACATAGTGGCCTCTGAGGCTTTTCAGGCTGAAAGGCTTGCCCTTCAGTGTGTTGAGTGTAAAGTCGGGTGCTGTGGTGCCGGGTTGCAGCAGCGATGTGGCATACTTGGCGTCAGCGTCTTGTGCATTGGCGTTGCCCACGAAGGCGAGCAGCAGTAGCAGCAGTGTGAATATGTGTTTTACGTTGTTCATATTGTTTATATTTATGTTGTTTACTTGCGTGTGTCCACTCCCCACATCATCTTTTGGCGCAGAGTGGAAAAGTAGCTTTGCCCTTTCACCTTGACTATCTGCACATAGTAGGGATTTTTCCTGATGGTAATCTCCATGTTTTCGGGGCATTTTTCCGACTGCCCGTCTATGGCTATCAAGAAGTTATGGCTGCGGCTCTCTACCGACAGCTTGATAACCGAAGAGTCGTTGATAACCACAGGCCTTACGTTGAGGCTGTGGGCAGCCACTGGTGTGATGCACAGGTTGCCCGTGTGCGATGCTATGATAGGTCCGCCGTTGCTCAGCGAGTAGGCAGTAGAGCCGGTAGGGGTGCACACGATGAGACCGTCGGCCTGATAAGTGTTCATGTATTCGCCGTTGATGCTCACATGTATTGTAATCATGGATGCCGTGTCTCGCTTGAGTATGGCTATATCGTTGAGTGCCCCTTTGCAGCCGTTGATAGGCTTGCCGCCGCTTTCTGCCACAATGGTAGAGTGCTTCTCTACCGTGTAGTTGCCTTGATAGATGGTCTCTATCACCTCCTCCATATTGTCAGGAGTGATGCCGGCCAAATAGCCCAAGCGTCCCATGTTGACACCCAAGATAGGTATCTGCTTGTCGCCCACGTGGCTGGCAGCACGCAGCAGTGTGCCGTCGCCGCCCAACGACACCACAAAGTCGGCAGTGAAAAGGTCTTCGTCAAACACCTCTACGCTGTCTTTCCGTATCTTTCCGCTTTCTACCAGAAATTCGTAAAACAGCCGTTCCATCACTATCTCGGCTCCATGCTGCTGGAGCAACCCGAGAATTTGCTGTATGTGGGCAGATTTCTTTTCTTGATAGATGTTGCCGAACAGGGCAAATCTCAGTTTCTTTGTTGTCATTATTATATAGTTTACGGGGGCTGTCTATGTGTTGCAAACAGGCGCGAAAATATGGGTTTAAAACGAGGTTTCGTGGCTTTTTATTTTGTTTTGCACACAGTTTGCACTATCTTTGCATAAGATAGGCTGCGGCAAATGGCATGGAAACCTATCGTCAAAAAGCGATTTGCTTGCAAAAATACTCGTTTTCAGCGAGAATAAAACATTTGATACGGATTAAATTTTGTAAAAGATGACAAATTTAAGTGTTAACATTAATAAGGTGGCTACTATCCGCAATGCGCGTGGAGGCAATAATCCTGACGTGTTGAAAGTGGCTTTAGACTGTGAAAGTTTTGGCGCGCAGGGCATCACTGTGCATCCAAGACCCGATGAACGACACATCAGATACCAAGACGTGAGAGACATCAGACCGCGCGTAAAGACAGAATTCAATATAGAGGGAAACCCCATCGGCAAGTATATTGACCTGGTGTTGGAGGTGAAACCTACACAGGTTACACTGGTGCCTGACAGCGAAAGCCAGATAACCAGCAACCATGGATGGGACACGGTCAGCCATCGCAGTTTCCTTACTGAGGTGATAGCACGCTTCAAGCAGGCTGGTATACGCACCTCTATCTTTGTAGACCCTGATGTGAAAATGGTGGAAGGGGCTGCCGCTTGCGGCACCGACCGTGTGGAACTTTACACCGAACCCTATGCTGCCAACTATGAGAGCGACCGCCAGGCTGCCGTTGCTCCCTTTGTAAAGGCTGCCGAAGCGGCACGTCAGGCTGGCTTGGGACTCAATGCGGGACATGACCTCAGCCTGGTCAACCTGCACTACTTCCACCAGAATATCCCTTGGATAGACGAGGTAAGCATTGGCCATGCCTTGATATGCGATGCGCTCTACATGGGCTTGCACAACACCATACAGGCTTACTTGCAGTGCCTGAAATAACGGAGCGAATGCTTCTTCTGAGACCATGCTGTCGCTCTCTTTTTTAAAGAGCAGTGCAACCGCCTTGCAAAAGCACTGCAATCGCCACCCGATAGCTATGCTATCGCCAGCTGAAAGCAGTGCTTTTGCAAGGCGGTTGCACCGCTGTCGGAAAGCAAGGCAGCAACGCCTCATTTTCAACAAGAAACAATCCTAAATAAAAATAATATGAAAAAGGTATATGAATTTTTGGCTACGGGCTATGAAGAGATAGAAGCCCTTATTCCACTTGACGTGCTGCGTCGTGGCGGTGTAGATTGCAAGACAGTGAGCATCACGGGCAACAAGCTTGTAGCTTCTGCCCATGGCGTGAATATCGAGGCCGACCTGCTCTTTGAAGAGGCCGACCTGAGCGATGCCGATTTGCTCATGCTGCCTGGCGGTATGCCCGGTGCCGATAATTTGGATGCCCATGCTGCACTCTGCCAAGCACTTGTCAAGCAGGCGGCTGAAGGAAAAATGGTGGCTGCCATCTGTGCTGCGCCCAAGGTGCTGGGACGCTTAGGACTGCTTAAGGGCAAGAAGGCTACCTGCTATCCTGGCTTTGAAAAGTATCTGGACGGTGCCGATTACACTGCCGATTTGTGTACCATAGACGGCAACGTTACCACTGGCAAAGGCCCTGCTGCGGCATTGCCTTATGCCTATGCACTGCTGGAGCAGCTTGAGGGCAAGGCAGTGGCTCATGAGGTGGCCGGCGGCATGATGTATCTTCACTTGATGCAAGCCAAATAGCCTTATGGACTATATCATCATAGTGGCAGGAGGAAAAGGACTGCGCATGGGCACTGAGGTGCCCAAGCAGTTTCTGCCCATAGGCGGCAGACCCGTTATCCTGCGCACCATCGACCGCTTCAAGGCTTACGACCCGCAGATAAATGTCATCTTGGTGCTGCCCCATGAGCAGCACGGCTGTTGGCAACAGCTCTGTCGGCAGCATGGCTTTCACACACCATGTACGGTGGTGGAGGGGGGCGAGACACGCTTCCACTCTGTCAAAAACGGCTTGCAGGCAGTGCCCGATACGGCACAAGGCATGGTGGGTGTGCACGATGGCGTGCGTCCCTTTGCGGCAGTGGAGGTGATCCGCCGCTGCTTCAGCACCGCCCGTACAGCACAGGCTGTTATTCCCGTGGTGCCGGTGGTGGAAACCTTGCGCCACCTGTTGCCAGCTGATGCCACAGGTCAGCACCCGCAGAAGGATGCGCCCTTTGGGGCAGTGCCGTCAGAAACCGTGGCACGGGCAGACTACCGGCTGGTGCAAACTCCGCAAGTGTTCAGCATACAACTGCTGAAGCAGGCCTATGCCCAACCTTACTGTACGGCATTTACCGATGATGCCTCGGTGGTGGAGGCCATGGGGCATGAGGTAACGTTGGTGGAGGGCAACCGCGAAAACATCAAACTCACCACACCCTTTGACCTTACAGTGGCAGAAGCACTGATACAAGCCGGGTGGTAAAGCCACAAGCCGGATGCGTAATCAGGTACTCAAAACAACAGATATGATAAACATTCTTGACCAAGACATACAGTTCCTGCCAGGCGTCGGCCCGCACCGCAAGGCTATATTAGCCAAGGATTTGGGCATAAAAACGTATAAGGACTTGCTTGAATATTACCCCTACAAGTATGTAGACCGCAGCCGTGTCTACCGCATTGCCGACTTGCAGGGCGACATGCCTTTTGTGCAGGTCAAGGCAAGAATACTGAGTTTTGAGACCTTTGAGATGGGCTTTCGCCGCACACGTTTGGTGGCGCATGTAAGCGACGGCACAGGCGTGGCGGATATAGTGTGGTTTTCAGGGGCCAAATACATATTGTCTACCTATAAGACAGGGATAGACTACATTATATTCGGACGCCCCACGGTATTCAACCGCCGCTATCAGTTTGCCCATCCCGATATCGACCCAGCCTCGGAACTGCAGCTGTCGGAAATGGGCTTGCAGCCTTATTACATCACGTCAGAGGGCATGAAGAAGGCCGGCATGACCTCACACTCCGTAGAGAAGCTTATCCGCAGACTCATGGACAATATCAAGGAGCCGCTCAAAGAGACGCTTCCGCTTTTCCTTACCAAGCGTCTCAACCTCTGTTCGCGTGATGAGGCTTTTCGAAAAATACACTTTCCAAAATGCAGCAACGACATGACAGTGGCGCGCTATCGGCTCAAGTTTGAAGAGCTTTTCTACGTGCAGCTCAACATCTTGCGTTATGCCAACGACCGGCGCAACAAGTATCGGGGCTATGTATTCAGCAAAGTAGGAAGTGCCTTCAATGATTTCTATTTCCACCATCTGCCCTTCGCCCTTACGGGAGCACAGAAACGGGTTGTCAAAGAGATACGCCACGATATGGGCAGCGGCCGACAGATGAACCGCTTGCTGCAAGGCGATGTGGGCAGCGGCAAGACACTGGTGGCGCTGATGTGCATGCTCCTGGCGGTAGACAATGGCTATCAGGCGTGCATCATGGCACCTACCGAAATATTGGCAGAGCAACACCTTGCCACTATCAGAGACTTCTTGGGCGACATGGATGTGAGGGTGGAACTGCTTACGGGCATGGTAAAGGGCAAGCAGCGCCGAACCGTGCTGCAAGACCTTATCGCCGGCAAGGTAAACATACTGGTGGGCACACACGCTGTAATAGAAGATACCGTGCAGTTTGCCCGCTTGGGCTTTGTGGTAGTGGACGAGCAGCACCGCTTTGGCGTGGCACAGCGCGCACGGTTGTGGAGCAAAAGCGACAATCCGCCGCATGTGCTGGTCATGACAGCCACGCCTATTCCGCGCACATTGGCCATGACTATCTATGGAGATCTTGACGTAAGCATCATCGATGAGTTGCCTCCAGGACGCAAACCTGTGGTAACAGTGCATAAATATGACAACGAACAGACCAGTCTCTACAACTTTATACGCTTGCAGATACGGCAAGGCAGGCAGGCTTATATCGTGTTTCCGCTCATCAAAGAGAGCGAGAAGATAGACCTTAAAAACCTTGAAGAGGGCTATGAACAGCTGCGCGAGGCCTTTCCGGAGTATCATCTCAGCAAGGTGCACGGCAAGATGAAGGCGGCAGAAAAGGAGGAACAGATGCGCCGCTTTGTGGCAGGCGAGACACAGATATTGGTGGCTACCACCGTAATAGAGGTGGGAGTAAACGTGCCGAATGCCTCTATCATGGTCATACTCAATGCCGAACGCTTCGGTCTCTCACAGCTTCACCAGCTCAGAGGGCGTGTGGGGCGTGGCGCAGACCAGTCGTATTGTATGCTTGTAAGCAAGCGGCAGCTCAGCGAAGAAACCCGCAAGCGCATAGACATCATGTGCGATACGAATGATGGTTTCCGCATAGCCGAGGCCGACCTCAAGCTGCGCGGACCCGGAGATTTGGAGGGTACGCAGCAGAGTGGCATGGCTTTTGACCTCAAGATAGCCAATATAGCACGTGACGGACAGCTCGTGCAGCTGGCAAGAGAGGAGGCGCAGAAGATTGTAGACGCTGACCCTGCCTGTCAACTTCATGAATATGCCATGTTGTGGCAGCACCTCAAGCAGCTTCGCGACGGCAATGTCAACTGGGGAGCTATCAGCTAACATTGTCCGGTCAGTAGGCAAATGCCTTGCATTCTCAGCCTTTCTATCCATGAATATCTTTGCTTTTGTGGGCAAAAAGTTGCTTTTTCGTGTGTACACATCTACATTTCAGCTTGTGTACATCTGCTCCCTTGTGTGTGTACATCTGCTTTCCTGTGTGCCAGCATCAGTTCTCTCTATCTGCAAATAGAGAAATTTTATTTTGATATTTCCGTTTTTTTTAGCATATTTGCACCTTAAAAGGGGGCACAGATGGCTCCTTGACAAATTATTAACAAATAGCAATTATGCGCAAAGTAATAGGAATAGGCGAAACCGTTCTTGACATCATATTCAGAGACAGTCGGCCAGTAAGTGCCCTGCCGGGCGGTTCTGTCTACAATGGCATGGTGAGTTTGGGCCGTGCCGGCATACCTGCCATGTTTATAGGCGAGGTGGGCAACGACCGTATAGGACAGATGACAGTAGACTTCTTGCGGAAAAACAATGTCAATACAGACTATGTAAACATGTTCAATGGCAGCAAATCGCCCGTGTCATTGGCATTTCTCGACAACCAGAACAATGCTGACTATATATTCTACAAAGACCATCAGCATGACCGCATGGACTATATCAGTCCTGAAATCAATGCCGATGATATAGTAATGATGGGGTCTTACTATGCCATCAACCCTGTTATCAGGCCGCAGGTAGTGGCTTTGCTCAATGCCGCACGAAGCAAAGGAGCCATCATTTACTATGATGTCAACTTCAGAAGCTCACATATCAATGAGGTAATGAAGCTCACTCCTAACATACTTGAGAACTATGAGTATGCCGATATCGTAAGAGGCAGCAGCGAAGACTTTGAAACACTCTACAAACTGGATGGCCCTGACCGGGTGTATAACGCCGAAATATCCTTCTATTGCAAGAAGTTTATCTATACGTCGGGCAATCAACCGGTGCAGTTGCGGGCAGATCAAGGGTTTTCCAAGGCATATCCGGTAGACAATTCACACACGGTGAGCACAATAGGAGCTGGCGACAACTTCAATGCAGGGTTGGTATACGGCCTTCTGAAATATGGAATTACACGCTCCATGATAGACAATGGACTCTCTGAAGAGCAGTGGAACCAGGTCATTGCCTGTGCACAGGCCTTCTCTGCCAACTGCTGTCAAAGCCTTGACAACTATATAGACGAGAGCTTTGGCAATGAGATGAAAGCACAATACAATAGCTCAAAATAGCCGATACTTATCGTTCAATCAGACATTTTAATACAAAAAACTATGATAGAGATTACCAACGACATCTATTATGTGGGTGTCAACGACCGCAACAAGAGCCTTTTTGAGGGCCTGTGGCCATTGCCTTATGGCGTATCTTACAACGCTTACTTGATCAATGACGACAAAGTGTGCCTGATAGACACCGTAGAGGTGGACTTCTTTACACAGTTTATCGAGAATATCAGAGAGGTGATAGGCGACCGCCCCATTGATTATCTTGTGGTAAACCACATGGAACCTGACCACAGTGGCTCCTTGGCACTTATCAAGAAGTACTATCCCGACATACAGGTTGTGGGCAACAAGAAGACCTTTGGCATGATGGCTGGCTTCTATAACATCACTAACAACGAGATAGAGGTGAAGAACGGCTTTACACTTGACTTGGGACACCGCACGCTGAGCTTTACACTCATACCGATGGTACACTGGCCTGAGACAATGGTTACGCTCGACACAAGTTGCAATGTGCTCTTTTCAGGCGATGCTTTCGGCTGCTTTGGCGCACTGAACGGCGGCATATTGGACACTGAAATCAACTGTGATGCCTACTGGGATGAGATGGAACGCTATTACAGCAATATCGTGGGCAAGTATGGTGTGCCTGTACAGAACGCACTGAAGAAGCTCGCCGGTGTAACGATTGACTACATCTGCTCTACCCACGGACCTGTTTGGCACGAGCAAGTGAGCCGTGTTGTAAGCATATATGACCGTCTTAGCAAGTATGAAGCCGCTGAAGGTATCGTGATATGTTACGGCACTATGTATGGCAATACCGAGCGGATGGCAGAGGCAATAGCGCGTGCCGCCAGTCAGGCTGGTATCAAGAATATCGTGATGTACAATGTTTCAAAGACTCATCATTCCTATATCTTGCGCGACATTTTCCGCTATCGTGCCCTCATTGTGGGCGCTCCTACCTACAATGCAGGTCTCTATCATGAGATGGAAGTGCTGCTCAGTGAGGTGGCTAACAAGGAAATCAAGAACCGCCGCTACCTCGGTTGGTTTGGCAGTTACGCCTGGGCAGGCAAGGCTGTTGACCGTATCGGTGAGTGGAACGACACCCGCTTGCACTTTGAAGCAGTGGGTACACCTGTTGAAATGAAGCAAAGCCTTACCCCGGAAACGGCTGCCGCCTGTGCCCAATTGGGCAAAGACATGGCTGAAAGGCTGATTGCTGACCGCACAGCAGAGTAAAAACAGCGGACAATAAAACCAATGCTGCCCGTTCATTGCTTTCATGCAGACCAGTGTTTCTGCATGAAAGCGGTGAACGGGCAGTTGTTTGTTTCAATTCATACTGGACAACTACTTGCAGAAAAGCCCTTTGATTCATATTCTTTTTCATGCTTTTAGCTTTCTGAAAGCATTGCTGTCGACTTGCTTCATTTGCTGACTGATGAGGCTGTTTGTATCCTTATGAATCAAGGTTTTGCATTTACAGGGTTGCCATGCAGGTCTTTTACCTCATAGCGTGTCAGTTTCCCGTCTTTCCATGCCAGGTTTACCACATAGCCGCCGCGGGCTCTCAAACCGTTGATTTGTCCCCCCTTGCGCCACGCATCGGGCAGGGCGGGCAGTGGTTTCAGCCGGTTGTTGTGGCTTTGCAGCAGCATTTCTGCCACACCGGCGGTGCCACCGAAGTTGCCGTCTATTTGGAAAGGCGGGTGTGCATCAAACAAGTTGGGATAGGTGCCGCCTCCATGCCGCTTGTCTGCTCCCCGGTATTTCTCCGGCGATACATAGCTGAGCAGCTGCTTGTAGATATTGTAGGCATGGTTGCCGTCGCCTAAGCGTGCCCACAGATTGATGCGCCAGCCGGTAGACCAGCCAGTAGATACATCGCCTTTGATGCGGAGCGTGGTGGCACAAGCTTTGGCAAGTTCGGGTGTGAGCTGTGGCGTGATGTGCGAACCGGGGTACAATCCTATCAAGTGTGATTGGTGGCGGTGGTGCGGGTCATAGTCTGTCCAGTCGTAATACCACTCTTGCAGGTTGCCTTTTTTGCCTATTTTGTAGGGAGCCATGTGTGCAACGGCACGGTCGAGACTGTCTGCCAGTGCGCCATCGGTGTGGAGCAGCCGTGCCGCTGCTGCGGTATGGGCAAACAGCTCGCGCATGATGGCCAGGTCGGCAGTGGCTCCATAGGCGGTTGTTCCGTGGTATCCCTTGTCGGTAATGTATTCATTTTCAGGCGATGTGGCAGGCGCTGTAATCAGTTCGCCGGGCTTCTTGGGGTTCTCTATCAGCCAATCCAGGCAGAAGCGTGCCGCCCCTTGCATGAGCGGATAGGCGGTTTGGCGCAGGTAGGTAGTGTCTTGCGTAAACAGGTAGTGTTCCCACAGCGTGTTGACCAACCATGCCCCACCCATGTTCCAGTTGGCCCATTCGGGGCTTTCGCGTTTTTCTCCAGTAGGGTTACTCATTGCCCAGATGTCCGAGTTGTGGCTGGAGCACCACCCGTTGCGGATGCCATAGTAGCTTTGGGCGGTGTATTGGCCTGTTGAAGCCAGTGCTTTGATAAACCCGTTGAGGGGCTGTGTCATTTCCGGCAGGGCAGTAACCTCTGCGGGCCAGTAGTTTTCTTCCAAGTTGATATTGACGGTGTAGTTGCCGCGCCAGGGCGACCATAGGTCAGGCGCCCACAGTCCTTGTAGATTGGCAGGCACACCTTCGGTGCGCGAACTGCTGACAAGCAGGTAACGTCCAAACTGGAAATAGAGCTGTTCCAAGTAGCGGTCGGCAGCCGTTGTGCCTGTGTAGTGGCGCAACACTTGGTCGGTGGGCACATCGGCGTTGTATAGTGCACCGTCCAGCTCAAAGCTTACACGGTTGAAAAAGCGTGTATAGTCTGCCTCATGCCGTTGCTGCACCTTCTTGAAAGGTGTGTTGTCCAAGTTGGCTATGGCTTCCATGGCTTCTGCCATATACTCCTTGCCTTCTTTTACAGGGTGCTTGTCGAACCCGTTGAAGCTGGTGGCATTGACCAGATAGAGTGTGGCTTCGGTGGCTCCCGTTATGTGCAGGGTAGAGTCGTTGGCTTCAACGGTGCCCCCCTTGGCATTTACTTTAACGATAGTACTGAAGTGTATGGAGCTGGTATCTGCCCCTGTGGCGTGCCCGTTCATGGTGAGGTATGCCTCAGAGGCTTCTGTATGGTGGGGCAGCAGTGAGGTGAGTGCCACCTCAAAGTTGAGTGCCTTACGGCGCGATGCCTTGAGATGAACGACTATGGCACGGTCGGGATGGGTGGCAATGTACTGCTTTGTGTAGGTTATGCCGTTGCGCTGATAGCTCACTGTGGCCATGCTGCGGTTGAGGTCGAGCGAGCGCCGGTAGTGGGAGACGGCCCCAGAGGTAGCGTCTCGCAGCAAGAGCAGTCCCAGTGGCTGGTAAAACTGCGAGTTGTTGCCTTGCAGCTGCCGCTGCAACGAGTCTGCCAAAGCATAATCTTCGGCAAAGAGCGCCTGACGCACAGAAGCCAAATGGTGCCATGCTGTGCTGTCTTGCTGGCGGTTGACAGGCTGTCCTGTCCATAGTGTTATGTCGTTCAGATAAACGGAGTCGGTGGCAGAGCCGCCATATACCAATGCTCCCAAGCGTCCGTTGCCTAAAGGCAGCGACTCTTCAAAGAAGGCAGCAGGGCGGTTATACCATAGTTTGAGTGGCTGTTGTGCCAGTGCTGCCACGGCAGACAGTGTGGCTGTGAGTAGTAGAAGTAGTGTTTTTTTCATGTATATGAGGTCTTTTGCAAGTGTAGCTGCCCCTGTCTGTTGCCTTTCTTGGCATGAAGGTTCCAGTCGTTTGCACGTTTGCCAGCAGTGACAACAGACGGGTATAGATGAGCCAAAGGTAATTATTTTTCCGCTATGCTACAAGTGCCGGCATAACTTTTTTGCGGTGTTTGTTTCCAAAAGCATAGCTTTCGGCTTTCAAGAGCAGTGCAATCGTCCTGCGATAGCTATGCAATCGCCACACGAAAGCAGCCTTATCGGCTTGCGAAAGCATTGCTCTTGCAAGTCGATAAGGCTGCTTTTGTATGGCTGCGTCTTTGCGCTTTACTTTATCATCTGCGCTACTTGGTTGCGCAGTTTCCTCACATCAATGGGCTTGGCCATAAACTCGTTCATGCCACACTGCATGATTTGCTCGCGGTCTGACATGTAAGCATAGGCGGTAAGCGCCAAAATGGGCACCTCGGCAGAGAGCTTGCGTATCTCTTTAGTGGCTTCATAGCCGTTCATTACAGGCATGTTGATGTCCATGAGTATCAAGTCTACCTTGTTGCGCTTGAAGAGTTCCACCGCCTCCTGCCCGTTCCATGCGTGTATAAGGTCGTAGTCTTTTGCCAGACAGACTTTGATGAGCATAAAGTTGCTCTCGTTGTCTTCAGCCACCAATATGCAGTGGTTGTGTGTAGGCGGTGTGGGTGCAGCCACCACGCTGGCTGACGGCACATGGAAACCTTTGGCAGGGTCAAACGGTATGGTGAACCAGAAGCGCGAACCTTTGCCCAACTCCGAATTGCAGCCTATCTCTCCCTTCATGTTTTCCACCAAGGTCTTGCAGATAGAGAGGCCCAGGCCCGTGCCTTGCTTGAAGCTGTTGAGCTTTACAAAGCGGCCAAACACCGTGTTGACCTTGTCGGCAGGTATACCGCTGCCAGTGTCTTCCACAAAGAAGTAAAGGTCGTTGCCACGCAACTCGTAACCATACGTGATGCAGCCCTTGTCGGTGTACTTGATGGCATTGGTGCTGAAGTTGATGATAAGCTGCGAGAGACGGTTGCGCTCGCCGTGTATCCGGCATTGCGGTAGTCCCTGCTTGTACTCCAGCATGACAGGCTTGTCGGGCTGCATGCGCATGCCGATGGTGCCCTTCAGGTCTTGCATCATCTCGTTGAGGTCAAAGTCGGTGTAGTTGAACTCTATGGTACCTGCCTCGATCTTCGACAAGTCGAGAATGTCATTGACCAGCTCAAGCAGCAGATCGTTGTTGTTCTTGATGATGCCCATATACTGTTGCTTCTCTTGCGGGTCTTCTGTGTTGGACAACAGCTCCGAGAAGCCCACGATGGCGTTGAGCGGTGTGCGTATCTCATGGCTCATGTTGGCCACAAACGACGACTTCATCCGGTTGGCGTCTTCTGCCTTTTCCTTGGCTGCTATCAGGTCTTGCTCCAGTTCCTTGCGGTGGGTGATGATTTGCAGAGAACCCGTGAGCGACTGCGGCGAGCCGTCGGGGCGGCGGCGCTTTACGCGTGCCTGCACCTCCACCCATTGCAGGTTGGGGGCTGTGTCCATGCTGAAGTTCATCTGAACTTCTATTACCACCTTCTTTTCTCTGCCGCTTACCAGCCGCTCTTTCGCGTCTTTTATGATCTGTGCATTATGCTCGTCGAAGTGTTTCCACAGCCAATCCTCACGCATGACGATGTTGCGGTAGTTCTGCCAAGACTCGTTATTGTCTTCTTCATTGTCTTTATTGGGCAGCTGGAAACTGACAACATTCTTGAGCAAGCTCCACTTCCAGGGCACGATGTGCGCTACGTCGAGTGTCATGGAGAGCATGCGGTTGACGCTCTTGATGCGGTTCTGTGCGCTGTGCAGCTCGGTAGTGTCTATGTAGAACACATCCATGTGGCGCCCTCTGTCGCACGGATTGACCACCACCTCATAGTAAGTTTGGGTGGGCTGGTAAAAGTGCTGGAAGGTAACACTGCGCTTCTTCTTGCGCGCTATGGTCATATAGTGGCAGAACAGGGGCGAAGAGTTGGGGCACATCTCGCTGCGCTTGTGGCCGATGCACTGATCCCGCGAGAAGAGCCGCTTGGTGTACGACCTGTTTACATCGCGGTAGATGGAGTCAATTACCTGCCCCTGCTCATTGGCTATCATCTCTTCATACATGTAGAGGATAGGCATGTTCTCGGTGAGGCGGTCCAGCTGCTTCTTCATCTTTACCTCCTGCAGCTTGCGCTTGCGGATAGTGCTCACGGTGTAGAGGTGGTACAGCACGATGATGAGGATGAGGATAAGTACCAGCATGGCTGCCAGCACGCTCAGGATGGCCACTTTATACTTGTCGAAGAAGGAAGGTTCCTCGTTGACATAGGTGGGATTGTCGGGCGGAGCCACGTTTTCCAGTCCTAATTCTTGCAGGCGCTGGCGGTTGAGCACATACTGGCAAGGCACCTGTGTCAGTGCAAGCTTGTAGACAGTGCCGTGCTGTATGAAGTCGCAAGCCTGGTCTGCCAGCTCTTTTCCCACGATGCGGTAGTCGGGTATGAAGCCACCGATGGCCCAGTTGCCTATACCCACCGACGAGAGAGTAAAGGTAGGCAGCGACCTGTTGGCATTGTAGAGCTGTGCGGTGGTGTTGCCCAACACATAGTTTTCGGCGCAGTCAACGCGCCAAGTGCCTATCAGCACGGCATCGCCGGCCCCTAAATTGTGTATCTTGTCGGTAACTTGCTGGAGCGAGAGCACACGTCCGTCGATGAAGCTGTACTTCAAGTAGTTGCACTTGGGTATCATCTTGCGCACATAAGCCTGCATGTTGAGACCTCCATAAGTGTTGTCGCTCAGGAAATACACGGTGTTCACATTAGGGCAATAGTGGCGCATGAGCTGTATGTTCAGCTCAAAGTCGTAGGCATAGAGCACGCCTCCCACAATGTTGTACCGCCCGTTCAGGTCTGTAAACACGCTGTGGCTCTGCGGCATCCACGTCTTTGGGTTGATGCTGTCTTTGGGCAACAGTAGTGTGTGGGCACTGACCAGACCGCACATGATGGGCACATGGTGCGTGTCTTCTTCGTCTTGCGACAGGAAAGCCGACCATGCCTCCTGCCCCAGCAGGATAAAGAGCGAGGGCATGTCGGGGCGGTACTTGTCGATGATGCCTTTCATGCGGTTGCGCCATTGGTTGATTTCAGAAAGGTTCTTGCAGTTCATGTTCTCGATAGAGATGTCTATGTCGGGACCTTTCTCTCTCATCTCGTTGACAAAGTAGTCGAGATTGGTGGCTATGCGCGCTGTTTCGGGATTGTAAGAAGAGATGATTACGATGCGCTTCTTGCCGCTGTTCTGGGCCGGGAGCACCAGAGGCACAGCGAGCAACAGCAGCAGACAACAGATGATATACCGCCGTAGAGCTGGTGATACGTTCATGTAGATAGTGTTTAAAGGTGTATATTGACAGGCAAGCAGACCGCTTGGAGCGGCTGTTGCAGTCGCTTTGGTGCCGGCAAAACAGAGATGGGGCAGCACCGGAGCGGCATGCTGCAAGTATGGAAGTGTTGTATTTGCAAGTTGGCGGTGCCGCTTTTTCAGGCTTGCAGCAGCACTTGGAAGTTGTAGTCGGTGCCCGACGACATGTCTGTCATGATGGTACCGTTGAGCTTTTCAGCCACTTCTTGCGCCATGGTGAGGCAGAACTGGAGGTTATCGTCCATCTCTACGGGGCATTGTCCGCTGATTCGGACCGACAGCAAGCCCCCTTCGTTCTTCCAGCTTACCTCTATGTCGCTGTTGTGGCTGATGTGGCAGGCGCAGATAAGCAAGTTGTTCATGAGTGATCGGAAGAGGCTTTGGTCGGTGCGGGCAAAGAGGCTCTCGGTGGTTACGAGCGACCAGGTGATGTGCTTGTCGCGTGTGATGGGCGACAGCAGTTCTATGGTGGTGTTGATAACTTTGTTGACAGACACCGAGTCGGTGCTGCCTTCGCTCTCTTTCAGCCGTTGTATGGCCCATTCTGTGTATTTCTGCACCGTGGGTTCCTGTATGTCGAACAGGCTTTCGTCTATGAACGAGAGGGGCAGACAGACCGCCAGGTTGCCCAACAGGCGTGCCGTCTGGCTGTGGTTGGCAGTGGCCATGTATGCCAGCATGGTAAGGATGGTCTTGTTGGCGATGGCTTCAGATGCCTGGTCTTTGACGGTTTCCTTGGCGGTATCAGACAGTTTGATGTGGTTGACAATGGTGTTGACCAGCGTCTCTTGTATGAACGGCTTGGTGATAAAGTCGCTGCCGCCTGCCGCAAGGCCTTCTTTGATGTCGAGTTCGGAGGTCAGTGCCGACAGGAAAATGACCGGAATGTCTTTGGTTGAGGGGTTGGCCTTGATTATCTTGGTGGTCTCCATGCCGTTCATGCCGGGCATCATGACGTCCATAAGGATAATGCTTGGCTTCTGGCGCTTGAGCAGTTCGATGGCCTCTTGCCCGCTGGTGGCGCTCATGATGTTGAAGTGGAGTTTGGACAGCATGCCTTTTACCAACAAGATGTTGACAGGTATGTCGTCTACCACCATGACAGAGTACTTTGAATAGTCGGTTTGGGTTAAGTTGTTCTTGTCCATAGCAATTCTTTTTTAGCTGATAACGTAAGTGTTGTATTGTTATTTTATGTTTGTTGTTGACGGGACCGCCGGGCTTTTCGGTGCCTTGTGCAGCCCCTTGTATTATGGTTTCCGCTGGATGGTGTGGCGGTAGTGTGCCGTGCAAGGTGCGCTATGGTCTTGCTATTTGCCCTTGACAAGGCCGTTGATGTCGCACACAAAACCGTTCTTCTCAATCAGCTTGTCGAAGTTGAGCTTGCTGAATGCTGTGTGGTGGGTGCCTATTACCACGGCCTGGTACTTGCCGTTGAGCGGTGAGGGGTCTGAACACACGTGGATGCCATACTTTTCCATCACCTCGTCGGTATTGACCAGCGGGTCGTAAACGGAGGCATGGAAGCCCCGGCGGTTCAAATCGTTGTAGAGGTCGGCTACCTTCGTGTTGCGTATGTCGCTGCAATCGGGCTTGAAAGAGAAGCCGAGAATGAGTATGCGGCCTTGCACCTTGCGCAGGTTTCGCTCGGTAAACCACTGTTCTACGTTGTCTGCCAGCCAATGGGCCATGCCCTCATTGATTTTGCGGGCAGTCTGCAACAGCTGTGGCACGATGCCTACTTGCTGCGACTTGGAAATCATGTAGTAGGGGTCTACGGCTATGCAGTGGCCCCCCACCAGTCCGGGCTTTGCCTCGATGAAGTTCCATTTGGTGCTGGCAGCCTGGCTCACGTCGTTGACATCGATGCCCATATTGTTGAATACCATGCGGAACTCGTTGAAGAAAGCTATCAACACATCGCGCTGGCAGTTTTCCATTATCTTGCAGGCTTCGGCTATGCGTATGCTCTTGGCCTTGAAAGTGCCGTTTTTGAGCACCGAGTTGTATATTTGGTCGATAAACTCTGCCGCCTCGAGTGTGGAGCCGCTGGTAACCTTGCGTATGTTTTCCACGGTGTGCAGAGGGTCGCTGGGATTGATGCGTTCGGGCGAAAAACCTACATAGAAGTCTTTGTTGAGCTTCAGTTTTGAAGTGGTTTCCAGCAAGGGTGCACACACATCTTCTGTCAGTCCGGGGTAAACGGTAGACTCATAGACCACTACATTGCCCTTGGAAAGCAATGCCCCCACTGAGCGGGTGGCGTTGAGCAGATAGCCGATGTTAGGCTCGTTGTCTTTGTTGACGGGTGTAGGCACAGCCACCACATACAGGTTGCAGCTCTTGAGTTTGCTGCTGTCGGTGGTGATGGTCAGCTTACCTTGGAGCGCAAGGCCCAGTTGCTCGTTGACAGAAGGGTCTTCGGTGTTGTTGCCCTGTTGCAGGTCAGCCACTTTCTGCTTGTTGATGTCGTAGCCTACGGTATGGTACTTGTTGGCAAACAGGCAAGCCAAGGGCAGACCTACATATCCAAGTCCGATGACGCCAATCTTTATATCGTCGTTGATGTTTAGCATTATATATCAGTGTTTTATTGATTTCAGTAATTTATTTTTCTATTGTCAGTAGCTTAATGCTCTTTTTGCTTGCCGACATGAGTGTGCGGGCAGTTGTGGGTTTGACTTTTTCCGGTTTGCCATTGCAGTGCTGTCGGGTTCTGAAAGCAGTGCAATCGCATTGCCATTGCACTGCTTTCGCCATGCGATTACAGTGCTCTTGGGCGGTGATTGCGGTGCTCTTGCCGGTGCAGCATTATGCAGCGGCACTACATGCGTTCCAGCTGTGCATAGCGCGAGGTCTTCTTGGGGTTCCATGCGTCTTTGTAAGAGCGCATGAAGAAAAGCTCCTGCAGCTGTGCTGCGGTGCGTGCCAGACGCAGGAAATAGCCTGTGTAGGGCGACATGAGCGGCGTGAAGCGATAGAGAAACAGGTCTTCGCGCCATCGCTCCGACACGATAAGCACCAGCAGGAAGGCAAACTGCGAGAAGAACACCCGGATGATATAGCCTAACAGCATCACCTCAAAGAAGTGGCTGTGGAAGGTCATCAGCAGGTTGATGATGTAGAACACCCACAGAAAGTTGAGCACGCAGTCGTACATGATGTTTTCCATGTTGGACAGCCAATTGAGGAAGTTCCAGTTGCGGTTGGGCAAGAGGATGTCTGAATGCTTGCGTATGCGGAACCTTACCAGCGAGCGTGACCAGCGTATGCGCTGGTGATACAGCTTGTACCACTTGACAGGCACATTGGTCATGCAGATGGCATCGGCGGCAAACTTTACCTTGTAGCCAGCCTTGCGCACCTTTTGCGTGAGGTCGCCGTCAAGGCCCGGACCGATGTCCCAGTAGCCTACGCGCTGCAACACTTCGCGGTCAAAGGCGCCGAAAGCGCCCGATATGATGTGGTAGATGCCTAACTCACTGGTAACGATGCGGCCTACCTGTATTCTCTTCAGATACTCAAGGGCTTGCAGCGAGGAGCAGATGGACTCCTTGTAGTTGCGCACCTTGACGCAGCCTCCTACGGCCTTTACCTCGCTGTCGAGGTAGAAGGGAATGAGGATTTTCTCCAATGCATCGCGGTCGAGCGATGAGTCAGCGTCCAGGTTGATTACATACTTGCCGCGGGCATACTGCGCCCCATAGTTGCTGGCGGCCGCCTTGCCTCCTCTGGCGTTCAGTCTGAAGTAGTGGTCTATCAGTCCGTTGCGCTCCAGATCGGTGCAGATAAGGTAGGTGTCGTCGTCAGAGCCGTCGTCAACCACTATCACCTCAAAGTTGCGGTAGGTCTGCTCCTTGAGCGACATGGCCAACTTGTATATGTGCTTGCCCTCGTTCTTGCCTGGCACAAGAATGGATATAAGCGGATTTTCACGCCTCAGAAAGTGCAGGGCCATCAGCTTGTCTTCTTCCATGTGGCGGTGGCGGAGGGTCATGATGCCTATAACGAGATACTCCAACAGGTAATAACGAGGCAGCTCGACAAAGAACAAAAACCAATAGGTATTGATAATGTTCGACAGCGAGAGCGAAAACAACCATTCTACAAAGTTGTCTGCCTGTATCAAAAATTCCGTTAACATGTCTCGTCCCTCCTTTCTTTCATTTATGCCAAGAAGAATATGGCCAGTGCAGCAATGGCCAGCAGCACACTGGCCAGCACCACCAACAGGGTGATAAGGCGACGGTAGTGTGTTACAGTATTGTCTTTCTTCTTCTTTATCTCGTTCAGTTCCTCTGCCTGCTCCTCCTCCAATGAGATGCGGCTGGTCTCTTGCTGCGTCTGCTCCTCGCCGGTTTCGGTGTACTCATACATATCGTCAGGTTCGGCACCCACAAACTCCAGCTCGCGCAGAAACTGGTCCACCGGTATGCGGTCGGTGTTGTTGGTGGTGTTGCAGGTATAGCATATCTGCTCGCCCGGCTCAATCTTGGATGCCATGCGGCTGATACCTTTCGACAGTTCCACACGGAACAGGCGGATGGTGTCTGGTTCGAAGGTGTCGGTAACGCTGGTCTTGCTCACATAGAAGATGTTGTTGAAATAGGTAATCTTGTGGCCCAAGAACAGTTCGCACATCTCTCCTTGCAGACTTTCCTTGATTTTGGTAGTCTCTTTCTTGTCGTTGAACACCCAGATTTTTGCCACCACCAGGGTAAACACCTTGTTGCCGTAGACCTCGCCCAGCTGCCGGCGGATACGGTTGACGAAGTTGGGGTACTCCATAAAGTTGTCGTAGAGATTGACAAACTGCGAGAAGGTGATGCCCTTTTGGGTGAGCACGCGCACACCCTCGTCGGTAATCTCGTAGTTGATGACATCATGTGGTATCAGCTCGCTTACCAGCGACTCGTGTTCGCAATAGCAACACAGGGCCTTGGTAACAGGAGTGGTGAAAGAGTTGTTGCAGTCGTTGCAGGTGTAGACAGACGCGGGGCGGTCATAGTCTACACCTATGTGGCGCAAGGGACGGTGGCACTTGGGGCAGATAAGCATGCCTCCTTTGTTGTAGCTGGACTCCGGCGACACATTGGCGCAGCGAAAATGGTGGATGATATTCTGCAACCTGAGGTTGCTGCTGTCGCATTTGGGGCAGCATTCCATGTAAATAAGATGGCTGTGGTTGCACTTCGGACAGAGATACTGCTTGACAAGGAACTTGTCGCGGCGGAAAGCTCCGAACTCAAACATGGTCTCTTCAAAGGCAAAAAGCTCTCTGAGGTGGAACAATCCCATCTCATGGTAGTGCTCAAAGATAGGATTGATATAGCCAAGAGACGATTTCTCGATGAGCCGGTGCTCTACCAACTTGATGTCTCTTGACAGCATGAAGCGGCAGATGCGGGCAAACAGCTGGTTGGGAGTGATGGAACGTGTAATTTCCGGCTTGATGCCGTATTTGAAAGTGGCACGCTCTATGCGGTCGATAGTGTCTTGCACCTTGTCTTCGTTGATGTCATTGATAAACTCGTCAATGATAAAGCCTGCCGTGTTCATGCGCCCTTTCAGGGCCTTGCTGGCAAATACGGGCTTGTAGCTGCATTTCCACGACAAGACAGGACTGATGCCTATCAGGATGGTTGCAGCCGTATGGGGCGAGTTTGCCCTGATAAACATGCAGTCATAGTATTCGGGCAAAATATCAAGAGTGGCGTCCACGTCAATGTAAGAGTCAACGGTAAGCACCCTCCTGTTGTTTTTAGTTGTAGTAATGCCTATCATCTGATGTTGCCTTTTTCTTTTTCCTTTACTGTTGTATGATCCTTCTTGCCACCTTGCGGGGCTGTTTTGGCAGTTCGCAGCATGTGGTCGTGAACGTCTTGCACCATTTTCTTGCGAACTTGCATCGTGATTCTGCTTACAGGCCGATACTGTGTGGCATCGCTGCTGCTCTGCTGTGGGCGGGCAGATGCACTGCCTTTATTTTGTGCTTTTGCCGCTTTCGGTGCCGCAGAAGCTTCTTTGTTTGCTATGGATGTGCCCTCTTGGGTGGCGGCAGGAGCCTTGTCTGCCTTGCCGGCATGTGGATTCAACCGTGGCTTGCCTGTCTTCCGTGGTTGGGCAGACGGCTTTTCGCCATTTTCTTTCAGCTTGGGCCGGGGGGGTGTGGTGCGTCCGTATTCATCGGGAAAGGTGTACATGTTCTTCTCGCCCAACTCTACACTGCGCACAAGCTTGTTGACACGCACCTTGACAGGGAACTTGTTGGTCAGTACCCAGTCCGGAACTTTCTGGTAAGGTACGAATTTCAGGTATGCTACAACGGCCTCCACGTCTTTAGAGAAGTTGCTAAGCAAGTGCTTAGGTATCTGTTCCACGCGCAAGCCCAATAACTGGAGGCGGGCTTGTGCGGTGATTTCATCGTTGAAGATGACTTCTGCGTCTTTGGCGTTCCACAGGTATTTCACCTTGTTGGCAGGCACATAGACCACCACGCCCAGATGGCTGGCTTGGTAATCGGTGTGCTGCAAGGCCATGATTTGCTCTTCCTTGAACACGATAGTGCTGTTGGCCACATTCACATCGGTAACGAAACCGTCTGCCAGCGAGGTGGTGTAATGCACCATGCTGCGGTCATACTTGGCACCGTTTCTCAGGTGCGGCATCAGGTTTCCGCCTTTTCTTCCGTACGGTCCGCTGATAAAGCGCATCACGTTGCTCTTCATGCTGGAGTATATTCTTACCTTGTTGATTTGCTTGCGCAGCTCTTGCTGCACCTCGGCTATCTCTGCATCCAGCTCGTTTTGTTTGGTATTGTTGGTCAATCCGAAATAAATGTCTTTCTGCTCTGAGGTTTTTTGGCGGCGCAGTTCAGCCAAACGTGTCTGCAACACGGGTATTTCCTGTTGCGCCAAGCGGGCTTGCAGCTCCATGTCATTCTTGTCTCTTACAGCCACAGGAATAGTGTTCAGGCTGTATTGATTGAGCAAATTGTCGAGCAATATGTATGAATAGAGGGTGTCGCCCGCCTTAACCTCGTCGCCTACATTCTTGTAGACATCCAGCACTACGATGTCGCCCAAGGCTCTGATTTTGGTGTCGTCGAGCTTGATATAGCCGTCGTAGGTGGCATAGATGGTCCGATTAACAACGTAATAGGCAAGCAATGCCACTACACCGAGAAAGATGCAGGCAAAGATAACTTGCTGTTTGGCCAAGCGCTTGCTCTGTTCGTGCAGCATCTGCTCTGCGGCTTGCTCCTGTGGGTTTTCATTATAATGAAACTCGTTCATGGTTGTTAATCTTTTCTTTGTTTGAAAGTGAATGTAATATAAGGCTGCATTTGCCTCAGTCTGTTATCTCTATCTCGCTGAAGATGCCTTCTGTTGCGTTGAGGCTGGCAGCCTTCTGTATCTCTATCATGGCCAGTGAGCGGTTGAGCATGAGCTTGTACAGCCGCTCAAGACTTTTCAGATATTCGTTGTACTCTTCCATTCTCACCAGATAGTTGTATCCTTTTTTCTGGTGAAGATAGGCGTTGCGGCGTATGTCTACGTAGCGTTGCAACTGGTTGATGTGGTAGTTCTCCGTGTTGATGGCACGGTTGATGTTGGCTATTCTCTTCAGCAGCACTTCGCATTGGGTGCGCTTCTGCGCCATGTCTACATCTCTGCCGCTTCTTAATATCTCCACTTCTGTGGCAAGGGCTTTCTTCTTTCTGCCGCTCTCATCGTAGAGGGGGATGGTAAAGCGCAGGCCTACGTCGGCATTGTTGCTGAACTTGTTGTTGCTGGTCCAGTAGGAAGACCACCTTACAAACGGTGTCAGCCGGGTGGTGGAGAGGTAGTTGGTCATGCTGCTTTTGTTGGTGGCGATGTCTTCTCTTACCTTGCTGATGCGGGCATCCAGGCCTTCCATGTCGGCAGCCCGCCACAAAGCCGTGGTGTCTACCACCATGAGTGTGGGCTTGATGAAGCACATGTGCACCTTTGACAGGTCAACATTGGCACTGATCATCGACAGTTCGTATTCGGCATTCATCTTGTCGTTGATGACTTCTATCATCTTGTCGTTGCTTATTCTGTCGCGTTCCAGCATGTATTGGTATGCCTCATTCAGTATATCAAGGTTCTCAAGGCGCTGCGCTATCACTGCACCGATGTATTGGTTGACTTGCTCTGTGAGCAGGTCGGCAGCCTTGTCGTAGATGTCGGCATTGAGATGGCGCTGCTGTTGCAGCCTGTCCAGCTCGTTGTTGAGCTTTATGTCGTTGTATTTTTGCTGTCCGTGGTAGTACTTGCTGTTGATGATGTTCCATCCCACTTCGGCTTGTGCCTTTGCTTTATACACCGACACGTCGTCTTCATCTCTGTCGGGTTTCAAGGCTTCTTCGGGCCGGGCATATATCTGTCCGGTTATTTCCAGTCCTGTGTTGCGCTTCAATGCCAAAGCTTCATGTGCTGTCTTGGCAGCATAGAGCGAGTCTGTAAGTCCTGAAGCGCTGTGCTTCATGAGTGCTTGCAGCCGTACGACAGGCAGACTGACGGTGCCTGCTGAAGACAGAAGTGAGTCTAATTGGGTAAACCGTTGCTTGAAGTGTAGGAGCACTGTCTCATTGTTGAGGTTTTCATAAACCAGCATCTTGGGGCTGAACTTGGTGCGTGCTGACTGTGCCCGCGTGTCAATGCCCGTAGTAACGGTAAGTCCTATGGTCAACAGGACAATGTATAGTAAATGTCTCAACACAGAATAATGCATTTCTCTTTTCTCTATTGATAGCAGGCAATCGGTTCTTTCAGCGTGCTATCATAGTTCCTTTGGTTTATGGCGGGCGTGCTTTCGCATGGCCCGACTTTTCATATTCTTTTCTGCATGGATGGCAAGCGGAGTGCTGTTTTTGCTCAACCGTGCTTTGCCTTTGCGGTTTTCCTTACTCTATGTTTTTCTGCAATAGCTCTAACATACAGTAGGTTATCTCTATCCTTTGACGTTTCCTTTACTGATGGGTTCCATGCTTCACCTTTAACATGGAAAATGCAGCCGCCGACATCAGCAGCTGCATCTTCTTGCTTCGTAGAAAAATCTTGTAGCATAAGGTGGACCATAAGTCCACCTTTAAGATTTTAGCATAATTATTTCTTGGTGTTTGTAAGTTTGAACACTTGCAGACGGCTCTGGCCATAAGCTACATAGATGTAACCATCGTTGTCTACATATACGTAGTTGGCTGAGTTCTTGTCGGTGCAAGCGCGGTGTGTAACCTCGTTTCCGTTCTTGTCGAGCACTACGAGACCGTAACCGCCACACGCTACATAGATATAATCGCCTTTTACTGCTACACCGTTGGCATAACCCTTCACCTTGCCGGTTTGTGCGTTGACAGGAGCTGTCCATGTCCAGGTAGCGGTAGTAGAACCGTTTTGGAATGCGCTGATACCGTTGGCGTTGCGACATACGTAGAGGTTGTTGCCGTCTACGGCGATGGTGTTCTTGCCGTTGTTAGGCTCAATGGCACCTACTGTGTAAGTCTTTTCAGGGTTCGTCATGGTAGCATCGGCAAATACCTCAACAGTACCGTTGATTGCGGCATCACCGTTAGTGTTGCGGCTGTCATAGCGCAGTGCGTAAATCTTGTTGCCGCTTACTGCCAAGTGCTTTGCCTTGCCGGCTGTTTCAACAGTGGTAAGCAGCTTGTTGCTGTTGTTGAAAACCTCGTAACCTCTTGTGCTTGCCACGATGATGTTGTCGCCATAAGGCACTACACAGTTGGCATCGAAGCCGTTCTCCACGTTCTTCTTGGCCAGGTTGACAATGTTGAGCGCCTTGTCTGCGGTGCTGATAGTGTTGCCGCTGAGGGCGATATTGCCGAGCATGCCACCTTCTGTATATGAGCTGCCTGCCAGATAAATCTGGTTGTTGGCTACCAACAGGTGATTGTAGTCGAGGTCGTTCTCTGAGTCAGCCACGTATTGCTTTAGCTCTACGTTGTTTCCGGTGCGTGTGAAGTACTCCAGGCAAGCGCCATGACCGGTGCCACGGGTGTGGTATGATACATAGAAGTTGCCTGTTGCACCCTCTTGTACGGCAGTGGCAGAGATGTCGTGTGTATGGTCGTAAGCGATGGAAGAGACAACATCGAGTTTTGGTTTTGTGATAACCTGATCTGTATTCATCCCGTAACCGCAACCGTCGGCAGTTTCCTTTACTTCAACGCCGGCGCGGGCATACTTCAGGTAAGAAGCTGTGATGTCCAAATCGTCAAAGTCTACCTTGTTGGCAGCAGCCTCGGCACCGTTCTTGTAGGTCTCGTTGAACTCGAGCAAGAATGCCTGGTTGGTATTAGGAGTGGCAAAGTTGTTGATCTGGTCGTTGCCGGCATAGATAAACTTGTCTGCCTTTACGTAAGCCACAGCGTTGTCACCGTTGAGCTTGATTTGTCCGTTGGTGTTGTCGGTAGTATAGGTACCCATCTTGATGCCGCCCTTGTTGCCCAATACAATCTGGCTGTTGCCTTTCTGGGTTACAGTGCCAACGCCTTTGTTGTAGACGTTCAGGTAGTTGGTCTGCAATACGGCTGTACCGCTCAAGTTGAGCGCACCTTCTACGGTTACAGAGCAGTCGGTATAGAGCTTGCCGCTGTAAAGGTCAAGGTCGTTTGCCAGTAATGCACCGCCAAAGTGCACAGCAGCCTCGTTGTCTATTTCAGCTTTCTTCTCCCAGCTTTCGATATTGGCATCGGCAGTAGCGCTTGGAGTGATGAAGCCTTTGCCTGTTACATTGATTTTGGCATTGTTCCTGACTCTCAGTCCAGACACTCTGAGAGATCCGTCTACGTAAAGGTTAGAGTAAATGTCTGCCATCTTGTCGGCAATGCTTAAGTTGCCTTTCTTGTAGAAGTATCCGCCATTGTGCACCACGAAGCGGTCTGCCACAGCTACATCGCCATAGCAATAAATCTTGTCACCGCTTGCAGTGAGGCTTGCTGAGAGACCTGTGCCTGTGAAGTCGAGCTTACCGCCGGTCAACACGTAGATGGTATTGTTGCTGTTGGTACCGCTGTAACGTAGTGTACCGCCTTTCTGCACATAGATGGTCAAGCCGCTCAGCTTGTTGGAAGTGGCAAATTCTACTGTCTTTCCTTTGGCAATATAGTAGGTTGTGCCTGCTGTTGCAGCGTTGGCATCTGTCAGCTCTACGGCTTCTGCAGGAGTAGTAGGCTCTGCGGGCATGTCGAGCAGACCGGCAAAGAGGGTTGCGTCAGCAGCCTTGTTGGCTGAAGATGTCTTGTAGTTGGTTACGCGTGCTGCCAAAGAAGTAGCATCAGAACTTGAATTGAGGGTAAGACCAGTGATGTCGGGGGTAACACCTGGCTGGGTGTTGTCATCACTGCTACAAGCAGTAAACAAGCTTACTGCCAGTCCCATTAATACGATTACTTTAGATGTTTTCATTCTTATGATTGATTAAATTATACGTATCATATTCTTTCAATAATCATTCGGTAGTCTCTAAAATAATAAAATGTGCTACTCTTTTCTTCAGATAATTAGTATTTAAATGTTGGGTCGCCGTTTGACAGTGGCTGGGTTAAATAGATGATAGAATGCAGCAAATGCTTTATGTGCTGTTGGATAGTGATTGGTTCCAAGCATTTGTTTTTTCAATAGAAGTTTTCTTTCACACGTTACTTTATCAGACTATTCGCTTGCAAATATACGTAAATTTTGTATTTATAATAAGGTTATTTAGTTAAATAAATTTAATTGGTATATGAAATGAATTTACTTTTTCTTTGTTCTCGCTTTTTTAGTTGGTGCGTGAGGCTCAGAGAGTTAAGCTGTTGGCTCTTTCCTTCAGCCATCAACGGTTGCTGCTGTGGGCTGGTTGCACTGAAACGGGCTGATGCCCACGCTGTGTTCACCTGTTGCCCGCGCCTTGGGCATCGAGTGCCCACGCCTTGGGCACTCAGCGGGCATAGTCCTTTTGCTTCGAAAAGTCCTGCTGTCAAGCCCTTCGACAGCATGCTTTCGTATAGCTGCGGCGGCATCTTTTTGTCTTTGCCTTGCCTTTATACCGAAAAGCCGGGCTTCTGTTATGCCCTGAAATGAAAGCAACTCATGCTTTGTCTTGACTGTAAAGGATGATGGAATGCTGCTTGTTTCGGGAAAAATAAAAGAGAGAAGAACAGGCAAGTTCTTCTCTCTTTGTTGTCATATTGTATGGAAATCCGTGTGTTTCTTGTACTTTCTTTACAGAAATTTGTATTTTTCTTGTCAATTGTACAGATAGGAATCAACGTTTTTCTTTACTGTTTTTTATCAGCGTTTAATGTGTATCTTTATTTCGCATTGTTGAATTTGAATACTTGCAAACGGCTCTTTCCGTAAGCTACATACAGGTAACCGTTGTATTCGGTTACATAGTTGGCTGAGTAGCCGCACTCGCGGTGGGTCAGCTCTGTGCCGTTCAAGTCGAGTGCTACGAGACCGTATGAACCGTAAGCCACAAACACATTGTTGTCAGTTACACAGCAACCGTTGGCGTAAGCCTTGTAGCTGCCGTCTTTGTTGATAGGATTCTTTATCTGGAAGGTCCATTTTTCTGTGCCTGTTGCCTCATCGAAGCATCTTACGCCAGATGCACCCAAGCATACATAGATGCGGTTGTCTCTTACGGCTATTACATTTTTACCGTTGTTAGGCTCAACCTGTCCAGCCTTGAAGCGCAGCATTGGCGTGCCTTGCATCTGTGGGTCGGCATCGCGGTCGAACACTTCTACATAAGCATCGATAGCCTCGTCAGGGTCATTCGTGCGGCGGTCGAGCACCAGTGCAAAGATCTTGCTGTTGCTTACGCACAGATGCTTGGCCTTGCCGCTCTTGGCTTGGTCTATGCGTGCATAAGTGTCATCGTTGCTGTAACACTCATATCCGTTTGTACTTGCCGTAAGCAGGTGCTTTGCCTTGCTGGGTTCATTGTCCAGTACCACGCAGTTGACGTCAGACTTGCCTGCTTTTGCATCCAAAGGCATTATCTGTAAAGGCTGCTTTACATAGGTGTTGCCCTCCGCGTTTTCCGCTACCGAAGACACGTCTTTCAGCAATCCGGTAGACGGGTCAATGTCCATATAAGCCAGCATGCCGCCTTTCTTGGCGTGGTTGCCGGCCATATAGATGCGGTCGCGTGTCTTGTCAATCATGATATGGTTGTAATCAAGCATATCCTCATTGTCTCTGAGGTATTGCAACAGCTTCACTTGCTTGTTGGCATCTACCGGTTGGAACACCTCCAGGCAGGCACCTTGTGAGTTGCCGCGGGTGTGGTAAGACATGTACATCTTGTCTTTCTCGCTGTAAGGAGCCACACATGTAGCCGAGATATCATGGGTGTGGTCATAGTCAATGCCTGAAATCAGGTCGAAGGTAGGCACTGAAGGGGTAGTGGGCTTGTCGTTGTAGCCCGTATTGTTGTTGCAATCGCTCTTCTTGACGATAACGGCTGCCGCCTCGGAAGCATCGGCTCTGTGTACGTTGTTGCCGTTGAAGTTCACGCCGACAGGGTTGCCGTTGACATAGAATTTGCCGTCAACCACCACGTGAGAGTTGTCGCCGGGGGCACCGAAAAAGTCAACACTGTAAGTGCCGTCTGCCTCTTGTGCACCATTGTTGAAGTTGAATTGGCCTGCCCTTACGTATGCACTGGCATTGTCGCCCTTGATGTATGTCTTGGCTATATCTTGGTTGTAGCATGCATATTCGCCTTCCACGTCAATCATGCTTTGGTCTGAGAGCACTACATTAGCACCAGAACTCTGCACGAAGCTCTTGGCTTTGCAATAGCTGATTTCGATGTTTGAACCACTGTTCATGTTGAGATTGCCGTTGATGGTGGCACTACACTCGTTGAAGAACTTGGCTCCGCTGTTCATGCTCATATCGCCATTGGTGTAGAATTTGCCGCCAATGTGCATGGCAGTAGGTTTCGTCCATGTGTCCCATTCGTTGGCAGGACCGTTTACTCTGAACTCTCCTGTTCCGGAAAGGGTGCAGTCTCCGACAATGTTCAGCACCGCCCCGGCGTTGTCCATGGCACTTGCCTTGAGGCTTCCGCCTATGTAGCATTGGCTTTGCACATCGAATCTGTTGTTGCCCAAGTCAACATCGCCTATGGTATAGAAAGGGCCTTGAATCTGGAATTTGGAGGTAATGCCGGAGAAGTCTATTGTGCCAAAGTTGACAACAGTAGCCTCATGCAGCGGGTTAGTGTCGGCACCGAGAATGAGTTTGCCGCCTTTCAGCACCACAATCTTTGTGCTTGCGTTGCAATATACACCGTTACCGGTATTGAATGTACCGGCTATATAGATGGTGGAGTTGCTGTAATTAGAGCTATATTGATAGGTTTCGCCAGCCGGTATATAGTATTCGCCGGCCGGTAAGTCCCAAACATTAGATCCGGTATAGTCGCCCATCTTCAATGCTTTGGCAGAAGCAGGAACCGTGGTTGGCTCGGTAGGCATGCCGAGTACATCCTTAAAAAGGGTGGCGTCAGCAGCTTTCCTGGCTGTGTTACTTGACTTGTAGTTGGTTACACGCGAGTTTAAGTCGGCCACGTTGCTGTTTGAAACCACCGCAGAACCCAAGACGTCAGGTTTTACACCACCGGCTTCAATTACATCGTTGTCGCTGCTACAACTGGCAAACAAGGCTGTTGCCAAGCCCATGAGGACAATAAGTTTAGATGCTTTCATTGTAATTGTAATGTTTAAATTGTTCTCAAATATCATTTTTGTTGTCATTCTATTTCACTGGTTTCCCCCTTAAACAGGGCATTTTGTATGAAATATTAACGATAGATGAAATCAGTTTATAGAATTATAGGTATCTGATAATTAGGTATTTGTTTGCAAAATTAAGAAAAACATAGATTAGTTCCATGCTTGTTAAGTTAAATTATATTAATTGGAAAATGTCTGTTATCTTGCGTTTACTGTTTGTTGCTTTATTTGAAATAATAAAGTTGCGTGTCTGGTTTGCGGCTTATCCAAGTTTGCTTAGGTGCTTGTAAAAGAAAGATGCAGACCAAAGTGGCTTTCTCTTCCTATTCAAAGCCACTTGAGTCTGCATCTTGTCATTTTATAATTACTTGTGTCTTTACACTTGTATCGTGTCCTTTATTCACAAGTAAAGGTAGCTGTTCCTCTTACATCGGTCTCGCTGGCACAAACGTAAGCCTTGAACTTGCCCGGTTCTACCACAAAATTGTGGGTCTTGGTAGACCAGTATTGCAGGTCTTCACCTGTGATGTCGAAGCTTACGGTCTTGGTTTCGCCGGGATTCAGACTCACTTTCCGGAAGTTTTTCAGCTCCTTTACTGGGCGTTCTTCAGCAGATTTTTCATCACCGATAAATAGTTCTACCACTTCTTTGCCAGCCACTTTGCCTGTGTTGGTAACGGCAACAGACAGGGTTATCTTGCCGTCTTTGTTCATGGTAGAGGTTGAGAGCGAAGGCTTTCCATACTTGAATGTGGTGTAGCTCAGACCATAGCCGAAGGGGAATTGAGGCTCAATCTTCTTGGTGTTGAACCAACGGTAGCCCACATAGATGCCCTCATCGTAGTAGACTGTATCATTCACACCGGGATAGCTGCGCTTACCTGATACGAAGCATGAGTAGTCGTTTTGCTTCTTGGCAAAGGTAACAGGCAGCTTGCCGCTTGGATTAACCTTGCCGGAGATGACCTCTGACAGGGTAGTACCGGACATGGAGCCTAAGTACCAGCAGTGAAGCATACCCTTGATGCTGTTGATCCAAGGTGTAGCAAAGGCGTTGCCGCCAAATGTTACCACCACGATGTTCTTCTGTATCTTTGCCAAGTCGGCTATCAACTCATTCTGCCCGAACGACAGATTGTAGTCTTTGCGGTCTGAAGCCTCACAGTCTTGGTAGCCATTCTTGTTGAGTCCGCCTATAAATATGATAAGGTCGGCTTTGCGTGCCTTCTCCAACGCCTCTTCTTTAAGCTTCTTGAGCGAGTCTGGGTTCAGCTTTTCCTGGTCGGCATAGAGTGCTCTGCCCGTATAGTAACCTTGCGCATAGTCTATTTTGTCACCGTAAACAGCTTTCAAACCTTGCAGCGGCGAGATATCCATCTTGGTCTTCAGTTCAGACGATCCGCCGCCTTCGCTCATGTTTCTTGTGGCATTGTCGCCCACTACCAATATGCGCTGATACCTGTTGGACTGCAATGGCAGTATGCCACCTTGGTTTTTCAGCAGCACGATACCCTCTTCTCCTATCTTCCGGCAGGCATCATAGTGTGCTTCAGAGCATTGTGAACCAATCACTTTATTGGCGTTCATGGCTGTGCGGAAGATAGTTCTCAGCACGCGTGCAGCCTTGTCATTAAGCACACTCATGGGTACTTTGCCCTCCTTTATCAATGCTTCAAAGGGGTCTGCCAGGTGATAGGTGTTGTAGCCTTTGCTCTTGTCTTCGGTCTTTCCGTTGGTATCGGTGCCCATTTCTATGTCCAGTCCGCAAGTAGCAGCCTGCCAGTCATCGTGTGCTCCGCCCCAATCGCTGATTACTGCACCGTCAAAGCCCCATTCCTTTTTCAGTATCTTGTTGAGCAGAGAGTCGTTGTGGCAGAGGTGCTGACCGTTCCATATAGGGTAAGACCCCATCATTGTCCACACGCCAGCCTGCTGCACACACTTCTTGAAGGCAGGAAGGTAAATCTCTCTGAGTGCCCTTTCGCCCACGTTTACATTGACAGTGAAGCGGTCCCACTCTTGATTGTTCAGTGCAAAGTGCTTCAGGCAGCACGCCACACCATTCTTCTGTGCGCTCTGAATGTAGGGCACAGCCATTTCGCCTGCCAGATACGGGTCTTCGCCCATATATTCGAAGCTGCGTCCGTTGAGCGGAACACGGGCTATGGTGGTGCCAGGTCCGAGCAGGACATCCTTGCCGCGGAAGGCAAATTCCTCGCTTACGGCATTGCCGTATACTGCGCTAAGGTCTCTGTTCCAGGTAGAAGCTAAGCAGGTCAATGAAGGAAACGCCACGATAGAGTCGTTGGTCCAGTTGGCTGTTTCCCATGTGTTCCAGTCCACTTCTGCGCGCACTCCGTGAGGGCCGTCGCTCATGTTCAGCTGTCGGATGCCCAATCTTGGCACGCCAGCTGACGTAAACTTGCTTTGTGCATGGAGCAGTTGTATCTTTTCATGCGTAGTCATTCGCGACAGAGCATCCTGCACGCGTGCCTCTACTGAGGCGTTAGGGTCCAGATAGACGGGTTTTGGGGTTTGTGCAGAGGCAGTTGCGGCCAGTGCCAAAGCCAAGGTAGCTGATAGTAATATCTTCATGTTTATAGCTAAAATATTAGTTGGTTAATGTATGTTTTTTAAAGTGTTGTTCAATAAGCAGGTGTTCATGACAGGCGAACAAGCACCTGCTTGAAAATTTGTTATTGCCTTATTTTACTGTTATTTCAGTGCTTCCGTCTTTCAGGTCGTAGGCTTTGGCAGTCAGTTTCACCTTACTCGGTTGCTTGCCAGCCTGTATTACAACCATACATTTGCCGTAGAGCGCGCGGCGCTTGTTGTCTTTATATCGTTCGAGCGACCATTGACTGCCGTTGTCAACGCCTGCTATGGTGGCGTTACCCTCCAGCTGGAAGAACACTTGATTGTCGGCATGCGGGCAGAGATTGCCCTCTTTGTCTACCACTTCCACGGTAACGAAAGTCAGACTCTTGCCGTTGGCCGTCATTACAGTGCGGTCTGGCGTCAGCTTGATGCGGTCTGGCTGTGCGGCAGTGCGTATCACTTGTGTGGCTACTGTCTTGCCGTTCTTGCGCGATACCGCCTTTATTTCGCCTGGTGTAAATTTCACCCGCCATGCCACATGATACTGGTGGCTGTCAGCTTTGCGCCGTATGCCTTGGCTCTTGCCGTTGATATACAGTTCCACTTCATCGGCATTGTTGTAGTAGCACCACATGTCAATGTCTTGTCCGGGCAGCCAGTTCCAGTGCGGAAAGAGGTGCAGCACGGTCTTTGCGGTCCATTCGCTCTGATACATATAATATACATCCTTCTTGAACCCCGCCAAGTCTATGATGCCAAAGTAGCTGCTGTGGGCAGGGTAGGCATAAGGCGTAGGTTCGCCTATATAGTCCCAGCCGGTCCATATAAACTGACCGGCACACCATGGCGTATGTTTTACCACGTCCCAAGTGGTCTCATGTGTGCTGCCCCATGGCACATGGCAGTTGTCATAGCTGCTGCATTGGTAAGAAGGGTCTGTATACGGCATCCACCATTCCTGCGGTGCCGTCTTGACTACATCGCTGGGCATGGTGTAGAAGCCCCGTGTTTGCAGTGCCGACACGCTCTCTGTCATCAAGAAAGGCTTGCCGGGAAAGTTTTCGGGCACGTCTTTTATCCACTGGTGGTGATAGTTGAAGCCTATGATATCCAGTGCATTGCTCTTGAACAGGTGGTTTTTGGGGTCCGGTTCGTTGCATCCTGCGGTAACAGGACGGGTGGCATCGTGTGCCTTTACCACTTCAACCAGTCGTTTGGTGAGCAGCGAGTTGACGCTCATTTCACCGTCTTGAGCCAGCGAAGAGGCGTCGTGGCCAAAGTTGAGGATTAAGTTGGCCTGTTCGGCAGACAGTGTGTCGGCATCAGCAGATGACCACTGTTCCAACACTTCGTTGCCAATGCTCCATATCATGATGCTCGGGTGGTTGCGGTCGCGGCGCACCAAGTCGGACAAGTCGCGCTCAAACCATTTGTCAAAGAAGCGTGCATAGTCGTTTTGCGTCTTCTTCCTGTGCCACATGTCAAACGATTCGTCCATCACCACGAAGCCCATGGTGTCGCACATGTTGAGCAGTTCCGGGGCAGGAGGGTTGTGGGTGCAGCGTATAGCGTTGCATCCCATCTCTTTGAGTGTGCGCAGTTGGCGGTAGAGTGCATCCTCATTGAGTGCAGCCCCCAAGCATCCCAAGTCGTGGTGCTGGCATACACCGTTCAACTTCATGGCTTTACCGTTGAGCGAGAATCCCGTTTTGGGGTCAAAATGAAAGGTTCTTACTCCCGTGTTGACGGTATCTGTGGCTACCACTTGCCCGCCTACGATGACCTCTGTCGTTACCTTATATATATAAGGGCGGTCTACCGACCACAGCTGTGGGTTGCTGAAGCTGAGCTGTTGGGCAGTGGCTGCCAATGTGGCGGTGCCGTCTGTCAGGTCAGTATAAGTGAAGTAGGTGCTGGCAGGCACATTGACGGTTTGCTGCCGCTGCGCCACTGCGTTGCCGTTGGCATCTGTCAGTGTGTGTCTTACTGTGGCTTTGGCGCTGTTGGACGTGCTGTTTTCCAGTTGTGTGGTAACGGTTACAATGGCCTTGTTGCGCCCTTTGAGGGCAGTGCTGACCGTTGTGCCCCAATGGGCAATGCTGACGGATGCCGCCTTTACCAGCCACACATGCCGGTAGATGCCACATCCGCTGTACCATCTGCTGTTGGGCTGGTCGCTGTTGTCTACCCTTACGGCCACCGTGTTGTTGCCGTCTTTGCTGAGATAGGGCGTCAGTTCGTATCTGAAACTGCTGTAACCATAAGGCCGTTGCCCTAACTTATGCCCATTGATATAGACGGTGGCGTTCATGTACACACCGTCAAAGTCAATGTAATAGCGGTTGGATGCAGCGGTGGCAGGGTCAATGTACAGTTGCTTTCTGTACCATCCCACGCCTCCAGGCAGTGCTCCACCGCTGGCGCCCGACGGGTTTTGTGCTAGAAAGTCGCCTTCTATTGCCCAGTCGTGGGGCAGGTCAAGCAGCCGCCAAGCATGGTCGTTATAAGTAGGTTGGAGCATGACGGCAGAGTCTGCCAGTGCAAAGCGCCAATCCGCATCAATACATTGTCTGGTCTGCGCATGTGTGACGAGTGCCAATGACAAGAAAAACGAGAGTATGGACAGTTTTTTCATACAGTGTAAAGTTTGATAATAAGTAGGCTGTTAGCCGGGCTTTGGAGGATGAGTGTTGGGCAACGGCTGTAGCCCCTTGTCCTTTTCTCTTGGAACAAGGGGCTGTTTGCCGTTTATAGCTTTACCGTCAGGGCTTTGCCGTTATAGTTGACCAAGGTGCCTTGCGGACTGTCAAGGTCGAGCTGTTGCTGTTTGTCGGGCGATACCACCACAATATTGAAGCGGCGGTTCTTCAGCATGCCGTTGAACGAGCCTTTGCGTTGCCCGATGGTCAGGCTCTTGTCGGCCTCGTTGTAGCGAATGTCAATAGTGGCATACTTGCCCTTTTCGTAATTATAGTTTGTACCTTCGTCTTCGTAGAGCGTAAAGGCAGCATCCTTGCCGGTATAGACATAGAGGTTGATTAGCTCGGCGGGCTTTTGGTCGCTCCATTCCATTTCGGGCCCGAACGGCACGATAGCGCCCTCGCGCACAAACACCGGCATCTTTTCGTAAGGTGCATCAGCCATGATATTTTGTCCGCCCTCATAGTGGCGTCCTGTGTACAGGTCGTACCAGCCACACTGCTTGGGCAGGTAAACCTGGCGCGAACGGGCCTTGTAGTAGCCCACCGGGCAAGCCATGAAGGCAGGTCCGAACATCCATTGGTTGCCTATATTGTTGACAGCAGGATCGCTTTCAAAGTCCATGACCAGTCCGCGCATCAGCGTATAGTCGTTGAAGTGTGCCCATGCCGCCATGCTGTAAAGATAAGGCATCATGCGGTAGCGCAGCTTGTCGTAGTATACAATGGCCTTGTAGGCAGGATGCGACTCCGGCGCAATGTTCCATACCTCGCGTTCGGGCCACTGTCCGTGGGTGCGGTAGAGCGGGATGAAGCATCCAAACTGGTTCCAGCGTGCTTGCAGCTCGCGCCATTCCTTGAGGTCTTCGGTCTCTATGCCCGTCTGGTTATAGTAGCCTTGTGCTTTCATATAACGGTTTTCCACGCAGAAGCCACCTTGGTCCATACCCCAGAAAGGTATGCCGCTCATAGAGAAGTTGAGACCTGCCGTCATCTGTGCGCGCATGTCTTCCCATCGTGTTCCTATATCGCCGCTCCATGAGGCGGTGCTGTATCGCTGCAAGCCTGCAAAGCCGCTGCGTGTCAACAGGAACACACGCTTGTTGTTGTTGACGCTTCGCTGTCCGTTGTAGATAGCGTCTGCATTGACAATGGAGTAGGCATTGAAATACTCGGTGCTGGAACCTAAAGCCGTAGGTCCGCAGAGAGCTTTGCGGTAGTCGATAGGTGTGCAGTCGCGCACGTTAGGTTCTGAGGCATCCATCCACCAGGCATCCACGCCTTGCTTGTATTTTGAATAGAGGTTCTCGTCCATCTGTCGCCAGAACATCTTGCGTGCTCCAGCCGAGTAAGCATCGTAGAATGAGCCTACATAGCCCGGTCCCACCCAGTCGCGTATAGAGTCTTTCACAGCCTGGTGATACATCCATCCGTGGCTGTCCAACTCTTTGTAGTTCTTGGTATTGCAGTAGAACTTGGGCCATACCGATATCATGAACCTTCCGTGCATGGCATGTACACTGTCGAGCATGGCCTGCGGGTTGGGATAGCGGGCTGCTTCGAACTGGTGGCTACCCCATTGGTCTTCAGCCCAATAGTTCCAGTCTTGCACGATATTGTCTATTGGAATATGGCGTTTGCGAAATTCTGCCAGTGTCTGCTCTATCTCACCTGAGGTCTTGTAGCGTTCTCTGCTCTGCCAGAAGCCCAAAGCCCATTTCGGCATTACCTGCGCCTTGCCTGTCAGAGTGCGGTAGCCACTGATTACCTGGTCCATGTTTTGACCTGCTATGAAGTAGTAGTCCATGTCGCGGCTCATTTCACTCCAGATAGACACCTGCTGCTGTTGCTGCTCGCTTACTGGCTTGGCAGCCCGCAGTCCGCAGTAAGACACGTCGCCGTCAGGCTGCCACTCTATGCGCAGATGCGTCTTCTTGCCCTTTGTCAGTGCCACATTAAACTTGTAGGAATTAGGGTTCCAAGCCGTGCGCCAGCGCTCTGCCACTGCCTCTTTGCCGTCAACAAATACTTTAACATAGCCCGCATAGTATAGCAAAAAGCGGTAAAGATAGTCTTCAGGAGCCTGTATCCAGCCTTCATACACCACGTTGGAGCCATTGAGCTTGAAGCCTTTGGGCAGGTTAGGTATCATGCGCGAGTTCTCATAATAAAGCGAGTCTTCGCGGCGCACCAGTTGGTAGCCGTCCTTGTCTGTATAGATACCTGTCAGCGCACCGGGTTTCCCATCGCGGTCGTAGAGGGTGAACGCACGGTTCAGTTGCAGATAATCGTCCGGATTTCCCCATCTGCAGAGCGAGTAAGAGTCCCACAGCAAGCCGTAGTTCTTGTTGCTCATGACGAAGGGAATGGATATTTTCGTATTATACTGAAACAGCTCTTCGTTTTTACCTTTATAGTTATACTCTTCAGCCTGATGCTGTCCCAAACCGTAGAAAGCTTCGTCTGCCGGGCTGTCAAAGGTGGCATGCCAGGTCCAGGCGGTACGTTCCTTGTCGGTAAGTGTGCCCACGCCGATGTCGCTTGTCGGCACAGTATAGGGCAAGAATGTCTTTCCGCCCCCTTGCGTCTCGTTGAGCAGCAGCTTGCCTTCAGCGTTGTAGAAAGCCACATGACCTGTATTTTCATCTACCACGGCTTTTACATTCTTTCCGCTCACGGTGATGAGGCTGCCCTGCTGGCTCACGGTGCAGTCAGCTTTCTGCTTTTGCGGCACTATGACAAGGCTGCTTTTCTGCGGAAATTCGTTTTCGCAAGTAGCCCTTACACGTATAATATTGCCATTGATTAGTTCTACCCTTACTAATTTGGCACCATTGTTGGCAGCATTTTTTACCTTTACGATAATGCCGTTGCCCTGTGTCAGAGGGTTGGCAGCCTGTGCCGACAAGGCACCTACCAGCAGAATAGCCGAGAGATAAGTTCTTATGTTCTTCATATATGTTTATGTTTTATTGTAATGTCAGCATAGGTGTAGTGCTCTTTGTCCACACTTGTGCTTGCAGCATGGCGTGCGGTAAAGAATGAGTAGCTTCAGACTTCTTGGTTCATCGGTTGGTGTGCAGCTCATGGCTGCACCGTGTTCGCTACATGGTATTCTGCTTGCAAAGTTAGCAATAATATGATAAATGCAAGCTGTATGCGCCTAAAAGCATAGGTGGGTAATGTTGTCAATCGGTGTATAATTTGTTAAGTAAACAGGTCTATACCTTATTATATAAGTGCCTTGCAGATATGGTTGCAGACCCATCGTCAGCTCTATGGGCAGCATGCGGTATCCCTTCTTTTTCAACTGCCCGCAAATGCCTGTCTGCAATAGCTATGCAACCGCTTGCGGATTGCATAGCTATTGCAGGCCGATAAGGCTGCAATCGGCAGTCAACAGCATAGCTATTGCAGGCTGGTTGCACTGCTTTTGCAAAGGATGTAGTGCAGCAGCGCAAGGTAATGAAATTTGTGCTGCGGTATGATATGGGGCAAGAAAGTAATGAAAAACGTAAAAGCACTGCTGTTGCCTGTGGCTGTTTTGGCGATGGACGAATCATTTATGAAGTTTTACAACGTATTGACAGTCAATGCATTAATGATGTATGCAACATTTTATACATGCTTTGAAAACATTTTGAGCAGTTATAAATTAGACTTTAAAAGACATTTTTTTGATTTTATTAGTAGATTTGCAGCCGTTAACATCTTAATGAAGAAAAACATAGAGCTGCCACACAGCAGCCATGAAAGCAATAAACTACGTATAATATTTACTTTACAATAATTACTAACTTTAAAAATTTAATTGTCTAACTATGGGAAAGACCTATTCCAACAGTTGCATGAGTTCAACTCTATGCAAGATTGCCATGGTAGTGTTTCTACTCTTTCCGGCAATGAATGTACTTCAAGCAGGTTCCCTTATCGCCAAGACCGTTACCGGTAAGGTGGTGTCTGCCACCGACAGTGAGCCGCTGATAGGCGCCACGGTAGCCGTACAAGGCCGACAAGGCGGTGTGATTACCGATTTTGACGGTAACTATTCTATCAAGGTAAACGATGGCGAGACCCTTGTGTTCAGTTATATAGGCTATGTAACACAGAAGGTAAAAGTAACAGCCAGCGTTGTCAATGTGAGCTTGAAAGAAGAGTCAAACTCACTTGAAGACGTGGTAGTGATAGGCTACGGCGTGCAGAAAAAGAAGCTGGTAACCGGAGCTACCGTGCAGCTGAAGGGCGACGAAATCTCCAAGCTCAACACCAACAACGCCTTGCAGGCCATGCAGGGACAGACACCCGGCGTCAATATCATCTCGGAAAGCGGCAAGCCAGGTGCCGACATGAAGGTAATTATCCGTGGACAAGGCTCCAACACCAACAACAAGCCTCTCTATGTGATAGACGGCATACCAGGTGCCGACATCACAACGGTAAACCCCTCTGATATCGAAAGCATCGATGTGCTCAAAGATGCCGCCTCTGCCGCTATCTACGGTGCACAGGCTGCCAACGGTGTTATCATCGTTACCACACGCAGTGGCAAGGAAGGCCGCACACAAGTAACCTTTGACGGCTATATGGGTTGGCAGACAGCAGCACGCAAGATAGAGATGTGCAACGCTCAGGAGTACATGATGCTCATGGACGAGCAGAACCTTAACTCTGGCAATGGCGTGTACAACTGGAGCGCATACCCCGGTATCTATGATACCAACGGCAATGTGATAGACACCGACTGGATGGACCTCATGTTTAAGGACAATGCTCCTACACAGAATTATACTGTCGGTGTAAACGGTGGTTCCAAGAGTTCAACCTATGCTATCTCGCTTGGCTATTACAGTCAGGAGGGTATCATCGGCGGCAAACGCGCTTCCAACTATGAGCGTTACAACTTTCGCACCAATTTGGAGCAGAGCATCGTGAAAGACATATTGAAAGTGGGCGAAAACGTATCCTTTGCTTATGTGAAGACCAATGACCTCGGCACAGGCAACATGTATAACAACAAGTTGCGCGGTGCCTATGCCACCTCACCCTTGCAGCCACTCTATCTGCAACAGGATGGTCGCGAAGACCTCAACAACGGCTACAGTTATTCTACTGCCAACGACTGGTATCAGTATGACGGAAACCCCGTAGCAGCCCTCTATCGCGGACGTAATCTCAGCGATAGACAGAACTGGGTGGCCAACGTATTTGCCGAGTTGCAGCCTGTCAAAAACCTTCGCATCAAGACTTTGCTCGGTTTCAACCAGAATGTGGGCACTTATCGCGCCTATAAACCTAACTACACGTCAACTACCAACGATATGCAGACCACAGGGTCTACCACCAGTCAGAATATATACAAGAACTGGACACTGACCTGGACCAATACTGCTGCCTACGACTGGACCTTGGGCAAGAATGCGTTCAACGCCATGCTCGGTATGGAAGTGGAGCGCTTCCAAGGCGACAAGATGGAAGGCTCCAACATTCTGCTCTCTATCTATGACGACTGGAACCACGCTTATCTGAGCAATGACGCCAACAGCCATGTGGGAACAGTGGCAGGTTATCCTGAAAACGAATACCGGCGCATCTCTTACTTCGGCCGCCTGGGATGGAACTACGACGATACCTATATGGTCAACGCTACGCTGCGCTGCGACGGTTCATCACGCTTTGCAGCCGGACACCGCTGGGGCTGGTTCCCTTCTGTATCGGCAGGATGGGTTATCACCAACGAAAACTGGATGAAAAACACCAGCTCCTGGCTCGACTTCCTGAAGATTCGTGCCAGCTGGGGACAGGTAGGCAACAATAATATCGACGCTTATCTCTATACCTCTACCGTGGTGCTCGATGGCGTAGGCGTCAACTTCGGACAAGGGAAAGGCACCAAATACAATACCAACGGTGCTGTCTCAGACCGTATCGGCAACGACAAACTGAAGTGGGAAACCTCTGAACAAACCGACCTTGGCTTTGACGCACGCTTTATAGGCAGCCGTTTAGGACTCAACTTCGATTACTATTACAAGAAGACCAAAGACTGGATAGTCAAGTCACCGGTGCTTGCTACCGTGGGAGCTGACGCTCCTTACATCAATGGTGGCGACGTAACAAACCAAGGTATTGAACTTGGACTGTCGTGGAACGACCATATAGGCAAAGACTTCCAATATAACATCGGTGCCAATGTGTCTTACAACAAGAACGAGGTAAACAATATTCCTCTACCGAAGGCGGCATCATCCATGGCTATGCAGAAGGCTCGACCAATGCCAATGTCATGTTCAACAACCAGACAGAGTTCTACCGCTGTGAGGCAGGACACGCCATGGGATATTTCTGGGGCTATAAAACAGCAGGCATCTTCCAGAACCAAAAGGAGATAGACGACTGGGTGGCAGCAGGCAACGGCATACTCGACGGCACGCAGCCTGGCGACCTGAAGATTGTAGACCTGCACAAAGACGGTGTCATCAATGATCAGGACAAGACAGACTTGGGCAACGGCATACCTAAGTTCAACTTCGGTTTCAACCTCGGATTTAGCTATAAGGGCTTCGATTTCTCTACAACATGGTCAGGAGCTGCCGGCTTCAAGGTTACCAACGGTGGCTACCGCAACTGGGGCAACTCCTTGCAGAGCAACTATACCAAGCGCTTCCTCGGCCGTTGGCATGGCGAAGGCACGTCAAATACATTGCCCCGACTCACCAATATAGACCGCAACTGGACCAACTTCTCTGAACTTTATCTGGAAGACGGCGACTATCTGCGCATCGCCAACATCACTGTCGGCTACGACTTTGCCAAACTGCTCAAGGCAAAGGTGCTCTCTCAGGCACGCCTTTACTTCCAGGTGCAGAACCTTTACACCTTTACCAAGTACTCAGGCATGGACCCGGAGGTGGGCTTTGGACAGCACTCATGGATGTCGGGCATCGATACAGGTTCCTACCCTCATGCCCGCACAATACTCGTAGGTGTTAACTTGAAATTCTAATTCTATTAAAAAGACATGAAAGTTATGAACAACATAAAATCGAAAATAATAATGTTAGGCCTTGTCGGTGTCATGCTAACTGCCTGCACCGACAGCTTTCTTGACACGTCTTCAAAGACAACGCTCAACTCTACGTCGTTCTACAAGACACAAGCACAGGCCGATTATGCAGTGGTTGGCTGCTACGAAATGTATCAACGCACCGTTTCCAGCGGCAGTTGGCCTTCTGTCTTCCAGGCTGTTGAAACCATGTCGGACGACTGTCTCGGCGGTGGCGGACCCGATGACCGATCCGACCGACTCATGGATCGCTTTGATGTAAGCTACAAGCCCGACGAACAAAACCTGTTCAGTGGGCTGTGGACAGACTATTATAAAGGCATTTACAACTGTAATTTGCTAATCAACTCGCTTGACGGAATAGACTGGAAGACCGACACAGACCGCAAAGTGGTGGAGAGCGAAGCGCGCGCATTGCGTGCTATCATGTACTTCGACCTCGTGCGTATGTTTGAAAACGTGCCGCTGTTGACAGCTCCCAGCAGCGATGTCGTGCCACAGGCAGAACCCGATAGCGTATATAAATTAGTGGTAAACGACCTCAGATTCTGCGCACAGAATATGCCGGAAGACCAATATACCGATAAAGAGAAGAACTTGGGACGCATCACCAAGTATGCCGCTGAAGGCATGTTGGCACGCGTTTACCTCTTCTACGATGGCGTTTACAATGATAACCAGTTCAAGGAAATGCCTGGCAATCTGACCAAAGCAGAGGCTTTGGGCTATTGTGAGGATGTTATTGCAAAAGCAAAAGCCGAAAACCTCTTCTCGTTGGAAGAGGAATTTGCCGACCTTTGGCCCGCAGCTTGCACCGAGAGAACATCACCTGAGACAGGAAAGAAGACTACCTACAAGGAAACCAGCAACGAGTTGATGCTTGTGATGAAGTTTAACAACGACCAAACTTGGAATAACAAGAACTACAATGGCAACCGCTTCATCGTCAATCTCGGCATGCGTAACGTGTCTTCCTATGCTCCTTACGGAAATGGTTGGGGCGCATGTCCTGTTACTCCGTATGCACAAAGCCTCTTTGATGCCGACGACCAGCGCGGCACAGCTACCGTTATAGACTGCCGTGCCGTAACAAACGACAACGGAAAAAAAGCTTATGACGAGCAGATAGCTACCGACTGCATGGACTATACGGGCTATGTGAACAAAAAGTACTGTCCTCTCATCTTCACAGACGGCACCTCTATTCCTGCGTCTGAGGCAACAGTGGACGGTGCCAACATGCAAACTTCACAAGACCAAGACTGGGTGCTGATGCGATATGCAGACGTACTGCTCATGGCAGCAGAGCTTGGAAGCCCTAATGCCATGGAATACTTCAACGAAGTGCGCCAGCGTGCCTATGCAGGAGCTACCGACCACAACCTCCAGTCGGCTCCTACACGCCAGCAGATATGGGACGAACGCCGCAAGGAATTTATGGGCGAAGGCATCCGCTACTGGGATTTGCGCCGTCAAGGAATAGACGCTTTCGTTACCGCTCAGCTGGCACAGGCTACCACAAACGGCCTTGTGTCTGGCTCATCTATCGATGTTTACAACAATACAGTGAAGGACGAGAATATCAAAAGCACCTATATTGAAAGCAATATCCGCTCTAAACGCGGCTTCTGGCAAATCCCTACCAGTGAGATTAACATGTCGGGTGGCGTGTATAAGCAAAACGCAGGCTGGTAAACTTTTATCTAATAAGCATAACATAAGCAATCTAAAGAACAGCACGCACTCGCCGGCAGCACCGGCAAAACAGTCTGCCATGCAGCGAGTGCGGCACCTTAAAAATACAGCAATATGAAAATCAAGAGATATTTTTATGCTTTCATGGCTGCCGCAGCCATCGCTTTGGGCATCTCTTCATGTACTCCCGATACCTATGAGATGGGAGGTAAGGATGTAAGCAAGGACGACTTGGTGGAAGGCATTGCCTATACCGTGACCCATGACCAAAGCAATCCCAATATCGTTTATCTGAAGAGCACGCTCGACAAGATAACTTCAAAGAAATACACTACCCTTTGGGAACACCCGCAAGGACGCTCTCAAGCCAGCGATGTTACCCTGAAAATACCGTTTCCCGGCACTTACAACGTAACGTTCGGTGTGGAAACAGACGGCGGTGCCGTGTATGGTAACCCCTCAACCTTCACGATTGACAATTTCTGTGCAGACTTCGTGAACGACAAGAAGTGGACAATGATAACCGGTGGTGTGGGCAAATCAAAGACCTGGATACCTGATAACGGACAGTACGGACAGGCCAAAGGCGAGATGGATTATGCCGACCCAAGCGTTACTCAGGAGTATGACAACTACACTACTAACTGGGAACCGGGCCCGAAGCATACCACTGACGGCAGCGATGAGTACTTTAACAGCTCTATGACCTTTAGTCTTGACGGTGGCGCTAACGTGGAAGTGAAGAATGCACACGACGGTACTGTTGACGATGCAAAGGGTACTTTCATGCTTGATTTGGATAACATGACCATTACTTTCACCGATGTTGACATGCTGCACACCTACGGTTGGACTTACAAAACGCCCAACTGGCGCCAGAACTTGAAGATATTGAAGCTCACCGACAACCGTCTGACTATCGGTGTGCTGCGTGATCCGAACACATCCGGTGAGGGCGAGTGGTGGCTTTTGTGGAATTTCGTTTCTAAAGAGTATGCCGACAGCTATGTGCCTGAGGACGTTCCAGACCCGGTTCCATCCATCGACGGCAATGCCAACGACATTATGACTACCAGCAAGAGCAAGACTTGGACGCTCTCTCTTGACTCTCCGTTTGACTGGGCCGACCTTAACGGCAACTTGCTCAATGGCTTCAAGAGTGCTTCTGACTATACTTCAACGGGTTGGGCGGCTTATAATGCCGATATGATCAAGGCTACCTCGTTTACCTTTACATCTACCGGAGCCAATGAGGGCAGCTTTACATTTACCTCATACAGCGACCCCAAGAAGGTGGAAGGTACCTATACGGTGGACAAAAACAATGACATTACCTTCTCGGAAGACCTCAATGCGCTGATTAGTCAGAGCGACTATGGCTGGACTTCAAGTGCTTACTTGACCACAAACAACAAGAAGTTGCGCTTGTTGAAGACCGCTACCGATGTGTTTGGCAATGTAACAGACATGTATTTGGGGCAGCGTTCCAATGAGAAAGACGAGTATCAGGTTTACCATTTCGTGTTGGGTTCAGGTTCAGCTTCTACTGTTGACGAGAACCAAGTGCGCAAAGACCGCCTTACCGGAAGCTCTTCCCGCACATGGATGGTAGACATCAACGGCATACCTGCTACCTGGGCTAACAACCATGTCTATGATAACTTGACCGACGGAAAGAAAGAGAACTATGCATCTTGCACCATTCCAGACTGGACGGGCTATACTTACAGCGATGCCGACAAGGCTCATGCAGGCACATTCCGCCTCACTTTCCACAGCGACGGTAAGCTTGATGTAGTGTTTGCCGATGGTACTGCCACGCAGTCTACATGGACTTATGGCGCACCTGCCGACTTCTACGGCATGCCTTTGATTGTATTCCCTGCAGACTTGAACATGGACTTCAAGTTCCCTGCTGCTGAAGGAGCATGGTATGGATGGGAAACCCAGAAGCCGGTAGACAATGCCAAGATGCCTACTACACAGTGGTTGGAAATCTATGACTGGGATCTGGATGCCGCAGGCAATGTGGTTGGCGTATGGTTGGGTATGGACAACGGCAACAGTACTCCTGACGCATCTGACGCTTCCAAAGGTCCACAGTGGCTGGAGAAGGAAGGCAACCAGCGTAAAGTGATGCACATGCTGATTGACAACGGTGGTGCCGGCAAGGCAGCTCGCCGTTATCACAGAAGATAATGGCTCTTGTTATAAAGGAAATGAAAAGGACTTTGGAACTTTTCATTTCCTTTCAACCATCTAACAGGTATTTTTCAATCATTTGATAAATATCTTTTAGCCATCAACAAGTATCCTTTTAACCATTAAAAATATTCTTTCAAGAACTAAATAAGTAGCTGTTCAGAATCATTGTCATAAATCATGAAAACCTGTCTAACTGCTTGTTCTTGGTAAAAAGACATTAAGTCGAACAATGAAAAGACTCTTTTGTATCTTTATTCCTATATTTCTGCTGACCGCTTGCCGGTCGCGTGAGCAGAAGGTTACAGCGGCCGTAGACCGTTATGTGGCGCAAACTTTCAAGCAACCGGGGCAGTTCAACAAGGTGGAAGGTATTTCCAAGCCTGACACCATGGCCACTGTCAAGCGTAAAGTGGTGCTGCAACAGCTGCACCAGCAGTATGACAGTCTGCGCAGTATCGTGTTTTTGCAGCACCGGCGCATAGATGCTGATGCTCAGCTGAAGGCAGAATACACTGGCATGGTCAATGAGTATGCCGCTTTTCTCATGGATCAGCATTATGATTTTGAGGGCACTTACCGCCGGCTGATGGCGCAGAAAGACAGCGTTATGTATGAGGTGGTGGTGGCTTACTCTATGAAGAACAGTGGCAAGAGCAACCTCCGTGAGTGCTATGCCTACTATAATGAGCAGACAGGCAACTATGATGTGAGTGCAAACAGGCGGCAACTGGCCGACCATGACAAGTATCTCAAGTGTGGCATGATGCTGAGTTGCCTTATCAGCAAGCTCAAGCCGATGGCCCGGTTTGTGGCTCAACATGGATAGCCAGTCTGCATGTAGTTTGGAACAGGATGGCTTGTATCACGGTAGAACTGTGCTTGTATATCCTTCATCAACAAAAAACAACTAATCAACAATATTTAACGATATGAAAAAACTAAAGAATCTATTCTACAACCTACTGCTCTTGACCGTCTGTATGGCTACTTCTGTGCTGGCAGCCTGCTCTGACGATGAAGACAATAGCGGCACGAATACCAACTTTGCGGTGTCGGCAGAGATGGTGGAAATGCCGTTGGAGGGTGGCGTTACCTATCTGTATGTGCGCTCTGGTGCCAAAGCTACGGTGGCAAGTGACCAGACTTGGTGCCAGGTGTCGGAAGAGGCGTCTTCATCGGCAGTATCGCACAGATTTAAGATAGAGGTCAACCCAAATGCTGATACCGACGACCGTGAGGCTACATTGACGGTTGCCGCGGGTGCCAACACGCAGAGCGTGAAGGTAAAGCAAACCGCTGCCTGGGGACTTATCGTAGAGAGTGTGGAACCGATCGAGGTGCCTGCTGCCGGTGGTTCGGTAGTGGTAAAGCTAAAAGCTAACGGCTCTTACACCACTACCATGCAGGATGGTGTCAACTGGTTGACAGCTGTCAATTCCCGTTCGCCTATGAGCGAGTGTGTACATACATATCAGGTGGATGCCAACTTTGGTCCAGACCGCACGGCTTCCATTACTTTCGCACTGGAGGGAATTACTCAAACCGTAACCGTCAAGCAGCTTGGGGCAACCCAAAGCAGCGATATGAGCCATACAGCCAAAGAGATAGCTGCACAGATGCTGCCGGGCTGGAACCTCGGCAACACGTTGGAGGCGGGCAGTTCAAGTAATAATGACAAGAACGCTGGTGTAAGTACAGAGGTGTCTTGGCAGAAGACAAAGACTACCAAGCAGCTGATTGACTTTGTGAAAGCCCAAGGCTTCAAGTCGGTTCGTATCCCTTGTTCATGGGTAATGGGGCATATCACCGATGCTGCCAACGCTACGATAGACCCCACATGGATGAACCGTGTGCAGGAAATAGTGAATTACTGCATTGCCAACGACCTTTATGTAGTGCTCAACGACCATTATGACGGTGGCTGGCTAGAGGAAAGCTTCGGCGATGTGAGCGATGCTGCCGTTACAAAGAACTGCAACAAGCTGGCCAAGATTTGGAAGCAGATAGCCAATCACTTCAAGAACTATGACGAGCATCTGCTCTTTGCCGGACTCAACGAGCCTAACCAAAGCCAGTATAGCGGCGAGATGACTGCTGCGCAGATGAAAGCTTTGGTAAAATATGAGCAGACTTTCATTGATGCAGTGCGCCAGACGGGCGGCAACAACGCCAAACGTACCCTCGTGGTGCAAGGTCCAAAGACCAATATCAGCGAGACACTGAAGCTCTTTAAGGGCAGCAACTTCCCCGTAGACAATGTGGCTGAACGCCTGATGGTGGAGGTTCACTACTATGAACCTTGGCAGTTTGCAGGCTTGACCGAAGATGGCAGCGGCTCATACATACAGCATTACTATTGGGGTGCCGACAACCATGTGGCTGGCAGCAACCGGAACGCAGAGTCAAAGTATGAAGAGAGCTATGTGAAAAAGCTTTTCGGGCAGCTCAAGGCACAGTATGTAGACAACAATATACCGGTTGTCATTGGCGAGTATGGCGCACAGTGGCGCGACATGTCGGCTGTCGGTGGCGACCAAGCCAAGCATGATGCCTCCATCAAGGCTTACTTCAAGACCATCAATGAGCAAGGCGCACGCTGCGGCATCGTGCCTTTCGTGTGGGACATCAACTCTTGTCAGAAGCCTACCATGACTGTTATCGACCGTGCCAAGTTAGCCGTCTACTGCACACCTGCCATGGAAGGCATCTTAGAAGGCGTGCGTGCCGGCAAGCAATAGTCTGCCTTTTTATCCTGCTTAGGTAGGATTGTTAGTAATTCGTAGCTTCCGTTTGTGCCCTTTTAGCGGTACAGACGGAAGCTTTTTTCATGTTTTTATTATTCTTGTTGTCTTGCTTTTATTCTGCCAATATACAAGAATGGCTTTTGAGCAAAGTGCAACATATTCTTTGTGTTTTGTATACTTATGTATGTGTAATGCTGATATTGTGTGGCTAAAACACTGCTGTTATCGCACACAGCTTATTGATTTGCGTCAAGAAAACACCGTTTTTTCACTAAAAGCAGTGCTTTCCTATTGCGAAATTTTGCATTTCGTCGTATCTTTGCAGCGTCAAAAGGTTAATAAATTGTTTAGGTTAGTAAATAGTATTAGTTTAAGGTAAAGTTTTCATGATTATTTGGGATGACAAAGAGAGTCGTGAGACTGTCTTTCGAATCGAAAAAGGTTTTTTAGTTAAACATAAATTTATGCGTTGCAGCTCGAAGAGAGTCGTAACGCATTATTGTTTTTATAGGGTTGCCGTTTCTGCGCAACCTCATTTCCATCAAATCTTATAGGTTTGGTAATAACGGTGCAATCAGTGAGCGATAGCATTGTTATCGCTCACTGATTGCACCGTTGTCGGCTACCGACAGCAGTGCTTTCACCTGACGAAAGCACTGCTGTCGTAACCCCGTTTCATAGCTATCGTTTGCCAATATTAGTGTGCATACACTTTTACCGATAGCTGCTGTCCCTTGGCAGTGATAGCTTTTACAATGTAAATGCCGGGGCTTACGCTCAGCGTAATGCTGTTGCTGCCTGTCTGTTCAGCCTGTTTTGCCAGTGTGCCGTCAGCATGGTAGAGGCTGACAGACCGCAATTCACTGCCTATGCAGCCCACGGTGAGCTGCCCGTTGGTGGGCTGATAGCAACTGATGCGTGCCTGCTTGCCAGCTTTGTTAAGGTCATATTGCGTGGTGGTCAGGTAGTAACGCCCGTGGTTATTGGCCATCAGGCTTACCGTGCTGCCCGCAGTTATCGGTGTGTATGTGAGCGTTTGGCTGTCGAGTAGCCACAGTGGCTGCTTCATTTTGGCATTGATGCTGAAGTTTACGTTTACCGATTGGTTGCTGTTTGCCACCACACCGATAGGCATCAAGTCTATACAAGTAGTGGTGTTGAGGCTTACAGCCCGGTCAGATGCTACGGTATACACCTGTGGAATGTCGCTCAGTTCGGCACACTCCAGCAGTTCGGCATCTTCAGCTTCATCATATTGGCTGTTGGCATCAGCCTTTACGGTAACAGTGGCACAGCTGCCCATGCTGCCGTTTTGGGCAGACAGCGTGATGACAGCGTCAGAGGCTTGTGTGCCGGTGCCGCCGGTCAGCCAGCGGTCTACCGTCATTTGTGTGGTAAAGTAGGCCTCTTCAGGTGCAGCGTCCTCCTTTTCTTTCACTATAAATGCCTGCATCGGTTCCACCAGCACATCCTTGCTGCGGTTGTAGGCGGCATCCGTAGCAATGGCGTATGCCTTTACCTGGTTGCCCTCCAAGGTCCACACCTTGTTTTCAAACATGGTGTTGGCTTTCAAAAACAGGTACATGCTCAGCGATGCAGTGTAGGGGTTGCCTATCAGCCGGTACTTGTCTTTGGCGTGTACGCCCTTTTCCAGTGTCTGTCTGACAGGGCTTATGGTACCGTCTGCTGTGCTGTAGTCTACCAATAGACGGTAATTCTTGTTGCGGTCAAGGGTTGCCGTCAGTCCCGAAGCCGTGCCGTCATAATTGTAGTAGGCATATTGGTCATCGTCTTTCGGCAGTCTCAGCAGTGCCACAGGTATGTTGTTGGCAGTAGTATAAGCATCGCCCACCTTGACGGCAAAGGCCTTTCCGCCTTCATACGACTCGTCTATCTTGTTGTAACTGTGGCTCCAATAGGCAGATGCTATGTTGAGCGAGGCATCCGATATGGTGTCAATGCGATACACATAGTCGTCATAATGGTACGCCTCGTAATGCTTCCACCGGTCCACTACCTCTTGTCCTGAGCGGTCCCAATTGCGTTGATACACAGGCAGTGCCGTGCGGCTGTCTGCAGCTTCATCGTAGCGTATCGGCACAAAAGCCTCGGTCTCCTGTCTGCCGCTGGTCTTTGGCGCATACATGTCACCTGCATACGTACTGTGCAGCGGCGATGCCATCAGGTACCATTGGCCTGTGCTCAGTTCCTTTTCGGCGTATGCCTTGTTGTAAGCCAAGTAGCAGGCGTTCAGTATCTCTGTGTGTGGTTTCAGATAGAGTTGGTCGCACAGGTTGCCCTTAAAGGTCTCGCAGCTGAATACCCCGTCGCCCGTGTCAGAGTGGTCGTCAGTGGTGGCAGTCCATTTGGTGCACATGTCATACGCTATGTTGTCTGTGGCACCCTCGCCCTTGTCATTTACCAATTTGGTGGCTATCTTGTCGCCGCTTCGGTAGGTAATGTTGTTGAGGTCAGGATATACCTTTCCCGTTTGGTCGGCAATGGTAACCTTGGAAAACTTCATCGGCGTGAAGGCCCGTTGCCGTGTTATGCCCCGGTCGGTAGGGTTGTCTTGGCAGGTAGCCTCAGTGCCGTAGTCGGTATAGTCGGGCTTATACAGCTCCTTGGCAGTAGAGCGCAACCAGTTGAGGTCATTGTTCCAGTTGGCGTTGAGCGCATTTTCAGGCGAAGAGTTCCATGTCAAGTATTCCGGCACAACCTTGAAAGTTACAAACAGGTTGCCCGGACACGATATTGTCTGCTCACCCGTTTGCAGCTTCTGTTGGTAGCTGCAGTTCAGCTCATACCAGTAACCCTCATGCCAAGAGGTCAGCACCTTGCTGTCGAAAGCTATGTTGAGCCACTGGCTTTGTCCTTGTGTAACTTCGGCGTTGACCACCTTTCCCACCACCTGTTGGGTGCTGTTCCAGGTAGGGTCGTTTGTATTCGACACAAACACCCGTGCAGAATCGTTGAAAGTAACTACCTTGGCACTCTCCAGCAGGGCGATAGGCAGTTGCAGGTATTTGCCTTTTGCCACCATTGCCCGCAGTTGCGGCAGTCCTATCCTCACCGTTCTGTCATCGGTAGGGTACGCCACTTGCTTGAAACCAAGGGTCAACTTAGGACCGTCTTCCAGCACTCTCAGGTTGAAATACATAGGGTCCGGACATATCTCATACGTCTGGTTGCCTGCTGTAACCGTTGAGGCTATCGGTATGGCAGCCACCGAATAGTTGCCCACTTCAAAGCGGTAGTTCTCTATCTTGTTGCTGGCAGAAAGCAGCAGACGGTGGTTGTCAACGTAAGTCTTGAGCACTTGGTAGTCTGCCTCTGTGAATTGCTTGTACGGATACCATGCCACCAGGTCTGTGCGGTCAGGATAAGCATCGCGATAGTGGCGCAGTGCCTCTTGCAGACCGCTGACAGCAGTAAAGTCGTTGGCCTTTCCGTTTTCGCTGAAGAACCAGTCAAAGGCTATGTTTGTAAGCTCCACGCTGCCCCCGTTCACCAAATCGGCAGTGGAAAGTCTGGCATTGATGTTTACGTTTGGGGTGCGGTTGGCATCACACGACACGCGAATGTCGGTTACAACGTTGCCGTTGGCATCGGTAATCACCACGTTTTGCTTTACTATCTCGAATGTCTGGCTGTAAGTGGAACATACATTTGTGGGCTTTCCCCACGTGCCGGGGCTGTCCGGTTGCTCCTCGTCAGGATACGCCACAGACAGATAATACTGTTTGCCTTGCTGCAAATCGTAGTGGCGGTTGGCTATAACCAGGTACACATCGTTCTCACTGTCGGTCTCAAACATCTTCGTTTGCGTGCTGCCTCCAGCCGATCCGGCGGGCAATACCATTGTGGTGTCTGCCTGTGCGGGCACCTCTGCCGTGCCGTATGCATCGCTCGTGCCGTCTCCGTTGTAGTCAATGCCGCTCACAGGGTTGCCCTGCAAGTCGCAGAAACGGTAGAAGAGCTTTGACGCTTTATTGCCAACCAGCTCGGCAATGCTCTCGTATTTAGCCCTTATCTTTAGCGTTATGTCGTTGGGAGCAGTCTGGCTGTTGGCTTGGTCGGGGCATACAGGCTTGCTTTGCAGCACGTCTACCTTGTCTGGTTGTATGTACAGATGCAAGTCATCGATAAGATAGTCTGCACCGGCGGTACTCATACACATGTTGTCCATTACGATGCGGAAGTCTGTATAGTTGTCAACACCTGAGTTTTTGGGCAGTACCAACTTGGTGTACACTTGGTACCATTTCCCCGTTGTCAGTCCTTTCGTGTTGGTAGAAAGGTCGCCCGACGAGAACGAAGTAATGAGTTGCTGGTCTGTTATCTCGTCATTTTCGTCGCGTGTAATGCCGTACAGTTTGAACATTACTTCGGGCTTGGTGCCTCCCGAGGTAAAGTCAGCCACGGCCCCTGTAAATATCAGTCGCGTGCCGGCACAGAGGTTGGCTTTGAAGTCGGCAGCTGCTATCTGCCGGCTTTCGTCAGATGCATCCACATAAAGGAAGTAGCCGTACTGCTTTCCGCCCGTCAGCTCGTATGTCCGGTCATAAACAGTGTTGTTGACCCACCACTTGTAGCCTGCCTTAAAGTCGGAAATGCCCTTTACGTTGGCACTTTTGTACAGCCCGTACTCACCGTGCAGTGGTGTGTGCGGCTGCCACCAGTTGTTTGAAGGCGTAAAGTTTTTCAGCTCATAGTAGGTAAACCCGTAGGTACGGCGGTCCCATTTGGAGGGCAACCGACTCATGTTGTTGTCGGCAGAGGTAGGCTGTTGCAGGTCCTGCTCGCTGTTGTCGTCGTCGAAAGAGATAGGTTTGGCAGCTGCTTGGTAGTGAGAGCTGAGGTAGGATACCATGCGCTGGTTGTCGCCGTCGGCTATTACCTCTTGCCGTGTCTTTGGGTATGTGCCCACAAATTGCAGCTCAAAGTTGGCTATCGGGGCATAAGGTCCGGTCTTGTCGTGCCGTGCAAACGCCACTATATATACGGTGCTGCCATAGGTCAGCGAAGGTTTCTTGCCGGCATTCTTGCCGTCCAGCGTTTTCCATCCGTTGCCGTTGTTTTGTATTTTGGTCATGCTGAAGTATGCTATCTGCTGATAGGCAGAGAACATGTCGGTGTACATGGTGCGTGTGGGGTCATAGACGCGCCAGTAGATGTAGTTGGACTGGTAGAGTGTGGAGGTGTCAAAGTCGACTGCCTTGATAAGATGTGCCGAGTCTGCCGCGTACACATGGTGGTTGGTTTGCTTCAGCCTGTAGAAGAAGTAGCGTTCCTGCGGGTTGTCGGTGCGCAGGTGTATCAGCGCCGAACCGTCTTTCATGCCGAATATGATACGTTTGTTGTCTTCTATGGTCAGGTTGCCATATTTTCCTCTTCGGTCTGCAGAGGAAGCGTTGACGATACTTTCAGCCTGTTGCTTGCCGGCTTTGATATGGAAGATGTAGCGTACCGACAGGGTAGGTTCTGCCTTCATTTCGCCCCCTGTGCCTCCAAAGTCGTTGTAGCGGCTTACGTCGCAGGCTATCACCTCGCCCTGCCAGTTGTCTTGCTGTGTGGCTTCTTTGGGCGGATTGTATATTACGCCCACTGTGCTGTGGCTCGGATTGTAGTTTTTGGAAGCCAGGTTGGTGGCCACCAGTCCGCGGTCTGTGCCGTTGGCATCATAGACGGTGCGCAGCTGGCTGCCGTTGGCAGCAAGACGGTTGGTGCCTTTGTCGGTGTTGTAGTCATACCAGCGGAAGTAGTTGCGCGGTTCGGTGTCGTTGCCGTTGGCAAAATAGTTCTGTATAGGAAGTGCCAACTGTATGCCGCTTCCGTCGGCAGGCACATAGTAATAATAGTGCACCTCTGCCACCTGCTGCATGCCGTTGCTGTCAAATGCCGTGTTGGCATGGCCTGTGTAGTGGCTGAAGGTCTGTGCCTTTAGGTTGAAGCCTATGAGCAGTAGTCCTGTTGCAATGATGAAAAAACGTATTTTGTTTTTGCCCATTTCCTTACTCTTTGATGATTTGTACTTTGAAAGGAATCTGGTAGTCCAGTCCATGTATGCCGAAGAGCAACTCGTGCAGGGCATAGCCAGAACGGTTGCCGATGGTTCCTTCTATCAGTTTTTTCGATCCGTCTGCCCATGGCGACCGGTCATAAATGCAGGTTCCGTCAGGCCCTTGCGGCATGGCCTCCAGCAGACTCCAGCCTTGCAGCGTCCAGCCATTGGGGCTGTCGGTACCCGGTGTCAGCTCGGTGCCGTCGCTGATGCGGTAGACATGCGGCTTGATATGGAAGTCGCCGTAGCCATGAAAGCGCACGGTAAGCATGGAGTCGTTGGTCTCTACATTAGGCAGCACACCGATGGCGGTAAACATTTCCACCTCAAACGCCATGCGGTAGTCGTTGAGATGAACCGGTATTATCAGGTAATCGTTGCGTGTTATCTCGTTCCATGCGGTCAGAGCCATGCGCTTGCTGATGTGGCCTTGGTCGGTATTGAGTGTGATGACAAAGTATTTGGGCTGTCGGGCGGTGCTCTCGTTGACATAAAACACAAAGTCTGTGGCTGCTGTTCCCCCTGCCTTGACCGTCTTGCCCTCGCCGAACTGTGCGGTGTAGACAGCCTTTGTGGCTTGCGGATTGATGGCGGGAGCCAGTTGGTTGCCGTCTGTCTGTGGCAGCAGCGCTATGTTGTTGTCTTGGTTTTGCGTAATGTCGCTGAGCGATATGCTTTTCACTTTAAAGTCGGCAGAGGTATCGTTCCAGATGCGCAGCTTCACTTTAGCCATCATTCTGATCACCTCCAAGTCTACCTGTTGTGTCTTTTCGGTAATGTCTATCACCTGCTTGTTGCTCATAGGTATGCCTTCAGCCAAGCTGTCTGTGCTGGTAGTATTGCCCCTTACGCCGTAATACTGTTGGTCAAAGCCATCGGGCAGTGGGGCAGGCAAGGTGGCGTTGGGGGCAAGTCCCAAGTCTTGCGGTCGCATGTTGGCAAACGAGTAGAACGTGGTTTGCCCCGTCTTGATGCGTGCCGTCAGTGTGCCCACATAGCTTTGCGGCTCCTGATAGTCGGCACTTTCAATGATATGCTGTATCATGCCCCCTTGCACCACCATTACAAAGCAGTGGTGCATCAGTTCATCGGCAGTAGCGTTGGCGTCTGCCCAGTCTGCCACAGTGTTTTTGCCCTCCTGCCTGGGCGCAGTATGGCGAGTGCTTCGGGCTGCTGATGTTTGCAGATCGGTAGCTTCTGCAGACAGGTTGAGCTTTACCGTTACCTCGCTATGGGCAGTGTCGGGCGTGCTCTCATCGCCCGAAGAACATGCTGCGAGGCAGAGTAACAATAGGCTGAATAGCCAGTATCCTTTGCTGTAAATCTTCATAATCGTGCTGATAATAATGCTATACTGCCGGTGGCGGGTTGCGATAGCTATGCAATCGGCTTCCGTTTGCATAGCTATCGCAACCTGATTGCACCGTTGTCGGCTTCTGATAGCTATGCAATCAGAAGCCTGTTGCACTGCTCTTGCAAAGCCTGTTGCTTGCTGTGCTACATGATGATGTCGTCATGCTGCCGCACATTCCACGGCTTCACGTGCAGCGTAACAATCAGTTGGTCGCCGGCTTTGTATATCGTGTAGAGATAATAATGGTTGCGCTGTATGTTGTAGGGTGCACCGGTAGGCGCACCGTCGCTGTCGTAAGTGCGGAAATATAGGGTATAGTTGCCCTCATGCTGACCGTTGCGGTTCAGTTCTACGCTGATGGTAGCAGGTGCCGTTGCGCCCACATTGGTGTATTCGGGCAGGTAAATCTGTTGCTCATCGGTAAAATACAGTGGCGTGTCTGTGGCAGAAGCATCGTAGGCATGGAGCGAACCTTCAAAGCCAATGTCTGTGGTTTGCGCCACCTTATTATAAGTGTCTGGCACCACATAGCCCTTGGCGTTATAGCGGTTGACAGCGAGCGAGGCTATCGAGAATCCCTTCTTTGCCATGTCGTTGCGCAGACTTACCTGCACTTTTGCCACTGCTCTGAGCATGCTGATACTGCCAATGTTGTTGCTCTTGCCCGTAACAAGGGTGGGCAGTGTGGCCACTCCCCACATGGGCAGATAGCTTTGTGTGTCAGTCCGGTTAAAGGCCAGCGCTTGCAGATTGCCGTCTGCTATGGCTTCCTGACTGTTGGCCACCACCATTATCTTTTTTGCCAACGACAGCTTGTCGGCAGCATTCATCCATGTACCCGTGATGGCATACTCCGTGTCCGACTTCTTGGTCATCTCTATCTGCTCCACCTGTGCCATCACCTGTCCTTCGGCATTGCATATCATAATCTTTAAGGTGTTGGGATTGATGGCATTCTCTGTCGCAGAACCTGTGGTAGACGGAGCATAGTTGCCCCAGTTTTCGCTGGCATTGCGTGGCGACGCTTGCGTTATCTGCATGGTAAAAGCCACGCGAAGGTCGCGCTTTGCGCTCTCGTCTTCCGCATCGTTGTCGGCCGTACACGCCCATAGCAGAGCCATTGCCAACAGTATGGCTACGGCTTTGCATGCGGTGCGGCAATGTGTTGTATGGGTGGCTTTCAGCATTTTTTACGTTGTTCTTTATACAAATTGTTGTGGCTGACGCCTGTCAGCAGGGCTGCGGGTGGCTTAGAGGTCGGTATTGTTGAGCACCACACGCCAGGAATTGACAATGATACTGGCACTGAGCCAGTTCTGGTTGCTGTCAAGAAAGAATATGAAGTTATACTCGTCTTGCCTGTCCAAATACTCCTGGTCTGTCATTTTTCGGTTATAGTTGCCCTTTACCAGCAGTGCATAGTCAGTAAACGGTATGCTCAGCACCGTTTTCCCCTCAGTATTGCGCACGGTAAGGCGGGGATGTGTGCCGCCGACCATCAAGCGGTTGACCGTCAGTTCTGCCACTACTGCCGACACCGTGCTCTCTTCAGTGCGCGTTGCACCACTGCTGCTGGCTTCTGTTGATTCGTTGCCCACCATGCCGTCATACTGGCTCCAGGCGTGGTAAGTGATAGAGTCGTCGGGCAGTACGGCATTGTCGTAGCCCAAGAAACCGTTGCAGTCGTCAATGGTAAATACAAAGTCGTTGGCATCCAGTCTGCTTCCCGACATGTTTTGCAGCACCACCTTGATGTTGTTGGTGTCCTTTATCAGCGGCACAGTAACGGTCTTGACCTCTCCTGTTGACAAATCCGTCAGGTCGGCATCGGCTATATAGCCGTGAAACAGCGGCGTAAGGTCATGCTTCACGTCGCGATTGGTGCGGCTGATGCGGCAGTTGAGTCCCTCAATGGCATCACCCGTGTTGCCCGGTTGCCCATAGGTGTAGCTGTCGAGCTGCCTTTCTTCGCCCTCAGCCCATACCTTTAGTGCATAGTGTCCAGGCTCCAAACCGTCTATCTCCATGTAACCTCCACGACTGTTGACGGCTTCTTCCGTCTCTGTTTTGGTAAAAGCCAACTGGCCGTTGTCGCTGTTGAAGACATAGAGCGTAACCTTTTTTACCTCATGCTCAAAGGCATTGGCAAACTTCATGTTCATGTCATACTTGAAGTTGACCCGCAGCTGTGTCTTGCAGTGGTCCAAATCGTCGTGCATCATGCTGCAAGCTGAGACACACAAGCATACTGCCACCAGCAGTGATGTGTGCCAAACGGCGTGCCAAAGACGGTGTGTAAAGCTTATCATAAATGGTTGTTGTATATTGTAGTAGCCGATACAGGCCACTTGTAGTTGTCTGTAAGAAGTGTCGGAACAGTGTTTCCGAGTGTCGGCATCTCTCTTGCATCTGCCGGCGCGATGCTTTCTTGTCCCCTGGCAATTCCCTTTCAGGCGGCAAGCAAGTATTTTACTTTAGTAACGATAATCAGTAAGCGGAAGCGTAAGGCAACCTTCCGGGAAGCTGCCTTACGCCTGTTAAGCTTGTGCAGGCAATCTGCTACTTGCCTGTCTGGTCCAGATTGACATCGGAAGCTACCACGCGCCACTGCAATACATTGATGCGGGCAGCCAAATAAGTCTGTTCGTTAGAAGGTACGGTTGGGTCTATCACCTTGCTCGGGTCATAGACAGGAGTGCCGAATCCCTTGATGTTTTGCAGGTTAATCTTGTACACATGGTTGCGTACAATGCCGTAGTAGCCCACCTTCTGAGGGTCGGTGCCCAGGTGGCGGATAGGAGTGTAGTAGTAAGCCATGCCGTCTTTGCGTATCTCGGCAGCGGTAGCGGCCAACTTCAGGTTAACGTCAGCGGCAGAGATAGACTGCCAATCGTGGTTGTCACCAGTGCCTTTGTCTACATAGAGGTCTTGGCGGGCAGCGTCCTTCAGGGTTGCTATCACGTTGTAGTCCTTGAACCCGTTGTATGACTGGCTGCCTTCCAGCTTGGTGGTAGTAAATGTTATGTCATTGTCAGACAGGGTTTCGTAGGTCTCGCCTTTCTTTACATAGATGTTGCTGTTCTCTTTTGCTATAATCTTGGCAACCGATCCCTCGCCCAAGTACTCGATTCCTTTGTACTCACAGATTTCTGCCGGACGCCATTCTTGGGTGGATTTGTCTTTATACACCAGCTTGGTGGCCAAGATGAATTTGGTCAACGTGTTGTCATTGATATTGGCAAAGTCTGATACTTTGGTAGGTGTGTTGGGCAGGGTATATACAGCTTGCCCGAAAGAAGAGCTGATGGCAGTGTAGTTGTGGTTGACAGGTTGGTTGCCGCCAGTGAGAAACGGCACAGACTGGCTCCAGAAACTGCGGTGATAGTCGGCAGTAGTCCAAGGGTTGATGCCTAAGTCGGCAGAGTTCCATGCGGTGGAAACCTGCTTCTCAAGCTCAGCTTCACCGTCTTCGTCGGCTACGCTCCAGCCTTCCACCACGGCGTAGACAGGCTCTACGGAGTTGATGACACCCACTTGGATACCAAACTTGTCTTTGTCCCAGTTGGTGCCGTTGCCCTTTTGCCATGCTGCATCAGCCTCACCGTCTTTCTTGTATTCGGTGTCTACATTGGCAGTAACCTTAGCCACTACACGCTCCACATAGATGTCGAGAGGGTCCTTTTGGGCGGCCTCGGCGGTAGTGGTAACATGTCCGGATACCTGTGCTGCACACACTGCTTCATTGGCATTGACATAGACCGAGTTGCTCATGACGAAGTTGCTCAGGCTTCCATTGTCGTTGGCAACAAACTTCGTGTCGGTAATTTTTGTCTTTACCTCTTCCAGTTCGTGCTGACCGTCACCTAAAGCAGTCATCGTTTGAGGGTTGACTACGGCGATGACAGACGAAGGTGCAGCCGAAGTCTGTCCGTTGATCAGCAGTACGGTCTTTGAAATTTGCTCAATGGTGTGGTCTGCATCGCCCGTACCGGTGTTGTAGTCATTGGCAGGCTCCAGCCAGTTGACATGCTCTCCGCTTGTGTTGGTAGAGTTGTTGAGCAGGTAAGGTGAGCCATCGGCATTGAAGAAGTAAAAACGTACCTTGCTGATTTTGCTTTCTTCCTCTGTGCCGTCTTCGTAACTACCGTTGGCGGCACGTGAGTTTGGGGTGCTGCCCACATTCTGGAGGTTGACAGCAAGGTAGCGGTCTTCACCGGGTTTGCCGCCATTGGGGTTGTTGTCCACATCATCTGTTGATGAACAAGCACCGAGTGCCAAGGCAACCAGTGCTAAAGAGAAAAACTTGTACATACGCATAGTTCCTAAATTTTATTGATGCTAAATGTTGATTATTTGTTTCTTGTTGTCTATAAGGCTTGTCGCCTTTGCTGTGCAAAAGGCTTGTTGCTGTCGTATGGCACGGCTTCTGCTGCATGACAGCATGTTTCCTTCAGCGGGAAGGCTTAGCGCAGACTGTCCAGATTGGCTTGTGCCTCTTGGCAACCTGCCTGTGCTGCTGATTTAAAGTAGCTGATGGCTTGCGCCTCGTTGTCTGTTGCCAGACAGTAGATGCCGCGTGCATTGTTGGCTTCAGGGCTGTTGCCGGCCTTGTCGAGATAAGGCTTTGCCTCGTCATAGCGTTCTTCCTGCAGCCGTGTGCAGGCAGCATTGAGGTTGGCAGTGGGGTCGTCAGGATACAGGCGCACAGCTATCTCAAACACCTCGTTGAACTCTTTGGAGCCAGGCTGGCAGGTCTGTGCCACCCGGTACATCTCGTTTTGCGAGAGCAGCTGCGGCTTTGTCTTGATGAGCTGCTTGGCTTCATCGGTGGATACGGGGCGAACAACACAGCTGATGATATAGTCTGAGTGGCGCAGGGCGGGATACCAAGTGGCCAGCATATAAGCGTAGGCCTGTGGGTAGGCTGCTTTGATGCGTGCTTCGCGCTCGTCGGGGACTATGCTGTCATTGCTTGCCAGTGCCAATAGCTGTTCTTTGTGGTCAAGATTGCTGCCGGCTATGTAGCGGCAAAGGCCGTCCCAGTCTTCCGGCGTGTAGTGAACCGTAAAGAGCTTGTCGTCCAGCTTGACCAGTTGCCGCACGTAATTCTTCAGTGTGGCGGCACGATGTTCAGCCAGATAGGCATTGTGCGTGTAAGGCGATTCGGGCGAAGCATAGCCGTGAATGTCTATATTGGTAATGGTCATATAGCGGTCTGCCTTTACTATATTGATGGTATCGACAATCTTTGCCAGCTCTCGTGGGTTCTGACGGTAGCCGGGGTGCAGCTCAGTACGGTTGACAGGAAAGTCTATGTATGCCCTTCCTTTCAGCTCATACGTCTTCTGCGCTGCGGCTTGCGGCTGTATGTAAGCCACCTGTGGCTGTCTGAACCGCTTGATGACGGTGGCTTGCTGGTCTTCGGTGTTGCCGCATCCGCAGAGGTCTTCGCGCACCGTGAAGTCTGCATTGCGCATCCATGGCTGATAGGTGGTGGTCATGTTGTAGGTGAGATGCTGGCTGCCGCCCTTTTCCCTTTCCATCACTGTGGCATGCGGATAGCGCTTGTAGTCGCGGCGGTTGTACATAATCTGCTGGCGCTTGCTGTTGATAACCACAGGTTGCAGCGTGATGCTGTCGTGCTTGCCCACCAGCATGGGGGTGAGCACAATGCGCTGCTGTGCCGACAGCCGCAGCGAGTCTATCAGCCACTGCATGGATATGGCAAGTTGTCCATCTGCCTTTTGGACACTCACTTGCTGTATCAGAATGCCCCGTTGAGCAATGCGCAGTGGGCGACGGGTGGTTGCTGATGCTTGCAAAGCGGCTTGCAGCAAAAGCATAAACAGTAAAACAAAAGTGTATTTTTTCATTGTTGACAATCAGTATCTATTGTATATAAAAGGGATGCAACAGCTTCTGCACCGTAAAGGCACGGCTCTTGCTAAAACATGTACATCAGGCTGACGGCAGCCTTGGTAGGTCCGATGTAGTGGGTGTGGCCCGATTTGATTTTGTCGCCGCACTCGCCGCACTTGAACTTGTCGTAACTGATATAGTCGTAGCCCACACCGAGTGATGCTTCAGCGTTCCAATGGCGCGACAAGGGCCACTGATAACCTGCCGAGATACCGCCTCCTGCATACCACCCTTCATAGCGGCGGTCTTTGAAATCGCTGACAATGTGGAAGGGCAGACTGATGCCCCCGGCATTGAACTGACCTCCCATGAGATGGCCACCCACGAACCATCCGTTGAAAGTCTGGCAGAACCAATGGCGCCATTCGGGTTGAAGTGTCCAGTGGCGAAGGCTCTTGCCATCGGAAAATTTCCATGGGTTGAGACCGTAAAAAAGCTGTATGGTGTGTCTGGGGGATACCTGCATTTCCACGCCAAGGTTAGGAGTGGCAGTGGTCCAGTAGAGCAAATTGCTCTTTAAAGCAATGTTTTGCGCTTTGACCGCCACGGCAAGCAGTACAACTGCAACCATCGTCAAAAATCTTAAAATTCTCATATCTATACTGAAAAATAAAGCTAAGGCACCAGTAGTGTGCACGAATACAATCTTAACAATCTTTTTATACCTTTTAAAAAACGGTGGCAAAGATAGAGGTTTTAAACTAAAGTTTATAGTAAAATCGTGTCAGGTATTTACTGAATAGGCATATTGTTACAGGCGGTAGAAGGACAAGTATATGGCAATAAGGGTAAATTTATGTGCGTAAATTTACAAAGCGCATTGTAAATGCTTGGTTATAAGCAATATGAAAAATCTATACTGATAGACTGATTTGTGCTTTTCAGTGTTGCAAGAGCACTGCTGTTGCAAGCCGATTGCAGCGCTTTTGGGAAAAGTTGGTACAACACAACTGATGCCCGTCAATGCGCAGTATGAAAAGCTGCATTGGCGGGCATTCTGACAACCATGCATCTGCCCAAAGCAGGGCATGGCCTTGCAGGGCAGCCCCCTTCTGCTATGATGCAGCGTGCTGCATGCGGTAGACAGTAGGCGTAACGCCCACTTCACGTTTAAACACTTTTGTCATGGCAGAGGCATCGGTAAAGCCTGCTTTCAGTGCCAGTTCGGACATGGTGATGTCTTGGTCGGTTTCCAAAATATGGCACACCTCGTGTATGCGCAGCCTGTTGATCCAACTGTTGAAGTTGATGTGGTACACATTGTTGATGTAATGCGACAGCAAGCGGGCATGCACGCCAATGTCGTTGGCCACGCTGTTGAGCGTGATGCCTTCGTGCATGTAGAGCTTTTGTGGCAGACTGCTCCACTCTTCTATCTTTACGGCAATGTCGCTTGGGTTGGGGGTGGTGTCCACTATGGCACTGCCGTTGTCCATGGCAACACCGGGTTTGGCGGCTGGAGCAGTGCCGCTGGCAGAAGAAGCCTTTTCTGCGGCATGCCGGATATAAGGCGAAGCTGCCTCTGCCTGTTCCTTGTCAGCAATGTTTTCATTGTCAAGAAAAGCTATGCCGACCGAAATCTGCGTACACAGCGTTTGCAGGTTGGACACGATGATTACTAAAATTATAAACAGTATGGTGCTCGACCATGTGAGCACTACACACGTGCCCGTGTCTGACACGAAAAAGTAGTTGTAGGTGGCGAGCACAAAATAGATGATGAAGAAATAGACAATAAGGTTGATGTGCAGCCCCTTTGTGACCTGACGGTTGGCAAAATAGCTTTCCAGCTTGTGGCGGAACACTTGTGTCTCGTGCCACATGCCGCAGGATACGATGACAACGCTGGTGCTGATAACGGCATAAAGCACTGTCGTGAGCCATTGGGCAATGGGCGTTTGCAGGAAAAGCAGATATGATTGGGCGGCAAACGTGTAGCCCGAAAACAGCATGCAGCCTACATAAACCAGACAGATAAACAGAATGATGCCCAAAAAGAAGAAGCACCTGGCGTCTCTAATCCACTGTGAATGCAGCAGCGAGAGGATGGACATGCGTGTCAGGTAAAACTGGATGTAAAACAATACGGGCGTGTAAAACTGGCAAAGCAGAAAGTGGTCGTGGCCTTTCAGCAGCATAACGACAGTGGCAGCATCAATCAATACATTGATAAGCGCACTGAAAGCCAGCATCTTGCGTGCATGTTTGTAAACAGGTATCTGTACATTTGACACCACTCTGATAGACAACAGACAGACTGCTATGGCCAAGCAGATGCTTCCGCAGCTTATATAAGTGGCAAAATCCCAAATCATTATCCCTTGTATCATCTTTCGTCTTTCGTATTGTATAGTAATGAACAGTATATTAATGAAGGGCAAAATTACTGCTTTTATGGAAGAAATACAATATTTATAGACCTATAAATGGTGTCTGCCGATAGTTGACAGAGCGTTAAAAAATCAAAAGTAAGCATGAAAACCTACTTGCGGTGAATGCAGAACCTCTGCTTGGCATGCTTCAGTGCATCTTGTATCCATACTTGTTGCCCGGCAGTTGTCTGCCGGTACGGGTAGCCGTGCATGATGCCTGTAATCATAAAAAAGGCAAAGCATGCTTGCTTATCTATCATGTTTTTACTACTTTTGCCGTAAAATAGGCTGCTGACGGCATCTGGCCATGAGGCAGCAGGACAAATAACGGAAGGTAACATTATGCGTGTATTGATTATTAACACAAGCGAAAAGAGCGGCGGAGCAGCGGTAGCTGCCAAGCGCTTGGTAGACGCACTGAACAATAACGGCGTGAAAGCCAAGATGTTGACGCGCGACAAACAGACAGACGACATTACAGTGGTGGGACTGAAGCAGGGCTTCCGGCAGCAGTGGCACTTCCTTTGGGAGCGCTGGTACATCTTTTGTCATCTGCACTTCCAGCGCAAACACCTCTTTGATGTAGACATAGCCAACTCCGGCTATGATGTTACCGCACTGCGCGAGTTTAAAGAGGCCGACGTGATACATCTGCACTGGATCAACCAAGGCATGCTTTCTCTCTCCGGCATACGCAAGATATTGCAGAGCGGAAAGCCTGTGGTGTGGACCATGCACGACATGTGGCCCGCCACGGCCATCTGCCATCTGACCTTTGATTGCCGCAAGTACCGCAACGGTTGCCGTCAATGCCGCTATATGCCGACAGGCATTCATCTCGCGGATTTGGCACGACGCACCTGGCAGCGCAAGCAAAACCTGCTCAAGGGACACTCCATCTCGTTTGTGGCTTGCAGCCGCTGGCTGGCTGGCGAGGCCAAGCAGAGCATGCTGCTCAGCGGACAGCAGATTACGGCTATACCCAACCCGATAGACACGCGCTTCTTTGCACCTGCCCACAACAAGGCTGATGCACGCCTGAGAGCACAGTTGCCGGCAGACAAACGCATCATTCTGTTTATTGCACAGCGTGCCACCAACCCTTATAAAGGAATGGACTACCTCATAGATGCATGTCAACAGCTGGCAGAGCAGCATCCTGCCATGTGCCGGGAAACCTGTGTGGCGATACTGGGAGGCCATGCCGAAGACTTTGAAGGCCGCCTTCCTTTCCAGGCAATACCCTTGGGCTATGTCAACGATGAGCGCAGGATGGTAGACATTTACAACTCTGCAGATGCCTTTGTGCTGCCCTCTCTGTCGGAAAATCTGCCCAACACCATCATGGAGGCCATGGCTTGTGGCGTGCCGTGTGTAGGCTTCAATGTGGGCGGAATACCCGAAATGATAGACCATCAGCGCAATGGTTATGTGGCAAAATACAGAGATGCCGCCGACCTTGCCACGGGAATGTATTGGGTGCTCTATGAGGCAGACCACCAAAAGTTAGCTGCCGATGCCGTAAGAAAGGTGTCTCTCAACTATTCTCAGCAGGCAGTGTCGCTCAAGTACATAGAAGTGTACAACCATGCGCTTGCTTTTAGACATTATAAAATATGATAAAGTTTACCGTAGTAACCATTACTTTCAATGCCGGTAGGGTGCTGCAACGCACCGTCAACAGTGTGCTTCAGCAGGATTATCCCTGCATAGAGCATCTTATTATTGACGGAGCGTCTAAAGACAACACCGTGGCATTGGCACAAGACTACCGCGAACGCAGCCTGAAAGAGGCACCGTCGCACGTTGTAACCATTGTGTCGGAACCCGACAAGGGGCTGTATGATGCCATGAACAAGGGCTTGCGCTTGGCCACAGGGCACTATATTGTCTATATGAATGCCGGCGACTGCTACCCGCAACCTACCACTCTGGGCGAGATAGCAGCCAAAGCACACCTCAATGAGTTGGAAGCCGAAGGGCAGCCGCTGCCAGCGGTGGTCTATGGCGATACCGATTGGATGGACAATGAGGGCAACTACCTGCGTGGCAGACGCCTTCAGGCTCCGCCACAGCTCACCTGGCGCTCGTTCAGACACGGCATGTTAGTGTGCCATCAGGCCTTTTACGCCCGTACAGACATAGCCAGACAGTGCCCTTATGACCTGCATTACCGCTTCTCTGCCGATGTAGACTGGTGCATACGGGTGATGAAGAAGGGGCAGCAAGCAGGCTTGCCGCTGGTCAATGTACACCAGGTGGTGGCAAACTATCAGCGTGAAGGGCAATCGACAGAGCACCACAGGGCATCGCTGATAGAGCGTTTCCACATCATGTGCCATCACTATGGCTTGCCAAGCACACTGTTCATGCATGCATGGTTTGTAGTAAGGGCTGTGATTAAACGTTGATAAAGGGGTGTTATTATAATTGAATGCCCCATGAAAACAAAGCTTTTTTAACTAAATAATTTTTGCTTTCTATGGGCAAACTCCTACTTTTGCAGCTGTTTATTAACAATGTACTAAAGAAAGGAAACATAATGATGAAAAAGCTAATGATGAGCACTTTGATGCTCTTTTCCCTTGGTTTTGGTATGCAGGCCGCTGCTGCTACTGTGCAGCATCAGCAGGATGACAAGGCCGCTGCTGTAAAGAAGTGTGCCAAATGTGCTGCAGACGGCACTGTAAAGCAGTGTTGCAAGGCTAAGGTAGCTGACGCTGTAACGGGCAGTACCGTACAAGCTGCCAAAAAGAAATGCAAAAACTGCAAGGCTGCCAAGGCCGTAAAGGATACAAAGAAATGCGCCAAGAAGTGTGCCAAGAATGCCAAGCAGTGTGCCGACAAGGCACAAAAGTGCGCCGGCAAAGTAGCAATGTGTGCTGAAAATGCACAGAAATGCGCTAAGGCAACTGCTGATTGCTGCAAGAAGAAGTAACGGTTGCGCTACGCAATACGGCAAAATGAAACGCCGCTTGAAGAGCAAACTGACTGTAAAGTCAATAGCCTTCAAGCGGCGTCGTTTTTATCTATCAATAATATTCGTCTGCGTTTATGATTTCATCGCTGTGCTTATGAGTATCTGAGAATCTGTCCCGGGCGTATGCGCATGCTCTTGGTGATGTGGTTAAGGCGGCAAAGGTCGCTCACAGATACGTTACGCACGCGTGCGATTGTTTCCAAAGTCTCGCCTCGTTTAACCTTATGATAGCGTATTTCGGCAGTCTCAGCCACTTCGCTTTGAGACTTTCTTACCGATCTGCTGTCTGTCAAGTTAGGCATGCTGGTATCGTTTACTCTACCGCTATTGTTGTTGGCCAACTCAGATTCTCTGTTGTATGAGCTGCGGCGGAACATATATGCATCGGCTGTTACATCCTGGTTTTTGAAGTCGAAGAGCAAGGCCGGGTTGAGTGCTACGCCACACAGGCGTGTCTCAAAGTGCAAGTGGGAACCCGTGCTCCTGCCGGTGTTGCCGCCAAGACCGATAGGTTCGCCCGCCCTTACAGTCTGGTTTTCCTCTACCAGCTGCTTGGACATGTGCCCGTAGATAGTTTCCAAACCGTTGTAGTGGCGTATTACCACATAGTTTCCATATCCTTGTGCTTCGTATTTTACTATTCTTACTTTGCCACTGAATGCGGCACGGATGGTATCGCCTATATATACCTTGATGTCAAGGCCCTTGTGCATGCGCCCCCAACGGCTTCCGTAGTTGGAAGTGATAATTCTACTGGTAGTAGGCATGCAGAAGTGTTTGAGATTTATGCGGAAAGAGTCTGGCAGTTGGGTTGCTCTGTGAGCGTAGCGGTTGTTCCACTCGTTGTAGAGTTGTGCCGAAGGTGCGGCAGCTTGTTCTTTATTGATGATGCTTTGTAGTGCGAAAGTGTCTACTGCTTTCATTTTCTTGTCGATGGGGGCCTGTCTTGCAAGCAGGTCTTGTGCAGTAGCGCAGGTTGCAGTAAGTGCCAAAAAAGTTGTTATAGCAAAAGTTTTTATAGTCTTTCTTAAACGCATAAATATTGTTTTTATTAGTAAATAGGATGGTGGCGGGTTTCCACAAAGATGAAAACAGACGGAAAGGAACACCTTTCTTCGGTAACGTTTTCATCACAACTTTTGCAAAGATAGTAAAAAAAACTGTACGTTGTTCACTTGTTAACAACTTTATCAACACTTTAACATAATGCTTTCAGAATGTAACAATGTGTAATTGAACAACTTATGTTGTTAAAATGTTGCTTTTATCGAATTGTTGCCATATTTTGTAGTCAATGAAGGGGCATTTCAAGGATATTTCTTTTGTGTGGCAAGAGGGCTGCAACTGGTTTGCGACAGCTATGCTCTTGGATGACGATAACTATGCAATCAGTTTGTAATAGCTATGCAATCGGGCAGCGACAGCTATGCTCTTGTGCGGCGGCAACTTTTATATGCCTTTGCGGTAAGGGCACAAAAAAAGGCTGAAACCCATGTTTATGAGTCTCAGCCTTGCTTTTATTATCAACTGACCTTTCGTATTGATTGCTGCGTCAAAGCATTGTCGGTTGTTGCGTATAAGCTGTTAAAGATGATAGTTGTCAGCTTATTTCACTTCAATCTGACGAGTTGTTTCAGCAGGAGCTTTCTCTACTTTAGGCAAGTCGATAGTCAAAACACCATCGTTAACTTTAGCTGCAATCTTTTCTTTGTCTACATCATCAGGCAAGAGCAATGTTTGTTCATACTTGCTGTAAGCAAATTCACGACGCAGATAGTGCTCTTTCTTGTTCTCATCCTTCTTTTCGGCTTTGCTTTCCATCTTGATGTGCAAGTTGCCTTCATTGTCTATATTGATGTTGAAGTCATCACTCTTCATTCCAGGAGCGGCAAGTTCAACTGTATAGTCTTTGTCGGTTTCCTTTACGTTGATAGCTGGAGCTGTAGCATTAGCCTTTACCATGAAATCATTGTTAAAGAAGTCGTTGAATACATCAGGCATCCAAGTGTTTCTATTCATAAGTGTTGACATAATATAAATCCTCCGTTTTATTTTATTCTTTATTTATCTTTGGAAGGTTTTGCTTGCCGCTTCGCATTGCTTTCGTTTTGCTTTTGCGGTGTGGTTGGTTTCAGGTTGCTTGCCCTTGGCCAACTGCCTTCCTTGATTGTTCCTTGCTGTTGCTCAGAACTTTCACTTGTCATTATGCAAAAGGTGTGCCATAGACAAATGTTGTCAGAATGTCTTTTATTATTGACAAATAGTCAGTAATGATTAAATATTTTAATGATTACGGGGCTGTTTATATGTTAATATGTCATTGTTTGAGGTTTAGTCCAAGCAGGTTTACCACTTCAGGCTTCCATACTTCTCTTTGTACCACAGTTGCCAGGCATTGAGCAGGTTCTGCCAAATGACGTAAGCACAAGGTGCCACGGCAGCAGTAGGATTAAGAAAGGTGATGGTAAGCCAAATGCCCACCATGGTGTTTTTCTGTCCGAGCGCCTGTCCTGCGCTGATGCTTTGCCCATAGCAGTGGCCCACAGCCTTGCCAATGCTGAAGAGCACGACAGTAACAAGGATGGGGAGAAGAATAAGCCATGCCATTGTGCCGCCCGATACAGCCGATGTCAGGATGTTATGCAGGGTGAGTCCCATCATGATAGACAGGTTGAAACCCCACATGTAGAATGCCAAGTTCTTCTGCTGCTTGATTTTGTTGGCCACTTTGGGCAGGTATTTGCGGGTGAGCAGTGCCAGGCATAGCGGCAATAGCAGTACGGTTACCACTCTTTTCAGTATCATGAAGAATGCAAAGGCAAAGGTAATGTCTGCCCCTTTTTCCACCATAGGGAAGAAAAACGGTATGATGATAGAGGTTACGATGTTGGCAATAATGGTGTAGACCGTCAGCGAGGCGATGCTGCCGCCTAACTTCTCTGTAATGACCGGTGCTGCCGCTGCGGTAGGGCAGATGACACAGATGAATACTCCCTCCAAGATAATCTTTACTTCGGGGTCGGTGGTCAGCGTGATGGCAAATACCAACAGTGCCGACAGTGCGGTGCGTATGCCCTGCAACCAGAAGTGCCATACGCGCGGACGGAGGTCGTCTATCTGTATCTTGCAGAAGGTAACGTAAAGCATGCAGAAGATAACCACTGGCAGCAGTTTCAGTATGTAAGGCCCTACTGCAAGTCCAAAAGGCTCCAATGGGGGCGTGAAAGTAAACAGCAGGTAGACACACGCGCCAAAAAGCATGGAGCAAGGCAGCGTCCATTTCTTGATAAAACCGATAATACTCATAAACTAATACCTATTTAATTATACATATAAAGGTTGATACGCCCATCAGAAAACACTGTTTTCTGATGGGCGCAAAATTATGTATTAATTCTGATATACAATGATTTAATGTGTTAATAGATATAATTTTCTGTATAGCAGATACAGGCCATTGGCTACTTTATAGGGCCATGGGCGCATGAAAGCCTGCCAGATAAGTCGGCAAATCCAGCCTTTTGGCTGATACTGGAGCCATGTGTTGACCAATTGCATGGGCAACTGATTGCGGCGAATGGTGCGTACGGCATTCAGCATGCCTATGTGTAAGGCAGTGCGATAAGTGGCTTGCGTGTCGTGGGTGGTAAAGAAATCATACACTACCTGATTGGCCTTGAGATATGATACGGCATGTTTCTCAGACATGTTGTTGGTGTAAGACGACAGGTTGGCGGTGTTGTAATAGTACACCGTGCAGTCTATCGTGGTTCGTTGGGCAAAAAACAGCAGACGCGGAATGACAGAGTAGTCTTCGCCATAGTCGATGCCCGGCAGCATGTTGATGCCATGCCCGGTGTAGAGTGTGCGCTTGTAGAGACGTGCCCACACATGGTTGGCCACAATGTTTTGGCAGAGCACCCTCCTTAGATACTTGCGGGGATTGCCTATGGGCGTAGGAGGCGTGGTTGCGGAAAGCCCCTTCTTGCCCACCTCTTGATACGCCCCGTCTACCATGTCTGCCCCTGTGGCTTGCATCTGTCTGGCCAATAGCTCCACAGCATCGGTGGGCAGACAGTCATCGCTGTCTACATGCATCAGTGCAAAGCCTGTGGCCAGGCTGACCGCTCTGGCGCGCGTGGCTCCCAACCCCATGTTGCGCTCATTGCAGACGATGTGTATCTGTGGCTGGCGGTGCGGATAGTGCGCAGCCACTTCACGCAACAGGGCGATGCTGCGGTCTGGAGTGCAGTCGTTGACAAAGATGTACTCTATGTCTTTATAAGTTTGCTCAAAGAGCGATTGCGCACATCTTGCTATGTATTTTTCCACCCCATAGACGGGCACAAGTACAGAAACGGTCATAAGATTGCTAATGTGAGTGTATGAAATGTGGTGTCATGTCCCTATTGATGTGCCGTGGTGCTTAGCCCACCAGATAGCCCACAAGCAGTGTGCCGTTGTAAATCCAGAGGTACAAGGTGAGCAACAGCAGCAGGCAGCGCAAGCCTGTGGCCCACTTGGTGGTCTGCACCTGCTTGACAAGATAAGCCATAGCAATAGGCAAGGCAAACAGCCAGTGGGCAGCCATGATATAGACTTCGTTGATGCCAAAGCCCAAGCCCATGTGCAACAGCATGTCGAAGGCAAAGCCAGACAGCACCATCCACAAGAAGCGTGAGCGGCGGCCGCACCACACTCCCAACAAAAATAGTACTACGACAAGGCCTTCTAACACATAGCTGACAGCCCAGTTGTAACGCACTATGACAGGACGTGAGCGCAAGGTGTCTTCCAGCAGATGGTCTTTGTGTAGCTGTATGGATTCGCCAAACAAGTTTTCTATGGCTGTTTGCGTGCGTGAAGTGGTCTCGTCGGTCCACCTCATAAACTCACCGTTGCCCATAGGCTTGCCGGTATGCTTGTTCCAAGGCTGCTTGTGGTCAGCTTTGTATTTGGCTTTGGCACGCTTCTTCATCTCGGTGTCAAAGGCTTTCTTCAGCTCTGTGGTGTCTTTGATGCCCACGGTGTCGGCAAAGGCTTGGAAATTCTTCTGCTTCTCGGCAGCCGCCTTCTTTGCTTTCTGTGTATGGCGTGCCATCTCATGGGGCCACACAAAGGTGTGGTACTCCCAGCGGGCAAAGCCCCATATCAGGGCAGAAGGCAGAATAACGGCCGACAGAAAATACTTTAACTTGAAAAACTGCTTGCCGTTGGTAAACAGTGCGTATAGAAATGTCTTGATGCCATTGCTCAGTGTAACGCCGGCTGTGATGAAAAACAGCAGCCATGTCTGCTTGACGGTAAACGGCTTGCCCTGCTGCATCTTGCGACCTGCCAGATAAACAGACAGCAACAGCAGACACATGGATATACAGAAATGGTCGGGTACGATGAGTGTTACCAATATATAGCCGAACGAGAAGAACAGAGCCGAGAGCAAAGTGGCGTCGAAGCGGCGCAGCTGAACTACCTCGCGCAGGGTGCGGTAGAGAAAAATGTAAGCGTAGAAGCCACACACCAGCAGGGGCACAGCCACGATAAACTGTACCAGATTGACATCAAATGTGGACATGCACCACTTGTTGAGCATAGACAACGGCCACACCATAAACGAGAGTAACGGGTGGCGGTAGACATTATAGTTGGCCTCCCAGTAAGTTACCATAGAGTAGGTGATGGGGTCGAAACCCGAAATGGTGAAGTTCTTCACGAACACATTCCAATGCCCGGTGCCCGTATGGGTAAACAACTTGAAAAATTTTGCGATGATGCACGTGTGCAGTCCTATCAGCACTACTAATGCAATGGCTGCCGAGAGCCACTCTTCACGCTTGACACGTAACAGTTGTAGCAGTTTCTTCATATTCTTATAGTCTGTAATTACTTGTATGATGGATAAATGGACAGCATTTAAAGTATAAGCCTGTCCTGCTTAATCTCTGAATGGCTTGTAGTAAGCCTCATTGGCAAAGTCGAGCAGTTGGGTGTCGCCCCGGCTGTCACCAAATGCCACCAGATAGTATTGCTTGCGGTCGGGAAACAGTTGCAGCAGGCGCGTAACCTTCTCCTTGCCGTAGCAGTTGCGTGTAAGGAAACGGCCCGTAAGCACCCCTTCTCTTACTTCAGGCATGGTGCCCAACACAAATCCTACACCGTAAGAAGCCACAAACGGTTCCACCCAGTTGTTGAGACTGGCACTTACCACTACCACCTTGCTGCCTTCGGCCATGGCTTGCCGCAGCATGGCCACGCCTTTCGGGCGCATGATGGCGGCATATTGTGTGGCATAGCGGCGGCAGAGGTCGTTGAATGCTTCAAGAGTCATGCCTCCAAAGCAGTGGGCAAACACGCGTTGCTTGGCTTTTCCGTTGTTGTACAAACCCATCTTCATGGCTACCAGCAGCGGCAAAAAGCGCAGTAGGCACAGCAGCAATCCTTTGGTGCCCCGCGCAAAGCGTATGATGCCTATCAGCGTATCGCAGTTGGTGAGCGTTCCGTCAAAGTCGAACGCATAAATCTTTTTGCTGAAATCGCTCATGATACCTGTCTATTTAAACATGGGGATAATATAGATCAGCACTAAGAAGGTGAGTGCCCAGCACACCACCACTGCCTGTGTAAAGCGGTCTTGCAGCATCATCTTGGTAGGGTCGCCACTCTTCTTGTCTACCACAGTAATCTGTATGTAGCGCAGCAGACCCAACAGTACAAACACCGAGGTAAGGTAAAGCAAGTCTGAGTGGAAGCGCTGGGTAATCTCCGGCGATACCGTGTACATGATGTAGCACACCAGTGTAACAGATGCCGTGATGGTAATGGCCTGGTTGATAAACGTGAGATTGTAGCGAATGGTATTTTTCCGGGGTGGCTCACCCGTCTCGTTCATGCGCAACACGTCATCGCGGCGCTTGGCAAACGAGAGAAACAGTGTGAGCAAGAAGGTCATCAGCACCAGCCAGTTGCTCAGCACAATGTCGGTGGCGGCACCGCCGGCCAATGCTCTGAGCACAAAGCCGAAGGCTATGATGCACACGTCTACAATGGCATGCTGCTTGAGCCAGGCACAGTAGAGCAGGTTCAGTACAAAGTAAATGAGAATGATAAGGCCCACCAACTGTGTGTGCTGCCAGTCGGGCAGCAGCAGTAGGGATGCCAACGACAGTACTACCATGAAAGCCATCAAGCCATAGGCCTGCCCAACGCTGACAGCACCCGATGCGATAGGGCGATGACACTTGACGGGATGACGGCGGTCGGCATCCATGTCTATGATGTCGTTGAAGCAGTAAATGGACGAGGCTATAAAGCTGAATGCCATAAAGCTGACGACAGAGGCTTTGATGTCGGCAGGGTCGAGCAAGCTACCGCCGAAGAACATGGGCAGCAGCACGAATACATTCTTGAGCCACTGCTTGGGCCGGATAAGTTTTAGCATGTTGCGATACATAGGCAACGGTTTTTTGAATGGTGATAAAATAATGAAGCAACAAGAGGCTTGCAGCCATTTAAAGTAGCCTTTCTGGCCACGCATCAGTCTTTTGCAGTGTAGCCCTTGGCTGGGCGTTAGGTTCTCTTTTGCTTCTTCTTGAACAATGTTTTGTCTATCAGTGTGTGCAGCAGCCATGCCAGCGGTATGCTGACGGCAACCATAAGCGTTGCCGTGGCTGCATAGCCTAACTTGTAGGGCGTAAGGTAGCGCAGCACAAAATGTATGTGTATGAGGTACAACTCCAGGCTGATGCCTCCTATAAAGGCTAACATCTTGTTGATACACAGGGGGGTGCGGTGCAGCAACTGTGTAAAAAGTATCAGACTGCTGAGTGTCAACGGTATGTAGACCATGCGCTCCAAGAACAGCGGAAAGTGGCCGCGCCATTCGCGTTCGAATTCTACGCACATGGACAAGCTCAGCACAAAGGCAATCAGCAGCAGCCAAATGGTGGCACCGCTGAGCTGCTCTTGCCGCTTTACCACTTGCCCGAAGTTGATACCAATGAGGAAAACGGGAATACGGCTGAAGAATATCTCCAAGTGTCCTACGGCTTGATGGACAGGTGGAAAATACTGCACCATGACCGCTACCACCATGAATACGGCTGCCAACCACTGGTAAGCAGGGTGGCGACTGATTAACCGCATGTAGGCTGGCGCAAAGGTGTACATCAGCATGATGGAAGGGATGAACCAAAAAGAAAGGTCGTCGACACGCCAAAAACTCCAGTTGACAGCTATGTTGAGCACCAAGTTGAGCGCATCGGGACTATAACCTCCGCCATCTGTTTGCAGATAGTTGGGTATATAGAAGGCACAAGCCATAATCAGCCAGGCAGGATAGATGCGCTTGTAGCGGTGAACAAAGAAGTGCTTGAGGTCGCTGTTGCGTGTCCATGAGTACCAAAGACCTATGCCACTGAGAAACAAGAACATGTCTACACCTACATTGCCACAGCGGTTAAAACCGAAAAACGGATTGCTGCGTGGCATGCCGACATGGAACAGCATGACGAAAATCATGGCCAAGCCCATCAGTTGGGAACGGTAAGTACTGAGGTCAGACAGCAAAATAGGTTTTCTCATACGCGTAGTTTGGGTTTGGGCAGATAGCGGAACAGCCACTTGAAGAGCCATGCCAACAGCACGCTGGCTACCAAATAGATGACTATGCCGCTATAAATATAGCCACGGTAAGACATGCGGATAATGATTTCGCGGGTGATGGGATGGGCTACAAAGAGGGCAGAGCTGATGGCTCCAAACCATACACAGGCGTTAACAACCCTTGTGGGCAGTAACTTGACAGTGGCTACAGCCCCTGTTACCACAAACAGTGGCACCCAAAGCCACGACTGAAACCAAAAGCTGCCTGCCACGACAGCCACAGCCGACACGACAGCTACCAAGGCATAGCCACTGGGCTGGAGGCATTGCCCATGGCGGGCATAGAGCACACCCGCGCCAAAAGGCAACATGCCGCCTATGAAGTTGTAGCGTATGCGGTTCAGTGTCTCGCCGTCGGGGTCAACAGTAGGGGTGAAGATGGCTTGTGCTATCCAGCACGCGGCAATCCAGCCTGCCACCCACCATGAGGAGCGACGATAGATGCTGATGCGGTAAACGATATAAAGTTGCAGCATCAAGCCAAAGAACCAGTAGGGACCGGGCTTGATAATGTGGTCGGGGTCGGGCAGCAGGTTGATATACATGAACAGCTGTGCCACCACACGACCTGTGGTGTAACCATGATACCCGTGTGGATGCAGATAGCTGACAAGGGCAAAGCCTATATAGCCTAAAAACATCAGACGCAGTAGCTTGGCATAGTGGAAACCTACAAACGGCAGCGTGCGCACCCTGCCGGGCGTGTGCTGCTCATACTTGTAGACCAAGCCAAAACCGCTGATAAACAGGAATACGGGCACACCATAGTGCCCAAAGAAAGAGAAAAAGTGTACAAACAGGTTGCTGTCGATAGCCATGACCTTGCTGAGCAGCTGCTGAGGCTTGTCGGCAGTAAAGGTGTATTCGTTCTCTTTCACGGCAAAGCCCAAAAAGTGGCAGTAGTTGTGCAGGATAATGCCTAAGATGGCAATACCCCTTAGTGCCTTGGATTGGGCCATGCTTAACAGTTCTTTTTTCATCTTCTTGTTGTTGTTGGAGGGCTGTGGCAGAGATATGCGGTACCGGTATGGCTGCTTGCAGCAACCGGTAGATCCGTGCTGCCACTACTTCTTTACATTTAATTTGTCGTAATCGGTTGTATGCTTCAGTATGCGTGGGCGATTTTCGTTGTATTGCTTGCTCAAGATATCCAGTTGAGGACGATAGTAGGGCGTCTTGATGCCGCCTAAGTAAAGCAGAGTATGGGCAAGGGCATCAGTCATATATCGCTTGTTCCTGGCAGCACGGATGGCGCGGTACACATCGGGATGGGTAGCCCTGTATTTGCGTGAACACCAAATCCAGAATGGAATGTCAAACTCTTCGCGGGCCAGGCGAGCCGTAATCTCGGTGGAGTGCATGCGACCGTAGAAGTGGACATTGCCCTCATAACACTCTTCGCCATGGTCGGGCACATAAATAACGATAGCGTTTTGATTCTCAAAGCGGCGGATAATCTGGTCTACAATAGAGTCATTGTAGAGCACGGCGTTGTCATAGGCAGACAATACGCGCAGCTCCTTGTCGCCCAATTCGGGGCGGTGGTAGTCGTCTGCCGTAAATTTGGCTTGCTTCTTTGGAAAACGAGTGTGGTAATCTACATGCTGTCCTTTCAGATGAAAGATGATAAGGTTGTGCTGCTTGTCTTCGTTCTTGAGCTTGTCATACTCCTCTACCAATTTGTCATCGTAGCGATACAGTTGCGTGTTTCGTGTGTCAAACTGGGCATGGCTCAGCTGTGGGTTGTTCAAGAAAAAGCCACCGCTAAAATCATAGACTGCTTCTTTGGCCTGAGGCAGAAACTGGTTGGTCAGGAAAGTAACGTGATAACCTGCCTTGCGGAATACTTCAGGAAACAGAGGATAGTCGCACCATTCGCCTTTGTCGCCTACGGCGTAGAGCGAGAAGAGGTGCTTGAACACAAAACTGGTAAGATTCCAGGGCGCAACTACATCGGTAAACGGGGTTAACTCACCTGTTTTGGCACGGCGAGCCTGCCGTGGCGTGGTGTTGAGCGGATAGCCATACATGCCTGCATGGTGGCGGTTGTAGCTCTCGCCGATAATCAGCACGATATTAGGACTGCGGTAACTGCAACTGTCTACCTCGATTTTATTGATATTGGCAGTAAGCTTTGTAATCTGCTTGGCGGTCAGCTCATTGGCATAGATGCTGAACACCAGCTGGTAGACAGGCTGGTACAGTACTGCACAATGCTTCTCTGTCAACTCGTGTTCCACATCGCCTATATTGTCGTAAGACAGCAAGCGGACCATAGCCTCCTTGTTGTGCCAGCTGAAGCAGCCACAGACTATCCATGCTATTGCAACAATCAAGCTGGCAACGGGCTTCATACAGGTGGCTTTCTTCAGGTTATAGACCATGCTGGGGAAACGTGCACTAATCCAATATTTTATCTTGGCACGGTAACGCCACACAAAATACCATGCGGCATGGACCATCAATACCAAGACTACCCAGCCTAAACGGGTGAACAGTACATCAGAGGTGAGGTATGAAGAAAGAAACTCCGAGGCTTCGCGACCATCTGTCTCGCCTACCAACAACAGCATGGTAGGCGTGATGGTAGAGCTGAATTTTACAAAACAATAGACGTCGACAATGGCCAACAGATAGGCTATTGTATAGCAGATGCGCTTCAGCCAACATCCTATGCGGGCAGGCAGCAGGCCTAACAGCAAGGCCAACAGCGTAACATCAAAGAATAATTCAACAGGAGCCAGACTGTAAGCATGGTAGCCACGCTTGTCTGGCACTAAAGCATAAGTTACTACCAGGCCTAAAACATACATGAAAACAATAAATGCACCTTGGCCTTTCAGCAACTTCCAAAGGCTTGTGAGCAACCTCTTGGGAAAACTTAAAAACTTCATTATTACGTAATTACTTATTTGAAGGCGCCCCTGTCTACGGATGATTTGCTACAACTATGGCGCGACAAGAACACCGAAAATGTGTGCAAATTTACATCTTTTTATTATAATAAAGTATAAACACTATGAAATTTATTGCGAATTGAACTCCAATCATTGTTGAAACGTGCAGCTGGCAATGATAAAACAGGGTGTCATGCGCGTTTGGAAGTGGTGGCGATTGCACTGAAGTCCGATATTCTCCGCTATTCTTACTCCACTGTATAAAGTGGAATGGAAATGCACGATGGGCGCTTTTAGTGTTAAATAAATATAAATTATATACACTGCAATAACTTGATTGTTATATAGTTAATAGAAAAAGACTACCTTTGCAGTCCGATTATTTAGGGGATAACTCTTAGAACCCCACGAACGGAGTGTTAATAGTTGTGCTTTGGCCGAGCCCGACGGTTAGTGAATCGCCGTTCAAAGATGAGTTAAAAACGTTTTTTTAGTAGTAAATTTTAAAAATTAAAATGAACACTTTAAGTTACAAGACTATTTCCGCTAACAAGGAAACAGCAAAGAAGGAGTGGGTTGTTATCGATGCAACAGACCAAGTTATTGGTCGTCTCTGCTCTAAGGTTGCCAAGATTATCCGCGGAAAGTACAAACCAAACTTCACACCTAACGTAGACTGTGGCGATAACGTAATCATTATCAATGCAGCAAAAGCAGTATTCACAGGTAAGAAAGAGACAGACAAGGTTTATACTCGCTATACTGGTTATCCAGGTGGACAGCGCTTTAATACTCCTGCCGAGCTTCGCAAGCGCGAGGACGGTATGGACAAGATTATCCGTCACGCTGTAAAGGGCATGCTGCCTAAAGGCCGTCTGGGACGCCAATTAATTGATAACCTCTATGTTTTCAACGGAACAGAGCACGACAAGCAAGCTCAGTCTCCGAAAGCAATTGATATTAACCAGTATAAATAAATTACGCAATAATGGAAGTAGTTAATGCAATAGGTCGCCGTAAAAGTGCTGTCGCACGCGTTTATCTTAGCGAGGGTACAGGCAAAATCACTATAAACAAGAAAGACATTACAGAATATTTCCCATCTGCAATCCTTCAGTATGTTGTTAAGCAGCCTCTTCAGGCACTTGAAGCAGCAGAAAAATATGACATCAAGGCTAACCTCGACGGTGGCGGTTTTACAGGTCAGAGCCAAGCTCTTCGCCTTGCTATTGCCCGCGCACTCGTAAAGGTTAATGCAGAGGACAAGAAAGCTCTCAAGGATCACGGCTTCCTTACTCGTGATTCTCGTGAGGTTGAGCGTAAGAAGCCAGGACGTCCAAAGGCTCGTCGTCGCTTCCAGTTCAGCAAGCGTTAATGTCGCTCTTGTGGGCACTCATGGTTCTGTCGTATGCCAATTGTATCGGGATTGGGAACAGACAGTGTGAGTACTCACAGCCACTGTTTAGCATCTAAACCGGTAAGACCCGGTCCAAAGGCTGGTTACCTGTCGGTTGGTTCTAACAAAACTAAAAAAGAAAGTAAACAAAACAATTTAAAACAAAAGACAATGTCAAGAACAAATTTTGATATGTTATTGGAGGCTGGCTGCCACTTTGGCCACCTCAAACGTAAATGGAATCCAGCAATGGCTCCTTATATCTTCATGGAGCGCAATGGTATCCATATCATCGACCTTCACAAGACTGTTGCTAAAATCGACGAGGCAGCAGAGGCTTTGAAGCAGATTGCCAAGTCAGGAAAGAAAATCCTGTTCGTTGCTACTAAAAAACAAGCTAAAGATGTAGTTGCTGAAAAGGCAGCTTCTGTTAATATGCCATACGTAATTGAGCGCTGGCCAGGTGGTATGCTCACCAACTTCCCTACTATCCGCAAGGCTGTAAAGAAGATGGCTAACATCGACAAGCTCATGAACGACGGTACTTACTCTAACCTCTCTAAGCGCGAAATTCTCCAGATTTCACGTCAGCGCGCTAAGCTCGAGAAGAACCTCGGTTCTATCGCCGACCTTACTCGCCTGCCTTCTGCTCTCTTCGTAGTAGACGTAATGAAAGAGGCTATCGCAGTAAAAGAGGCTAACCGCCTTGGTATTCCAGTATTCGCTATCGTTGATACCAACTCTAATCCTAACAACGTTGACTTCATGATTCCAGCTAATGATGACGCTAAAGACAGCATCGAGGTTATCTTGAACGCTTGCTGTGGCGCTATCGCTGAAGGTCTTGAGGAGCGCAAGGTTGAAAAGGCTGACGAGAAGGCTGCCAAAGAGCAGGCTGAAGCTGCTGAGGACAAACCAAAGCGTACTGCTGCCCGCAAGGCTCGTAAAGATGCTCCTAAGGCAGAAAAAGCTGAAGAAGCTGCAACAGAAGCTCCCGCAGAGGCTTAATTGACGGCTCAATACCGTTGACATATATTAGATGGGGAAGTTAAAGGAACTGTCGTTTGGCTGGCAGGGGAGGGTCTTCGGACTCTGCTTCCCTTGGCTACTGACTCCTTTAACTTCCTTATTGCTTTTTTATACAGATACTATTTTTTATTAATTAATCAAGAAATTTATACATCATTATGGCTGTATCTATAGCTGACATACAGAAAATCCGCAAAATGACCGGTGCAGGTCTTGCAGATTGTAAGAAAGCCCTCACCGAAACTGACGGTGACTTCGAAAAGGCAGTTGAAATCATCCGCGAAAAGGGACAGGCTATTGCTGCTAAGCGTAGCGACCGCGAAACTTCTAATGGTTGTGTACTCGTAAAGGCTGAGAATGGCTTTGCTGCCATGATTGCCCTCAAGTGCGAAACAGACTTCGTGGCTAACGGTAAAGACTTTATTGCCCTTACACAGAGCATCCTCGATGCTGCCATTGCCGCTAAAGCCAAGACCTTGGATGAGGTAAAGGCTTTGCCTCTCAATGGCAAGACTGTTCAGGACGAAGTAATCGCTCGCTCTGGTATTACCGGTGAGAAGACAGAGTTGGATGGCTATCTCTATCTTGAGGGTGAGAACATCTCTGTTTATGACCACATGAACAAGCACCTCCTTTGCACCATGGTTCAGACCAACAAACCTGCTGAAGAGCAGGCTCACGCTATCGCTATGCAGGTAGCTGCCATGAACCCTGTAGCTCTTAACGAAGAAAGCGTTCCTCAGGAAGTGAAAGACACTGAGCTGAAAGTGGCTATCGAGAAGACTAAGGAAGAGCAAATCAACAAGGCTGTAGAGGCTGCTCTCAAGAAGGCTGGCTTCAACCTTTACATTGCTGAAAATGAGGAGCACATTGCTGAAGGCATCGCTAAAGGCAATATCACTGAGGCTCAGGCTGAAGAAATCCGCAAGATCAAGAAGGAAGTTGCTGAGCAGAAGGCCGCCAATATGCCTGAGCAGATGGTACAAAACATCGCCAAGGGTCGTATGAACAAGTTCTTCAAGGAGTCTTGTCTCTTGAATCAGGAGTTCATTCAGGATTCCAAGATGAGTGTTGCCGACTACCTCAAAGCTACCGACAAGGAGCTTACCGTAGTAGCTTTCAAACGCTACACTCTTCGTGCTGAGTAATCAGCGGAAAAGCAAACGGGGCATGACTTGTTGTTAACCTCGTGTAGATAACGATACAATACGTTAATCTATATATCAAAGTGTCTGTCAATTAGTTTGACAGGCACTTTTCGCTTTTTATCGGCAGGCACTTTTGTCCTTTTCCTTACTTTTTCTTATTTTTGCACCTATGAATAGTGGTTTAGCGAGATTGTGGGGCAGAGTGATAGGTATGAAGCTGCTGTTATGGGTTGGCTTTGTGCTTGCGGTGCTTACTTTGGCATCGTGTTCTTACAGCTATCGCAATATGTCCCAAATCAAGAAGGCAGACAGTTTGTCTTCCTGCGATGGCAACCGGGCATTGGCTTATATTGACAGCTTGCGGTGTCATGAACGGCTTTCTGTGGCAGACAGTCAGCTACTGTGGACCATCAAGAGTTTGATACGCATGGAGCAGGGCAACAAGTTTACGGCTTACGACACGCTCAATATTATAAAACAAAATGTAGAAGACAACTTGCAGGGCAACGACCGCATGTATGGTCTCTTCTGGATAGCAAAGGTAGAGATGCAATTGGGCTATTCGCCCGAAGCCTTGCAGACCTTTGATGATGCTGCTCATGCGGTAGATTCCACTGCTGCCAATTGCGATTTTGAGCTATTGGCGCGTGTGTATGGGCAGCGGGCATGGCTCATGTTGCAGCAACAGCTTCCGCAATTGGCTTTACGTGAGGCTCGTCAGGCTGAGGGTTATGCATGGAAAGCCAAAGATGCCTTTGATGCTATCGTGTACCGTGAAGTACAGGCTTATGCGTATGAAGATATGAACAAACCTGATTCTGCCATATTTTTATCTCGGCAGAATATAAATCTTTTCACTAAATATGGTTTTTCAAAAGATGCAGCAATAACGAAGGGTACTTTATTTACAGATTTAGTAAAAACAAAGCAGTATACAGAAGCTCATAAAGTTATGCAAGATTATGAGTCTAAGTCAGGATACTTTGATGCAGATGGTAATATAGAGGGGAGTAAAATAGATTACTATTATGATAAAGGTCTTTATTTCAAACAAATAGGGAAGTTAGATTCCGCAGCACATTATTTTTATAAGTTTATAACTCCCAAAAGCTTTCTTCCTACTTTGTCTAAAGTCTATAATGGACTGTATCAGATATACAAAATAAAGAATGAGAAAGATTCGGTGGTAAAGTATGCAGTATTGTCAAAAAATACCGCAGATTCTGCTTATGCATCAATGTCTACTGAAAAGTTGATACAAATGTATACATTATATAATTATAATAATGCGCAAAAGCAAATAAATTATGAAAAGGAGCAAGTACAGCAGATAAGATGGAACGCAATAATGGTATGTTTAGTTTTGTCATTGCTGCTTGCTTTAGCTATTGCATTGTTTTATCGGAGAAATATAACGGTACAATCTCTTTTGCGAAATTTGAGTGAACGCCATTTGCTGGCAATGCAGAAAATGGAAATGTTGGATAAACGTAAAAAAGAACTTGATGCACTTTTGAAGTTAAAAGACGAAGAGTTGAAAGAATCTATCCAGCATAAATCTGAAGAGATAGCGTTGTTGCAGCAAAAGATAAGCACATACGAAGCAAATGCTGTTATAAATGATGACGAACAACTGCTGACAGCAAGTATAGTCAAGAAATTTCATCAATTGGCTAAAAACAACCAGAAACCAAATTTGGCTGAATGGGCAGAGTTGAAGCTGTTTGTAAATGAACAAATACCTACTTTAGCTGCTCGCCAAGACATGTTTAGCAATAGTGAATACGAAATTTGTCTGTTGGTTCGCATTATGTTCAGACCTTCCGAAATAGCAACATTAACTGGTCGCAAACCTTCAGATGTATCAACGATGCGAACTCGTATGCTGTATAAAGTAACAGGGCAAAAGGGAAGCTCTAAGGATTTTGATGTTTTTATTCGCCATTTTAAATAGAATAATTTTATATTTTTTAATCTGTTGGTGGAGTCAAATAGCAATATATTAGCTCATTTAATTCTGCCAGCGGGTGTCTTTTATCGGCTCTATTTTATTTCGCTAATAGATAAATAGTTTATTTATACCGTTTTTTGTTGTCTAAATTTATATATTGTGAAGTTTTTGCGAATAAATTAATCTGCATAGTTTCGTAAACTAATCTATTTTTGCGAAAAATAAATTACAATGAAACGAAAAATGAAAAAACTTTTATGTGTAGCTTTACTCTTCTTTACTTTTATCGCTACCATTTCAGCTCAAGATTCTATTCTTGTGCAGCAGTTGCCTTTAAAGGTTGTTGCTAATAATGATATAAAGCACGGTCATAAGCCGCATGCCCCAAAACGGGTAGTTGTGGGGCTGGCTGGTCATGATTTGTGGCTTTACAACCAGTTTGACAGCAGCTTGCTGGAGATAATGGATGGCGATGCAGTTGTTTATTCAGCATGGTTATCTATGGATATGGAAAAGCTGACATTACCTCGTTGGTTAAGCAATGGAGTAACGCTAAAAATAACAGATAGCCAGTTTACATATTACGGTGAGATGTATTTTTATGATTAAAGGCATCTTGGATATTTACAAAAATCAGCATCATTCCCTCATATTCGCCTTTATTTATGCGTTACAATTTCATTGTAGTATGGAATAGCCAAATGCTTATATAACAGCTAATTACATGACTTTAAGCGTTATAATTTTTACTATTTTGAACACTTTGTGAAGTTTTTGCGAACTTTTAGGGGGGGGCTAAAGTTTGGCGTTTAGCTATAAAATTCATATATTTGCAAACAAAAAACAACATTTCTGTTTGATTTTATATACAGAAAGAAAAAATATAAAGACATATATGGCAAGTTTTTTTTGATAACTTGCAGAGGCAATTCCCCACACCTCTATGTCAGAATCCTTCGATTAGGATGGGAAAACATTTATCTATCAATATTATTTATTATGGAAAAGCAAAAAATTAAACTCGAGCCTTTAAGAAAGGATGAACAGAACCAACTTCATGGTGGCTTCGATTTCGTGTCATTGGTATCATTGGATGTGATAGTTTCCAACTATAATTGTATTAATTCATCTGCAGCAAATCCAAATGGACAGTGTTCTATTTCAAATGTAAATTGTAGTAAATGTTCTTGTAATTCTGGAGGTGATGGTACTCCATTGAAGCCTATAATAGTTAATACAAGTTGCAATTCAAAATGCTTGGTAACTGAATGAATCATTTATTAAAGGTCTATCAGATAAACTTTATACTCTGATAGACTTTCATTTAAAATACATCATCTATGAAGTGGACCAACTATTATATTACTCATCGTATGGATGCCGATAAAGTGGTGCTTTATAATTATGCCAATGACGGTGCCTTGTTTTTAAGCAATGAATTGTTTGAGCTGTTGAACAAGTATAAGGCTGATATAGAAGCATTGTCTACTGTGCATCCAGATTTCTACAAAGCACTGGTGCAGCGCGGCTTCTTGCTGGATGACAATTATGACGAAGTAGCCCATGTAAAAGAGCAGGTGCAGCAGCGTTTTGACAGGAAGTCTGAACTGCTCTTGACCGTCAATCCCACTATGGATTGCAACTTGAGGTGCTGGTACTGTTATGAGGAGCATACCAAGCAGTGCTATATGAGCAGAGAGACGATGGAGAGTATAATGGCTTTTGTTGCCAAGCAGATGGCAAGCCCAGAGCTGAAAGTGGTGAGCTTGAGCTTCTTTGGCGGCGAACCACTGATGAAGTTCAACAGCATAGCATGGCCTCTGATTTGTGATGTCAAGCAACTGTGTGATGAGAAAGATATAGAGTTCCATTTGCAGTTTACCACCAATGGCGTGTTGCTCTCAAAAGATGTAGTAGACAAGATTTGTTCACAGACACCCCATGCCTTCTTCCAAATACCGTTTGACGGCAACCGCGAGTTACACAATAAAGTAAAGTTTCTGTCAAACAAGAAAGGCACTTACGATATAGTGCTGTCCAACATTGATTATATGCTGTCTGTCGGCATGAATGTAACGGTAAGATGCAATTATGATTTGGATACGGTAGCATCGTTTCAAGATTTGATCAGAGATGTGGCAGCTTTGTCCCATGCCAACAATACCCATTTAGGCTTTTCGCTCCAAAAGATATGGCAGGCTCCTGTCAGCGATGAACTGTGGAGCAAGGTAAGAGACCTTTCTGCGCTGATAAAGCAGTTGGGCTATGGCAGCATGACAGCAGGCAAAGAGATATTGACCCCATGCTATGCCGACTATGCATTGTCGTATGTGGTAAATTATAATGGCGATGTGTTTAAATGTACCGCCCGCAACTTTAAGCATGAAGGCAGAATGGGAACACTTGCTAAGGATGGCACTGTCATAGACACCTCCAATGCTATACTATATCAGGACAGACGCTATTATGCAGAATGCGATGAATGCAAAATGTTGCCCCTGTGCACTGTGTGTGTGCAGAAGCGAATAGAGGGCATAAAAGACGAGATGTGTGAGCAAACCTCAAAAAAGAGAAAGGTGATACACGATATGCTGGTAGACAGGTTTAAGCTGCAATATCAATACTCGTAAATTGGAGGCTTTGAGATAGAGATGTGTTTGAATGCAAGGGATATAACGGTATGTAAACTAACAAGAGAAAGGGGAACATTATGAAAAGATATATAACGGTAGGATTATTAGCTGCGTTGCCTCATTTGGCAACCTTGGCTGCGCCTTCATTGGAAGCGGTAGCGGCAGACAGCACCAGGACAGACTCCATAGCCAAGAAGTATAGCTTGAAAGAGGTTGTAGTCAAGGCATCGCGCATTACCTACAAGCCCAACGGTTTTACGCTCAGCATGGTAAACAGCAATTTGGTAAAGGGCAACACCATGGAAAATGTGTTGAATATGTTGCCCGATATCCGGGTAAAAGATGAAAGCATATCAATCGAAGGTAAGGGCGTAAGTGCTGTATATATCAACAATATCAGGATATCCGACAATAAAGTGTTGCTGAATTTGCAACCGGATATGATATCGAAAGTAGAGGTGAGCTACATGAACCCCGGTTCGGAAGGCATGGGCAGCAATGGTGGTGTGCTGCGTATATGGCTGAAGAAAGAAAAAGGCTTTCAGAATACGATATTAGGCAAAACAACCTATCGCATTGTTGAAGACAGGCCTAATGAGAGCATTGCTGATGTCTTTTATGGCAGCATAGGCAAATTAAGCATTTACAATGCCCTGTCCTATAAATGGAGTAAAAACTTGACTCAGTATAAAGAGTTAAGGCGCATGAATGATGCTGATGATATGGCGAAACTGAAAGAAAATACATTCAGCCGAAGCCGAAACCTATACGATTGGTTGAGCCTTTCCTACGAAATCAACCAAAAGCAAACTATTGGCATATCGGGCTTCTTACCTGTAAGTAACAATACAACTGGACGAAACACACATTCCAAAGGAGGTGTACTTGACCGGGCGCAGAACTATGAGAGCAATTATGACAGCAAAGGCAATAGCACGCAGGCAGAGGTGATGGCTTTCTACGATTGGCAGACCGACGACAAAGGCTCTCGTCTTACTGTGCAGGCAGATGTGCTGAAGTTCAATATGAACAATAATCTTTATATGAAAACGCTCTATACGGGAGATGATGTAGAGGAAAACAATTTCCAACGCAATCATAACAATACATATATGGCCAGTCTCCAAGCCAATTATGTGGGTGCACTGAAAGGCGGCAGCTATTGGGTAGGTGGCATAGACTACAGTTATACAGGATATCGCCAAAATTTCATAAACGGTATCAATCAGCCGGTCGTAGAGGCAAAAGTAAACAATTACGCCCCTGCAGTGTATGCATCTTACAACTGTTCACTTGGCGAGAAATGGATGTGGTTCGTCAAGTTGCGCTCGCAGTACAACAAAATGAACATTGACCAAGGCAATGTGAAAAACACCATAGACTATTGGGGCATTGAGCCGTCCACACGTTTTACCTATCTGTGGAACAAGAAGAAGGGACACAGTATAGCCTTTTCATACAGCCATACCGTAAGCAATGTGCCTTACAGCTATGTCAGCGATTTCAGAATGTATGACGGTGATACGCATTATACTGTCGGTAATCCGAATTTAAAGAAAGCCTATAATGAAAGTGTGAGCTTGCATTTAAAGCTGTTCAATGCACTAAGTGTGGGATACAGTTTCCAATATGACCGCAACACGATTTACCTTAATACAGAGACAGACCCTGACAATGCAAATGTGTATTGCTCTGTTGCGCGCAACAGCAAATTTGGCATTCTGCATCTGATATATGCAGAATGGTTCAAAGACGTGGCTAAATGGTGGTCTTTGAAGTTATATGCCCAATCTCGTATCAGCAATGACCATTTATTTGATGTGAAGCAGAAGCAATTCTATTGGACCACAAACATCAACAATACTTTCAGATTTACCGATACCTTTGGCGGTGGGTTGAGCATGAGCATTGATCCAAAGCAAAAGGTAGCTGATATGGAATTTAATACAGTTTATAATGTTGATGCTTATTTGTACAAGACATTCTTTAAAGATAATTTGTTGCTAAGATTGAGCGGAGGTTATGGAAACGGCCGTAAAATAACGATTGACAAGAAAGGCATCTATTCATGCCGCCGCCATAACGATGGAGGACTTATTGAATTGGCTATACAATACACCTTTAGAGGGGGCAAGTCTGTCAAACAGCGTCAAACGGCAACACAATTGCAGCAGAAGCAAACTTTGCAGAATGGATATTATGAGTAAAGGCTGATTTTGTATTCTTTTGTTTTGCTTTTATAAATAATAAAAGCAGTTAGTAATTAATAGCATGTGTAATTCTTAAAATTTAAAATTATGAAACTAAATGAAGTGAAAATTGAGCCATTGAGAAAAGACGAGAAGAATCAGCTTCATGGTGGATTTGATTTCGTATCTTTGGCTAAATTAGAAGATGCAGGTACTAATGGTCTTTGTATAAAAAACGACAACTGTCCAGTAACACGTAATGACAATTGTTCTAATAATAATTGTCCTTTAAATTCAATCTGTTAATTCTATATTTACTCAATGCCTTTATTTTAGCCAGGAATAAAGGCATTGAGAATAAAAGCATTCTTTGATAAAACAAGATATTACTAATTGTAAACCAACAAGAGGAAGGGGAACTTTATGAAACGATATATAACGGTAGGATTATTGGCAGCGTTGCCCCATTTGGCAACTTTGGCTGCACCTTCATTGGAAGCGGTGGCGGCAGACAGCACCAAGACAGACTCCATAGCCAAGAAATATAGTCTGAAAGAAGTGGTGGTCAAGGCATCGCGCATTAGTTACAAGCCCAATGGCTTTACGCTCAGCATGTTGAACAGCAATTTGGTAAAAGGCAATACCATGGAAAGTGTCTTGAATATGTTGCCCGATATCCATATAAAAGACCAGAAAATATCAATTGAAAACAAAGACGTAAGTGCTGTCTATATCAACAACGTGAAGATATCCGATACTAAAATATTGTTTGATTTGCAACCTGAAATGATTGCAAAGGTAGAAGTAAGTTACATAAACCCCGGTTCGGAAGGCATGGGCAATGACGGAGGTGTGCTGCGTATATGGCTGAAAAAAGAAAAGGGATTTCAAAATTCAATAAGCAGTATAACCAGTTTTTGGTCTATGAACTGGAAGCCAATTCAGGATTTCTATAATTCCTTTTCCGGCAGCATAGGCAAGTTAACCATTTATAATACCAGTTCTTACGGCTGTCGTCAATTTTTAACTCAGTATCACGAAGCCAGACGCATGAATAATGCTGCTGATATGGCTCAACTAAAAGAAAATCAGTTTAGCAGAATTTATTTGGGGAATGATTGGCTGAGCCTTTCCTATGAGATTAACAACAAACAGACAGTTGGCATATCGGGATATTTGTTTGGATCAAAAAACATAAGAGGGCGAAACACACATTCCAAAGGAGGTGCACTTGACCGGGCTCAGAACTATGAGAGCAATTATGATGACAGAAGCAACGACACACAGGCAGAGGTGATGGCTTTCTACGATTGGCAGACCGATGACAAAGGTTCACGTTTTACGGCGCAGGGAGACGTAATAAAGTACAATACGAACAGCAAGCTCTACATGAACACATTCTATACGGTAGACGATACAGAAGACAATGATTTCCAGCGCAATCATAAAAATACATATATGGCTCGCTTGCAAGCCAACTATACGGGCGTACTGGAAGGCGGCAACTATTGGACAGGCGGCATTGACTATCAGTATATAGGGTACCGGCAGAACTTTGTAAACGGCATCAACCTGCCTGTCGTGGAGGCCAAAGTAAACAGTTATGCTCCCGCTGTATATGCCTCTTACAGCTGCTCGCTTGGCGAGAGATGGATGTGGTTTGCCAAGTTGCGCTCACAGTACAACAAGATGAACATAGACCAAGGCAATGTTAAAAACAAGCTGGAGTATTGGGGCATTGAGCCATCCACGCGCCTGACCTATCAATGGAACAAAAAAAGGGGGAATAGCATAGCCCTCTCGTACAGTCATATCGAAAGTCCTATGCCTTATGAGTATGTGAGCAATTTTAAAATATATGACGGTGATACACACTATACTGTCGGTAACCCGTCTCTAAAAAACAACAGTGCAGAGAGTGTGAGTTTGGATTTAAAGCTGTTTAATGCGTTAAGCATAGGCTATGCTTTCGTATATAACCGCAACATCGTCTATTTAAATACAGAGACAGACCCTGACAATGCGAAGATTTATTGCTCCATTGCCCGCAACAGCAAATTTGCTATAAGACATGAGCTGTATGCATCTTGGACAAAGAATGTGGCAAAATGGTGGACAATGAATTTGTATGCTAAATCTTATATCAGCAATGACCATTTGTATGATATGAAGCAGAAAACTTTCTATTGGACGGTAAGCACAGACAATGTATTCAGATTTAGCAAGACCTTTGGCGGAGGACTGAACATGTTCATTGATCCCAAGCGAAAGGTATATGACATGCAGTGGAATACGAATTATTGCATGATTTTGCATATATACAAAACCTTTTTCAATAATAAATTGATGCTGAAATTGAATGGAGGTTATGGCAACGGACGTGTCGTAACGATTGATAAGCCAGGAATATATTCACGTCGTCGCCATAATGACAATTCATCAGTTGTTCTGACTGTGCGATACACCTTCAAAGGCGGCAAGGCTGTCAAGGAGCGTAGAACGGCAGAGCAGTTGCAGCAGTATAAATCAGGCGGGAACAGCCTTTATCAGTAAGTGGTTTTTGAAACAGATACGGGTGTAACCCTTTAAAATATTGAGCTATGAAATTAAGTGAAATAAACATAGAGCCATTGAAAAAAGACGAGAAAAACCAGCTTCATGGCGGTTTCGATTTCGTGTCATTGGCATCGTTGGATGCGGATGTTACCAACATCAACTGCGCCAAAGCGAAAGTGGCGGTGAAGAAAGGCAAGGGATACAAGAATGTGAATTGTGGCAAGTGCAGCTGTAATGAGCACAGGCTCGACAGTACCTTTAGAAAGGATACGCTTTCCAACAAGTGGCGTGATACACGCAGCTTTAACGGGAGTTGCAGATTAGGAAATTGGTAGCATGCGGCTGCTGCCTCTTTGCAGAGGCGGCAGTAGCATTTTTTTTGCTCTGAAAAGATGGTTAGAGGTTTTCATGTTACATTTCAGCATGATGCCATGCAGTGTGGCGTGGCGTGTCTTCAGATGGTATGTAGGCATTTCGGTTGCAATTACTCTCTCGATTTTCTCTCGCAACAGTGTGCCGCTACCACTGAGGGCGTGTCGCTCTTGGCCCTTAGCGAGGCGGCTACACAACTGGGCCTTTCTTCGGTGTGCGGCAGAGCGGAGGCTGATACATTGGCTGATGCCCCATTGCCGTGCATCTTGCATTGGAACCAAAACCATTTTGTTGTGCTTTATAGGGTAAAGCGCAACCGCAAGTATTATATAGCCGACCCTGGCAAGGGACTGGTTACTTACGGCCGTGCCGAGTTCTTGAGCCATTGGATCAGTACACATACCAATGGCAGCGACAAGGGCGTGGTCATGTTTCTAAAGCCCACACCGGCTTTCGGACAGTGTAAAGACAATACCGTGCCGCCTGCACAGTTGCGGTCGTTCAAGTTTCTGTTGGGGTATATCAGGCAGTACCGTCGGCTGTTTTTCCAGATTGTGTTGGGTCTGGCAGTGGGCAGTGTGTTGCAGTTGGCACTGCCGTTTCTTACGCAATCCATTGTGGATGTGGGCATACGCAATCAGGATATAGGCTTCGTGTGGTTAGTGCTTATCGGGCAACTGGTGCTTACATTGGGGCAAACTTCGCTCGATTTTATCAGGCGCTGGCTGTTGCTGCATGTCAACATGCGCATCAATATCTCTTTATTAAGCGACTTCTTTATCAAGTTGCTGCGCTTGCCTATGTCGTTTTTTGACACCAAGCTCTTGGGCGACCTGATGCAGCGCATGGGCGACCACAGCAGGGTAAACAGCTTTCTTACGCAGCAGACACTGAGCATTTTGTTCTCGGCTATCACCTTTGTGGTCTATTCATTGGTGCTGTGCTGTTACAGCATGCCAGTGTTGGCGGTGTTTATGGTGGGCAGCTTGCTCTATGGCGCTTGGATGATGCTGTTTCTGCACCGCCGCAAGCTGTTGGACTATAAACTGTTTGAAAAGCAGGCCATTAACAGTAACAAGACGTATGAGTTCATCACTTCCATGCAGGAGATAAAGTTGCAGAATTGCGAGCAACGCCGCCGATGGGAGTGGGAAGATGTGCAGACAGACCTGTTTGATGTGCAGATGAAGAGTCTGAAGTTGCAGCAAACTCAGGAGGCGGGCAGCATATTCATCAACGAACTGAAGAATATGGCGGTTACCGTCATGGCGGCATCGGCGGTTATTCATGGCAACATCACGTTGGGCATGATGCTGGCCATACAGTATGTAATCGGGCAACTCAACTCGCCTGTCAACGATTTGCTCAGCTTTTGCTATTCTCTGCAAGATGTGAAAATCAGCTTGGAGCGCATCAACGAGATACATCGCATGGTAGACGAGAACGGCGATAGCCATACAAAAACAGACACTATCTGTATGGAGCAGGGCATCCGCTTGTCTCATGTAGACTTCAAGTATGACCCGCATGCTCCGGTCAAGACCATAGATCAGGTGTCGTTCACAGTGCCTTGTGGCAAGGTAACGGCCATTGTGGGGGCATCGGGCAGCGGCAAGACCACACTGATAAAGCTTATGCTGGGCTATTATCCCGCAGCGGGTGGGCAGCTGCTGATTGGTGATACCGATATTGCCACTGTTGACTTGCGGTGGTGGCGCCGCCAGTGTGGTGTGGTGATGCAGAATGGTGCAATCTTTTCAGAGTCAATAGCACGCAACATTGCCGTTGACGATGGCGACATAGACAAAGACGCTTTGCTGCATGCAGCCGAGATAGCCTGCATCAAAGACTATATACAGCAATTGCCGTTGGGCTTCGATACCAAGATAGGGCGCGATGGGGTAGGGCTTAGCCAGGGGCAACGGCAGCGCATACTCATAGCGCGTGCAGTGTATAAAAATCCTGCTTTCATCTTTTTGGATGAGGCCACCAATTCGCTCGATGCCAACAATGAGCGGTGCATCGTTGAAAATCTTGACCGCTTTTATCATGGCAAGACCGTAGTGGTAGTGGCACACAGGCTCAGTACGGTAAAGAATGCAGACCAGATAGTGGTGCTTGACGGCGGACGAGTGGTGGAAGTGGGCACCCACGATACACTCGTCAAGCAGCAAGGGGCTTACTACCATTTGGTAAAAAACCAACTGGAATTGGGCGCATAGTAACAGAACAATGAAGAAAGGAACAGGATGGAAACCAACAGTAATATACAATTGCGCAGTGAGCGTATGCGTCATGTAATAGGCAGAGTGCCTCCCTTGCTTGTCAATGTGGGCACGGGAGCCATTACCCTCATTATGGCACTGCTCTTCGTGGCTGTCTGTTATGTACACTATCCTGTTACGGTAGAGGCAGAAGGACAGGTCATACGTACTGGTTCTTCGGCTGACAGTGTACAGGCGCTGCTGTATGTTCCGTATAAGTATAAGCAGCTGTTCAACCATCCGCATAAAGCCATGGTAACGGTAGAGGGCTATAGCGATACTCCCATAGTGAGCCATGTGTCTGGCATGTCCCCCGTTCCTGTAAAGCGTGCCGTAGGCAACTGCTTTGCGGTTACAGTGCCACTGCCGGCTACCCTCAACCGTCAGCCCATTTATCGTGGACTTACCGCCACAGCTTCGTTTCAGCTTAGTAATTATACCCTATTGCAACTTCTGTTCCCCACTCTCTCGTCCGCTGATTAGTGGTGTTCCATAGATAGCGGATGGCAATAGGGTATATTTTCCTATTTTCTTATTTTTTAGAAATTGCTTTTCCGTTGCTATGCAATCGCCCTGCGATAGCATAGCAATCGTTCTTCGATTGCACCGTTATCGCCCTGTGGTTGCAGTGCTTTTGCAAGCCGATAGCGGTGCAATCGGCATCAGAGCGTATCTTTTCCACG